>Ga0207701_10004329_pt1 | contig 14418 bp, 7 predicted proteins | sample KBSSwiSSwithPhiX_FD_184294 | JGI IMG/M metagenome (GOLD analysis project Ga0207701, IMG submission 184294) | Switchgrass rhizosphere bulk soil microbial communities from Kellogg Biological Station, Michigan, USA, with PhiX - S5 (SPAdes) (version 2) | ecosystem: Environmental > Terrestrial > Soil... | reverse complement strand
CCTTGATACGACGCCATCAGCCGGCGGAGCTCGTCGAGTTCGACCCGTCTCTCGTCCACTATGCCGGAACTCTCGTCGTGGTGTCAGGGGGCAATCGCGCCGCTGCCATCATGGCCGAAATCCACCCGGCGCTGGGCGTTCGGCGCTCGGCGCTCGGGCGAGACAGGTTCAAGGTTCAGCGTTCAGGGTTCAGCGTTCGGGTTTCAGCGTTCAGGTTCGAGCGTTCAAGGTTCTTACGTTGGGATTGTCAGCATTGTGGAACGCCCAACGCCCAACGCCCAACGCCCAACGCCCAACGCCGAACGCCGAGTCCCCGTCCCCAGCCCCCAGTCCCCGGTCCCACCGCCGAGCGCCCTTTGTACGAGCTCGGCGCTAGGAGAGTTGGCACCGCGGTTGCTCAAAGGAGAGACGTCGGCACGCGTAAGCGGGCCGGCCCGCCGCTCCGGCGTTCCGCTGGGGCAACCCATCCCGTCCTAGATGCCTACCAAAAGGCTGCAGGGAGCCGCAATTCGCTCCCTGCCTTGTCACGTACGGGGACTTCGCAGTCGGGACCCGGGATCCGGGACCCGGGACTCGGGCGAGGCAAAGCCTGACGTGTGACATTGGCTACCCACGGTGCCCGCAGGGGAGTATCGTCAGCTTCACACTCTGGAGAGGTAGCGCCGCAGCGCCGCGAACGCCTGACCACGATGGCTGACCGTCGCCTTCTCGTCGCGCGGCACTTCACCGAGCGTGCGGTTGAACGGCGGGTAGAAGAAAATCGGGTCGTAGCCGAAGCCCTGATCGCCGCGAGGCTCAGCGGCGATCGTCCCATCGATGACCCCTTCTGACTCGAACACGATGCGGCCGCGATCGGCGAGCGCGACGCGGCAGACGAACCGGGCGGCGCTGGTCTCGACGCCGCGCTCCTGCAGCCGCTCGCGAATCTTCGCGAACTTCACCGCGTAGTCTTCCCCTTCCCAGCGCGCCGAGTGCACGCCGGGCAGGTTGTCGAGCGCAGCGATCTCGAGCCCCGAGTCCTCTGCGACGCACGGCCGGCCCAGCGCGTCGGCGTAGTAGAGCGCCTTGAGCCGCGCGTTCTCGGCGAACGTCGCCCCGGTCTCCTCGGGCTCCTCGACAGCGGGGAAGTCGGCCAGCGTCCGAATCTCAATCGGCACCCCGGCGAGGATGGCCACGATCTCGCGGATCTTGCCGGGATTGGTCGTCGAGACGACGAGGATCGGTCCGAGCGGGTGTGTCCCAGGCGTCATCCGCGCGGCGGGATCAGATCACCCAGGATCTCTTGCTGAAGCGACACCAGCTGACGAATGCCGGCATCGGCGAGCTCGAGTAGCGAGTCGAGCGCCCCGCGCTCGAACGGCGGGCCCTCAGCCGTGCCCTGTACCTCGATGAACCGGCCGTCTCCAGTCTTGACCACGTTCATGTCGACGTCGGCCTTCGAGTCCTCGTCGTAGGCGAGGTCGAGCATCGGCGTGCCGGCGACCACCCCGACGCTGGTCGCGGCGACGTAGTCCTGGAGCGGCAGCGTTTTCAGCGCGCCGCCCTCCTTCATCTTCTTGATCGCAAGCGCGAGCGCCACGAAGCCGCCGGTGATCGACGCGGTCCGCGTCCCGCCGTCAGCCTGGATCACGTCGCAGTCGATCCAGATGGTGCGTTCGCCGAGCTCGTTCATCCGCGTGACGGAGCGCAGCGAGCGCCCGATCAGGCGCTGGATCTCCTGCGTCCGTCCGCCCACCTTCCCCGCGGTCGCCTCGCGCTGGGTGCGGGTCGAGGTCGCCCGCGGCAGCATCCCGTATTCGGCGGTGACCCACCCCTTGCCGGTGTTCCGCAGGAACGGCGGCACGCGGTCCTCCACGCTGGCGGAACAGATCACGCGCGTCCGTCCCACTTCGATCAGGACGGAGCCTTCGGCATGGGCCAGGAAGCCCGGCGTCAGGCGCGTGAGTCGCAGGTCCGTTGCCGCACGGCCATCGCTTCGGGTCATCGTCTCCTCACTCTTTCTCGGAATGCACCCAGCCCAGTTGCTTCTGGAACGGATGCCGCAAATCGACGTGGCCCGCGAGGGTGTCCACTTCTTTCCCGTCGATCAGAATCTGGACCCGCTGGATGGCGGGCAGGTTGACGGTCAGCACGTTCACGATGGTGTAGACCGTCAGCAACTCGTCGAGCGCGCCGCCGGTGTGCTTCGCCCGGACCTCGCCCGTCAGATCGACGAAGGCGTCTCCCTTGTCGGTGACGTAAAGACTCCGCAGCATCGTCCCACCGGGCACCGCCGAGACCAGCGGCTCCGCTGGAGCCGCGAGCTGCGCCTCGACGATGCGGCGGGCCTGTTCGGGGGCTGGCTCGCCGAAGGGCACCTCGCGCTGGACCCCGACCAGCTGCGCCCCATCGTCGGTCACATAGTAGAGCGTGGCGGTGATCTTTCGTTCGGCTTCCGCCGGGGCCGCGGTGGCCGGTACCGGCGGCGGCGCTTTCGGACCGTACCAGCGAGGCAGGCCGACGAACAGGACCCAGCCGGCGGCGATCGCCAGCGCGCCGAGTGCCAGCCCGATTCCGAGACGACGGTTCATCACCGGGTCCCGCGTCCGGGAGCCGCGGGCGGGACGACCGGCTGCACGGGCGATCCCGGCGGCGCGTCACGGAACCGCACCACGCCGTTGACGAGCGCCTGGACCATGGCGTTCTGGAAGGTGTCGGTCGAGACCTCCTTCTCCTGCTGCGGATTCGTGAGGAACGCCATCTCGACCAGCACCGCGGGCATGTTCACGCCAACGAGTACCCGCAACGGGGCCGGCTGCAACGTCCTCGGGCCCATCGACATTTGATCACGGAGGGCGCCTTCGACGGCGCGGGCCAGCGCCGTGGAGGCTTCGACGTGGCGGGCCTGCGCCAGCTCCCACGGCGTGACCTCGATGTCGCGCGCCCCGCCACCGAACACCGGCAGCAGGTCGGCGTCTCCGTGGGCGACGCGCTGGCCTTCCTCGCCGTACGCCTCGAGGCCCAGGTAGAAGACTTCCGCGCCGGCCGTGGTCGGGCGGAACGAGGCGTTGGCGTGCAGGCTGATGAAGAGATCCGCCTTGTTGTTGTTGGCGACGGCGGCGCGTTCGTCGAGCGGGACGTTGCGATCGGCATCACGCGTGAGGATCACGCGGACACCGAGCCGGGACTCGAGTGCGCTCTTCAACCGGCGGGCCACGTTCAAGGCCACCGTCTTCTCGCCTGTCCCCCCGGGCCCCCGGGCGCCGTCATCGTCGCCGCCGTGGCCGGCGTCGATGACGATCGTCCGCAGCGATCCGGACGGTGCCAGGTCGAGCAGCGGCGGCAGCTCGGGCGCGGCTGGGGGCGCCGGAGCAGGAGTGGCGGTGCCCGGCGCGGTGTCCGTGGTCTGAGCCGCGACGTCGATGACGAGGCGGCCGCCGCCGCGGTCTCCCGGCGAATCGGCCGTCCGGAACGACGCGAACCGCGGCCCGAGATCGACGATCAGCGTGTTCGCCGTGTCCCCGGCGCGGACGTCCGCGACGAGGTCGGGCACCGTGGACGGGGGCAGGGACGCGTCGAGTGCGTCCGCCTCGAACCGGACCACGAGGCGCTGCCCCTCTTGACTCACCGCGTGAGGCGTCGCGGGTGAGATGTCCAGCGTCAGGCGGGCGAGCGCGCCGAGTGACTCGAGACGGGCGGCGATCTGCGGCACGCGGAGGTCGGCCGGCACGATCAGCCGCGAGGGACGACGGACCTCGATGCGCGTCCCGAGCGCCAGCGCCAAAGCCCGGGAGATGAAGTCGGCGGGCACGAGCCAGGCGCGCCCCTCGTGGACGGGGGCGCCGCTGAGCGAGACGAGGCGGCCGCCGACCGAGGCCAGCGGCTGTCCGGCGCTGAGCACGATCGTCTGGCCGCGCGCCGCAACCGTCACGCCGCCGGCGGCGGCGTCCTCCCGCACGGTGAGCTCGAACACCCGCGCGAGATCGTCGAGCGCGAACATGTCCTGATTGCCGATCACACGGGCCGGCAGCGGCCGCCGGCCGTCGCGACTGATCAACTGATAGGCGATGGGCCCCGGCTGCGTCTGGGCGGTGACGGGCGACCCGGTGAGCAGCAGGGCCGTGGCGAGCACGCTCAGGAGGGCAAGAAAGCGGGCACTCAAAGTGCGGTCATGATAGCAGCGGCCCCACCCTCGGCGCTCCAGCGGTTGTAACCTCGTCGCCGGGTTTTGTTGCGCATTGAAAACTTAGTTTTTGCACTGCAATCAAATCGCTGAATTGGTTTGACCCTGCCCATAGAGCGGGCGTAGAAAAAGCTGATGTGAAATCGGTTGCAACAGTCGGGCTTTGCGGGCCCGTCTGAGGATGCACGGCCGCCGCCGAACCGGTTCGGCAGCGGCAATGGAGACGTGCATCGAGCCGACGGCATGCATCAGTTGAAGGGGAGGGAGCGGACATGATTTGTAAGAGCGGGCTGAGGAGCCTGATGGCCGCCGCGCTGGTCTGGACGGGGCTGGCGGTCAGCGCCTCCGCCCAGATCACCACCGGTACGCTGTCCGGCACCGTCAAGGACGCCCAGGGCGGCGTCATCCCGGGCGCGACGGTCGTGCTGATCAGTGAGAGCAAGCAGACCAAGTCGGCGCCGGTCGTCACGAACGAAACCGGCGACTACACGTTTCCGAACGTGACCCCGGACACCTACACCGTCGAAGTGACGATGGAAGGCTTCAAGACGCTGCGTCGTAAGGGCGTGCAGGTCAGCGGCGGCGACCGCGTCGCGGTCGGGACCCAGGTCATCGAAGTGGGCGGCGCGGCCGAGACCGTCAACGTCACCGCCGAAGCGGCGCTCGTGCAGTCACAGTCCGGCGAGCGTTCGTTCGCCGTGACCACCACGCAGGTCGAGAACCTGCCGGTCAACCACGCCAACTTCACCAGCCTGACGTCGCTCGTCCCGGGCGTCGTGTCGGGCGGCGCCTCCGCCGGCGGCACACGTCTCGGCGGCGCCGGCCAGAACAACATCATGATGGACGGCGTCTCGGCGATGGACACCGGCAACAACGGCCAGATGCTCGCCATGAACATCGAGTCTATCGGCGAGGTCAAGATCCTGACCCAGGGCTACCAGGCCGAGTACGGCCGCTCGAGCGGCCTGCAGATCACCGCGGTGACGAAGAGCGGCACCAACCAGTTCCGCGGCTCCGCCTACGACCTGCTGACCGACTCGGACTGGAACGCCAACTCGTGGGTGAACGAGCGGAACGGCGATCCCAAGCCGAAGTCGTCCACGCAGACGCTCGGCTACACCATCGGCGGTCCGGTCGGGAAGCCGGGCGGCAACAACAAGCTGTTCTTCTTCTACGCGCACGAATACCGCCCGACGACGACCGCGATCAACGGCGGCAATCCGATCCGGATGAAGCTCCCGACCGCGCTCGAGCGCGCCGGCGACTTCTCGCAGTCGGTCGACAACAACGGCCAGCCGTTTCCGTACGTGAAGGATCCCAGCTCCTCCCTGCCGTGTGCCGCCGGCAACACAGGGGGCTGCTATCAGGCGGGCGGCGTGGTCGGCCGGATTCCGGCCAACTCGCTTTACGCGCCCGGGCTCGGGGTCCTCAACCGCTACCCGGTGCCCAACGTCACGCAGGGGCCGGGATCCAGCTACAACTACGAGATTGCCGCGCCGACGGTGGACAACCTGACCCAGCAGCCGGCCGTGCGCCTCGACTACCAGTTTTCGTCGAAGCTGCGGCTGACGGGCAAGTATTCCGGTCAGCGCGCCCGCAAGCTCGTGACGCCCGGTGCGATCCCCGGCTTCACCGACGTGTTGAACCCCTACCCGTACATCACCAACTACGGGGTGACGGTCAACTACACCTGGACGCCGACCACCTTCATCGAAGGCACGTACGGCTTCATCCGCAACCAGCTCGCGGGCGGCGCGTCGATTGGCGGCACCCTGACCGGCGGCATCCTGGTCAACGATTCGGCCAACCGCCTGGCGGACCTCGCGGACTTTCCGCTGCTCTACAACAACGCGGGCGTCGTCGATCAGCGCTACTACGCCTACGGCGTGTTGAACGATTTGAACCCGGTGTGGTGGGACGGCACGCGGATCAACCTGCCGCCGGCCTTCAGCTGGGGCACGCGGGTGCAGGGCACGGCCGGGGTCGGCGCGCTGCCCGGACCGCCCAACCAGGTGTTCCCGGGATTCCTGAACATCAACCGCACGCAGGACTGGGCGGTGAGCCTGACCAAGGTTGCCGGGCGGCACACGTTCAAGGCCGGGGCCTACAACAACCACAGCTACAAGGCCCAGAACACCGGCGCCGGCGGCGTGGCCAACCTGGGCTTCCAGGGCTACGTGAACTTCGGAAACGATACGAACAACGCCCTCGACACCGGATATGGGTATGCGAACGCCGCGACCGGCGTGTTCACGCAGTACCTCCAGCAGGACCGGCTGATCGAGGGCAGCATGATCTACAACAACACCGAGTTCTACGCCCAGGACAACTGGAAGGTGAGCAACAAGCTGACGCTCGACTACGGGCTCCGCTTCACGCACCAGCAGCCGCAGTACGACCAGTTCCTGCAGATGTCGAACTTCTTCCCGAACCTGTGGTCCGCGTCGGCGGCGCCGGCGCTCTACGTGCCGGGCTGCACGAACGGGGCGTCGGTGTGCTCGGGCAACGCGCTCAATGCCGTCAACCCGCGGACCGGCGAGGTGCTGACCGCCAGCGGCGCGGCCAACACGCAGGCCGCGATCGGCACCATCGTGCCGGGATCCGGCGACATCAACAACGGCATCGTGCAGGCGGGGAACGGGATTTCGAAGTACTCGTACACCTGGCCGAAGCTGGTGCTGGGTCCGCGCTTCGGTGCGGCCTACGATCTGTTCGGCAGCCAGAAGCTGATTCTGCGCGGCGGCGGCGGGCTCTTCTACGATCGTCCGGACGGGAACACCGTGTTCTCGATTCCCGGCAACCCGCCGATCTCGACTTCGCAGAACCTGGCGAACGGAAATCTGCAGACGCTCGGCTCGGGGCTCTCGACCGTCGGCGTCCCTGCCCTCAGCATCTTCCAGTACGATGCCGAGGTCCCCGCGTCGGTCCAGTGGCAGGGCGGCGTGCAGATGACCCTGCCGTGGGCGTCGTCACTCGACGTGTCGTACGTCGGGAACCATGGCTACAACCGGCTGGGCGCCTTCCAGGGCGGCAGTTCCGTCAACCTGAACGCGATCGACATCGGCACCGCCTACCTGCCGGAGTATCAGGATCCAACCAAGGCCGCGAGCGCGGTTCCGGGGGCGAGTGCGCTGACGACGAACCTGCTGCGGCCCTATCGCGGGCTGAGCACCATCAACCAGCAGACGACCACCTACCACGACACCTATCACTCCATCCAGACGTCGTTCAACCGGCGCTTCCGTGATGGCCTGGCGTTCGGGGTCAACTACACGCTGAGCCTCTCGCTGACCGGCAACACCGGCCTCCAGCAGCGGCTACAGCACAATCCGGACGGTACCTTCTCGGTCCGCGCCGACCAGGCCGAATACGAGAAGCTCAATCAAGATCTCAACCTGCAGCGCCACATCGTCAAGGCGAACGCGGTGTGGGACCTTCCCGACCTCCACGCGAACGGCGACGGCGGCAAGCGCGTGGCCGCCGTGATCCTCAACGACTGGCAGCTGTCCGGCATCCTGACGGCGGGCTCAGGCGTACCGTACGACATCACCTACACGTATCAGAGCAACGGCGCCAACGTGAACATCACGGGCTCGCCGGACTACGCCGGGAAGATCGTCTACGTCGGCGATCCCGGCAGCGGCTGCTCGGACAACCAGTACGGGCAGTTCAACACCTCGGCGGTGGCCGGCCCGACGTATGGCAGCGTCGGTCTCGAGTCAGGGCGCAACATCCTTCGCGGCTGCCCGGACAAGACCGTCGACCTGGCGATTGCCCGCAACGTGAAGGTGGGTGGCGGACGCGAGCTGCAGTTCCGGCTCGACGCGTTCAACGCCTTCAACGTGGCGGTGATCAATGCGCGCAACTCGGTGGTCCAGTACCGCAGCCCGACCGATCAGACGGTGCTGAACTCGGAGTATCTCGCCGACGGGACGCTGGATCTGACCCGCCTGACCCCCCGCAACGCTGGTTTCGGCGCGGCGACCGGGGCACAGACGATGCGGAACCTCCAGGTGACGCTCCGCTTCCAGTTCTGATTCGGAAGCGGCTCTTGGCGAGCAGGGCGGGCGGGGCGCGGGCCTCGCCCGCTCAACCGTTTCATACTTCCCGGGGGCATCCTCGCACCCGCCGAACCCCCGGGCCTGGTGTTCGAAACTCCGAAATTGACGTTTCCGACTCTCTGTAACTTTTCCTGAAACAAAGCTTTCGCGTCTCGCATAGCAATCCATCGTGTTTTAGCGTGCAACAGTTCGCGATTGTGTTTGACACCGCCTGAGACCGGAGCGTAAAACCGCTGCGCAGCCTGACATGCTCATCGATTTAGTTTGGTCGCCGAGGCCGACGTATATCGCGTCGCCAGGCACCACAAGATGCGTCTCCGATGGCTGCTGTCTCGGTGGATGGTTAAGGGGAGGGTGCATTGATGGTTCAGAGGAGGCTCGAGAGGCTCGGCGCCGCGCTGCTGATCTGCGCGCTGGCGGCGACGCCCGCGTTGGCGCAGATCACGACAGGCAACGTCGCCGGGACGGTCAAAGACGCGCAAGGTGGCGTCGTCCCTGGTGCGACGGCGGTCCTCGTCAGCGAGACAAAGGGAACGAAGTCGGCGCCTGCGGTCACCAGCGAAACTGGCGACTACATTTTTCCGAACGTCACGCCCGACACCTACACCGTTGAAATAACGATGGAGGGGTTCAAGACGCTTAAGCGCGAGCACATCCGGGTCAGCGGCGGCGACCGTGTCGCCATCCCACCGTTGACCATCGAAATCGGCGGCGCGGCAGAGACCGTCAACGTCGCGGCCGAAGCGGCGCTGGTGCAGTCCCAGTCGGGTGAGCGCTCCTTCGCCATCACCACCGAGCAGGTCGAGAACCTGCCGATCGGCCACGGCAACTTCACCAACCTGACGGCGTTCGCCCCTGGCGTGGTCAGCGGCGGTGCGTCGGCCGGCGGCACCCGCCTCGGCGGCGTCAGCCAGAACAACATCATGATGGACGGCGTGTCGGCGATGGATACCGGCAACAACGGCCAGATGATCAACATGAACATCGAGTCCATCGGCGAGGTCAAGATCCTCACCCAGGGCTACCAGGCTGAGTACGGCCGATCGAGCGGTCTGCAGATCACCGCCGTGACCAAGAGCGGCACCAACCAGTTCCGCGGGTCGGGCTACAGCTTGTTCACTGACTCCGACTGGAACGCCAATTCCTGGGTGCGTGAGAAGAACGGCGACGCCAAGCCCGAGACCTCGACCAAGACCCTCGGCTACACCATCGGCGGCCCGGTCGGCAAGCCCGGTGGCACCAACAAGCTGTTCTTCTTCTACGCCCACGAATACCGTCCGACTACCGCCGCGATCAACAATGGCAACGCGATCCGTCTGCGCGTGCCGACCGCACTGGAGCGTCAGGGCAACTTCTCGCAGAGCCTGGACAACAACGGCGACCCGATTCCCCAGCTGCTCGATCCGGCGACCCGCCAGCCGTTTGCGAACAACACCATCCCGACCGCCAGCCTGTATCCGCTCGGCGTCGGCATCCTGAACCGCTATCCCTTACCGAACGTCACTCAAACGAAGGGCACCAACTACAACTACGAGATCCCGAGCGGCTCGCTGCCGACGGTGGACAACCTGACCCAGCAGCCGGCCATCCGGCTCGACTACCAGATGTCCTCCAAGCTGCGCGTCACCGGCAAGTACTCCGGTGAGCGGGCGCGGAAACTGATCACGCCCGGCAACATCCAGGGCTTCACCGACGTGTTGACGCCGTATCCCTACATCACCAACTACGCGGCGACGGTGAACTACACGCTGAACCCGACGACGTTCATCGAAGGCACCTACGGCTTCATCCGCAACGAGCTGGCGGGTGGTAACGAAGGCGGCGTCCTGGTCAACGAGTCGGCGAACCGCCTCAGTCCCGCCAGCGGCCTGGCCGGTTTCCCCGAGCTCTATCCGAACGCGGGCGTCGTCGATCAGCGCTACTACGCATACCAGGTCATGCAGGACCTGAACCCGGTCTTCTGGGACGGCACCTCGATCAACCTGCCCCCCGTGTTCGCGTGGGGCGGCCGCATCGGTGCGGCCCCGCCCAACCAGCGCTATCCCGGCTGGCTGAACATCAACCGGACGCAGGACATCGCCGGCAGCATCACCAAGGTCATGGGCCGCCACTCGATCAAGGCAGGCGCCTACAACAACCACAGCTTCAAGGCGCAGAACACCGGCGCCGGCGGGCTGGCCAACCTGTCGTTCCAGGGCTACGTGAACTTCGGCAACGACACCAACAACCCGATCGATACGGGCTTCGGCTACGCGAACGCGGCGATGGGCGTCTTCACGCAATACCTCCAGGCCGAGCGCCTCATCGAAGGCAGCATGATCTACAACAACACCGAGTTCTACGTGCAGGACAACTGGAAGGCCAGCAACCGCCTCACCATGGACTACGGGATCCGCTTCACCCGGCAGCAGCCGCAGTACGACCAGTTCGGCCAGATGTCGAACTTCTTCTCGGACCAGTGGCAGGCGTCACAGGCGCCGACGCTCTACGCGGCGACCTGCGTCGGCAACCCCTGCGTCCGGAACGCGGTCGACCCGCGCAACGGCTCAGTGCTCGTAGTGCCCGGCGTGCCGAACACCGCGGCCGCAATTGGCACCCCGATTCCCGGCAGCGGCAACCTGAACAACGGCATCCGCGCTGCGGGTGACGGGATCGCCAAGACCAGCTACGTGTGGCCGACCCTGGTGGTGGGCCCCCGCGTCGGCGTGGCCTACGACCTCACCGGCACGCAGAAGCTGATTCTGCGCGGCGGCGGCGGTCTCTTCTACGACCGTCCGGACGGCAACACCGTCTTCTCGATTCCCGGCAACCCGCCGATCGCCAGCGCGCAGGACCTGCGTGCCGGTCAGCTCCAGAACGTCGGCGGCACCGGCGGCCTTCGGACCATCGGCGTCCCCGGCCTGGTGACGTTCCAGTACGACGCGAAGGTGCCGGCCTCCTGGCAGTGGCAGGGCGGCGTGCAGATGGCCATGCCGTGGGCGACCTCGCTGGACGTTTCGTATGTCGGCAACCACGGGTTCAACCGCCTCGGCGGCCTTCAGGGCGGCACGACGATCAACCAGAACGCGGTTGACATCGGTGCGGCCTACCTGCCGCAGAACCAGGACCCGACCCAGACCAGCACGGTCCCGGGCAACAACACGATCGACAACTTCCTGCGGCCGTATCACGGGCTCGGCAACATCAACCAGAACACCACCGAGTTCCACGATACCTATCACTCCATCCAGACCTCGCTGAACCGCCGGTTCCGCGACGGGTTTGCGTTTGGCGCGAACTACACCTACAGCATCTCGTGGACCGGCAACACCGGCCTGCAGAAGCGTTTGGTGCATGCTCCGGACGGCACCATCTCGATCAGTCCCGACCAGGCCGCGTATGAGGCGCTGAACAACAACCTGGCGATCATCCCGCACGTGTTCAAGGCGAACGCGATCTGGGATCTTCCCCACGTGCCCCAGAGCTTCGGCAACATTGCCGAGGCAATCCTGAACGACTGGCAGCTGTCGGGCGTGTTGACCGCGCAGTCCGGCAATCCCTACGACCTGAGCTTCAGCTACAACGCCAACGGGTCGAGCAAGAACCTGACCGGCTCGCCGGACTACAACGCCCGCATCCTCTATGTGGGTGATGCGGGATCCGGCTGCAGCAGCAACCAGTACGCGCAGTTCAACCGCAACGCGGTGACGGGTCCGGGCTACGGCAGCACGGGTCTGGAATCGGGCCGTAACATCCTGCGTGGCTGCGCGGATCACACCACCGACCTCTCGATCGTCCGCAGCATCAAGCTGGGCGGCGCGCGTCAGGCCCAGTTCCGGCTGGACATGTTCAATGCGTTCAACACGGTCGTCATCAACGCCCGTCAGACGCAGGTCCAGTACAACAGCCCGACCGACCTGACGCTGCGGAACTCGCAGTTCCTCGCCGACGGTTCGGTGGACCCGGGCCGGCTCAAGCCGAACAACGCCGGCTTCGGCGCGGCCACGGGCGCGCAGAACATGCGCAACCTGCAGCTGACCGTCCGCTTCCAGTTCTAGTAGGCACACGCGCGGGTGCGGCTCCGGCCGCACCCGCCGACGACATCGATCTTCAGCCACCCGGCGCCGGGTGACTGGATGGCGCCGGTCAGGATGGACCTCCTCCCTTCCTTGGCCGGCGCCGCTTTTTTGTACTGACGCTTACCAGCTTCCAGCTTCCAGCTATCAGCTGTCAGCTTGGTTCCAGGTTCTACGGGTTCGGTTGTGTTCGAACCACAGCGCCCAGCCCTTTCCCTGCGCGACCGCCGACCGCCGACCGCCGAACCCCGAACGCCGCGCTCCGTGCGGTACACTGACGCCTCATCAAGGAGCGACTCTCGATGCGCCCTTCATTCCGTCGTGTCATCGTCCTACTCGCGAGCGTGGTGCTCGGGGGCTCACTGGCGGCGCAGCAGCCGCAGCCGCCGCAGCCCCAACAACCACCCGCCGCGCCGCCTGCCGGCGCGCCGGCCGCACCACAGGGGCCGCCCGCTGGGGGACCTCCGGGTCGCGGCGGCGGCAGAGGCCGGGGCGGCATCCAGATCCAGGAAGGCGAGGAGTGCCCGCCCGGGACGACCGAAGTCCGGCCGCGATCCTGCCAGGCCCCCAGCCTGCCGATTCCGAGCATCGTCGACTACCGTCCGAAGTCGACGCTCGTCACCGCCGAGCACAAGATGCCGAAGGCCAAGTTCCCGGCGATCGATTACCACGGGCACCCGGGCGGCCTCCTGAGCACTCCAGAAGGTCTGGCGAGCCTGCTGGCATCCCTGGACAGCCTCAACGTGCGGATGATGGTGAGCGCGGACAACATGTCCGGCGACCGCCTCAAGACGGCGCTGGCGTCGATCCAGGGGTCTCCGGCGAAAGACCGGGTGCGGGTGCTCGCGGGCATCGATTTCCGCGGCGTCGGCCCGGGCTGGGCGGAGAAGGCCATCAAGCAGCTCGAGGCGGACGTCGCCGCCGGCGCGGTGGGAGTAGGGGAGATCTCGAAGAGCCTCGGCCTGACGATCACCAAGCCCGATGGCTCACGGCTGCAGATCGATGACCCCGAGCTCGATCCGATCTGGGACGCGTGCGCCCGGCTCAACCTGCCGGTCTTCATTCACACCGCCGACCCGCAGGAGTTCTTCCAGCCGATCGACTACAAGAACGAGCGCTGGCTGGAGCTGGCACTGTTCGCCGAGCGCCGCTATCCGGCGGATCGCTTCCCGGCCTTCGAGACGCTGATGGCGGAGCGGGATCGGATGTTCAAGAAGCATCCGAAGACCAGGTTCGTCGCCGCCCACATGGCCTGGTACGCCAACGACCTCGTCCGCCTGGGCAAGCTGCTCGACGCCATGCCGAACGTCTCGACCGAGGTCGGCGCAGTGCTCTACGACATTGGCCGCCAGCCGCGCGCCGCCCACGACTTCTTCATCAAGTATCAGGACCGGCTGCTGTTCGGGAAGGACTCGTTCCAGCCGGAGGAGTACCCGTACTACTGGCGTGTGTTCGAAACCGCCGACGAATACTTCGACTACTACCGCGACTACCACGCCTTCTGGAAGCTGTACGGCGTCGATCTGCCGGACCCGGTCCTGAAGAAGCTGTACTACCAGAACGCGCTCAAGCTCACGCCAGGGCTGCCGCAGACGGAGTGGCCGAAATAGGGACGAAAAAGGGCCGGCTCATCGCCGGCCCTTTTCGGTTCTCGCTTCCAGCTTCCAGCTCCCGGCTTTGAGCCCACGCGTCCGGCCGGCTGGCCGCTCCTGGTTACTCAGATCGCACGTTGACTGCTCGAATAACCCCGAACCAAGCTGGAAACTGGAAGCTGGAAGCTGGAAGCGATGCGTCAGCTCAGTTCTTCGTCATCGTCAGCCCCGTCACGATCGCGTCGGTGTTGTGGGCGAAGCGGATGCCGTAGATGCCGTCGGTCGACTTCAGCTTGCCGGACGCGACCAGCGCAGACTTGTCGTAGCTGCCGACCACCGTGCCGTTGACCGAGCACTCCACTTTGTCGCCCTTGACCGAGACGGCGATCTCCTGCGTGACCGGCTCGCCGGGGCCGGCGGCCTTGGCGATCGCCGCGTTGGGCTCGCCGCGACGGCCGTTGACCTGGAACGGCTCGGGGCCGAAGCCGCGGACGATAAAGGTGCCGTTGCCGTAGGCGGCGCAATAAAGATAGCTCTGGGTGGGCGTG
>Ga0207701_10004328_pt1 | contig 14419 bp, 11 predicted proteins | sample KBSSwiSSwithPhiX_FD_184294 | JGI IMG/M metagenome (GOLD analysis project Ga0207701, IMG submission 184294) | Switchgrass rhizosphere bulk soil microbial communities from Kellogg Biological Station, Michigan, USA, with PhiX - S5 (SPAdes) (version 2) | ecosystem: Environmental > Terrestrial >... | reverse complement strand
CGGCCGGTAGCCCCGCCTGCCGGTACATCGCCGCGATGTGGTAGACGCGCTCCACTCCGGCCACCGCACGATCGAGGGAGGCACGTTCACGCAGATCCCCCTCGACCAGCTCCATGCCGGCTGCTTCGAGGTCCGACGCGCGGCTCCGATCGCGCACGAGGACACGCACTCTGCGGCCACGCGCGGCCAGCGCACGGGCCAGGTGTCCACCGGTGAATCCGGTGGCGCCCGTGACGAGTTCAGCCACGTTCCGCGTACACGGTCACGGGAGAACCGACCAGGCGGAGCAGGCCAATGCGCGCCAGCCATTGCTCCGACACTTCGGTGAACCGGCGCGACCCAATCGCCTTGTGCACGGCGATCGGCAGCACGAACTGACGATGGACGCTCGTCACGCGGAAGCCGTGGGACGCGAGCTCGCGCCGAATCTGCCCGCCGAGGAACACGCGGTACGGTTCGCTGGCGAGCCCGAGCGGATGAAGCACCTTGCGAACCAGGGACTCGACGACCGCGCTGCTCGTCGCCGACGGATAGTCGAGCACGACGCCGTGGCTTGCAACGCGGCAGAGTTCACCGATGCACCGCCGCCATCGCGGTGTGTGCATCAGGACGCGCAGGCTGACCGCGACGTCGAACGACCGATCGCCGAACAGGATCTGGTGCGCATCTCCGACCTGGAAATCGACACTCGTCGCGTGCGTGTCGATGGCGCGCTGCTTCGCGAGAGCGAGCATCTGCTCTGACGCGTCGATGCCGGTAACGTGAGCGCCCGCAGCGGCCAACAGGAATGCACCGCGGCCCGTGCCGGTCCCGACGTCGATGATCCGGCGGCCCTGCACCGGACCGAGCATGTCGGCAAGTACGTCGGCCTGGCCCTTCGCCACCAGGTCGCCGATGGGCCCGCCGAAACGGCGGGCATCGAACGACTGCGCATTAGCGGGGTCGGCGTAGTAGGTGTAGCTGTAGTGCCCGCGGCGGTCGCTCACGCCACGTCCTTCACGGGCGAGCCGGGCGTCAACGGCGCGCCGGACGGGAACAGCGCGGCGCAGGCGCGGCGGGTGCGCTCGAGATAAGCCTCGTAGCTGTACTTCGTGTCGGCAAGTTGCCTGGCGTTGGCGCCAACCTCTTCGGCTCGGCCACGATCGTTCAGGGCGAGCAGGATGCCGCCGCCGAATTCCTGCGCGGACACGCCGGTGAGGATGGCGGTGCTGTCGCTGAGCACCTGGGTGTGCGTCATCAACCGCGTCGCGACAATGGGTTTGCCGGACCGGAGGTACTGGTAGATCTTCAGCGGCGTGTTGGTCCCTCGCGAACGGGGAGAGACGAGCGCGTCACAGGCCAGCAGATAGGCCGGAATTTCAGACGCCGGGCGCTCGCCGGCGAAGATCGTGGCCGCGCCAATGCCCGCCGTCGCCGCCTGCGCGCGCGCCTTCTCCACCTGGTCCGGCTTGCCGCCTGCCATCAACAGCCGGGCGTCCGGCCTTGCTGCGATCACCTGCGCCATCGAGGCGAAGAGCAGATCGAGCCCCTGGTAGGCCTCGAACGTACCGGTGTAGAGCACGAGCGGCGTCCCGGGTGCGACCCCGTGCTTCGCGCGGACGGCGGCCGCTTGCTCCGGTGTCGCCTGCTCTTCTGCTGAGCCAGGTGCGTTCTCGATCAGCACCACGTTCGCGCCCGGCGCGGTCGCGCGCACCGTGTCTTCCAGTGCCGGGCAGATCACGATGACGACCCGCGACTGGTTGATCATCAGCTTCTCGAACCAACGAACGATGCCGCGGGCGATGCTCGAACCGGTGAATGCGAAATTGGTGAGCTGCTGCGGCAGGCTCGAGTGCATGTCGTACAGATGCGGCACACGCAGCAACCACGACAGGATCACCCCTATGACACCTCCCTCCTCGTGCGAGTGGACAGCGTCGTACTTACCGGTGAGGCCGACGCGGAACGAGGTGAGGGCGAGCAGCGCGTCGAGCGGAAACTTGGCGGCGGACGGTCCGATCTTCACCCGCTTCACAAACGGCGGCCGCAAGGAGCGGATGACACGCAGCCCGGGCATCGACACGTCCTCGCCGAAAGGGTAGGTGACGAGATCGACCTGGTGGCCGAGCGCGGTGAGCGCGCGGATGCGGTGAAACTCGCTGAAAGGTGTACCGCGCGGCTCGAAAAACGGCTCGGGCGCGATCATCAGAATGCGCATGCGAAAGCTGATTTTCGCATGAATCCGTAGTAATGTAGGGCTCCGTTCCCTTACGAATGCCCGCAGAGACCACAGCCAACCCGAGCAGCCGCCGCTTCCTGATGACTGCCGCGAAAGTCGTGGTGAGTCTCCTGCTGCTGGCATTCCTCTTCTCGCGCGTCGACATCACTCACCTCTGGGCCAGTGCCCGTCACGCATCGCTCCCCTGGCTCGCCGCTGCCCTCGTACTGTGGACCATGAACGTGGCTGCCGCCACGTGGCGATGGGATCTGCTGCTCAAGGCGCAGGACGTGCAGATGCCGCGCAGAAGGTTGTTCGGCTCGTTCCTCGTCGCGAACTTCTTCAACAATTTTTTGCCGAGCAATATCGGCGGCGACGTCATTCGCATCCGCGACACGGCACCCGCAGCACAGTCCACCACGCTGGCTGCCACGGTTGTGCTTGTCGATCGCGGCCTCGGCCTGATGGGCCTGGTCCTCATCGCGGCGATGGGCGCCAGCATGGCGGTCAGCCTGCACGGGCAGGGCGTGCTGCCGATCTGGCCGTCGTGGCTCTGGCTCGGGTTCTTCGTCAGCGCGGCGGTGGCCATTCCGGCGATGTACGCTCCGGATGCGCTCGGCAGGGTGCTCAAGCCGCTCACGTTCCTGCACCCAGTGTGGGTCGAGAAACAGATTCAGCACCTCACCGCCACGCTCGCGCGCTTCAGGGAGAAGCCCTCGTCGCTCATCGGCTGCTTCGGCGGCGCGGTCCTCGTGCAGGCGCTCATCGTCGCCTTCTACCTGAGCGTCGTATACGCGCTGGACATGCCGGTCAAAGTGTCCGATCTCGCTGTCATCGTGCCACTGTCGCTCATCGTGCAGATGCTGCCGGTTTCGGTGAACGGGTTCGGCGTGCGTGAAGCCACCTTCTCGTTCTACTTCACGCGCGTGGGGCTGCCGATCGAATCGGCCGTCCTCCTTTCGCTCGTCGCCGCCGGCATCACGATGCTGCACTCGCTCAGCGGCGCTGCCGTCTACGTCACCCGCAAGCGCTGATCGGATGGATATCGCCGGGCGCAACTCCGCCTTCATCGAGCACGCGTACTGGATCGTCCTCAACCGTCCGCCGTCCGCGCTCGAACTCGCCGATCAGCAGGAACAACACCTGAACAGCGACCAGGTCACGCTGTCCCGCGGACTGCTCTACTCGCAGGAATTCCGGCGGCTTCGCGCGGCGTGGAAAGAGGGACGCGAGACGCACCCGGACCCACCGGCGCTCGAACGCGCGCTCCAGGGACTCGGCAGCGATGAACTCTTCGTCGCCAGGGTCTACGAAAGCCTGCTCGGCCGCCAACCGGACGAGGGCGGCCGTGCGCACTATGCCGGTGTGCTTGCGAGCGGGGAGCGGCGGACCAATGTCGCGCGTGCCCTCGCGCTCTCCGACGAGTTCGAGACGCGCAGGTCCGCCGTGCCGTGCGACGTTCAATTGTGCGAACTCGCCAACCCGGCCAAGTGGGACAACCCCGAATGGATGGTGCTGCTGCGCAGCCTCGGCCTCTCGGACGACCGCCTGGCGATGCACCGCAAGCCGTACGAGCTGACCCAGTTCCTGTACGGCTGCACGAAACTCGGCGTGCTCACCTCGGACGCCTCGGTGGTGAGCATCGGAGCGGGACATGAAATCGTCCTCTACTGGCTGGCGAACCACGTCAACCGGGTCGTGGCGACCGATCTTTACGAAGGCTACTGGACCGAGTTGCGTGGACGCGAAGGCGATCCGTCAGTTCTGGCAAGGCCCGACGCGTTCGCGCCGTTTCCCTATCGGCGCGACCGGCTGACGTTCATGAAGATGGACGGCAGGCAGCTGGATTTCCCGGACAACACCTTCGATATCGCGTACTCGCTGTCGTCTATCGAGCACTTCGGCGGGATGACAGGGGCATCACAGACCATCCGCGAGATGACGCGCATCCTGAAGCCGGGCGGGATGCTGGTGCTGGCCACGGAGTATGCGCTGGCGGGTCCCCCAGCCGAAGACGTGTTCCAGCCGCACGAGATTCACGAACTCATCTCGCAGCCCGGCCTCGAACTGGTCGAGCCGCTCGACGAGCTGGTCTGGAAGCGCTATCGCAGCGTGCCGGTCGATCTCGCCAGCAACCCGTACCGCACACCGCACATGGTCGTGCGCATCGGCGACACGATCTTCACTTCGGTAATGCTGTTCCTGCGGAAGCTTCCGTCGGCGTAACCGGCCTGAACCGCAGCTGCGCGCCCAGGTTGCGGTAATCCATGTTCGCGGGCTCGAGGAGGTGGGGAATGAAACCCTCCGTCGAGTGCGTCGTCAGCAGGTAGTTGTAGTCGCCGAATCCCCGGACACCCGACGCCGGCACGTTGAAGCTGGCTGTCTTGCGCGGCTCCAGCGACACGCGGACCGGCGTGCTGCCCAGCGCGATTGTGATCACGGTCGGCACCGGCGACTCCGCTTCGAACTGCATGTACTGAATCGGGAAGGCGGCGCGGACGATGATGTCCGAGCGGCCGGCGCCGGAGATCCACATGCCGTTCGGCTCCGGCGGCCACGAGTTCTGATCGAGGTGATAGAGCAGCACGCCAGGGTCGGTGCGGTACTGCACGTGCCCGCGGAGCGGCTGTGCCAGCCGCACCGGCAGGTCGTTCGCCATCGTCAATTCCACCGGCAGACGACGCGCGGGTCCCTTCTCCACCGAGAGATACGGATACTTGGCCGCGACAAAGGGATTCACCAGCAGTTTTGCGGTGAACAGTGCGCCTCCGATCCACGCCAGCACACCTGGCGCGATCGAGACACCCGGCGGGACCAGGAACAGGAGCGCCGGGTATGCTGTGAAGAAGTACCTGTTCCCCGGAGGGCCGCCCCCGCCACTCCACGTCCAGGGCAGCAGGATGAGCAACCCGATCGCAGACGCGAAGGTGGCGCCGAAGATCAGCACGCGCCAGGTGTCGCGGCGCGCCGTCGACGACAGCAGCCAGGCGGCGAGCGCCACGACGCCGGGGAAGAAGTACGGGACGAAGCCGAAGTGGCGCCCGACCAGGAAGTATTCGACGTTGTGCGCGAAGCGCATCGGCAGTTCGCTCGAGCTGAGCACTTCCTGCGGCGTCGACGCGTCCGTGCTCACTGACCCGCCCCTGCGCTCCCAGGTGGCGGAACCGTCCGCCGCATCGAACGGAAAGCTGCCGTAGAAGGTCTTGCGATCGCCGCCCTGATAATTGAACTCGCCCGATATCGCCGCGTTGAGGCCGAAGAACGCGCACGCAACCGCGACGGCAACCAGGCCTGTCACAAACCCGTGCATCCAGCGGCGGCGAGTCCACGCGAGAAGGACAAGCGGCGCGACGAGAATGGCTGTCGGCAGCGGCTTCGAATAGGTACCCAGTCCGAGCAGCACGGCGGCGGCGATCGTGGTCCAGGGGCGCGCCAGGCGCGATTCGGGTGCGACCTCCTTGTACAGCCACAGGAAGTACGCGACGGTCACGATCGTGAAATTGAAGATTTCCGGCATCAGGAAGACGCCGTAGACCGGCAGGACCGACGCGCCCATGAACGCCGTCGCGAGGGTGGCGGCGCTCGCCGGTGTCCGCTGCGCGGCCAGGAAGGCGTACGCGCAGGCCCCTGATACGCCCAACAGCAAAACGTGAAACAGGAGCAGACCGTTCAGGCCGAAGTACCGGACGAAGGGGGCCGCGAACATCGAGTACGCGATCGCCTTTCCGAAATAGAGCCGGTTGAGGTCCGGGTCGTCGCGCTTCAGGATCCTGACGAACGGAAAGTCGCTCCGAAGTCGAATCCGCATCACCTTCCCGCGTTTGAGGAAGATGCCCTCGGGTCCGCTGTGGTACAGACCGGCAAACCGTTCGAGATCGCGCCGCTCGAAGGCGAGATCGCCATCGTAAGCCGCGCTCAGCGCCGCCGCGACGTAGGTGGCCTCGTCACTCTTGAGGCCGTACGTCGTGCGAGGCACGTCGATCGACAGCGCCAGCGATCCGGCAACGGCAACCAGGACAAGCGCGAGCGCCGCGGGACCGAGGTGGCTCGCGGGACGTGCGGTGCTCATCGCTTCGTGCGGCCGGAGGAGAGGAAAGACAGGTCGACTCCTGAGAGACCGCGCGGCTGACCGGCCTGGTGGGCGTCGTGCAGCAGTTCGTAGAGGCGCTCCATCTTCCGCACGAACGCCAGGATGTCGTACTCGCGACCCGTCACGCGGGCGTTCGCGGAGAGCCGGGCCCGCTCAGCAGGGCTGTCGATGGCCCACACGATCTTGCGCGCGAGCGCATCGGCATCGCGCCGGGGCACGATGACGGCGTCGTGAGCGTCGGTCAGGATGTCGAGCAAGCCGTCGGCATCGGTGGCGACGATCGGCTTCCCCATGGCCAGGGCCTCGAACGCGGTGATCGGCGTCCCCTCCCAGAGTGACGGGAAAACGCTCAGGTCGAAGGCGGCCAGCGTCGCCGCCACGTCCCGGCGGAAACCGGCAAAGACGAAGCGGTCGCCAAGGTTCAGGGCGCGAGCCTGCGCCTCCAGGTCGGACAGCAGCGGCCCCTCGCCCACCAGGAAGAACCGAGTCTGCGGACGCTCGCGGACAACGCGCGCGGCCGCGTCCACCAGGTACGAGTTGCCCTTCGAGTCGTGCAGGCGCGTGATGGTGCCAACCGCGAACTCGTCCTGCCTGATGCCGAGATCCGCCCGGGCCACGGCAATTTCCTCGGGAGACCGGTCGCGGCTGAACTCCTCGAGCGGCACACCGAGGTAGACGACGCGCGTCTTGCGCTCGGGAATCAGGCGCGCCTTGACCACGAAGTCGGCGGTGCTCTGCGAGACCGCCAGGGCGATGTCGGTGAACGGTTCCAGCGCCCGGTCCGCCAGTTTCTGGAACCAGGGCGTGTTGGTCAGGTTCGCATGCTCGTGCACGATGGTTGGAATGCCGCGCATGGCGCCGACGGTGCGCCCGAACGTGGTCGCCCCATAACCGTGCAGGTGGAGGATGTCGATCTGCTTCCTGTCGCAAATCCGGAGCATGTCGGGGAGCGTCAGCGGATCGAATCTCGACCGTTCCAGGTACGTGATGTCGACGCCGAGGGCGTCGAGCGTCTCCTCCGACAGGTCCTTGCGACGCAGGCTGACGAGCGAAACATTGAACCGCGCGGTGTCGAACCGCGGAATCATCCAGCTGAATAATCGCTTGACGCCATGCATCCGCGATCCTTCCCATCCGAGGTGGTCGCAGACCTGCAGGACGTTGAGCGGTCGATTTGTCACGAGACTCTATATTGACACCGAGCCGAGCGAGCCGTACACTTTGCACCGCCTACCTTAGTTCGACCGGCGGTCGGGTCCCAGCCCACACCGCGCAGCACGACCCGTAAATCGATCCTTCGACCCACTACAGACAGTCGTCCACGCGGCCGATAGTAATGAAACGCCGGCGACTGGATGCGATTGGCACCGCTAACGGTGCAGGGTTTCCGATATGCGTGAGTACGTACGACTGCTCGTCCTGCCGCTCCTTCTGAGCCCAGTGGCGTGTGAAGTCACCAAGACAGAAAATCCGCTCAGTCCCTCAGTCGCGGGACCAATTCCCGGCGTAGAAATTTCCGCGCCCAAGCCGCTCGAACCGGCCTCCGGCGCCCAGATCGCCGGCGACAAGCAGCCGATCACGCTGCTCATCGAGAATTCCTCCTCCAACGGCGTACGTCCCCTGAACTACGCGTTCGAAGTGGCCGGCGACTCGAACTTCAACAACATGGTCTTCGTTCGCGAAGGCGTGACACCTGGCGAGAACGGGCGCACGTCGCTGACGCTGCCGAACGCGCTCGGCACGGGCCGCGGCTACTTCTGGCGGGCCAAGGCCCAGGACGGGGCCAACACGGGGCCTTACTCGTCGATGGTGGCGTTCAATGTCTACACGCCGGTCGCGTTCGACAAGCCGGTGCCGGTGACGCCGGTCGGCGGCGTCAAGGTCGCGAGCTATACGCCTGAGTTCGTGTTCAACAACGCGCCGCGCGTCGGGTCGCCCGGCCTGATCACCTACGTGATCGAGGTCGCGTCGAACAGTACGTTCGGCGGTCTCATCGCAGCCTGGCAGTTCCCCGAACAGGCGAACCAGACGAAATTCAGTGCGGTCAGCGGCCTTCCGCCATCGTCACAGCTCTACTGGCGCGTGCGGGCGTTCGAGGCGACAGCACTCGGACCGTGGTCGGACGCCGCCACGTTCATTACCCCGACCCCTGTCGTAATACCGCCACCGCCAACCGGCGGAGGAGGAGGCGGCGGCGGTGCCTGCACGAACACCACGCAGGTCGGCATCGTCACCTGCCGCAGAAATCAGTTCTCCGGGCACATGGACGCGGGCCAGAGCGTTGTCTTCCTTAAAGGGGTGGCGAGCGACCTGAACAAGGCGGGGACCTGGGGCACCGGTTACGGGCTGCTGCGAAAGACCAGCGGCGCGAGTTGCGGCGGCTACTCGTGCGACATCATCTGCCGCGGAGCGGGCACCTCGCAGCAGCAGTGGGACATCCTGGGCGACTCGGACGGCGCGCAGACGCCGAACTGGGGCGGGCCGAGCGGCTACCCGGGCATTCGCGTCGACAGTTGTGACGCGCCATAGGCATGAGCAAGCATGAACGCGAAACGGGGAGCGGGGCCACGGCCCCACTCCCCGTTTTTTCTGTACCTTCGATGCGTGTAGGGGCGGGCCTAAAGACCCGCCGCCACGATTGCCTCCTAGAAGTTGACGCGGAGGCCGATGCCGACCTGCGCGCCACCGACGTCCTGCTTGTCGGCGACCCCGTCCAGCTCGACCGACGCGCCAGCGTAGCGAAGGTAGCCGCCAACGGCATAGCGATCGGTGAGGTTGTAGTTGACGCCGATCGATCCGTTGAAGCCCACTCCGGTGCCCGACTGGCTCGCGGTGTTGATGATCAGGTCCTGCGTGCCCGCAGGAACGGTGAACCCGCTGATGCTGTCCTGGCTCAGGCTGATGATGGCTGGCCCGATCTTGCCGACGATGTCCATCTTGTCGGTCACCGGTCTCGAATAGATGAGTTCAGGAAGATAGGCTACTTCGCTGTGTTCCAGTCCGGTCAGCGTACCCGTCACTGTCTTCGGGCGGCCGAAGAACAGCGGGTCGGGGACGGAGGCCGTGTAAGCAGCGTCGCCGCTGTCGTTGAAGAACGACACGGTCAGGCCGACGAAGACGTTACCCCATACGCGGTAGCCACCACCGAAATCCGGGACCACGCCCTTTCCAATCGGCAGCGAGGCAGTGAGCGATGCCTGCTCTTCGTACACCGTCTGGGTGGAACTCATATCGAGCGTCCGGGACTGCAGTTGTCCGCCGACATCCACAAAGACGAAGAACTTCGACGTCGATGGCGAGGGCGCCTGCGCGCTGGCGTGGGGCGCAGCGAACAACGCGATCAAGCCGACCAAACCACACACTTTTCTTATCTGGGCCATCAAACTCCTCGTCCTTAACTGGAGACTCAATTTTTATGGGAAAAAGGCTTCAGAAATCCGCTCAGATGGTAGCACGGCCATCCGCTATCGAGTATCATTCTCGACACACCCGTCTCTTCAGTTTCACGCAAGGAGCCACGTTTTTGACGCACGGACGCACGTATGTTGCGGCCGGCCTGTCGGTGATCATCGCTCTGTCGATTGCCTGCGGCCGCGCCGCCTCAACCACGACTTCACCCACCACGACCTCCAAGGCTTCCACCGACTCGACGGCCACCGCAGCAGACGGCACGACGTTGAAGGTTTCAGCCCCCACTCCCGTTACTCCGCTCAATGACGAGGTGACTCCGGACACGTCGCCAACACTGGTTGCAACCGAAGCAAACGGGAAGTACGCCCAGGGCGCTCTGGCCTACGACTTCGAGCTGTACGACGACAACAACACGAAGATCCAGACAGTGGTGCTGGCATCCTTGAGCTGGAGAGTGGCGACACTCGAATACGACAAGCGGTACACCTGGCGGCTCCGGGCCACTGCCGACGACCATTACGGCCCCTGGTCGGAGTTCGCGTCATTCCGGACTCCGGAGGGCCGCGGCTACATTCGCGGCAACGAACTCTATGATCCCCTCATCAATGGACTGACGGTCGCCAGCGGGATGAACGACGTCACCTTCATTCCCGGACAGGGCGTCCGCCTCAATGGCATCGAGAGCTTCGTCGAGTACCGTTTGCAGGCACCGCTTATCGACGGTGAAATGTCGATGATCATCACGAACCTCGGGAACAGCGACGAACCGTGGAAGAGCAAGGTCGCCAGCATGCTCCAGGGCGACGGTGTGAACGTCACCGACAACTCTTACCGTGTCACGCTCGATCGCCGCAATTCCAGTTCAGGCGGGACAGTGCGCTACACGATGCGGTCGCGCGGCGTTGACGCGGGCGAGCCGAATGCCGGCGGCATGGGCTGGAGCCGGTCCAAAATCTACCTGTGGACGTTCGCCTGGAACAACGGCGCCTCGCGGCTCACCGTCAAGGACGGCGGCACGACCGGAAACCTGGTCAAGTCGGTCGGGACCAACTACAAGGCGCCCTACTCGCCGAATCCCCATGTGATCCGGCTCGGATCGGTCGGCGGACGCGCCGGCAGCGAAACCCTTCCGGGGGCTATCATCCGGAACCTGTGGGTGTCGGCGGCGCCGCGGCCGAACCTGGTCGGCGACACGCCGTAGTCGACGAACTTCCATCGCCGGACCGGCAACCGCGCCGGTCCGGCACACTTCCCGTGTAAAGCCTCGTGCCCTCACGCCCCATCGGGCGAATCCTCCGGCCCCTCGTCGCACTCCTGCTCACCGCGTACGTCCTCTGGCGGGCCAGCCCGTCGGCGGTGCTGCGTGCGGGCGCGCATGCCGACCTTTCATGGATCGGACTGGCCATCGGGCTCGTCGTGCTCGACCGGATGCTGATGGCGTATCGCTGGATCGTGCTCCTCTGTCCGATCGACGCGAGTTCGCGCCCTCCACTGACCTCGGTGCTCCGCATCTTCTTCGTCAGCACCTTTGCCGGGACGTTCCTTCCCGCCAGCATCGGCGGCGACATCGTCCGCGCCTACGGGCTTTCGCAGCTTCAGGTCGCACCTGGACAGGCGGTCGCGTCGGTGCTGATGGATCGTCTCCTCGGTGTCGTGTCGATCCTCATCGTCGGCGCCGTGGGGTTGTATTTCGCCCGCACAGGCGACCTCGCGTCCACGCGTGCCATCACGATCTCGCTCCTCGCCGGCGCGGTGCTGTCGATGGCGGCCGCATCGATCGTTTTCAGCGAGCGCGCAGCAGCGCTGGCGCAGGCCGTTGCGATCCGCATGCCGGTCGACGCAATCCGGAAGATCGGCGCCGAACTGACGCGCGCGACGCGCGCCTACGGCGAGCACCATGGTGAACTGGCGAACGTTCTTGCCGGATCGATCGCCGTGCAGGTTCTGCGCATCATCCAGGCCTGGTGCCTGGGACGCGCGCTCGGGATCGAAGCGCCGCTGGCGGTCTATTTCGGGTTGATTCCCCTGATACTCCTCGTCATGCTGCTTCCGGTGAGCATCAATGGCATCGGCACGAGTCAGATGGGATTCGTGTGGTTCTTCGGGCGGGCCGGCGTGCCCGAGGCTGAGGCATTTGCGCTGTCGGTGCTCTTCGTGGCGCTCGGAGTAGTCGGCAACCTGCCGGGCGGCCTGCTCTACGCCTTCGGTCAGCGGCCGCCGAAGCCGTCATGACCCGCGTGCGGCTCCTCTCCCTGGCCCTGGCGCTGGGGATTGCGATCGTACTGCTCGCTCTTGGAGGAACAACGGCCGTCATGTATGCGGCGCTCTTCCTCCTGGCTACGGCGCCGGGCCTTCCGCTCGGTTTCGTTCTGTTCGGGCGCGGTCACGCCGGCGGCTGGATAACAGGCGCGCTGATCGGCTACGCCACCAGTTGCCTCGTCGTGTGGCTTGCCTTCTTCACCCACCACCCGTCATCGCTTGTCATCAGCCTGCTGTGGCTGGCTGCGCTGGTCCTGAGCATTGGCGTCTCGAGGGTAATACCTCTTCGAGGCCGCCCGGCGCTCGTCGCCCTGCCTGCGTGGACGAGGCGTGACACGTCTGCCCTTCTGCTCGTCCTGCTGCTCGTTCCTGTCCTCGTCGGTCGACCGTTCGCCCGCATCGGCAGCGTCGACGCGAACGGCGACAAACGGTACCGCGCGTACTTCACCGCCGATTTCGTCTGGCACGCTGCGCTCACCGCGGAACTTCAGCGGCACGACCAGCCTCCGGTCAACCCTTACCTTGCGCCTGAGCCGATTCACTACTACTGGACCTACTTCCTGGTGCCCGCCGCTGCGGGTCCTATGGCTGGCGCCGATATCGAACTCTCGCTGAAGGTGAACGCGGTCGGCACCGCGCTGCTTTTGGTCGCGGCCGTGTTCCTGGCCGCCTGGATGGCGCTTCCTGGCTATGCCTTCACCGTGGCCGGTGCGCTGGGCGTCGTGATTCTCTCGGCGAGCGCCGAAGGGCTCGCGGCGATTGCCTACGTCTTTCGGCAGGGCCAGGGCCTGGCCGGATTGCGGGATCTCAACGTCGACGCGCTCTCGCGTGGTGTCGGAGGCCTGCGCATCGACAACCTGCCCCGCGCGATGTGGTACACGCCGCAGCACTCGATGTCGTACGCGCTCGGGCTCGTCGCGCTGCCGGTGGCCATTGCCGGTGGGCTCGAGGCCGGCGCGATCGCTATCGGTATCGCGGGCCTCGCGTTGGGCGCCTCGGTCGCCATGAACCCGTTTTCAGGCGGACTGCTCTGTGCGGTGTATGCCCTCGCCGTGCTTGGCCGATGGTGGCAGGTTCGCCGATCGTTCATCCCGGTGATGCGTCACGCCGTGGCAGTCGTCCCGGTGGTCGCGGCGCTGGGATGGGCATCGCTCAACAAGGTGGCGGACGGTGCCGGCGGAACGCTGCACTTTGGCCTCTACGGTCCCGCGGCGAATGCGCCGCTGGTTGCGTTCGTGCTGTCGTTCGGGCCGCTGCTGCCGCTTGTCGTACTCGGACTGCTGCCCAACCGCCGGATACCGATCGCACACATCTGGCCAGCCCTCTCCGGCGTTGTCCTCGTCGTGCTCGTCATGCACCTGGTGACCATGACCGTGGACGAGTTCTGGATCGGATTCCGGACCGGTCACCTGTTCTTCGTGCTCGTGCCGCCGGTGATCGTGCGGGGTCTGCTGTGGCTCGGCGAGCAGCCGTCACGCCGGTTTGCAGGGCTCGTGGTTGCGGGTCTCTTCCTCGCGGGATTGCCGACAACAGTCATCGACGCATTCAACGCGCAGGACGTCGAGAACAACGACGAAGGCATCGGCCTCCGATGGACACTGCACCTGACTCCCGAGCAGCAGGCCGGACTCGCCTGGCTCCGCGCAAACACACCGCCAACGGCAATCGTCCAGGCCGAACCGCTTGCCCGGGGACGGGACGCATGGAGCCTCATTCCCTCATTCGCCGAGCGGCGGATGGCGGCTGGCCAGCCGATCTCGCTGATGCACGTCCCCGAATACGACACGAGGTCCGACCGGGTGCAGAGGATCTATGCCTATGCGGACGCGGAGCCCGCCTGGCATTCGGCGCAGGAACTCGGCATCGACTACCTGTGGCTGGATCGCACCGACAGGGACGCGTACGCGAACTCCGCGAAGTTCGGCGACCACCCCGAATGGTTCTCGCCGGTATTCACCGGTGGGGACGTGGTGATCTACCGCGTCAGCCGCGACGATAGCGCCAGAACGTCCGGAGCCCGATGAACCAGTCGCGGAGGCCGATCTTCTTGCCTTCGGCCTTGCTTCGCGGGTCATAGTGGATCGGCACCTCGACGATCCGTGCACCGCGCGCCACCATCCTCGACGTGATCTCGTGATCCAGCTCGAAGCCGGTCGTTTCGAGCGGCAGCGCCGCGAGTTCATCGCGCCTGAACAACTTGTATGCGGTCACCGTGTCGGTGATCCACGTACGCGTGAAGAGCAGCGCGATCACGCTCAGGCTTCGGCCGCCGAGATATGCCGTGAGCGACTGGTTCGCGTGCCTGCCGGCGTTCATGTACCGGCTGCCGTAGACGACACTCCCCCGTCCCGATAACAGCGCCTCGAGCATCGGCACGTAGTCGTTCGGGTCGTACTCGAGGTCGGCGTCCTGGATGATCAGGTAGTCGCCCGTGGCGCGCGCGATTCCGGCGCGAACGGCTT
>Ga0207701_10004327_pt1 | contig 14420 bp, 15 predicted proteins | sample KBSSwiSSwithPhiX_FD_184294 | JGI IMG/M metagenome (GOLD analysis project Ga0207701, IMG submission 184294) | Switchgrass rhizosphere bulk soil microbial communities from Kellogg Biological Station, Michigan, USA, with PhiX - S5 (SPAdes) (version 2) | ecosystem: Environmental > Terrestrial >... | reverse complement strand
CACCTACCCCTTCCGCGCCTAAGCCTGGTAGTGTAACTATCAGTTCGTCTATTTCTCAGCAAAGGGTGCAACAACTTGGCATTCGCGTTCAGCTTAGACTCCCGCGAGGCTCTGATACGGTACAAATTGTGGTACGGAAGGGAAATCGGGTCGTGGTCCGCACTGTCAGGACTAACCCGCCACGCGCTTTTAGAGTGGCTGAAACTAAACGACTCACCCGTGGACGATATACCCTTGAGATTCGTGTGGGATCAAGCGCAAAGCACCTTGGTCCTGCCAGCAAGGTGACCTTCGTAGTTACGTAGGCAGGGCTTGACAAGCCGCCAGCGGGTCTGTAGCATGGTCCCCATGTTGCGCAAGTGCCTACGACGGCTTGACTCCATCCTTGGGGCGGACATTGAGCGCGTTGTCGCACGTATTGCGCAACGCCCTGGACGCACGTCGCTCTATCTCCTACTGTTCACGGTAGTGGTAGGCGGCGCCGCGTTCAGTGTTACCGAGCCAGACGCTGATTGGTTTGATGGCGTCTGGTGGGCCATGGTCACCCTCACTACTGTGGGCTATGGAGATTTTTCTCCTGAGTCGTTTCTAGGCAGATGGGTGGGTGCCTTTGTGATGATGGGAGGCATCGTGTCGGTGGCTATTCTCACAGGTCTAATCGGTGGTGAGATTGCCAAACGTCGTCTACAGTCCTACGAGGATACACCCGAGTTGGATGACGATATTGAACAGGTCATCGGCACGGTGACTGAGCAGTTGCAAGCCTTGCAGGCTAAGGTAAGCCATCCTAAGGTGGTTCAAGCCCTCAAGGAAATTCATGCAGAAAATGGAGGATCGCATGATTAGGTATCTCTCCCTCCGTGGCTTGTGGTTCCTGGCGATGATGCTGTTGGTTTTCGTCTGGTCTACCGCTCAGGCTCACGCTAGCAGGAGTTCGTCACACAGTAGTTCCCATAGTAGTTCGCACAGCAGTTCCCGTAGTTCCTCGCGCCCGTCTAACTCAAGCAGTAGCTCAAGTTCATCGGGCAGCCGTCCGGCTCCGCGTAAGGTGGTTGTTGTCAAGCGCGCTCCCAGAGCGCAGAGTAATCGCCCTATCCGCCCGCGTGGTCGCTACACTCGTACTGTGGTCGGTGGCCGTCCCCTGCTTCGTCAGGGTAATAGGCTCTATCAGCGGCGTTGTTGTCAGCGTGGCCGTCCGTACCTTGTGTACTATGGTACGATGCAGACCCATCATAAGAAGTCGCACACCTGGGTCTGGGTAGTGCTGGGTGTTCTTGTCCTACTGGTAATCGTAGGTGCAATTATCTACTTCGTTGCGTCGAATAGGAGGCGCTACTGATGGATACAGACGAAAAGTCCACCGATGTGACCGCGCGTAGGGAGCATCGGTCCAAGCTATCGCGCGTCGATTACGACGATAATGCGGCTGAGCGCTGGTTTGCTCAGACGTGGGGCGTGGTACGATTCTGCCTGTGGGTCTTTGGCCTACTGTGCATTATCGCCATTGTCCTTGCGGCCATCGGCATCGCACACCTTATCCCTGGCTAGGAGGCCATATAAATATGGGTATTTTTGACAAGATCAAGGCCAAGCTGTCGGACCCTGAGGTCCAGCAGAAGGCTAAGGACGCTGTTGCTAAGGCACAGCAGAAGCGCGGTGGTGGTACGCCTGGCGGCGTGGCTCCTGGCGCTCCGGGCGGGCGTATGCCTCAGTCCGGGTGGACTGCCTCTCAGCGTGGCCCGGGTGGCTACGATGGCCCAGGTGGCTACTACCCGTACGATAATCAGGATAGCGACGGGGATGGTATTCCTGACAATCAGGACAGTCAGCCCTACGGTGGTCCTGAGGATTACACGGGCATGGACAACCCCGTCGAGCAGACTCCGTACGATAACCCGGACACTCAGGGCGACGTAGAGTATGTGGACGAGGATGGCAACCCTGTCGATTCCTCTGACGTTCAGGCGGGCGACTATCAGGAGCAGGACTCGGGTGGAGATTTCGACTCGGGTAGCGGCTATGACAGTGGCGACAGCTACGACTCAGGTAGCAGCTTCGATAGCGGCTCGTCCTATGACTCTGGCTCGTCCTACGATTCGGGGTCGTCTGACTCAGGTAGCAGCGATTCGGGCTGGTAGGTCCTAGGACCAAAGTCCTATGCAGTTGCGAGAACCCGCATCGAGAGGTGCGGGTTCTTTGTTTGACGGACCATTTTCCAACTTCTAACATGGAAGCCATGACCTACTCAATCAACATGCGCCGGGGGGTGCTGATTGCGATTCTGGCTCTTGCGGCCATCTTTGCTGTCACGGCTCCCGCTCGCGCAAACCTTACTGCGGGTCCGGCTGATGTTACCGGATACCCGGAGTCTATGACTGATGTGAACGGCGCTCAGTCGGCTCTCTGTCTTGACAGGGACGCTGCCTCACACGCCGCTTGTCCCGGTCAGCCGACGCCCTCCGATATGCTCACCGATGGTGAGGCATTTTATTGGACGGGTGCGGTTGACGTTGAAGTGCCTGGTGGCACGGTGAGTATTTCCTTCGACGTGGAGGCCGCTACGGCTCCTGATGGTCTGGGTGGTACCACTAAGATTACGTTCCAGCGCATTCAGATGGGTGGTAAGGATTCTACCCTCCCGGCTGGTACTTACACGTTCGTCACTCCGTTCGGTAATTTCACCGCTACTCGGAACACGACTAGGCCGAATAACTGGAACCGTATCCAGTCTGGTGGTGCTGAGGTTGGTCCTATCGACCATTTCCTTACGTCTACCTCGGCTCCCGCTGGTTTCTACGGCGACGGTGCCACGGCTAATACCACTCAGGACGGCGCTATCGTGTCGGTTTATCTGCCTGGGCATAACCCGGCTGATGTTGACCCGGTGACTCTCGTCCCGCTTCCGGCTGATGGTGTGAGCGATCAGTGGACTATTATGGGTGCGCTGGTTGGTACTCCTATCACTCTCCCGCCCGCCGACACTGATAAGGATGGTGTGCCGGACTCGTCCGATAACTGTCCGACTGTGGCAGGACCGGCCAGTAACAGCGGTTGCCCGCTGCCTAAGCCGGTGGTTACTCCCCCGGCGACTCAGCAGCAGCAACCGCAGGTGATTACGAACACGATTACTCAGGTTGTCCCGGCTCCGACTATCGGTAGCGCTACGGTGGTCACCCGTCAGGCATTCAATGGCCGTGTGACGGCTCTCACCCTCCGCAACGGTGTCGCTAATATGCGCACTCCGCGCGGTGCAGATGTGGTGCGACTCACCGTCCGCAAGGGTGGTAAGTTCGTGAAGCGTATTACCCGGACGGTAAATGACAATGGTCAGCGACTCCGGGTGGTTCTTACTCGCAAGCCTGGTCGGTACTCAGTTGAGGTCCGCGCAGGTAACGAGCAGAACGATGTGACGACGTTCGGCCCGACCGTGCGTCGCAGCTTCCGGGTAGTCTAACCCCCGGTCGCCCGGTAAGGCAGAGAGGGCCGCTCGAAAGAGCGGCCCTTTTTGTTGTGTTGATTCGGCTGGATAAGTCGTAGGATGGCTTATCAAGGATCGACAACCCCGCTTGGTGCGAACGCAGTCTGGACAAGCGGCTCTATGAGTGCAGACCGTGCCGACAATATTGTCGGTATCGTCTTTTCAAACGTAGCCGGTTCCCTGAGTATAGATCAGTCTATTGACGGGATCAATTGGGATTATACAGCTACGCCGGTAGCTGTCTCAGCCGGTACAGGTACCGTATTTAACGTGCCTCTTTATGGCCCATTTGTGCGCCTCAGGTACGTCAACGGTGGTACGGCTCAAGCTACGTTCCGCATTGGCGCTAAATTCTCTAGTGCCGGGGACTCGTAATGCAATGCGAGAACTGCGGTCACAGCACTTTTATCCCTGGGCAGATGGGGGATATGGTACAGGAATCAGGAGAGTGCCCCAATTGCGGAGTGCCGTACAGGCATCAGCCAGGTGGCGATAACGTAATGCCTGGGGAAATGGAAGCTAGAGGAATGCCAGCACCGGGAGAACAGGACATGGGTGGAAACCCACTACAGGAAGGTATTTGGGCCAACATCGACGGTGGCTGGAATAACCGTATGAAACGTGATGAGTCATATGCTTCATTGCGTAAGAAAGCTGATGATGACTTTGATTGGGATGATGATGGCGGATGGGATGACGATGATCCAGTAGACCCTTCCCTCATGGCTCAGCTTGGTCAGCACAATAAGCTAGAATCTCGCTTTATCGTAGACCCTCAGGGCCAGGTTTACACGTCGCACGGCTTGGGCGACCCCGAGAGCGTTTTTCATGAGGATATCGCTAGGCACTACGGTCTACCCCTAGATGAGCAGGGAACAAATCCTCTACCGGGCCACTCAACGGGCGAGGCTTGGAACGATGGCGATATCAATTTCGTCACGCATGAGACTCCATTTGACGCTCAGCAAATGGCTCAGTTTCTACAGCCACATTATCCGAATCACACTATGCCTCAGATCATGCCCGAACGGACAACCTTTGAGGATCGCATGGGGCTAAATAATCCCCAGGAGGCCCCTCCCACGGACCCAATGCAGAACCCGAATCCCAAGGGCAAGGGCGTGGGTAATTATCCTGAGGCCCAAGACAACCTCTTCTATCAGCAGCAGAAGCAGAAGTCAATGGAGCATGAGCAGCAGCGTGGTAAGCCGTTTCCCTTCTACGATAACCCATATTTCAACCGTGGTGGCTCTCACAATCCTACCCGCGAGCAGCTATATAGCTCATGGCAGTATGAAGCCGCAGACTTTGAAGTTGACCAAGTTATTGAGCCAGGACCTAAGACAGAAGAAGTCGATGTAGACGGACAGAAGAATCCGCTTATCCTACAGCATGAGGATCAGGAAGTTTTGGACGCAAGCAAGCTTCAATTGGAGGCTTCAAAACTTTCATTCCTTCCGCTTTTGCTCGGCATGGGCGCATCTGCACTAGCCGGTGAAGCTGGTGCAGGTATGATCGGACGAGGTATAGTATCTGGCCTTGTACGTGGCGCTATGGGTAAGGGTGCCGGTGGCGGTGTCGCTCCTACAACGATCAATAATAACGTGGAGCAGCCGGGAGCAGCCCCAGGCTTTGAATCCTATTCCTCAATTCATGAGGCTCTAAGCCAGTCAGAGCATCCGTCTAGTATTCCGCAGCTAAATGAGCTAGGCCCTGAGGACGTAGACCCGCATGAGCATGAGGATGGGGACCACTCAGACCCAATTGATGACTATGATGCAAGCGCAGGAGGAACAGATGATCCACATGGAGATATACCAGTAGATGGCCCGGTCGGCGAAGCGTTGGAGGCAGCATTACCCGCGTTACTCCACTTCTACCACTCAGACGAGTCGGGCGCGGACGACCCCACGATCAAGGCTCTCATCGACTTATTGGAGAACGAACACCCCGGCACGTTGGACACTGAACCGACGACGGATGACCTCGCCCACCTTGATTCGCTCAAAACCTCAAAGCTATCCACGGGTGTACTTCCAATAACTCCACAGCCTGGTACGCAGCCAGGACAAACACTACCGGCTCCCGGTACTCAGGAACTACAGAATCCCGTAGCGGACCCACAGGGACAGGTTAATCCTGTCTCTCAAGGAAGCTGCCCGAACTGTGGTGCTAGAGTATCTCCAGGCCAGGGCGTATGCCCTCAGTGTGGCAGTGGTGTAAGCGTAGGCTTGACCCCTGAGGTTACTCAACAGGGCCAGGTATCCCCACTAGGTCAAAGCCCGGTGATGGGTCAGCCTCACATGGCCGTAACCGACTATCGCGCACATGACGAGGCTTTGCGCTCCTTGCTTGCTCGTCCCGACCTTGCTGAACATGAACGTCAAGCGTTGAATGTAGCAATGGCGATGCGAGGAAGTAATATGATGTTACAGAATGCGCGAGAGCGGTCGTGGTCAAAGCCCCCAGCCCCTAGTATGACTCCACCTCAGTTTGAGGGCATGCCAAGGGAGGAAGCAGAGCGTATGGTAGCCCCGTTTAAGGAAGCTGCTAGCGGTGGCCCAACCAATCCTGAGCAGTTTAAGGCTGTCAAGGATTATCTAATCAATTCAATTCAGGACCCCAATGAGTTGGCTCAAACTCTACAGGACTTGATTGATAACCCAGGCAACTACGCCGATATCTTAGCTCAAATTCAGGGCCAGGGAGATAGGCCACAGCCTGATCCAGACCCAGGAGTACCGCCACCTATGCCTGATCCATCGCAAATGGGTATGGACCCGGCTGCTATGGGTGGAATGCCTCCGGGCGGCGCTCCGGGTGGTATGCCAATGCAGGCTAAGCAAGCTGGACCGTATCAACAGTGGAAAGAGCGTATGATGGGGCAGAACCCTGAATTGGATGAACAGGGCCGTAATGTAACCCCCGCTGTACCTCCGGGTCATCCGATGGACGTAGATATGGACCCGATGGTACAACCTACGGCTCTACCTGCTATGCCTGCCGGTGAATATGAGCAGATGCTCCGTAATCCTAATTCGCCGCCGATTCCTCATGCTGACGTAGCGTTGCAGAACGCTAAATTCCGTCAGAATATCTTGATGGACCCTCGTCGTATGGGTGCCTCTGACTCTATTACTCCACCATGCCCCAAATGTGGCTCACATACCACAGGAATGATTACAGATGATGGCGCAGCGCAATGCTCTGCATGTAATCATAGATGGGACACTGACATGGACGTACAGGGTGATAAGACTCCTGTAGCGACCAAGGCTGCGGCTGATGAGACTATGACTCCTAATCCTGTAGGAGTCCCGGCAGCCGATCAAACAGGGCAACCAGACCCATCACAGAATCAAAACCCGAATATTTGGACAGACCAGTCAGGTCAGCCACTACAGGTAGGTCAGGAGTATGAAATGTATTCCTCACGCTATGACGTGCCTGATACTATCCGCGTAACCTCTCTCAAGCCGGACTCATTAGAGTACACGCTCACCGGTACGTATGGCCTTGAGCATCGTACGGCTGTGTCTCGCCAGGAGGCTGAAATGGATGGCTTGACTTTCCTACCGACTGACCAGGCAGAACCAGAGGATGAACAGCCACAACCGGCAGAGAATCCTATGGCTGCACCGGCTGACACGCATGAGTATAAGCTACAGGCCAGCCGCCTAACATCTTCGTTAGATAACAGTTGGAATTCCCGCCTTGCAGGAGCAAAGTATACTCCGATGGAACAGCGTGAATTGATTGATGAGGTAGGTATGGCTAGGAACTCAGAGAAACTGAACTTAGCTGGTACTCATTACGTTGAGGAACCTGAGCCGGACGACTTCTTTATCTTTGGTTGGTAACCCAGGTTGCTGGGTAATTCGCCCTAACTTTCTTAGCATAGCAGCTAGGTAACTGCTGAGATGCTATACCAGAAAAGAACTGTCAATGCACCGGCGAAGGGTCGCACCCGTGAGGCAGCGATCCAGTCTATCAAGGAATCTCCACAGTTTCCTGATGGCACTGAAATCTTAGATATCAAGCGCCGGGGAGATAAGTGGATAGCTACCCTGCTAGAGCCACACACCGCTGAATTCCCTCCACCATCGGACGATGAGGAATCAGGACCACCAACCGATGAGGGTCCTCCAAAGGCTGAAAAGTCTGAGTCCGGCGACGGCGATTCGGACTCAAAGGGACCATCCGATAGTGAAAAGGGCGATGGCCCTCCTAAGGGAGATAAGGGACCATCCGGAGAGATGGCGATGATGATGGACCTTATGATGGCTATTGCAGACAAACTTGGGGTTGTTCCGGGGCCTGCTGCTCCGGGTGCGGAGGACAGCCCCGTGCCGGGTGAAGCCCCACCGCCTCCACCGGGACCCCCGGCACCTGCTGGCGGACCTCCTGGCGCGGGTGGAGGACCACCCGGCCATCAGGAGATTGTCCACAAGACGAAGCTAAAGCCTGGCGACACGCCTCCGGGTGTCACGCCTATCGGCGCACCGGCATTTGCTTCCGTGAGTAATGACCTATCGCGTATGGCATCGTTTGATGCATTCGATGATACGCCAGGTAAGTCTATCAAGCAGGCCAAGGATGAGCTAGAAGCTATCTACGGCCCGCATGGATTCAAGGTACGTCAGATCAAGCGAGTTGAGGGTGGAACCAGGCTCGCTGCTAAACTATCACGCAGATAATGACTGACGTAGATGGAATCGTAACGGAGGAAATGAACCGCCTCCGTGGAAGGTTATGTGGATTGATCGAGTCGTGGGGCCTACCAGAAAAACAGGAGCGCGGCGCAATCAATACATTGAAGTCACTATCCTACGACGCACAAAAAGCAATCACAGAGGCATTGAAAGACTAATGTACGGTATTGGCGGAATTGTACTGCTAGTTCTCGTCGTCCTGCTTATCCTGTATCTCGTCTAAGCGACGGATACGGTTCAGGACGAACCCACGGGGACGGGTCCTATCCTGTCTCCCCCTATCCCATGCCATTTTGGCGTGTTCCTCCCGTGAGCGGCGAGGGATACCGCCCTGCATCATATGCCACCTAACGGTGGATTCTGTTAGTCCGACAATCTCACCAATCTCTTGCATGGTGCGATTCTCTTGCCAATAAAGACGGTCAATGACTGTGTATAGGTTGTCATCTACACGCGCAGCCGCAACGATAGGATAGTCGGGCTTTACACCCCACGACCTGAATCGTGAACCCACGGTACTCGGGTGCAGTCCTGCCTTTTCGGCAATAAAGTCAATTGTATATCCGGCCTTACGCATTTCGGTCATCTTCTCATCCGAAATAAGCTGCGCCGGAGGGTTGTGCTTGTTATGGCGCTTCATGCATCCAAGTGTAGCGCGATTCTGCATAGGCGTCAAGGCCCGGGGCTGATTTGTCTGCGCCTGCGGGACGTAACAAGTAGCCATGCCACTACGAAAGTATGCAACCCTTGAACAAGCACAGGTGTTATCGCTCAAGGGTTCTCAAGATCGCGCACATACCGCCTCTTTAGAAAAGATCGGTGAGTTTGAGGACTACCGCACAGAGGACGGATATCTTTACGCACGCATCCGTGCTATCTCAAGTCGTGTGAATAAGAACCACGACGGTTGGCCCTCAGTGGAGCTAGCCGGTGGTAAGGATACATTCGATAAGCACGCGAAGCAGCACCAGGCGGGTTTCACAGTACAGGCGTCCGCAGAGGACAGCGAAAGGTATGGCTTCTCCACCTTCCTTGGAAAGCCTGTATTCGTTGACCACAATAATTCTAATCCCGATAGGGCGAGGGGCGTTATCGTTGACGCGAAACTTCACGTTGAGGATCACCATACCTCCGCACACGATCCGTATTACTCATCGTCAAGTGTCGATCCTGAACACCTACCGCCAACCTGGGTGGAATTGCTCCTTGAGGTTGACGCAAAGAGTTTCCCAAAGCTGGCTAAGGCCATCGTTGCCGGAAGCAAAGACCCCACCAAAGGTATTGATGGATTCTCGATGGGATGCGACGTAGAGCGTTCCGTCTGTAACATTTGTAAGAACTCAGCTACAGCACCCGATGAATACTGCAAGCACGTCAAACTCAAGGGTGCGGAGTTTGACGCTATTGATAATCATGGACGCAAAACGTCGAAAAAGTCTTACGAGAACTGCTATGGAATCAAGTTCTTTGAAATCTCTGCTGTATTCGATCCGGCTGACGAAACGGCGCTTATCAAGGAAGTTAAAGCGTCAATAGCCAAGGAAGCTAATAAGCATCACATGGATGGGGTGAACGATAAGGAAGATCGTCAGTACACCCACATCAAAAAGCAATATATGGCTGATGGAAAGTCAGAAGAAGAGGCCGCAGAAATTGCTGCCCGCACTGTTAATAAGCAGAAGTCCTCTGGTCATGACATTCTAAATGTCAGAGACATGACTGAATATATGGATGAAGCTGAGGATAAGGCTAATGCTGCTATGCGCACGGGTAACATGGATGAGGCTCAGTATTGGATGCAGAAGTATCATGATTGGGCTAACCAACTACAAAATATGACCGGTGTAGAATGGCGTCCGACAGCCAGTACAAAGACGGCAGAGAATCCTCTGCCACAATCAGATATGATGACGGTACCAGAGTATGTTGATACGTTGCGGAAAGACGAAGTATGTCCTGTCTGTGGAAGCTCGATGGAGGAAGAACACCAGTGCGATGTCTGTGGATATGTCGCTCCACCGGACGGGATGGACAATCCGGACTTGGAAAAGGCTCACCAGATGGACACACAGGGGCAAGACCCCACCGAGCAAGCCTTCAACGCCGAGCCAATAGATACTGAAACACACCCATCGGTACCTGAGGCAGCACAACCTAACTCTGCACCTTCAATTCCGCCCCCTACCGCTAGTGTAAGAGATGACATGGCTTGGAAAGTTTATCATCCCAGGTTGGCAGGGAAAATCAATCCCGTTGAGAAGCCAATCAAGGCAAATCCACAACCGGCTACCAATGAGCCGACCGAGACAGTAATTTCTGACCAAGACAGGCCAGTAACACAACGCACCGCAGCACAAATGATTGCGGCTACCAAAGGAACTAATATGGCACAGAGGACTGCCGCTGATGCGCCTACAGCAGACACTAAGGCTGATAAGCGCGTAGACGTTACGGGCGTTGGCGGCGTAGATCACGCAACAAATGAGGAAGCGTCTAAGCCACGCGGACCTCACTCATGGGAGCCTGAGGGCACCACCACTGACGTAACCGGCAAGGGTGGAGTGCTACAGGATTCTAACGAGGAAGCTTCTAAGCCCTCGCAGGGTACGGAAAGTCTACCAACGGCTGGCAAGGATGGCGAGGACTCCGGCTTCAATAAGGACAAGACCACGCAGGACAGCGGTAACACTAAGACTTGGAGCGAGAATCATAACGCTCCGGGCGTCACCGACAAGGCATTCCCTACCTCTCACACAGAGGCCGCAAAGCAAGGCGTGAAGCCAATGCAGACTAAAGGACCGTTTGACGTACAGCCTAGCGCTCGCGTCAACGTAGAGGATGATGAATTCTTTAGCACGCAGGGTACGCCTACTGACCAGTGGACGGGCACAGGTGGTAACGGGGTTACTAAGCAGCAGCCACCGGTCACGCCTAAGGTTGGCCCTGGTAACGATGTACGTAAGTCTACATTTGTAGACATTCTTAAGATCGCTGACGCTGAGGTTGAACTTGGCCTACTCGCCAGCGAGGAAAAGTATGACCGCATTGCCGAGCTAGAAAAGGCAAGCGACGACGCAATTGAGGCTACGGCTAAGGTACTTTCCCGAGTACGCACGGCTGGACTAAAGAAGCCTTCGGCTACAAAGCAGGGTGGCGTAGGTCGTGTACCTTCCCTCCGCACTATGCCACGACAGGCTAGTTCCAACGGTGACACTCCTGACGAGTCACTTTTCTGGTAACAACCTAGAATAATCAGTAGATATAGAGAGGGGCACTATCTTTTGAATAGTGTCCCTCTTTTTAGTTGGTGAGGGGTTCTGCGTAAGCGACCCTGATTGACAACTAAGGAAACTGATGCTCCGAATTGGAAATCTAAAGAACAAGTATCAGAAGCGTCTTATCCGGCCCCTGTATGCGCAGACCCAGGCTACACCCTACGCAGCAGTTCTAGATGACACGCTCCGTGATGCAACGGGCACCTTTGTTTTCCCCGGTGCAGCCTTCAAGTATAAGGGCGGACTCGTCCCTGGTACCTGTATGGTGAACCGTGGAGAAAAGGTTACCGTAGCCACTGGCGCAGCCGGTGGTGCGGGTCTTAACCCGCCTCAGGTGTTTGGTCTACTAGCTAACTTCGTAGGTGGAGAGCTAGACGACCTTGGTGGAGAGAATTACGTAGGCGTTTGGCGCGGCCCTGATTCAGTGTACGAAATCCTAGCCCCTGGCTTTGATGACACTGGTCTTTCGGCAGCGTGGGATGCAGCTACGCAGGGCGTTCCAGTCCCTCTCGCCGCAGGCGCAGATGGCCGTCTAGCATATGGCGGTACTGTTGGTTCAAGCGGTACGCTTGGTAACAAGCAGGTTGTAGCGTACCTCATCGAGCGCCCATCAGCTTCCCGTATTATCGTGGACCTAAGGGTATAAGGAGACTGTTATGAGCGATGGATTTGAATTCCGTGGTCGTCAGGCAGTCGCCTCAAGCGATTACGAGGATAAGCTAAAGAACACGCCTAAGCTAACAAAGCAGGCGAAGAAGAAGGCTCTTGAAGGCATTCTAGCCGACAAGCAGAACGCTATGCGTCGTATCGGACAGGGCATGATTGGTCCTATCCAGATTCGCCTTCGCTACGAGGGTATCGTGCGAAATGTTCTCATTGAGGACACACTAGAGCGCGGACCACTCATGCCGTATGACATTCTGGACGATATGGGTCGAGCATACGTGCTTAACTCTACCGACGCAGAAGTCAAGATCACTCCGTTTGAAGGCAAGCAGGCGTTCCCGCAGCTATTCAGGATCGCTTCCTTCCCTCGTATTCGTAAGGAAGATTTGTACTACCTACGAGTAAACGCGGTTGAATATGCTCAGGACGAAACCCGTCAGGCTATTCAGAAGCAGGAGGACGCTCGTCTTATTATCCTCCTAGAGAACGCAATCACCGATCTAGGTGCTGTTCGTGGTAACGTCGCTGGTTTCTCTAACACCATTGGTGCTGGACAGACTGGTGGTATTGCTACCGGTATCGCTGCTGGTCCTTCCGGCGCGGTCAACGAGCAGACAGTGCTAGTAGGTGCCGGTAACTCACTAGAGCCTGCCGACTTCTACAACGCTGTAACGCAGATCGAGATTAACCAGTTGGAGGCTAATCGAGTGCTGGCACACCCTGCCGACATTCGTGACCTCTACACCTGGGATATCAACGTCACTGGTTTCCGCTTCAAGGATGAAGTGTTTGCCGGTGGTAAGATCACTACATTCGGTGAGTTCCAGATTCAGCGCTCAATTATCGTCCCACAGGGCGAGCTATTCTTGACCGCTGACCCTGAGTTCGTCGGCGTTATGCCGGTCATGTACTCACTGGACGTTGAGGAAAACCATCAGGTAGAGCAGTTCTACAAGGGATGGGTAATGGACGAATTGATCGGCATGCTTGTGCTAAACGCACGCGGTCTATCACGAATCCTAAAGGCTGGTTCGGTACCATTTACTCCAACTAGGGCAGACCTAGGCGGATACTAAGCCTTTAGCCAGAGAGGCAATCTTGAGAGGCCCGCTGAAATGCGGGCCTTTCTTGTTGTCTAGCAGGGTTGATTACCTTACAAAAGAGAACCCTCCCTGGTGTAATGAACGTAGGACAGTCTTGTGTGATAACGACTAGAGGAAAATATGCCACCACGTAAGAAGAAGCAAGAGTTTATTAGGAACACCCGATATGTTCCAATAGGGATGCGTTTGGGGTCGGGTCGTCGTATCGACCTACAGCCGCGAGGTATGCGGGGTGATACGGCACCAGTCTCCGAGGATGAAATGAATGACGAAGTATTCTTGGGAAACCTAGATGTACTCTTTGAAGTTATTTCGGATACGGATGCTAAGGACGTAATCAAAAAGCAGACTACGAATCAGCAAAAGGTTCATCCGGCGCTCCATCACCTAAGAAACGAACGGGGAGAGCAGTACGAAAAGGGGGTTGTAGTTCAGGAGCAGGAGGAAGCACATGGTTACAATGTTGGCGCAATTGATGAGCGGGGGATGATTACTCGCTTCAAGGCTCCGGGTACTAGTGACTATGATCTTCCAGAAATTCCCAGCTATGTCCCGCCAGAAGAACATGCGGATTGGCTAGCGCGAAACTCTACCCAAATAGAAGGCCCCGAGGCTGGACTAGGTGGCCTACGAGTAGTAAAAGAAGAAAACCCAAACCCACCCACATCAGGAGACAAATAACTATCATGCCAGACCCTTGGGTAACAGGCGATGCTCTTAGGAAGCACGAAGAGGCTGTTCAAGAGCATGAACTAACAAAGGCAGCAAAGGACCTCGCAGATCAGCGTGAGGACTTGGAGAAGGAAGCAGAAGAACGACGTGAGACACGTCGTAAGGAACTAGAAGAGGCTGGCCTAGATGAAGATTTTAGGCTACTAGACGCTAACGCCCGTCCTGCTGCTGAAACAGGTGTATCTCAGGATGCAGCTAATGCAGGTATTGGCCCATCGGGCGAGTCGCAGGCTGCACCGCCTGCCGGTAACGTTGAGTCTGATGTTCCGACTCAGGAAGAGCAGGAAAAGGAAGCCGCTGAGGAAGCAGACGACGAAAAGAAGTCTGACTCCGATGATGACGGTGACAGCGCCGACGAAAAGGCAGACGAAAAGGCTGCTAGCAAGCGTCGTGGCGGTAAGTCAACCGGTCAGTCTAAGGCTGCATAACTTACGCTCAAGACAACCAGGGTATC
>Ga0207701_10004325_pt1 | contig 14430 bp, 14 predicted proteins | sample KBSSwiSSwithPhiX_FD_184294 | JGI IMG/M metagenome (GOLD analysis project Ga0207701, IMG submission 184294) | Switchgrass rhizosphere bulk soil microbial communities from Kellogg Biological Station, Michigan, USA, with PhiX - S5 (SPAdes) (version 2) | ecosystem: Environmental > Terrestrial >... | reverse complement strand
CACGCGCTGGGCCACGCATGGCAAAGTCAATGACGAAAATGCGCATCCGCATTTTGATGCCAGCGGCAAGCTGGCGCTGGTTCACAACGGCGTCATCGAAAATTATCAGGCGCTTAAGGATGAGCTGATTCGAAGCGGCGACACGAAGTTTCGCTCCGACACTGACACCGAAGTGCTCGCGCATCTGATCGGAAAACTCTATGACGATTCATGCGCCAGCACGGTAGACGCCCCCGGCAAGAAAGCTCGGCTTTTCGAAGCTGTTCGCACAGCGCTCAGGCAAGTGATCGGCACGTACGGCATCGCGCTCGTTCACGCTGATGTGCCGGATTTCATGATCGGCGCGCGCCGTGGAAGTCCGCTCGTGCTCGGAGTCGGCAATGGCGAGAATTTTCTAGCGAGTGATGTAAGCGCGATCGTCGCTTACACACGCGATGCAGTTTATTTGAATGATTTCGATGTGGTCGCGGCCGGACCCGATAAATTCGAGATTAGTTCGCTTGCTGGCGACATCACGGAGCATCCGGTCAGCAAAGTCGATTTCACGGCCGAAGATGTCGGCAAAGGGGATTATCCCCATTACATGCTCAAGGAAATCTTTGAGCAACCGAACACGGTGCGCGACGCGATGCGCGGCCGTCTTAACTCCGAAGATTCTACGGCAAGACTGGGCGGACTGAACATGGGGCCGCCGCAATTGCGCGATGTGGGGCGAATCGTTCTCACCGGATGCGGCACCGCACTGCACGCCGCAAGAGTCGGCGAATATTTAATTGAGCGAATGGCGAGCATCCCGACCGAAGTGGATTACGCCAGCGAGTTTCGTCATCGCAACACGCCCATGACGCCTGAGACGTTGGTCTTCGCCATCAGCCAGAGCGGCGAAACTGCGGATACGCTCGGCGCATTACGCGAGAGCCGGCGCAAAGGTTTTCGCACCCTTGGAATTTGCAACAACGTCGCGAGCACAATCGCGCGTGAAAGCGACGGCGGCGTTTACATGCACGCGGGACCAGAGATTGGCGTGGCGGCCACCAAATCGTTTACGTCGCAACTCACTATCCTCACGCTCCTCGGATTGCTCTTCGGGCGGATGCGAAATCTCGCGACGGCGGAAGGGACGCGCGTGATCGAAGCGCTCCAGGCGTTACCCAAACAAATTGAAATGGTCCTGGAGCTGAACGATCAGGTCAAGGAAATCGCCGGCAGATATGCGGATGCGAACGGCTTTCTGTTCTTCGGGCGACAGTTCAACTTCCCGATTGCTCTCGAAGGCGCGCTCAAAATGAAGGAGATCACGTACCTCTTTGCCGAAGGCCATCCGAGCGCAGAACTCAAACATGGCGTGATTGCGCTGATCCGTCCTGATCTGCCCTCGATCTTCATCGCGCCGGATGATTCGGTGTTTTCAAAAAACCTGAACAACATCGAGCAAGTCAAGGCTCGCAAAGGACCCATCATCGCCGTAACGAGCGGCAACTGCGCGAAGCATCTAAAAGGAATCGCGAACGAGATCGTCCTGCTGCCGGAAGCGCCCGATTACGTAATGCCGATTCTCGCCGTCATCCCACTCCAGCTCCTGGCGTATCATCTCGCTGTCGCACTCGGACGCGACGTCGATAAACCGCGCAATCTCGCCAAGAGCGTGACGGTAGAGTGATATCAGTCTGAAGGCCATTACCCGAGCTGGATCCCTTACGGTCGAAGCCATTTCAATGATGCGGGGCGAAAAAATTGGAAGCTCCTGCAAGCAGATCGCGATCTCACCGGCGCATGATGTGAATCGCAAGAATACGGCTTTGATGGCGCGCCAGCAGATAATCGACAAAATCGCCAATGATTGAGTTCGGCTTATTGCCGAGCTTTGTTACGACACGACAAATCAACGTTCTGCTGCGCGCATGCCACTCCAGGTTGATCGCTCCATGAATATCGCGACCACTATGTATCTTGGCCCAGCCATGCGGACGGCCTGGTTGTTTATGCCAAACTTTGATAAAGCCAAATTTTTTCTCCAATTGCGGATCGCTCATGATTTTGTTCCGCAACGATCCGGTCCCGGTCGCGATTACCTGAATCACGGTCTGCATTCCGCCCTCTAGGTTCAGCAGGAAACCGTTCGTTTGGCAATGCTTGTTTAACTCCGCGCGTCCACGAAACGCCAAAGGCGTGTGTTCAGCCTGGGCAACGCCCCAAGGTTTATTCGGATGGAAATATCAGCGCTGAAAGCGTGACTCCCTCTTGGAGCGCCCGTGAATCGCGCTTTCAGCGCTTTTGTATCCCGGCAATCAATTAGCTGGGGCGCTGCCCCAGGCTTCACTGACATAGCGCCTTTGGCGTTAAGATGCAGACAGGATTGTCTGCGTCATGGAACCAGCGATCGGTACATCACGTAAACGTCGACATACCCCTTTTCTGGATGATGGAAAGCATCTGGCAAAGTGCCAACGACTTCGAAGCCGAGGGCCTGCCATAGCTGGATCGCGGCGGCATTTGTCGAAATCACATAATTGAATTGCATGGCGCGAAAGCCGAGCCGGCGCGCTTCGCTCAAGCAATGCTCAGCCATTGCGCGACCAATCCCCTTTCCCCGAGCGCTCGCTGAAACCATGAATCCCGCATTGGCGACGTGCGATCCGCCTCCCGATTGGTTAGGCCGCAAAATATAAGTGCCAGCAATCCCAATAGCTGGCTGTTCCGCTACATAGGTGTGCGTGCTGGCCGCAAACCAGTACGCCAGCGCATCCTGGCGCGAGATGTTTGGATCCAACGAATACGTATCCCCATCTGCGACGACCTCGTAGAAAATGTTCCAGATTGCATCGCGATCTGTTTCAGTGGCTGGGCGGATTTTCATTTCTGGCGACCGAAATTGTAGGGCAACTGCTTCGGTTGCCGCAATTTCAGCCATTATCTGAGTGCAAACAACGCAGCAAGCGCGGCGAGCTTTTGCTCTGCACGCCATGGTCCACGCTCTGCTGGCACCGATCGCCCGAGATCTTGTATTGCTCTTTTCAGATCGTCATTGGACTGTTTCAGTCGCGTAGCGACGTTGGAGTAAGCGTCGCGTTCGAGGAGAACCTCAGTGCGAATCTCATGGACCTGCAAGCCTTGCTCCACCACTGACCGAAATAACCGGCCTTCAAGGGCATGCGCGCGTATGTGGGGATTTGCGATCTTAGCCGGATTGATTTGGCTTCCCACCACAAGTGCGGCGCGCGTGATTCGAAACCCTTTTCGCCGATAGTCTTTAAGAAGTCTTGCAAGTGACTGTTGCGAAATGCTTCGCACGACATGCTCGCGCTGATTCACTTTTGTCGAGTTCGTCTCGAGTTTTCCCGTGGCCGCGTGATATGGCTGTCGGGTTCCGGGAAGTCGCGGATCGCACAGCTCGATCCGATTGACATCTGAGAGCTGCGGGGAGTGCGCTGTGTCTGTCAGGAGCACAACCGCCGCCCAACCGGATTTCACGCGAAATCCAAGCGCAGCAGTTTGAGTTTTGTTCACCGCGTTTTGAACGTCACCGGGACTGTCGCTTGCCATCCCTGGCTGGGAGCAGACTTCCATTGCCGAAGCGTTTTTATTGAGGACTGGTCGAAGTACGGATTCCCCGTGGATTTGACGATCTGGATGTTCGTAACGTTTCCCTGTGGATCGAACGTCAATCGGAAACGGCCTGTCCCCGATTGCCCGGGTAAAGACTGCCCCGGCGGAAACGATGGCGCAGGCGCATAGAGCAATCGCGGCTTCGGCGTCGCCTGCGGTGTCGGGCTCGTTTGGGCAACTTGCGGCCAGCGCGCCTGCGTCTCAGCCGTAACTCGGGACAAAACGGAGTCCAACGCAGCGACGGGGCGTGCAATCGTTTTTTCTCCAGCCGACGTGACGATGCCAACAACGTCGCCATTCTCATTTACGACCGGCGATCCGACCGAACTCGCGGCAGTTGTCCCAGCGATTTCCAATCGATCGGACGATTGGCCAGTGATGGTCGTTTGGCGAGCCGTTCCCTCATTTCCAGCCAGAGCGCTGCCTACAATAGCGACACGGGCGCCCACTGAGAGCTCACCGGTTTTGTTCAAATCAAGAAACCTCAAAAGCTTTTGCGGCTTTATCTCGGCCTTTACCACTGCCAAGTCCGTCGACTTGGAAGCGGTGAGAACTCCAGTCACATTGTAAATTCCGCCGTCGGCCGTCTTCGCGACAGCATTAACCCCACCTTCAACTCCATGTGCCGTGGTAACAAATCTGCCATCTGCCGAAATGAAAAAACCGCTCTCCGTCCGCAACAAATTCCCTTTTGAATCAAAGGCCGTCACCCAAATCACAGAAGGCCGAACCTTGGCTTCGAGATTCCCTAATTCGGACGATGGAGTTTGGCTGGGACTCGCTTGGAGCGACTGACTCACCGGTGCAGCCGTCGACGATTGTGCCGGACTCGTAGTCGGTGGTGGAGATTGCGTTTGTTGCGCGAGCAGAGATTCGCTGAAAATCGTGGCATTGCCCACCGCCATAAAGACCGTGATCCCAAGCGCGTATCGACGAGAAAACCAACTCTGAATCATTACGACGCAGTATAGACTTGGGCAGGCTGGGTTAATCAAGCCTACAAAAACGGCGGACAACAAGAACTCCCAGCTGTCATGTTGAGCGAAGCGAAACACCCAGCTATTTCTATCGCCAGCGGGATTCCAAAACATTCAACAACTTGTCACGCACTCCTTATTACAGAACGTGTTCGACTGTCGAAGTAGCTGGGTTGTTCGCTGCGCTTAGAATGACAATAGAGAATCAGGACCGGTAGGTCGGACCAAAGCGCGCGAATCGCTAATGGTGCTTGAAATACTGAACCGCGCGTTCGTGTTTCTTCGCCGCAGTCTTGCTGTTGAACGTGCCGAGATTTTTTCGTTTTCCCGTTTTCACCGCTTTCTTGCGGGAATACAGCCGATACTTCCCGGATTTCAGTTTCCTAATCATAACTCTGACGGGGCTTAGCCACCGCGACGCGTCCTTGGCCTAGCGAGAATTAAACGGTATTTGTTGTCTAATTTCAGATGTCGCTTTGAACAAAAGCGCCAGCAACGCGGCAAGAATTGTGAGATTGGTCGCCAGATGAGATGGGAAACTCCAGTGTTGACTGGCGTGACCGAAACAACCGCAGGTGATGTCGAGTCCGCGAACCTTCGCGGCAATGATGGCAAGCGTGAAGACCACGATCGAGGCGCTCAAAATCGACAGTGCACCACGATACAAAAACCGAAACACCAGCCCAAGCGCACAGAAAATTTCCAGCCATGGAACATAAAACGCGAGCGCCACACTGACCGGCCACGGCAGAATTTTGAAATTGTCGATGTCACGGGCGAATTCGCCGGGGTTTGCCAAGGACACATTGCGAAGGTCGGCTAAAGCGTTGGCGAATTGCAACTGTTGAAGGTCGGCAATCAAGTGATCCAAATCGAGGATCTTCGTGAGGCCCGCGAAAATGAAGATTGCAGCAACGACTAAGCCGAGAGTTCGCCAGAGAAAACGCACAATGTTCGACGAACGCCCAACGCCCAATGTTGGGTATGCCGCCGGTTCGGTGTTCAGCATTGGGCGTTGGACGTTTGACGTTTCCTTCATCTATTTTTCTTGAGCCACGCTTCCCAGCCGCCTTCGAGCACAAACACATCGGAGAGCTGCGCTTCCTTGCGCAGGCGCCGGACAACTTCCCGGCTGGCGTTACAGCTCAGGCTGCTGCAATAGACGACGACTTTTTTGCCGGGCGACCAAACCGCCAGAAATTGCGGTAGCAATTCATTCCACCGGTCTTCATTCAACAAAATCGCGCCGGGAACGTGATCGCTCGCGAACTCTTCGTCCGGCCGTGCATCAACCCAGATCACCGTGTCACCCAATCCCCGTGCCTGTTCGACAGTGACCATTTCCGATGGCGCAATGGCTGAGCGCCACGAAATCTTATCGCGGAAATAAATGGCCTCGCCGGCCGCAGGGAGGAGCGCAAACAGCGCCAGTATTACCGCTTGACGTAGGATTGACGATTTCACGGGCGGCGATTTTCGGAGTGCGGTGACATGTCACCGCTTTCAAAGCGCGGACATGTCCGCGCACTCCAAACGGCCGATTGCGGAATCAAATCTCGATCTATTGAACCTGCGGTGCGTTGGTGATTCGCGCAGTGGCGTAAAAGACTTTCTGTGAATCCTCAGGCTGAATCGTCAGCATCGATGCGACCACTTTGTTCGTGTCCTGCGGTTTGACGTCGATTTTGAACTCGCCTTTGCCTGCTTCCTCCACTTTGGCTTCAAAATCCGGAGTGGAAGACGTAACCTTGATGTGTTTGACCGTAAAATCTTTACCCACTTTTACATTAATCGTCTTTGTGTCCGGTTTATCGCCCTGTTTCCAGAATACGAAATTTGGGGTGATCTCGAGTTGCTGCGGGATTTCCGCCTTCAGAGTGAGCACTGTTTTCTGATTTGTGGCCTCGTCGGTCTCCACGGTCACAGTTTTGACCTGACTACCGGTGCGATCGCCGATATTGAATGTGGCTGTGATTTCCCCTTTATCTCCAGGCGGCACTTCTTCCTTCTGGGTTTGCGCAGTGGTGCAACCGCAGGAAGCGTGAACAGACTTAAAGTGTATTGGCGTCTTGCCGGTGTTCTCATACTTGAAATGGCCTATCGCCTGTTTGTCGTTCGGGGCGGGACGCAACTCGATCGTGGTCTGCTCCCATTTCAGTTGGGCGCGGGCGCCCAGGCACATGATCATTGACAGGGTGAAAGCAAGGATGGGTGTTTTCATTTTTTGGAATAGAAGCGCGTAATATAATCAGCAACTGCCTCTCGCCAAGCCCGAGGTTCAGTGCCGCTCAACTCCGTATACTTGACAGTGGAAAGCACGGAGTAAACGGGGCGGCGCGCAATCCAGGGTGCCTGCCCGCCGGAACCTTGGCGAAGGCGGGTCATCTCATTCAACTTAAGCGCACCGACGGTTCTCGCCTTCAGAGAAATATCGGCATCGCGACAGCAATCCAGCGCCCATTGCGCGTATTCCTGCCAAGTGCATTTGCCGGCATTTGCGAAATGCAAAATGCCGCCTGCGACGCTGCGATCGAAAAATTGCGGCAAGATATGAGCAATATCATGCGTGTACGTCGGCGTGGAAAATTTGTCGGATATGGCATCAATCTTCTCGTTTTGTTGCGCGCGCTTGATCATGGCGTCGACGAAACTCGGTCGGTCGGGACCAAACACCCAGGACACCCGCACAACAAGATGTCCATTCTCAGCTGCAAGCACACACTTTTCTCCCGCAAGCTTCGATTCGCCGTAAACGCTGATTGGATTCGCTTGATCCTCTTCTGTGTACGGCGCGCGTTTCTTTCCGTCGAAAACGTAATCGGTGCTGACGTGGATGAGTTTCGCATTTTTAGCGTTGCAGATCTCCGCAAGGATGCCCGGCGCCTCGGCGTTAATCAGAAACGCGCGATCGCGCTCCGTCTCGCAAGCATCGACATCCGTGAACGCCGCGGCGTTAATCAGCACATCGAAACTGATCGCGCTCAGTCTCTGGCGCAAATCATTCAAATTCGCCAAGTCAAGCTGAGCGCGATTGAAGCCAGCGATATCGTATTTCTCTCGATACTCATGCATTAACGCAGCACCGAGTCGCCCGCCCGCGCCAAGAATTACGATTTTCATCAGTTTAGAGCGCCAATGCGCGACTGGTCGTTTGGTAAATGAAGACTTGATTAATAACGACCGGTGCGCTCGAGCAGCGGTTGCCACCAGGTTCGATTGTCGATGTACCACTGGATGGTCTCGTCGAGGCCTTCTTTGAAGCTGTAGAGCGGTTTCCAATCCAATTCGCGTTGCGCAAATGCCGAGTCGATGGCGTAGCGGCGGTCATGACCAAGTCGATCCGGCACGAATGAAATGAGGCTGTGTGGCTTGCCAAGCCGATCGAGAATCATTCTGACAAGGTCCAGGTTCACCATTTCACTGTTGCCGCCAAAATTATAAACGGTTCCAGGTTTGCCTTCGAAAAGCGAGGCCACAATACCGGCGCAATGATCGTCCACATGGATCCAGTCGCGCACGTTCATCCCGTCGCCATAAACCGGGAGCGGCTCGTCGCGGAGCGCCTTAATGATCATGAGCGGAATTAATTTTTCCGGAAATTGATAGGGACCGTAATTATTCGAGCATCGGGTCACCAGCACGTCCTGGCCATACGTCTTGTGCGACGCGAGCGCGAGAAGGTCGGCGCCAGCTTTGCTTGCTGAATACGGCGAACTGGGATCGAGCGGCGATTGCTCGGTGAATCTGCCGGCAGCACCGAGCGAGCCATATACCTCGTCCGTCGATATTTGGATAAATCGTTGAACGCCGTGGCGGCGCGCACATTCCAATAGCACGCTGGTACCGATGACGTTTGTGTGAATGAAGTTAAGCGGATCATTGATGCTGCGGTCCACATGCGATTCTGCCGCGAAATTGATGACCGCGTAGAACTGGTGCTCAGTCATCAATGCGTCCATCAAGTCCGCATTGGCAACATCGGCTTTGAAAAATTCGTAACGCTCGCCATGTTCTTCGACCACGCCTTCAAGATTGGCTATGTTACCAGCATAAGTGAGCACATCGACATTAGTGACGTATGCAGGCTTGTAGTGTTGCAAAATATACCGAATAAAGTTGCTCCCGATGAATCCGCAGCCACCGGTGACAAGGATGCGCATGGCAGCGCGTACTAGCAGTGCCGAGCCCGACGCGCTAGTGGAATCTGCTCCCGCTATCACGCGAGCGAGCGATTACCTGCAGCGATGGAAGGTTCGTTTCGAGGGAACGGACTGGGTGCCGTGGTTAATCCTCGCGCTGGCAGCGTTACTGCGCTTTTTCCTCCTGGGTATCAAGCCACCGCATTTCGACGAGGGCATCAACGGGTGGTTTGTCGATCAGGTGATGAAGAACGGGTTCTACCGTTACGACCCCACTAATTATCACGGTCCGCTTCACTTTTACGTTCTTTTGCTGTTTGAGAGTTTGTTTGGACGCAACGTGTGGGCGGTCCGTTTGCCCGTCGTGCTGGTGAGCATCGCTTGTGTGTGGTTTGCGTTAAAGTTTGAGCCATTCGTAGGAAAGAACGTGAGCCGAATTGCTGCGCTGGCCATGGCAATATCGCCCGGGTTTGTTTTCTACGGGCGCTACGCCATTCACGAAGTGTGGCTGCAACTCTTCTCGATGCTATTCATTTTGGGGCTGCTCGGTTTGTGGAAGCGCGGCACGCTGACCTACTTGCGGTACGCCGGCGTGGGATTAACCGGCATGATCCTCACGAAGGAAACTTACGCCATTCACGTCTTATGCGCTCTGCTTGCTATTCCAACTCTGGCAGTCTCGTACGCACTGAGCCGCGTTCCGGACGCCAAGCCTGCGAAGCAAAGCTGGAGCTGGATCGATCTGGCCATGATTGTGATCGCAGGCGGATTTGCAATCGTCTTCTTCTATTCGGGAACTTTCTTTAACTGGGACGGTGTTAAAAATCTGTTTTTGGCGTTCAAGGCATGGACCGAGACTGGCGCCGCGGGTCACGGCCACGAAAAGGCGTGGGATTATTGGCTGAAGATAATGGGGCCCTCGTTGGAAATGGGCCGTGCAGACTTCTTCGGTTACGAGCTCCCGATGCTGGTCGGGCTCATTTTATGTCTGTTTTGCCAGAAGTTTAAGAATCTTAATTTGCGATACCTGGCGATCTTTGGTGCCGGCAGCTTCGTCGCGTACAGTGTCGTCAAATACAAGACGCCGTGGTGCGTTATCAGTTTCGGGTGGCCACTGCTCTACGTCTTCGGCGGAGCGATCTTGTTAGTTCGTCAAAAACATTTGCGTCTCGTGCAACGCACCATCGGCGTATTGCTGTCCATATCCCTGGCTTCAAGCATCTGGCTGAATTATTTCAGGTGTTCTTCTCCAGACGAGCCGTACGCGTACGTCCAAACGTACAACGACATGTGGAAATTGACGAAACCGCTTCTGACGCTGGCGAAGCGAGATCCCTCCAACTATCATCTCACGGGACATCTGATTCGATCGAGTATCTACCCGCTTCCCTGGGTACTAGGCGACTTCGACCGTGTCGGCTACTATGAAGGAGGGAATATGCCCGCCAATCTCGATGGCGATTTTCTCATGGTCCAGCAAGACAAAATCAAAGACGTCGAGTCAAAATTGAAAGGGAAGTATTACACAGACATGATGACGCTTCGCAACTACCAGGACCCATCCAAGATCTTTTTCAGCGCCAGTGTGTTTAAAGACGTATTCCCAGGCAAAGCGCCGGACTTTGATGGAAACGCACCGAAACCTGCACCTTCTCCAACTCCGGAACCCACTAAGGCTTCTCCAACTCCGGAACCCACCAAAGCTCCATGAAGTGGGTCACAGCTGGGGTCACATTCGTTAATTTGTCGGTGGTCTGCGGACTCCTCCTCGGACTTGTCGGGAGAGGATTGAACACAGTAAGCGCAGCTCTGGCACTGGTGTGTGGGGCTGCATTTGCAATCGCGGCTCTTCTTGGGACTCGAGACCGCGCGGTTCAACCGGAACCCGCTAGTGGGCCAGCAAAAGAACAAAAGCCACGAAAACCTTCCGGGAGCGAAGACACGAAGAATGCGATTCCATCGGCCCTCATGCGCTATCGCAACGTATGGTTCTGGGCGGTCGCAATCTGTTTCGCCGCCTTCGCTTTGCGATCGTTTGTTTGGCTGCTGTACATCGATAGCAGCGAACTAAAGATTCAATCCCCAAATAATCTGGGCGATCTCTCACTGCACCTGACGCTCATCAAGAGTTTTGGGAACGGCGTCGCTCTTTGGCCGGACAATCCGATCTTCACCGGCAGCAAACTAAGATACCCGGCGGGCATCGACCTGTTTAACGGGCTGCTTTCGCTGGTTCACATCGATCTGCTAGTCGGGTTGGTCTGGGTCGGATTGCTCGCTTCACTCGCGATCTTTTACGGGTTCTACCGGTGGGGCGGCACGTTCGCTGTTGCAGGCTTTTTGTTCAACGGCGGCATAGCCGGATTCCAGTTTATAAAAACATTCAAGTTTTTGGATTATCAGGGCGCGGCAGCAGATATCGCGAAAAAGCCCATTGCCTGGAAAAGCATTGCATTGTCAATGCTCGTAACGCAGCGCGGTTGGCTGTACGCGATCCCCGCAGGCCTGGTGCTTCTCTGGCATTGGCGCGAAAAATTCTTTAGCCAATCTCCTGTAACTGCCGTCGACTCGCCGGCCGTAGCGGCGGCGAAGGCGGGTGACTCCGGCCAATCCGAAGGCGGGGTCAAGAGTGAGCCCGTCGAAGTTGACGCTCGCAGCTACAGAAAGGGACCCCTGCCCTGGTGGGTAGAACTTTCAATTTACGCTTCGATGCCGCTGTTTCACCTCCATACCTTCATCGCGCTGACGATCGTACTGGTTGTCGGATTGTTTTTTGAACGCGCAAGCGAAATCAAATTTATCGTCAATCTGGTTCGCAACGATGGCATCGGTGGGATCGGTCGCTTGATCTCGCATCCGAAGAAGTGGCCCGACGTTTTCCGCGGTGCGCCGATTCGAAGACACGCCGCCGCCCTGTTGATCACGGCTTTCATCCCGGCCACTTTTTTTGTGTGGGTAACTACCGATCATTTTAAAGCAGCATCGGTAGTGAAGTGGCATCCCGGATGGGCTCAGGATTCGACCGAGTTCGCCGCGCCTTTCTTCCGACTCGGGCCAAAGGATTTTGGATCTTCCACGTCGTTCGGTCTTCTGTTGCAAAAAACATGGAACGGCGTCATCGCTCCGTTTTTCCAATTTTGGCTGCCCAACTTCGGTTTATGGGTGCCGTTGGTAATGGTGCTCGTTGGATTGTGCTTCTGGCGAATTTGGAAGGGCAAGTGGCGTTGGGGCGACAGGCCACCAGCGGATATCGCTTTTGTATTGACGGCAGTCGTGATTTTCAGTTTCGGCTATTTCGTTCAGACCGCGCCGTGGGAATGGGACAATCTCAAGCTCATGGTGTGGGGCTATTTTATTATCCTGCCTTTTCTGTGGAGCGATCTCATTGGGCGCTGGGTCTTTCCGGAACGGGCCGTAACATGTCTACTGCTCTTTGGTTCGGGATTTGTGACCCTGCTTGGCGGCCTGACTGCCGGACATCCGGGCTTTGGATTGATTGAACGAGCCAGGCTCGATCACATCGGCACGGCGCTTCGACCGTTGCCGATGGACGCCCGATTCGCCACCTGGCCCACCTTCAATCATCCAGTATTGCTGCAAGGCCGCAAAGCTGTGGCCGGCTATCCTGGTCATTTGTGGACCGAAGGGTTCGATTACGGCAAGATTAATGATCAGTTAACAGCCTTGATGAATGGCGCACCAAACTGGCGTGACATCGCAAAAACGTTAGGCGTGCGCTACATCTTTTGGGGCCAGGACGAAAAGGCAAACTATCAGTCAAGCAGCCGCCCATGGGAAGCGACGGCGTTTCTCGTCGCGTCCGGTGATTGGGGCGCAATTTACGACCTCGAGAAGGCTGCTCCTCACAACTGACAGCCGGGAAGGTCGCTGGCGGCTGGAATAGACACGTACCGTTCTCTACCAAATCGCTAGCACCAAGCGCTTACGCGCTTGATCGAATGATTCATCGAGCGGCCATTTTTCGCCGCACGCGAAACGGATGCTTCAGGAAAACGAAATAGACCGCGCTCAAAAAATCTTTCAGGCTCGAAGCAGGACTTGTTAGGCGCAGTGGGCCGCTGCGCAACCCCGCAAGAACGTTCTCGATCGTGAGCGCAGGCGGCATTGGCATACTCGTGTAGTGGCAACCAAAAGCGTGCAGCCGATGTGCATCGGAAGTGGCGATCATTGGTTTGCCAAACCGGGTGGCGACTCGTTGTGCCCGGCGATTCGGGTTGAACGGGCCGATGTGAAAATGACAGAACTCAATCGCGTCAAAACAATCGATCTCTTCGAAAAGCCGCGATCCGATTGAGCCGCCGAAAACGTAGAACGGGTGTGGCGCGACAGTGAAAATAGAATTTCCTCGGCGTGCCCGGAGCCGGCGCACATCATCGAAATTTTTCAATTCCGCGACCTCTTCCGCAGTGACATTCAAAACGATTACGTCTGCGCCGAGCAAACGCACCTCGGCTGCAGGAATAAGCAGAATGCCCATTGCCGCCGCGTCGGCGAACACTTCCTTTCGATCAAATACGGCGTCGTGCAGAGTGATCGCAAGGACGCGAAATCCAAGCGAGCGCGCCCGTTCCAATAACTGATGCGCCGAAAAATCCACGGCGTCTTTGGGATCATCGAGTGTGTGAATGTGCAGATCGATTTTTATCCAATCGCTCTCATCACTCTTACTCATGCTCGTGCTCTTACTCTTGCTCGAAGACTTTAGCCTCTGCAGCCGTGATTACGATTACGAGCACGAGCATGAGTAAAAAGAGTATACTCGACACTTGCCAGCGGTTGCCGTCTGCGGAAGGTTTGCCCCTCTCGACGCTCGGGTGGTGGAACTGGCAGACACGTACGTTTGAGGGGCGTATGCCGAAAGGCTTGCGGGTTCAAGTCCCGCCCCGAGCACCACAATTTAGCTAGGTAATCGTTATCCAAAAAAAGGTGCCAAAAAGTGCCTAACCCCAGAGCGATCCTCATTGTGCTACACTCGTAATCGATGAAACAATGTAAAATCTGCGGGATTCCAATGTCCCGTGACATTGATTGCGGTGGGGATTGCGTCTTTTGCTTGGCCGAAGCCAATGACCCTGACTGCGTTAAATTCGCACTTGAGCTAGGCAGGGAATTAGCCAGAAGGGTCGGACCATCCAGTCACGATAAATTTATAGAAAGCGTCACAGGAGATTCACACCTGTAACTCTGGACAGTAAATCCGCAGCTTCTGCAATTCGCTCACTTCATCGATCCCCGCGGCAACGCTAGCCGCGTCACAATTAGACCTTTGCGCAGGGTTTTCCTTCCGATAGTCTTCGCGCAACATGGAATCGCTATCTCTCATCGGGCTTGCAGTACTGGGGTTATTCGCGTTTGTGCTCGCGATTGTTCTTTTCAATTTCTTCGGCCTCTGGCTGCGCGCACGGATCGCGAATGCGCCAGTGAGCCTCGGCAAAATGATCGGGATGCGGCTGCGCAAGGTGCCGGTTGGTTTAATTGTCGATAACCGGATTACAGCCGTGAAAGCCGGACTCGACGTTCGCAGCGACCCGCTTGAAGCGCATTACCTAGCGGGCGGCGACGTGAGCCACGTGGTTCTTGCCTTGATCGCCGCTGATAAGGCAGGCATTACGCTCGATTTCAATCGCGCTTGCGCCATCGACCTTGCCACGAAAGGCACTGGCAAGACAGTGTTGGAAGCGGTGCGG
>Ga0207701_10004324_pt1 | contig 14430 bp, 15 predicted proteins | sample KBSSwiSSwithPhiX_FD_184294 | JGI IMG/M metagenome (GOLD analysis project Ga0207701, IMG submission 184294) | Switchgrass rhizosphere bulk soil microbial communities from Kellogg Biological Station, Michigan, USA, with PhiX - S5 (SPAdes) (version 2) | ecosystem: Environmental > Terrestrial >... | reverse complement strand
TGCGGCCGTTCGAACCGGGCAAGCCGGTCGAAGTGCTCGAGGCGCAAACGGTCGAGAAAGTTGACTTCGCCCTGCCGAAAGGCGGCGTGATCACCGGGCGCATCCTCGACGAGTTCGGCGAACCGCTGGCCGATACGCAGGTCGCGGCGATGCGCTACCAGAACATGGGCGGACGCCGCCGGCTGATGCCGGCGGGGCGTCCGGCGATGACCAACGACATCGGCGAGTTCCGGCTGTTCGCGATCCCGCCCGGCCAGTACTACCTCTCGGCGACGCTGCGCAACATGGGCGGCATGATGGCCGACAGTGACGACCGATCCGGCTACGCTCCAACCTACTTTCCGGGCACTTCGAACATGGCCGAGGCACAGCGCGTCACGATCGGCCTCGGCCAGATCGTCAGCGACGTCAACATGGCGCTGACGACGACGCGCACCGCAAGGATTTCGGGCATCGCCGTCGACTCGCAGGGGCGGCCGATGATGGGCTTCGTGTTTGCGATGCCGCGCGGCGAATCGATGATGATGATGTTCGGCGCGCCGAACCAGATCAAGCCCGACGGCACCTTCTCGCTCGGCGGGCTGTCGCCGGGAACCTACGTGCTGCAGACGCAGGGCGGCGGCATGGGACCCGATGGCGAGTCCGCGTCGACAGAGATCACGCTTGGCGGCGACGATGTCACGGGCGTCCGGCTGGTGGGCGGCAAGCCGTCGACCGCGTCCGGGCGCGTGACCATCGAGCCGGCATCGGCCGGTTCGCCGTTGCAGCCGTCCGTCATTCGATTGATGGCACAGCCGGTCGTGTTCGATATGCCGATGATGAACATGGCCGGGCCGGGGGTCGTCAACGACGACTTCACCTTCGAGCTGAAGGTCCGGCCGGGCAGGATGCATATCCAGCTCGCCGGCCAGGCGCCGGGATGGTCGATTCGCGCCGTGCGCTACCGCGGCCAGGACATCACCGATCCCGGCTTCGAGTTCCGCGCCAACGAGAACATCACCGATCTCGAAGTCGAGCTGACCAACCGCGAGACCAATCTGTCGGGCCTCGTCACCAACGACCGCGGCGCGACGGTCAAGGACTACGCGGTCGTCGTCTTCCCGCACGATCGTGAAAAGTGGAACCTCACCTCGGTCGGCATGCGCTACCTGAAGACGGGCCGGCCGGATCAGGACGGCCGCTTCAAGGTGTCGGGGCTGCCGCCGGGCGATTATTACGCGGTCGCGCTCGACTACGTCGACTCGAGCGAGTGGACCGAAACGGAATATCTCGACCGCATTCGCTCGAAGGCGACCGACGTGTCGCTGAACGAAGGCGAAACCAAGTCCATCGATCTCAGGCTGAAAACCGCGTCCTGAAGGCGACACCGCTGCTTCAATCGCAATTTCTGCGATCCGGCCGATTTCATTTCTGGCATCTTTTAACGTTCCGGCTGGTGCCCGGGTCTAACCCGGGCAATGCTGCGAGCTTTTGTCATCGCCACGGCAATAACTGCCGGCCTGCACGCCGGTATGTCGTTCCCCGCCGCCCCGCCGGCGCCCGCGAGCGACGAGGCCATCGTCCACGTCCTGAACCGCATCGGATATGGGCCTCGTCCCGGCGAGGTCGAGAAAGTTCGCGCAGCCGGGCTCCAGCGCTTCATCGACGACCAGCTTCACCCCGAGCGCATCGCCGATCGGTCGATGGCCGAGCGCCTCGCGGGGCTGACGACAATCGGGATGAGCGCCGGACAGATCGCCGAACGCATCGAGCTGCCGGCGCTCGAAGCGCGGCGGGAGCGCAAGCGGCAGGCTGTCGGAACGGAGCCTCAGGCGAAGGACACGCCGGTCCGCGAACCGCTGCAGCAGCGGGCGAACGCGCTCGTCGTCGAGCTCGCCCAGGCCAAGGTCCTGCGTGCGGTGTACAGCGAGCGGCAGCTCCAGGAAGTCCTGACCGATTTCTGGTTCAACCATTTCAACGTCGACGCGCGCAAGAACCGCGAGCGGTTCCTCGTCACCATCTACGAGCGCGAGACGATTCGGCCGCACGTGCTTGGCCTCTTTCGCGCGCTGCTCGAGGCGACCGCGCGCGACCCGGCGATGCTCGTTTACCTCGACAACTGGATGAGCACCGTTCCGAACGCGCCGGCGCGGGCCAGGGCGGCGGCCGCGAACAACCGGCCGCGCGGGATCAACGAGAACTACGCACGCGAGCTGATGGAGCTGCACACGCTCGGCGTCGACGGCGGCTATACGCAGAAGGACGTCACCGAAGTGGCGCGCGCCTTCACCGGCTGGACAATCGAGAACCCGCGTCGCGGCAGCGGCTTCAGGTTCGAGCCGCGCATGCACGACGCCGGGCCGAAGACGGTGCTCGGGCAGAGGATCGGGGCGGGCGGCGGCGAGGCGGATGGCGAACGCGTCCTCGACCTCCTCGCATCGCACCCGTCGACGGCACGCTTCATCGCGTTCAAGATCGCGCGACGGCTGGTCGGCGACGACCCTCCACGGGCCCTGGTCGATCGCGCCGCGGCCCGGTTCCGCGCCACCGACGGCGACCTGCGCGAGGTGACGCGGACCATTCTCACCTCGCCGGAGTTCCTGGCGCCGGACGTGTACGCCGCGAAAGTGAAAACGCCGTTCGAGTTCGTCGCCAGCGCGCTGCGCGCGGCGGGGACCGAGGTCGGCGACGCAAGACCGATCGTCCGCGAGCTGCGCGAGATGGGCATGCCGCTCTATATGTGCCAGCCGCCAACCGGCTACGCCGACACGGCTGATGCGTGGGTGAATACCGGCGCGCTGGTCTCGCGGCTCAACTACGCGCTGAAGCTCGCCGGACCGGACAAGCAGATGGCGCAGCTGCTGGGCGCGCCAGAATTTCAGAAACGGTAAGAGGCGGGCCTGAAAGGCCCGCCCTACAAAAGCAGGTACTCACATGGTGTCACGACGCGTGTTTCTCAAGCAGGGCGCCTTCGCGTTCGTGAGTCTCGGCTTCGCGCCGTCGTTCCTGGCGCGAACGGCCCGTGCCGCCGGCGCCGCCAGCCGGCCGAAGCGCCTCATCGCGATCTTCCAGCGCGGCGCCGTCGACGGCCTGAGCGTTGTGCCGCCGTTCGGCGAGCCCGACTACTTCCGTGCCCGGCCGACGATCGCGATCGCACGTCCCGGCGGCGGCGCAGATGCCGCCATCGACCTCGACGGCTTCTTCGGCCTGCACCCGCGGCTGCAGCCGCTGAAGCCGCTCTGGGATGCGCGGCAACTCGCCCTCGTGCACGCGTCGGGATCGCCCGACAACACGCGCTCGCATTTCGACGCGCAGGACTACATGGAGAGCGGCACGCCGGGCGTGAAGAGCACGCGCGACGGGTGGCTGAACCGCTGCCTGCAGGCGAAGCGCGCGCTGCCGGGCGAGGCGCCGACCGCGTTCCGCGCCGTCGCGCTGTCGTCGCACCTGCCGCGCATGCTTCAGGGCGCGGCGCCGTCGCTCGCGATGAGCGAGATCGACGGGTTCCGCCTGCGCGGCAAAGCTGGCGCCGAGGCCGGCGAATCGTTCGAGGCGGCGTACGCGGCCGCGCGCGATCGGGTCATGAACGGCACCGGCCGGGATGCGTTCGGCGCCATCGAGATGCTGAAGGCAGCCGACCCGTCGAAGTATCAGCCCGCTCGCGGCGCCGACTATCCGCGCGGTCCGCTCGGACAGGCGCTGCGCCAGATCGCGCAGCTCGCCAAGGCGGAGGTCGGCCTCGAGATCGCGTTCGCCGAGATCGGCGGCTGGGACACGCATGCGAACCAGGGCGCCGCGCAGGGTCAGCTCGCCGCTCGCCTCGACGACTTCGCGCGCGCGCTCGCGGCGCTCACGACCGACCTCGGCGATCGGATGGAAGACACGGTGGTGCTGACGATGTCGGAGTTCGGACGGGCGGTCGGTCAGAACGGCAGCGGCGGCACCGACCACGGCCACGGCAACGCGATGCTGGTCATCGGCGGCGGCGTGCGCGGCGGCGTGGTCTACGGCAAGTGGCCGGGCCTCTCCGCCGAGCGCCGGCACGAAGGGCGCGACCTGGCGGTGACCACCGATTTCCGCGACGTGTTCGCCGAGATCGCGACGCGGCATCTCGGCGTCGCCGACGCGGGGCCGGTGTTTCCGGGTTACACGGTGAGCCCGGCGCGCTTCCCGGGATTGTTGGCGTGATCACGGTCCGCCTGAAGGCGGACACTACAAGCGAGGCGCACAACTGGCGTAGACTCTGCTCTGGTCGGGCCGCCTCCCATGCTGCTTTCAGATCTCCCCACGCCACAGGTGCTCGTTGACCATGCTCGCGCGCAGAGCAACATCGAGCGGGTGCAGGCGCTCGCTGCACGCGCGCGCACGACGCTGCGGCCGCACGCCAAGACGCACAAGTCGCCGATCGTCGCGCGCTGGCAGATCGACGCCGGCGCCGTCGGCGTCTGCTGCGCGAAGGTGGGAGAGGCCGAGGTCTTCGCGGACGCCGGCATCACGGACATCCGCCTGCCGTATCCGGTGAACCCGTCGAACGCGGCGCGGCTGCTGCCGGTGATGGATCGCGCGGCCGTTTCGATCATCGTCGATCACCTCGACGTCGCGCGCGGCTGGTCCGAGGCGATGCAGCGCGCTGGACGCACGCTCGACGTGCTGGTCAAGGTCGACGTCGGATTTCACCGCTGCGGCATCGATCCGGCCGGCACGCCGATCGAGTTTCTGCAGGCGATCAGCGCGATGCCGGGACTCCGCCTGCGCGGCCTCCTCAGCCACGCCGGGCACGGCTATCACGCCGCGTCCGAGGCCGACCTCGCGACGATCGCGCTGCAGGAAGCCGCGACGCTGATCTCGATTCGCGAACGCGCCGCGGCGTCCGGAATTGCGCTCGACGAGATCTCGGTCGGCGCAACGCCGACGCTGCGCTTCAGCGCTGGCCAGCCCGGCATCACCGAGCTGCGCCCGGGCAACTACGTCTACTTCGACCGCACGCAGGTGGCGCTCGGCGCCGCGACACTCGACGATTGCGCCCTGACCGTGCTCGCCACCGTCGTCTCGGCACCTGCGCCCGACCGCATCATCCTCGACTGCGGCAGCAAGACACTGACCAACGATCAGGCGCGCGGGATCGCGAAGGCGCCGGGCTTCGGCGCGGTGCTGGCGGGCGACGGCGAGGCGCCGCGAAGCGTGGACGGGAGCCTGACCATCGAACGGCTGTCGGAGGAACACGCGACGGTCCGCGTCTCCGGCACGACCCGGCTCCGCCCCGGCGATCGCGTGCGCGTCGTGCCGAACCATTCGTGCGTCGTATCGAACCTGGTGGACGTCGTGCGACTCGTCGAGGGCGACCGCGTTATCGAGAGCATCCCGGTCGCCGCCCGGGGTAGAATCCAGTAGCAATGGCGGACAAACCCGAGAAAGAAAAAGAGCGGCGCGAGGTCGGCGACGCGCTGGGCATGGTCGAGACGCGCGGCCTGATCGGCATGATCGAGGCCGCCGACGCGATGGTCAAGACGGCCAACGTCGTCTTCGTCGGCTGGCAGAAGGTGGACGCCGGCCTGGTCACCGCGATCGTGCGCGGCGACGTCGGGTCGGTGAAGGCCGCGACCGATGCCGGCGCTGCCGCGGCGCGCCGCGTCGGCGAGCTCGTCGGAGTGCACGTGATCCCGCGGCCGTCGGACGACCTCGAGAAGATCTTCCCTATCCGCTGATTTTCGACCGTCGATTTCTGACTTTCGCCTTCTTCGGCCGCACTTTCCCGCTCAACTCCTTGAGCAGCTCTTCATCACCGACCACCATCAGCGCCTGCGCCGGCGTCCGCAGCAGGTTGAAGAACGCGCCGTCCGCGGTGCGCGCGTAGATCTCGCGGCCGTCGGTCAGCAGCTGCACGGCGCCACCGCCTCCGGTCGCCTCGAACAGGCGCTGCCCGAACTGCTCGCGCAAGACCTCGAGGATCTGGTGCAGCTGGTGAATGGTGAAGCCGCGGCGGCGCAGGTCGGCGAGTACCAGCAGCTCGAAGAGCTCGATCGGCGTGTAGCGGCGCTCGGTGTAGCCGCCGGCCGCGGTCTTGTGCGGTGGAATGGCGGGCGACAACAGGCCGCCGGCATCCCACAGCTGCAGCTGACGCGCCGTGAGGCCGGTCATCGCGGCGACCTCGCGCGAGCTGTACGTCTTTTTCAGGCGCATGGGGCGAACGCGGGATCGAGTAATCGGGCAATCGGGTGATTGGATTGCACGATTGTCATATCGATTGCCAATCAATTCCCCAATTTCCAATCAATTACCCGATTACCCGATTCCCCGATTCACCGCCGCGCGATCGGCCGCCGCGGCGCCGGCGAGGTCCTTGTCGGTCAGCCCGCCTTCGCTGTGCGTCGAGTAGGTGAGCGTCACGCGCTTGTAGTTGATGAGGATGTCGGGGTGGTGATCGGCGGCCTCCGCCTCTGGCGCCAGGCGGTTGACGAACGCGATCGCCTCGAGAAAATTCTTGAAGGTGACCTGCTTCTTGATCGCATCGCCCTCGAGCGTCCACCCGAAGAGCGCCTTGAGCTTCTCTTCTGCATCCGCGCGTGAGAGTTTCATCGTCATGCTCCTTCGGGCCGGCGGGCGCGCACCTCGTCGAGCCTGACGCGGGCCGCCTCTACCTCGTCGAGCGATTCCTTCTGCAGCTCGATCGCGCTCGGCCCTTCCGTCGGGCTGGCGAACGCGCTGCCGGCGATCGTGCGATGGTAGGCGCGCTCGGCACGCTGCAGCGCCTCGAGCGCGGCGGCATGCTCGCCTTGCCACGTAAGCCACTGCGTCAACCGCGTCAGCGCGTCCTCTTCGCTCGCGCCGCTCCACTCGACGCCGAACGGATCGCCATTGTCCTCCCGTTCGGCGTGCGCGAGCCATTGCCCGTCGCGCTCGATCGAGATCAGACGATAGCGTGTCTCACCGATAGTGATCTGCTTCATCGTTCCACAAGTTCGTCAGCGCCGGGATGACAGCGTTTCTCACAGCCCGAATCGCGACGGGCTCACCGCTGCCAGCAGCGGATCGGCCCGATTGTCGAGCATCGCATCCGCCACCAGTTGCGCCGTCAGCGGCGCGAGCAGCACGCCGTTTCGATAGTGTCCGGTCGCGTAGACCAGGTTCGGTACGACCGACGAAGGACCGATGATCGGAAGGCCGTCGCTCGACGCCGGCCTCAGCCCGACGCGCGCGCCGCGAAACCCCGCCGACCAGGCTTGCGGAACGATCTCGCAGGCTGCGTCGAGGAGATCGCGAACCCCCGCCACCGTCGCGCGCTCGTCGAAGCCAGCCTCCTCCACCGTCGCCCCAAGCAGCAACGTCCCATCGTCCCACGGCACGAGGTAGCAGCGGCTGCTCCAGGTGACGCGCCGCAGCGGCTGCCCGATCCAGCCGAGCCAGAGCAGCTGGCCGCGGACCGGGCGCACCGGAACCGGTGCGCTGACGCCATCGATCGCGATCTGCCCCGCCCAGCTGCCGGGCGCGAACACGACCGCGCCGCCCTTCAGCGATCCGCCTCTGGTCTCGACGACCGCCTCGCCGGCGCGCGTGGTGATGCGCTGGACGCGGCTCGGCTCGGCGACTTGCGCCCCGTGCGCGCGTGCCGCGGCCACGAGCGCACGCGTCAGGTCGCCGGCCGCGACGAAGCCGTGCGTCTCGATCACGAGCCCGCCGACCGCATCACCGCCGATCTGCGGCTCTTCGGCGCGAACGCTGGCGGCGTCGAGCATCAGCGCGTTCACGCCGCGCTTTGCGAGCATCGCCGCGTTCAGCTCGAGGTTGTGCAGGTCGGCCTCGCTCATCGCGATGTCGATCGTGCCGGTGCGCTTGTACGGAATCGCAATCGCGCTGTCGGCGGCGACGCGCGGGATGAACGTGTCGAACAGCTCGAGGCCGCGGACGGTGAGGTCGAGGAAGGGACTGTCTTCGCGCGCCTCGATATACGGCGCCAGCACGCCGGCCGACGCCTGCGTCGCGCCCATCCCGGCGGGCCGCTCGTCGACGATTCGCACCGCCGCGCCGCGCCGCGCGAGCTCGTATGCCACCGCGGCGCCGACGATGCCGGCGCCGACGACGATGATGTCGGACGGGGGAGCCATGTCGTTCGTACCGTCCGGCTTCAGCCGGACCGTCGTCGGTAATGCCCGGCGTGAGCCGGACCGTGACGGTCCGCCTGACGGCGGACACTACATGTAGAAGGGATTCTACCGTCGCGATTGATCGAATGCGGATCAGCGCAGACGGCGCGGCTGCATCACCTCGGGGCACTCGGTGATGTAGGACAGCGGCTTGGTCGACCGCGCCGTGCTCAGCTGCGCGACGCACATCTGCCGCGGCACGTCGTACTTCGAGTTGCCGTACGAACGCGGCCCGTAGAAGCGGCGCGACGCGCCGAACGACGGAAAGTAGGACGGCGGCCCGGAGTAGAAGCCGTCTGGATGCGCCACGTTCGGCCGCTCGGGCCCGTGGCCGGTGACGACGAGGAGCGGTTCGGTCGGCATCTGCGCCATGATCCAGGCCGAGTTCGCGGCGGCGTCAGCGCGCGCCGCCTGATCACCCTCGTCGCGGCCGCTCTTCAGCATCGCGAGGACCACCGCCTCGCTCAGGCCGTCGCGCCGGAGCTTGACGATTTGATCCGGCTCGATGGCGAAGACCGTCTTGTCGCGATCGATGAGCGCCAGGATGATGGCGTCGGTGACGCCGGCGCGCGAGAGGCTGAGAATCTCATCCACCGTGACCGCGGAGGCCGCAGCCGGCATCAGGACGCCGAGGGCGAGGGCCCCCGCGAGGACAGTCTTCTTGAGAATTGCGCGCATGGTGCACACCGTTGCAACGCGCTCGCCACGAAAAAGGGCCGGAGCCATGGGGACATTTTACATCTCGGACTGCTCTCGCTCTAGGACATCGTTCATTCGGATGGGACAGTCACACACCGCGGTAATTCTGGTAAGCTGCCCTTTTCCGTGGACTTACGGAGGTCGTCACCGGCGCATGCCCGGTACGCCGATTGCCTCTCGGAAGTCGAGTCCAAGGAGTTTCTGACATGCTTTCGAATCGCCTCGCGTTTGCCGCCCTCGCCGTCGCCTGCATCGGGGCTGCGGCAGGCGGTGGCTATCTCGCCACGCGGCAGAACGTGGTGCCCGCACCCGCGTCCGCGGAGATGGTGGCCCCGGCGGCCGGACCCGCACCGGCGCTGACGGCCGAGGCGCCGCCCCCGACGCCCGCCGTGCAGGAGACCGAGGCCGTTGTCGGCGACCGACCGCAAAGCGCCCCCACGCCCGAGGCAACCCCGGCGCCGAAGGCAACGGCCAGCCGCAAGGCCGAGCCCGAGCGGACGGCGCCCCGCGCCAGCAATCGCCGGCCGGCCCCGGCGCGCACGCCTTCCGACAACGTTGCCCGTCAGGAACAGCCGCCGCCGTTGACGAGCAGCTGGCCGAGCAGCGCCGGTTCGCAGCCGCCCGCAGCGCCGCAGCCGCCGATGCCGGCCGACACGCCGATAGCTCATCCTGAGGAGCGGACGGTGCAGGAGCCGCCGCGCCCGACCGAGCCGCCGCAGAAGACGTTCGAGGAACTGGTCGTCACGGCCGACTCGGTGATCGGCCTCCAGACCGAGAATCGAATCTCGAGCGAGAACGCCCGGGTCGAAGATCGGGTCGAAGCGCGCGTCACCCGTGACGTCAAAGTTGGCGACCGCGTCGCGATTCCCGCGGGTGCGCGGGCGCTCGGGTCGGTGATGCAGGTCGAGCGCGGCGGCAAGTTCAAGGAGCGCGCGCGCCTCGGCATCCGCTTCCACACGCTGGTGCTCGCAGACGGAACGCGCGTGCCGATCTCGACCGAGACGATTTACCGCGACGGTGACGCGCCGGGCAACAACACCGCCGCGAAGGTAGGCGGCGCGGCGGTCGGCGGCGCGATCCTCGGCGCGATCCTCGGCGGCGCCAAGGGCGCGGTGATCGGCAGCACCGCCGGCGCCGGCGCCGGCACCGCGGCGGTGATGGCCGGCGATCGGAGCGCGGCGACGCTTCCGGCCGGGACGCCGATGACGGTGCGGCTGCTGTCGCCCGCCACCGTGACCAAAGAAGAATAGACACGAGCCGCCGAGCGCGGTTCCTGGCAGCGACATCAAAGCAGGTGGGGCCTCCCCACCTGCTTTTTTGTGCCTGCCCAAGCTTGTGGCGGAATCGCAGCGTTTCATAGCAAGATGAGGGTCGCCTCTTCCGAAGGAGTACACCCGATGCGCATGATTCTGCCGTTTGCGTTTCTCGTCATCGCGATGTGCGCCGCCCAGCCCGCGGGCGCGCAGCAGGTCACGAAACCGACCGTCCCGGGCGCCAGCAACTTCGCCACGCTCGAAACCACCGTCGCCTGCGGCGGCGCGACGACGCCCGAGGCCGTGCCCGAGATCAAGAAGATGGGCTTCAAGTCGATCATCAACCTCCGGCTCCCGAACGAGGCCGGCGCCAACATCGAGGCCGAAGCGGCGGCCGCCAAGACCGCCGGCATCAACTTCTACAGCATCCCGTTCAGCGGCCAGGCGCCCGACCCCGCCGTCGCCGACAAGTTTCTCGACACCGTCACCGCTCCTGGCAACCAGCCGGCGTACATTCATTGCGCCGCCGGCAACCGCGCCGGTGCGATGTGGATGATCAAGCGCCTCGCCGTCGACCATTGGGACGCTGACCGCGCCTACACCGAAGCCGCGGCCCTCGGCTTGACCAGTCCGGCGCTGAAACAGTTCGCGATCGATTACTCCAAGACCCACCAGCGCTGATCCAGTCGGCGCATGGACGAAGTGAGGCGCCTCCCCGGGGAGGCGCCGTCTTCCGGCACTCTCACGTCGAGCGGCGCCTCACGCGGCAACGAGCCGCTGTTCGGACGTACGTTGCTCGATTGATTACCGTTCGTCCTGCCCGCGAGCGAATGCGGACCCGGATCGGCTGGCTCGACAGCCGCCATTCCTTCACCTTCGAGGAGCACATCGATCCGCGCTATATGGGCTTCCGCGCGCTGCGGGTACTCAACGAGGATCGGCTCGCGCCCGGGCGCGGTTATGGATCGCATCCGCGCCGCGATCTCGAGCTCGTCACCTACGTGCTCAGCGGCGCGCTGCACCACCAGGACAGCCTCGGCTCGGACGTCGTAATCATGTCCGGCGGGCTGCAACGCGTGAGCGCGGGAACCGGCGTTCTCCACACCGAGACGAATGCATCGACGGCTGAACCGCTGCACGTCATCCAGATGTGGATCGCGCCGGCGCGGCCGCGGCTCCGGCCCAACTACCAGCAGCGCGCATATCCACTCGCCGCGCGCCGCGCCGCGCTCACGCTGCTCGCGTCCGACGATGGGCGCGACGGTTCGGTGAAGGTGCATCAGGACGTGGCGATCTTTTCGAGCGTGCTGAAGACGCGCGAGCGCACGGTGATCGCGCTCGAGCCCGACCGGCACGCGTGGGTTCAGATGGTCAGCGGCGCGGTGCAGGTCAACGGGGTCGAGCTGTCGGCGGGCGACGGCGCTTCTGTGTCCGATGAGCTGGTTCTGGAGCTTTCGAGCACGTCCGTTAGCGAGACTCTGGTCTTCGATCTCGCGTAATCGTTGCATTAATCCCTGAGGGCACGTTGCTTGCAGCCCCAATTCACCGGGAGGAATATGCAATGCATCGTGGTCTCAAGACACTGATCGTGGCCGGGGCGGCGGCGCTCGTAATGGCGCCAATGCAGGCACGGGCAGACGGATTCGTCTCGCCTTGGATCGGTTCGGCGTTCGGCGGCGGCGACGGCGTCAGCAACGGCGTCAGTACTTCTGAGCTCGAGAACGGGCAGACGACCTTCGGCATCACCGCCGGCGGCATGGGCGCGGGCATCATCGGCGGCGAAGTGGACTTCGGCTATAGCCCGAGCTTCTTCGGCGACAAAACGCTGTTCGGCAGCAACACCGTTATGAACCTGATGGGCAACGTGATCATCGGTATCCCGATTGGTGGGCAGAAGGGCGCGGGCATCCGGCCGTACCTCACCGGTGGCCTTGGCCTGCTGCGGACGCAGATTGATGGCGGCACGCTCGGCAATGTGTCCTCGTCGGACAACGGCCTCGGCTGGAACCTGGGCGGCGGCGTGATGGGCTACTTCGCGGATCACATTGGCGTCCGCGGCGACCTGCGCTACATGCGCGGCTTCAACGAGCAGGATCTCGGCTTTGACACCGGCGACAACCTCCGCGCACTCCGTTTCTGGCGCGCGTCAGTCGGCGTCGTGTTCCGGTGAGATCACCAGGCGGAGTCGGGAGTTGGAAGCGCATGTCTTCCAACTTCTGACCTCCGGCCTTCGTCGCGACATCGCGTGACGGCGCGATCCGACTGCGCGTCTTCCGTCAGAGTCTCCACTTCTCCTGCCAGGTTTCCCCATCGTCCCGCGTTTCGAGCGCCACAACTCCGTGTTGCGGAAACGTCACGCCTGCTTCGCCGCCCGTGATGAGCAGCGCGAGCAACCGCGGCAGATATGGAAAGTGGCCGGCGAGGAGGATGTCGCGCGCTTCCATCCTCAGCCGATCGCGCATCCATTGCGGTGGATCGTCCGGCTGCAGATCCTTGGTTGCCGAGAACTGAGCGAGGGCGTTGCACGCACGCCAGAACGCTTCAGCCGTCTGCTTCGCACGCAGCTTGCCGCTGTGCCAGACGACAACCGGCTTCGCCCCGAGCGCGGCGGCGCGAGCCGCCAAGCGCTCGACCTCGGCCTTCCCCTCGCTGGATAGCGGCCGCCGCGGGTCGACGTCCGGCCCCACCGCGTCGCCGTGATGGACCAAATAAAGAATCATCTCGTCACAACCTGTGGACCTATCCGACCCTGAGAGTGCGTTCAACATTGTCGTAGCGCACCCTTCAGGACCAGGGTCCCCAACGCGGCAGCCGCGTTGGGGTGAGAGCTGCCCGAGCGGCCGTTGGCAGGCCTGATATGGAAGGCCTGCGCCACGAGAGGCCGAGCATAATTTGAAACGGCGTTAAACCCCTCGCCGCCGGATTCACCCGACCGTTCGGGTACTGTAGTGCCCGATGGCGGCAACGAGTCAACACGACGCGCCGCGACGCGTGGGCGGCTGGCTGCTCGTGTTGTGCCGGCTGCTGATCGTTCTTCATCCGCTCAGCCTCGCCGTCACGGCGTCGAACGTGATGAACGCGCTCTTCGTGCGCGGCGCGCCGGTCGCGATCGTTCTGCTGATGCGCCTGGCGGTGGTGGCGTTCGGCGTCGCCGCCGGCCGGATGCTGCAGAACGTGCGGCCGGGCGCGGTTGAATTGGCGCGCGTCGCGCTCCTCGCGTCGGCAGCCCTCGACGTCTTCGTCTACACGACGCCGTTTTTCCCAAGCAATCGCATGCCCGGCGACACGACGTTCTATCTGATCGCGTCGCTCGCCTACCACGGCGTCTGGATCGCCTACCTCGCCCGCTCGAAGCGAGTGCGAACGACCTTCGGCTGAAGCAGCAGATCTCTTTTCTTTTCTCTTGTAACAACTCGCATGAGAGACCCTAGCCCACCCGGACTACCACACGCAGCACGACCGGCCGGAGAAGATTAACTACGTGAAATGGAAAAGATTGCGAGGCTGTGCACCAGGCACGCTGGGACATCGCCAACGCCGACGCCAGGCCGAAGCCGCCAGCGTTCGAACGCAGAACTCGCGGAGCACGCAGAGATAAACGCGCGACCAGCGGCCGGCGACGCCGCCGGCCGCTGACGGAATCGGAGAGCGCTGCACCAACGCAAACCATCTTGTTCAGGGGCGGTTTGTGTTTGTGCGGCGCTTTTCGGTTCCGTAGGCCCGCTTCGCGGGCCTGTCGCGCGACGAGGGTTCACGAGCGTATTCTGTGGCGGGCCTGGTGATGAACTCGGACGGCTCTGCGGGCTCAGCGGGCTCTGCGTTCCCCCGTCGTGGCTCGATTGCAGCGTGATAGTGAAAGGTGCCGATAATGAGAGTCCTCGTCGCGACCCTGGCGCTCGTCCTCACCACATCGCTCGCCGAAGCGCGCGTCGTCCGCCTCCGCATCGAGCGCCGCGAACCGGTGCTGAACGGCCGCCCCTTCGGCGCCGCGGGACCCTACGAGAAGCTGGTCGGCAAGGTCGACTTCGGCCTCGACCCTTCGCTTCCCGCCAATGGCATCATCATCGACCTGAAGCTGGCGCCGCGAAACGCGCGCGGCGAAGTCGAATCGAGCGCCGACTTCTACCTGCTGAAACCGGTCGATCCGCGCCGCGGCAACGGCCGCCTCTTCTACGAAGTCGGCAACCGCGGCGGCAAGGCGATCCTGACCACTTTTCAGAAGGCCACCGGCTCCCCCGATCCGACAACCGAAGCCGAGTTCGGCGACGGCGCGCTGATGCGCCAGGGCTTCACCCTGCTCTGGATGGGATGGCAGTGGGATGTGCCCGAACGCCCCGGCACCATGCGGATGCAGATGC
>Ga0207701_10004323_pt1 | contig 14433 bp, 14 predicted proteins | sample KBSSwiSSwithPhiX_FD_184294 | JGI IMG/M metagenome (GOLD analysis project Ga0207701, IMG submission 184294) | Switchgrass rhizosphere bulk soil microbial communities from Kellogg Biological Station, Michigan, USA, with PhiX - S5 (SPAdes) (version 2) | ecosystem: Environmental > Terrestrial >... | reverse complement strand
CGTGGAGATAGACATCAATGGCATGCCGCCTGCCGAGCTCCCCGACGATGTCGGCACTGCACGCGGCGATGCCTGACCGCACTGGCGGCATCGGACTGAACCATGCGAGGCGCATTGATCTGTATTCTCGCAGCTTCCAGCTTCCAGCTTCCAGCTTCCAGCTTCCAGCTTCCAGCTTCCAGCCGCACGCGTCGGCCTTGCTCGACGGTGTCGACCAATTCACCCGGATGTTTGGCGTGAAAAATGAAAAAAGCCGGGAGCTGGCTGCTGGAAGCTGGAAGCTGTCAGTGTGATAGCATTCTTGAGTTCAGGCTGCGCTGACGCAGACAATCGGGTCATTGGCCCGACTTTTTTTGCCCCGCCTTGAGAAAACATTCACAAGCGCGGCGCTTTGTAGAGCATGCACGGCTGGATTCCAATCCTGATCATGATCGCGCTCGGCGCGGGGTTTGGCGCGGTCAATATCATCGGCGCGCACCTGGTGGCGCCGAAAAAGCCGACGCCGGAAAAGCTGGCGCCGTACGAATGCGGCATGCCGCCGGTCGGCGATGCGCGCGAACGTCACCCGGTCAAGTTCTACCTGGTGGCGATGATCTTTCTGTTGTTCGACATCGAGATCGCGTTCCTCTATCCCTTCGCCATGGCGCTGCGCGAACTGCGCTGGACCGGCTTCGTTCAGATGGTGTTGTTCTTTCTGATCCTGCTCGCCGGTTACGTCTACGTCTGGCGCAAAGGCGTGTTCGACTGGGGACATGAGCGGTAAACGGCCATGGGTGATAACGACAACGACGTTCCTGTTCTCCTGACCACCGTCGACAAGATGGTCAACTGGGCCCGCCGATCCTCGATCTGGCCGGTCACCTTCGGGCTCGCGTGCTGCGCCATTGAAATGATGGCGATGAGCGCGTCGCGCTACGACATCGCGCGATTCGGCGCCGAAGTGTTCCGCGGATCGCCGCGTCAGTCGGACCTGATGATCGTCGCCGGCCGATTGTCGCGGAAGATGGCGCCGGTGCTTCGCCGCATCTACGATCAGATGCCCGAGCCGAAATACGTGATCTCGATGGGCGCCTGCGCCTCGGTTGGCGGCGTGTTCGACAATTACGCGATCGTGCAGGGGGTTGACCAGGTGGTGCCGGTCGACGTCTTCGTGCCGGGATGCCCGCCGCGTCCTGAATCACTCATCTACGGCATCGTCCAGCTCCAGAAGAAGATCGACAAATCGAAGGTCTTCACGTAATGGAGTCGGGCGCGATCATCGACGTCCTGTCGCGTACGGTCCCCGCCTCGGGTCTGGAAGCCGTACAGGCGGCAGACGGCATGCCGACGATCTACGTCGCGCTCGATCAGCTTGTCCAGACATGCCGGGCGCTGCGCGACACGGCGGAGCTCCGATTTGCGTTCCTCGCGGACCTGTTACCGGTCGATTACTACCCTCGCGAACCACGATTTGAGATCGTCTACCTGCTGGCCAGTCTCGGCACGGCAGGATTCGGCGACACACCGAAACGCTTGCGCGTGAAAGTGCGCGTGCCGGGCACGCATCCGACCGCGCCATCCGTCTCAGGGGTCTGGCCGGCGGCGAGCTGGTCCGAGCGCGAGGCGTACGATCTTTTCGGGATTCACTTTACGGATCATCCGGACTTGCGGCGCATCTTGCTGCCCGACGACTGGGAGGGGTATCCGCTGCGCAAGGATTACCCGGTCCAGATCAAGCAACCGGTGAAGACATACGAGCCGCTTCAGGTGTCGCAGGAACAGTTCGTGGCGAACATCGAGGCGACGCGAGCGCGCGCGCGAAACGATTGATGGACGCGCGCACTGCCGTCGGCGATGCCGCGGTCGTTCAGGCGGTGTTCGACGACACGATCGCGCTCCATCAGCGCATGCGCGAGGTTGTGCAGGACAGCGTGATCGAAGCTGCCTCTGCGATTCGCGCCTCGCTCGACGCCGGTGGCAAGTTGCTCGTGTTCGGTAACGGCGGCAGCGCCGCCGATGCGCAGCACTTGGCCGCCGAGATGGTCGGAAGGTTCGAGCGCGAACGGGAAGGGCTGCCGGCGATTGCGTTGACGGCCGACGCCAGCATCGTCACGAGCGTCGCCAACGACTTCACGTTCGACTGGGTGTTCGCGCGACAGGTTGAAGCGCTGGGCAAGCGAGAAGATGTCGCCCTCGGCATTTCGACCAGTGGGCGATCGCCAAACGTGTTGATGGCGCTCGAAGCGGCCAATGCAAAGGGCATGAAGACGATCGCGCTGACCGGGCGCGACGGCGGCGTGATTGGCAAGGCCGCGGGGATTCACATCAACGTGTCGCATCCCTCGACCGCGCGGGTCCAGGAAGTGCACCGCACGGTCATTCACGCCATTTGCGCGCTGGTCGAGCGGGCGCGATAACGAGCTGGTAGCTGGACGCCAATGACCACCACCACCACAGAACTTCGCCACGAGACGATGACCGTCAACATGGGGCCGCAGCACCCCAGCACGCATGGCGTGCTGCGTCTCGTGCTCGAGCTGTCGGGCGAGATCGTCGTCAACGCCGATACGACCATCGGGTTCCTCCACACTGGGATCGAGAAGACCGCGGAGCAGAAGAAGTGGCAGCAGGTGATTCCGCTCGTCGAGCGGATGGATTACCTCGCGGCTCAGTCCAACAGCCTGTCTTTCTGCCTCGCCGTGGAGAAGCTGCTCGGGATTGAGGTGCCGGAGCGCGTGCGCAATATCCGCATTCTGATTGCGGAGTTGCAGCGAATTACCAGCCATCTCGTGTGGCTCGGCACGCATGGCCTCGAAATCGGCGCGGTGTCAGTGATGATGTACTGCTTCCGCGAACGCGAGCAGCTGCTCAACGTCAACGAGATGTTGGCCGGTTTCCGCATGTTCCCGAGCTACATCCGCATTGGTGGCCTGCGCGAGGATCTGCCGACTGGCTTTCACGACGCAGTCAAGAAATTTCTCGATGCTTTCCCGGACAAGCTGAGGGAATACGAAGATCTGCTGACGCAAAACCAGATCTGGCTCAAGCGGACGCGAACGGTCGGTGTGATTTCGAAGGACGTGGCCGTCGGGTACGGGCTCGTGGGACCGATGGCGCGCGCGGCCGGCGTGCCGTATGACGTGCGCAAAGCGTTCCCGTATCTCGGCTACGAAACCTACGATTTCGACGTGCCAGTCGGCACCGCCGGCGACGTCTACGATCGGTACTTGGTGCGCATGGAGGAGATGCGACAGAGCACGCACATTGCGCAGCAGGCGCTGGCTCGTATCAGTCCACGCGGCGTCTTCGACATCCAGGATTACCGCATCGTCCCGCCCCCCAAGGACAAGGTCTACACCGAGATGGAAGGGCTGATTCAGCACTTTCTGATCTACTCGCAGGGATTCACGGTTCCGGCAGGCGAGTCGTATGTGCCGATTGAAGGCCCGCGCGGCGAACATGGTTTTTCTATCGTGTCGGATGGAACCAATCGCCCTTACCGCATCAAGCTCCGCGCGCCGTCGTTTTACGCCTGCCAGGCGTTGCCGCTCGCCATCGTCGGCGGCATGATCGCCGATGTCATCGCGGTGATTGGATCGACGGACGTCGTCATGGGAGACGTGGATCGATGAGCTTCCACCCGTTGATGGTGTACGACTCGGAGCGCTTTCAGAAGTCCGAGCGCGCGCGACTCGACGAAGGCAAGCCGTTCGAGTTCACGCGCGAGCGTCGCGCCATTCTCGACGACATGCTGACGAAGTACCCGCCGGAGCAGAAACGGTCGGCGGTGCTTGGTGCGCTCTATCTGGTGCAGGAGCAGGAAGGCTATTTGACGGCGAGCGGCATGCGCCACGTCGCCGGCATTCTCGGCATGACCGCCGCGGAGGTTGAGGACGTCGCGACCTACTACGTGATGTTCTTCCGCGAGCGCGTCGGCACGTATGTGCTGCAGGTCTGCAGGACGCTGTCCTGTGCGCTTGCCGGCGCAGAGCGAGTCACCGAAGCGCTATCCGAAAAGTTGGGAATCAAGCCTGGCGAGACCGATCCGTCGGGGATGTTCACGTTGCTCGAGTTCGAATGCCTGGGGGCGTGCGATCGCGCGCCGATCGTCATGGTGAACAACGAGCACTGGCACGAGCAGGCGAGCGCGGAGAGTTGCGCCAAGCTGGTGGATGACATCAAGGCGCGCGGCCCGGCGGCGCTGTCGGGATGCCATTTGGAAGTGGAGCGCTGAAAAGGTTCAATGTCCAATGTTCAATGGCCAATGTTGCATCCATTGAGCCTCGAACATTGAGCCTTGAACATTGACAATTCTCATGGAACCTATCCTTACTAAATACGTCCGCGAGCCGAACAGCTTCACGCTCGATTTCTACCTGAAACACCAGGGATACGACGCACTGAAGAAGGCGCTCGGCATGCAGCCGAACGACATCATCGAGCTGGTGAAGGCGTCCGGGCTCCGCGGGCGCGGCGGCGCGGGGTTTCCCACCGGCCTGAAGTGGCAGTTCGTCGACAAGAAGATCGAACCGCGCTACATCGCGTGCAACGCCGACGAGAGCGAGCCCGGCACGTTCAAGGATCACGTGCTCATGGAGCGCAATCCGCACCTCCTCTTCGAAGGCTGTTTGATCGGCTGCTGGGCCATCGGCGCCAAGGTGGCCTACATCTATATTCGCGGTGAGTTTTTCCACGTTCAGCGGGTTCTCGAGGCGGAACTCGCCAGGGCCTACGCCAAGGGCTACGTCGGCAAGAACATTCTCGGTAGCGGCTTCGACTGCGACATCGTCATCCATCGCGGTGCCGGAGCGTATGAGGCGGGAGAAGAGACGGCGCTCATCGAATCACTCGAGGGCAAACGCGCGCAGCCACGCATCAAGCCGCCTTTTCCTGCGGTCGCCGGCTTATACAACAAGCCGACCGCGGTGAATAACGTCGAGACGCTCTGTAATCTGCCGCCGATCATCCTGAACGGCGCGGAATGGTTCACCTCGCTTGGCCCGGAGAAGAACGGCGGGCCGAAACTGTTCTGCGTGAGCGGTCACGTCAAGAAACCGGGCGTCTTCGAAGCGTCGATGAAGACCACGCTCCGCGAACTGATCTTCGACCATGCCGGCGGTATTCGCGACGGCCACAGGTTGAAAGCGGTCATTCCCGGCGGATCGTCAGTGCCGATCCTGTTGCCTGATCAGTTGGACATTCCGGCGAGCTTCGACGATGTGCAGAAGGCGGGGTCGATGCTCGGCTCGGCGGGCATCATCGTCATGGACGAGACGACCTGCATGGTCTGGGCGGCTCGCAACCTTCTCTACTTCTATAAGCACGAATCGTGCGGCAAGTGCACTCCCTGTCGTGAAGGGGGAGACTGGCTGTACAAGATCCTGACGCGCATCGAGAACGGCGAAGGTGAGATGCGCGACATCGATCTGCTCGTCAGCGTCGGCAACAACATCGCCGGCAAGACGCTCTGTGCGTTCGGCGACGCTGCCGCCACACCGGCGCTGACGACGGTGAAGCATTTCCGCGCCGAGTTCGAAGCTCACGTCCGCGAGGGCCGCTGCACGGTGCCGGCCGACTGGCGCGCGTCGCGCATGCCCGTGGGGGCGCACTGAGATGAGCTGGCTCCCGTCGCCGGAGATCATCGCGCGGCTCGTTCTGATCTTCGTCGTCTTCAACTGCCTCGTGCTGTCGGCGGCGTTCATGGTGTGGATGGAGCGCAAGGTGTGCGCCTACATTCAGGATCGCTCGGGGCCGAATCGCGTCGGGTTCGAAGGCGTTCTGCAGCCGTTCGCCGACGTCATCAAACTGCTGTTCAAGGAACAGTTGAAGCCGAAGGCGGCCGACACCGCCCTGTTCGCGATTGCCCCGATCGTCTCGACCGCGGCCGCGTTTGCGGCATTCTCGGTTGTCCCGTTTGGCACCGAGGTGAACCCGTTCGGATTACTCGACCGTCCGATTCCGCTCGAGATCACCGACGTGAATGTCGCCGTCCTCGTGATCTTCGCGATCACCTCGATGGGCATTTACGGGATCGTGCTCGCCGGCTGGAGCTCGAACAGCAAGTACTCGCTGCTCGGCGGACTGCGTTCGTCGGCGCAGATGATCAGCTACGAGCTGTCGTACGGTCTGGCGATGGCGGCGGTGATCATGATGGCCGGTTCGCTGTCGCTGCGCGAGATCGTGATGAACCAGTCAGGGACCTGGTTTGGATTCATCCCGCGCTGGTACATCTTTCTTCAGCCGATCGGGTTTTTCATCTATCTGACGGCCGGCGTCGCGGAAACCAACCGCGCGCCGTTCGATTTTCCTGAAGCGGAACAGGAGCTGGTTGCCGGGTATCACACCGAGTACAGCTCGATGAGCTTCGCGATGTTCTTCCTCGCGGAGTACGTGAACATGGTGACGGTTTCCGCCGTCGCCACGAGCCTGTATCTCGGCGGCTGGCTGGGTCCGATTCTGCCCGACTGGCTGGCGTGGATCTGGTTCCTCCTGAAAGTGTTCCTGATCCTCTTCTTCTATGTCTGGATGCGCTGGACGCTGCCGCGGTATCGGTACGACCAGCTGATGGAGTTCGGGTGGAAATGGCTGCTGCCCCTGGCCGTGCTGAACCTGTTCGTGACGGCAGCGTTGGTTCTGTGGGTCGGATAGATATGGACGTTCTTGCTTTCTATGCCTTCGCCGCGATTGCCGTGCTTGCGTCCCTGCTCGTGATCGGGCAGGGGAACCCGATGCACAGTGTGATGCTGCTCATCGTGTCGTTTGGCGCGCTGGCAGGGCTCTACGTACTGCTCGATGCGCCGTTCACCGCCGTGACGCAGATCATCGTCTACGCCGGCGCAATCATGGTCCTGTTCCTGTTCGTCGTCATGCTGCTGAACGTGCCGCGCGAGGAGCCGGCACCTGCCGGAGTCGCAACCCTGCTCGGTCCGACAGGCATGCGGATCGGTGCCGTGCTGTCGCTGCTCCTCGCAGGCGAGATGCTCTGGGCCCTCGGCCGCGTCGGGCTGGGCTGGTTGAACCAGGGGGCCGCCGCCAGTTCGGTCAGTTCGGTGAGGGCCATTGGCAGCGGCATCTTCACCGATCATGCCTTCGCGTTCGAAGCGACCTCCGTGCTGATCCTGGTCGCGATGCTTGGCGCGGTTGTGCTCGCTCGGAGGGAGCATTCCTGATGGTCCCACTGAATTACTACCTCGCCTTGTCGGGTGTGCTCTTTGCGATCGGGACGGCCGGCGTATTTCTCCGCCGCAACCTGATTACGGTGCTCCTTTCAATCGAGATCATGCTGAACGCGGTCAATCTGACCTTTGTCGCCGTCGGGCGCTATCGCGGATCGGTCGACGGGCAGATCATCACGTTCTTCGTCATGACCGTGGCCGCTGCCGAAGCGGCAGTTGGGCTGGCGCTCATCATCGCGCTCTTCCGTCACCGCGAGACGCTGAGCCCGGACGCCTTCACCGCGCTGAAATGGTAAGCGTTTGTTGAGTCGCGCTGACTGATGCTGTTACTGATTCCGCTGTTTCCACTCGTCGGCTTCGTCATCAACGCGTCGGTCGGGCGCCGGTTGACGAAATCGATCTCGGGCGGCCTTGCCTGTGCCGCGATGATCGCGTCGTTCGCGGTGTCGGCGCTCCTGGTGTCGCAGATTCTCGGCCACGAGGCGGCGCCGCTCGAATTCACGCTGTTCGAGTGGATGGCATCCGGCACGCTGCGCGTGCCATTCACACTGAGACTCGATCACCTCTCCGCGGTGATGATTCTGGTCATCACCGGAATCGGCTCGCTGATCCACATCTACTCGACCGGCTATATGCACGAGGAGAGCGACAGCGAGTACGCGCGCTACTTCTCCTATCTGAACCTGTTCGCGTCGTTCATGTTGGTCCTCGTGCTTGGCGGGAACTTCCCGGTGATGTTCGTCGGCTGGGAAGGTGTGGGTCTGTGCTCGTACCTGCTCATCGGGTTCTGGTTCCGAAAGCAGTCAGCCGCCGACGCCGGCAAGAAGGCATTTGTCGTCAATCGTATCGGGGACTTCGGATTTGTCCTCGGCATGCTGCTGATCTTTGCGACCTTCGGCACGCTCGACTTCCAGCTGGTCGCAGCGGCGGCCGACTCGCGAGCGATCGAACACGGCGCGATCGGCGTGATCACCGCGGCGACGCTTCTGCTGTTCCTTGGCGCGACGGGAAAGTCGGCGCAAATTCCCCTGTATGTCTGGTTGCCGGACGCGATGGAAGGTCCGACACCGGTGTCGGCGCTGATCCACGCCGCGACAATGGTGACCGCAGGCGTTTACATGATTGGGCGAAACGCGGTGCTCTTCTCGCACGCACCGATCACCTTGTCGATCGTCGCGGCCATTGGCGTGGCGACCGCGTTGATGGCGGGCACGATCGGCCTCGTGCAAAACGACATCAAGCGAGTGCTCGCGTATTCCACGGTGTCGCAGCTCGGCTACATGTTCCTCGCCATGGGAGTGGGTGCGTACGCCGCCGGAATCTTTCACCTCTACACTCACGCGTTTTTCAAGGCGCTGTTGTTCCTCGGGTCCGGTGCGGTCATTCATGCGCTCGCCGGTGAGCAGGACCTGCGCAACATGGGTGGACTGAAAAAGTATCTGCCCGTCACCTATTGGACCTTCCTCATCGGCGCGCTCGCGATTGCGGGTGTGCCGCTCTTGTCCGGGTTCTTCAGCAAGGACGAGATTCTTTTCAAAACCTTCACCTCGACCAATCCCTACCGCTTGCTTCTCTGGGGCATCGGAATGGTGACGTCGCTCTTGACCGCGACGTACATGTTTCGTCTCGTCTTTCTCGCGTTTCATGGTGAGAGGCGCAGCGCAGCGCATCACGATTCGCATGGCCATGGGCACGGACACGCGCCACACGAGGCGCCTCCGTCCATGGCGATTCCGCTCATCGTGCTCGCGATTGGGTCGGTCCTTGCCGGGTACGTTGGTGTGCCGCATGCGCTCGGCGGGAGCAATCGAATCGAGCAGTTCCTCGAACCCAGCTTTGCAGTCACAGAGGCGCGCGGTCGGCTCGAGGCCGGCGGCGGTGTTCAGAGCACCGACGCGGCCGGCGTCGTCCGGCCGGTTGCCGTGCAGGACAGCCACTCCGCAGACGCGGGTGAGTCGACCCACGACAATACGTCGACCGAGCTGATGTTGATGGCGCTCTCGAGCGGCGTCGCGATCGCAGGAATCGGCATCGCCGCGTTCTTCTGGCTCCGTAACCGCGCTGCCGTCAATGCGATGACGGCTCGATTCCGCGGTCCGTATACGGTGCTGCTGCACAAGTATTACGTCGACGAGTTGTACGACGCGGCGGTTGTGCAGCCAATCAAACTGCTCTCGACCGGCGGCCTCTGGAAGGGCGCCGACGCGGGTTTGATTGATGGCGCGGTGAACGGCGTCGGGCAAACCGTGCGCTCGACGAGCAACGTCCTTCGTCGCGTGCAGACCGGGTCAATCCGGACGTATGCGGCGTCGCTCTTCCTTGGCGTTGTTTTGATTCTTGGCTGGTATCTGCTGAAGTTCCGATGATTCTCTCGCTGATTGTCTTTCTTCCGCTCGCCGGTGCCCTCCTGGTGCTTTTCGCCGGAGGCAGTGGCGATCGTCCCGACCGCGAGGGCCTCGTCAAGACGCTCGCGCTCGTCGTGTCGCTGGTTACGTTCGCCGCGACGCTCGTCTTGTGGTGGATGTTCGATCCGACGAACGCCGACTATCAGTTCGTCGAACGCCACGCATGGATGCCGATGTTCGGCATTCAATACTTTGTCGGCGTCGACGGCATCAGCCTGTTTCTCATCGTCCTGACTGGCTTCCTCACGCCGCTCGCTCTGCTCTCATCCTGGGACTCGGTGCACAAGGGCGTGAAGATGTTCGCCTTCTTCATGCTCGCGCTCGAGAGTTCGATGCTCGGCGTGTTTGTCGCGATCGACTTGTTCCTCTTTTACATGTTCTGGGATTTCGTCCTGATCCCGATGTATTTCCTGATTGGGATCTGGGGCTACGACCGGCGTGTCTACGCAGCGGTGAAGTTCATCCTCTACACCATGGCCGGCAGTGTGTTGATGCTGATTGCGATCATCGGCCTCGCGTGGGCCTACGACGCGATGACCGGAGCCCCCAGCTTCAGCCTGATCGATCTGCAGAAGCTGACGCTGTCGTGGCCGATGGAGCGATGGTTCTTCCTCGCATTTGCTCTTGCCTTCCTGATCAAGGTGCCGCTCTTCCCCTTCCACACGTGGCTTCCCGATGCGCACGTCGAAGCTCCGACCGCAGGATCGGTGATTCTGGCCGGAGTGATGCTCAAGATGGGGACCTACGGCCTCGTCCGTTTCGCGTTCCCGTTGTTTCCGTCCGCCGCGATGCACTACGCGCCGTGGATTGCAGCTTTTGCGGTGATTGGGATCATCTACGGTGCGCTGGTTGCGATGGTGCAGCCCGATCTGAAGAAACTCGTCGCCTACTCGAGCGTCAGTCACCTCGGATTCGTCGTCCTCGGCTTGTGCGCGATGAACGCGCAGGGGCTGCAGGGTTCGATTTACCAGATGCTCAATCACGGTGTCAGCACCGGCGGCCTGTTCATGATCGTCGGCATGCTGTCTGACCGGCGTCACACACGCCTCATCTCCGAATTTGGCGGATTGAAGGCGGTGATGCCCAGGTTTGTCGCGGCATTCCTGCTCGTCACCCTCTCATCCATCGCCTTGCCGGGCATGAACGGGTTCGTCGGAGAGTTTCTGATTCTGCTCGGCGGATTCCTGTGGAGTCCCAAATTCGCCGCCATCGCGGCGACCGGCGTGATTCTCTCGGCCGTCTACATGCTGTGGATGTTCCAGCGTGTCAATTACGGAGAGGTGACAAACAGTAAGAACACGTCACTCCCGGATTTGCTCCCGCGCGAATGGGCGCTCATGGTGCCAACCATTGCGATCGCCATTCTCATGGGCGTCGTGCCGAACGTATTCCTCCGACCGATGGAACCGGCGGTCAAGAAAACGATCGAGCGGGTGACGGGAAGGAGTTTTGCGACTGCGCACGCGGCTCCTGCCTCTCGGCTGCTGGCTTCTGGGCAGAAGCAAGTGGCGACGACGGCTCAGGAAACAGCCACCGGCCGGCAGCCAAGGGCCAACAGTCAGCAGCCGACTGCGAAAGCCAACAGCCATGAGTAACTACGCCGCGCTGATCCCTATCGCCATCGTGGCCCTGTCGGCCATCGCGGCGATGCTCGCCGAAGCGTTCCGCCAGCGCGATGAACGGATGCCGATTTATGGTCTCGGGCTCATCGGGCTTGGGGGCGCGGCAATCGCATCCGGGGTGCTCTGGAACAGCGACGCGAAAAGTCTCGAGGTCATCCGATCCGATAATTTCGCGCTGTTCATCAATATCGTCCTCTGCATCGTCGGCATTCTGACGATGTTGATGTCGAACGATGTGATCGAACGAGAGCAGATACCGTCTGGGGAGTATTACGCGCTGACGCTGTTTGCCATCTGCGGAATGATGATGATGGCGGCGGCGACCGATCTGCTTGTCATCTTCGTTGCGCTGGAGGTGCTGTCGCTCGCCGTGTACGTCCTGACTGGCATCCGACGCCAGAGCGCGGCCGGCGCGGAAGCGGCGTTCAAGTATTTTCTGCTTGGCGGCTTCTCGAGCGCGTTCTTCCTTTACGGCGTCGCCTTCGCCTACGCCCTCTCAGGTTCGACACGCATCGAAGCGATCGGCACGGCGCTGTCGGCGCAGCCCGCCGGCACGCCGCCGAGCACGATCGCGCTTCTCGCCGTCGGGCTGATGGCGGTCGGCTTCGCGTTCAAGGTTTCAGCGGTGCCGTTCCACATGTGGACGCCCGATGCGTATGAAGGGGCGCCGACGATCGTGACGGCGTTCATGTCGACCGGCGTCAAGGCGGCGGCGTTTGCCGCCTTTGCGCGTGTCTTCCTGTCGCCGCTCGAACCGCTGCAGGCGCACTGGATCCCGGTGCTGTCGGTGATCGCCGCCGTCACGATGATCGTCGGCACCGTGGTCGGTGTCGTCCAGACAAACGTCAAGCGGATGCTCGCGTATTCGAGCATCGCGCACGCAGGATACCTGCTGCTCGGCATCATCTCCGCGAACCGGGACGGCAAGGCGTCTCTTCTTTTCTACCTGCTCGCCTATGCCGTGACCAACATCGGCGCGCTCGGGATCGTGGCGCTGCTTGGCACGGCGCAGGAGCAGCACGACGAGCTTCGCGATTTCGCCGGGTTGTGGCGATCGCGGCCGGCGCTCGCCGGCTTGATGACCATCTTCCTGCTGTCGCTCGGTGGAATTCCGCCCACTGCCGGCTTCATTGGCAAGTGGTACATCTTCAGCGCCGCCGTCCAGGAAGGTCACTACTGGCTGGCGATCATTGGCGTGCTGACGAGCGTCATCTCGGTGTTCTTCTATCTCCGGATCGTGGTCATGATGTACATGACCGAGGGGAGCGAGATCCCGCGACCGCGCGTTCCTGCTGCCGCGATGGCCGCTCTTGCACTTGCCGTCGCCGCGGTGTTCTATCTCGGCATCCTGCCGACCCGCGTGATCGACCTGGCGTTGAATTCGATTTCGACGATCTTCTGAGCCTTCCGCCTTAGGGGGAAGATCCTGCTTTAGCCGGAAGATCCTGCCGCGCATATAATTCACAGCGTTTACTCCCCGGAGCTTGATCGCATGAACAGACTCTTGTCGATCGTGGCTGCGTCCGCGATCGCCGCGACCGTTCCTCTCTCCGGTCAGAATGTTGACGGCCTCGATGCGAAGTCGCTGAAAGGCCTCGAGCTGCGAAGCCTCGGGCCCGCGCTCGCGACCGGCCGCATTCAGGACGTCGAGATCGATCCCGGAAATCCGAGCGTGTGGTACGTCGCCACCGCGTTCGGCGGGCTTTGGAAAACCACTAACCGCGGCATCACTTTTACGCCCCTCTTCGACGAGCAGGCCTCGTTCACGCTCTGCTGCGTCGTCGTCGATCCAAAAGACTCGAACGTCGTCTGGGTCGGCTCGGGTGAGAACGCCAGTCAGCGCTCCGCCCATTTTGGCGACGGCATCTACAAGTCGACCGATGCTGGAAAGACGTGGGCCAACGTCGGGCTGAAGTCGTCGGAGCACATCGGCAAGATCATCATCGATCCGCGCAACTCGAACGTCGTCTATGTGGCATCGCAAGGACCGTTGTGGTCTGCCGGTGGAGAACGCGGTCTCTACAAGACCACCGACGGGGGGGCCACGTGGAGGGCTGTTCTGACCGTCAGTCCGGACACCGGCATCAGCGACGTCGTCTTCGATGTGAAAAACCCCGACGTGCTCTATGCCTCTTCGTATCAACGACGCCGTGCAGTCGGCCAGATGATTGGCGGGGGTCCGGAGGGCGGAATCTTCAAATCGACGAATGCCGGAAAGACATGGACGAAGCTGACCAACGGTCTGCCGAAAGACGACGTCGGTCGAATTGCGCTCGGTGTCGATCCGCGAAACCCGAAGCGCGTCTATGCGCTCATCAGTGCGAAGGCGCCGCGAGGGCGAGGTGGCTTTGGTCAGCAGCCGGCGAGTGATACGCCGCCAGGACCAGTCGTCGATGAGGCGGGGTTTTATCGCTCGGACGACGCGGGCGCGACGTGGGCGCGCATCGGTCGCACCGTGGCCACGGGAAGAGGAAGGGGTGCCCAGGGTGCCCAGGGTGCCCAGGGTGCCCAGGGTGCCCAGGGTGCCGCGGGTGCCCAGGGTGCCGCGGGTGCCAGTGGTGCTCAGGGTGCGAGGGGGGCCGCACCGGCTACGGAAGGCACTGGCGATTGGTATCGCGGTGGTGGCGCAGCCTACTACCAGGAGATCTTCGTCGATCCATTTCGCCCGGACACCATCTACTCGGTCAACACCAATCTCGATCGAAGCACCGACGGTGGAAGGACGTGGCGCCAGACCGGATGGGAAGACACCGGCATGCACGTCGATCATCACGTTGTCGAATTCGATCCGAGCGACAGGAATCACATTCTGATTGGCAACGACGGCGGCCTCTACGAAACCTACGACGAGGGTGCGACCTTTCGTTTCTTTGCCAGCATCCCGGTGACGCAGTACTACCGTGTCTCGGTCGACAACGCGAAGCCGTTCTACAACGTCTGCGGCGGCGCGCAGGATAACTGGTCGGAATGCGGGCCGTCGCGGACGTTGAGCAGCTGGGGAATACGGACGAGTGATTGGCATGTCGTCGGCGGCGGCGACGGATTTCAGACGAGAAGCGATCCCGAAGAGCCGAACATCGTTTACACAACATCGCAGGACGGCAATGTCCGCCGCATCGATCTTCGGACCGGTCAGTCGAAGAGCATTCGTCCGTCACTTGCGGGTGCCCAGGCGAGTTCAGATGAAGGGGGAGCGGGTGCCGCGGGTGCCGGGGGTGCCGGGGGTGCCGAAGGTGCCGAAGGTGCCGAAGG
>Ga0207701_10004319_pt1 | contig 14436 bp, 7 predicted proteins | sample KBSSwiSSwithPhiX_FD_184294 | JGI IMG/M metagenome (GOLD analysis project Ga0207701, IMG submission 184294) | Switchgrass rhizosphere bulk soil microbial communities from Kellogg Biological Station, Michigan, USA, with PhiX - S5 (SPAdes) (version 2) | ecosystem: Environmental > Terrestrial > Soil... | reverse complement strand
CCCGTTCCCTTCGGGTTGCTGCCGAAGACGCTCAGCGCCGCGTTGCAAAGTCTCGCCGGGTACCCGACCCGCCTTCGTCTTTGCGCCTTGCGCTGAGCATTTTCGGCCGCGCAACGCGTTTGCGCCCATAGTGTGAGCAGGCCCTACTCTTCTTCGTGCTTACGCGACTTCTTGAATTCGGCCACGAGTTGCTGCTGGAGGTTCGGCGGCGCCGGCTCGTAATGCGACAGCTGCATCGACCACGAGCCGTGGCCGCCAGTCACCGACTTGAGCCGCGCCGAATAGCCTTCGAGCTCTGCAAGCGGCGCCAACCCGGTGATCGCCAGTACGCCCGGCTGCAGGCCGCGAGTTCCTGTGACCTGTCCGCGGCGCGACGACAGATCGCCGGCAATGTCGCCCGTGTTCGATTCGGGGCAGATGACCTCGACGGCGACGACCGGCTCCAGCACGATCGGCTTCGCCTTCTCGATCGCGTCGAGGAACGCCTTCTTGCCGGCGGCCACGAACGCCACTTCCTTCGAATCGACGGCATGGTGTTTGCCGTCGTGAACGATCACGCGCACGTCCTGCAGCGGAAAGCCGGCGATCGCGCCGGTGACGAGCACCTGCTCGACGCCTTTCTGCACCGCCGGCATGAACTGATGCGGGATGACGCCGCCTTTCGTCTGGTCGACGAACTCGAATCCCGCGCCGCGGTCACGCGGCTCGATGCGCAGCGACACTTCGCCGAACTGGCCGGCGCCCCCGGTCTGCTTCTTGTGCCGGTGGAAGCCCTCGGCCTTGCCCATGATCGTCTCGCGATAAGGAATGCGCGGCGGTCTCGTGTCCACCTCGAGCTTGAACTGGCTCGCCATGCGCTCCAGCACCGAGCGCAAGTGCAGGTCGCCCAGCGCACGCAGGACCGTCTCGTTCGTCGTGCCGTCGTGCTCGACGACGAGCGTGGGGTCCTCGGCCGTCATCCGGTGCAGCACTTCGGAGATGCGCTGCTCGTCGCCGCGCTTCTTCGGCGTGATGCACACTCCCTGCATCGGCAGCGGGAACTCGAGCGGCCGCATGTGGATATGATCCTCATCGTGCGAGTCGTGCAGCACGCAGTCGAAATCGATGTCGTCGACCTTCGCGACCGCGGCGATGTCGCCGGGCACGGCACGCTCGATCTCGACGTTCTTGCCTCCCTGCAGCATGAAGAGATGGCCGACCTTGAAGGCTTTCCTGCTGTCGCCGACGTAGAGCTGCGTGTCTTTCGTCACCGTGCCCTGGTGGACACGGAAGATGCCGAGCTTGCCGACGAATGGGTCCATCACGACCTTGAACACATGCGCGAGCACGTGCATCTTCGGATCGGGCTCCGAGCGAAACTCCGTCGCCGCATCGCCCTCCCCCTTGTAGAAGAGCGGCGGATTTCCTTCCGCGGGGCTTGGCGCCAGCTTGACGAGCACGTCGAGCAGCTCGGGAATTCCCGCACCCGTCTTCGCCGAGACGAAGCAGACCGGCACGAGATGGCCGTCGCGCAGCGCCTTCTCGAACGGCGCGTGAAGTTCGTCCGGCGCGATCTCCCCCTGCTCGAGGTACTTCGCCATCAGCGCTTCGTCGACTTCGACGACCTGGTCGACGAGCGCGCCGTGCGCGCGGCTGACAGACGAGAAGTCCGCCTCGCCGTCCGGATTGAAGAAGCAGTCGACGACGCGCTTGCCGCCCTGCGCGGGCAGGTTAATCGGCAGGCATTCCTTGCCGAACATCGACTGGATCGACGCGAGGAGCCCCGGCAGATCGGCATTGTCGGCGTCGATCTTGTTGACGATGATAAGCCGGCACAGTCGGCGCTGCGCGGCCCACTCCATCATCCGCGACGTGATCATCTCGATGCCGGACTGAGCGCTGACGACGATCGCCGCGGTCTCGACGGCGTCGAGCGCACCGATCGCCTGGCCCATGAAATCGGGGAATCCGGGCGTATCGACGAGGTGAATGCGCGTGTCGCGGGTATCGAGATGCACGATCGAGGCGCGAAGCGAGTGCTGCGACGTCTTTTCGAGCGGGTCGAAGTCGCTCACGGTCGTGCCCCGCTCGACCGTGCCGGCCTCCTTGATCGCGCCCGAGGAAAACAGCAGCGCCTCCGTGAGCGTCGTCTTGCCCGAGCCTCCCTGACCGACAAGTGCGACAGTGCGGATGTTGCTCGTGGCGTAGTTCGCCATGGCTAAGGACTCCCCCGTGGATGGTCTCGGAAGATTATACCGGCGGCAGAATCGCGGGGCGCCGAGCACGGCGCCGAATCGCGAGGGCGCCGGAGCACGGCGCCGTCCGGCGCCGGGAGACGCTGGCTCGCTGCTACGTGGTCAGCGCCAGCATCTCGCGCAGGTGCCGCAAAAGCTCCTCTTCCTGGAAGGGTTTCCCGAGGTAAAGATCGACGCCCAACTCCTTCGCGAGACTGCGATGCTTCTCCGCGGTGCGCGACGTGATCATGACGATCGGGATCTGCGCAGTCCGCTCGTCGGCTTTGATGTTCTTCGTGAATTCGAACCCGTCCATGCGTGGCATCTCGATGTCGAGCAGAATCACGTGCGGCATCTCCGTCTCGAGGAGCGCCAGCGCGTCGATGCCGTCGCGCGCGGTGAGCACTTCGAAACCTTCGCGCGTCAAAAGCTTGCTCGTGATCCTGCGCACCGTCAGGGAGTCGTCCACGATCATGACGAGCGGACGATCGGCCTGCACGACGGCGAGCTTCGGAACTTCGGGGGCGACGCGCTCGGCATTGGGGTCGAACTCCGGGACGTCAGCGCGTTGCGAAAGCTGTACCGGGTTGATGATCAGCACGACCTCGCCGTTGCCGAGCACCGTGGCGCCGGCGATGCCGGACACCCGCGCGAGCTGCGGCCCGATGTTCTTCACCACGACTTCCTGGTTGCCGATCATTTCGTCGACGTGAATCGCCGCGACGTGCTGCCCGCTGCGCAGCAGCAGCACGGGATTGTTGCGGGACGATTCCGGAATGTGGTTCGCATCCCCGAGCAAGCGCGGCAGGTAGTGGAACGAGTAGCTCTGGCCCTCGTGCTCGACGCGGCGCCGCACGTACATGTCGACGAGGGCGTCCGCCTTGACGTGCTGCACGTGCTCGACCATCGGTGCGGGAAGCGCCCACAGCCGGCCGCCGGCGCGCACCATCACCGCCTGCGCCACCGCGAGCGTGAGTGGCAGATACAAGTGGAACGTCGTGCCGGATCCCGCGCGAGTGGCGACCTCGACGCGGCCCCCGAGCGTCATGATCTCGGAGCGCACGACATCCATTCCGATGCCGCGTCCCGAGACCTGCGTCACCTTCGACGCCGTCGAGAATCCCGGCTGGAAAATGCACTCGATAAGTTGCGCCTCGCTGGGATGCGCGTCCGCGACAATCCGGCCCTGGGCAACCGCCTTCGCGCGCACGCCGTCAAGGTTCAATCCCGCGCCGTCGTCGGCGAGCTCGATCGCGATCTCGTTCGCCACCTGCCGCACGGTCAGCGTGATTTCACCGGTTTCGGATTTGCCTGCCTTCGCTCTCTGCGCCCTCGGCTCGATCCCGTGGTCGAGCGCGTTGCGCAACAGGTGCTCAAGCGGGCCGACGAGCTTCTCCAGCACCGCGCGGTCCAGCTCCGTCTGGGCGCCGCGGATCTCGAGGTTGGCGCGCTTGCCGAGCTCGCGCGCCGTCACGCGCAGAATGCGGTACAGCCGCTCGGACAGGCTGCCGAACGGCACCGTGCGTATCGAGAACAGCTGCTGCTGGACGCCGCGCGCCAGCCGCCCTTGCGCGCTCAGCGCGGCTTCCGCGACATCGAGGTTCTTGAGGAGCGACTGCTGCACGGTCGAAACGTCGTTGACGCCTTCGCCGAGCGAACGCGCGAGCTCCTGGAAGCGCGTGTAGCGGTCGAACTCGAGCGGATCGAATCCTTCCTGACCCCCGCCCACCTGCGAGAGTCGCGACTGGATCTGCGACTCGGCCTGGATCTCGATCTCGCGCGTTTGCGCGCGCAGCCGCAGCACGCTGCCGGTGAGCTCGAGCAGGTTCGCCTTGAGCGCGCGCAGCTCGCTTTCGATCCGCGCCCGCGCGATCGCCACTTCGCCTGCCTCGTTGACGAGACGATCGATGATGTCTGCGCGAACGCGCAGCATCGCGCGAGCGCCGCCTTCGACATCCGCAGCTTCGGCGGACGCGCGCGCAGGCGCATGCTCGGGCGCCGGCAGCGGAACGACGACCGCCTTGTCGGCGGCGGACGCGGTGGGCGCTTCCGCGACAGGAGCGCGCGTGTCGCCGGCAGCGGCAAGCTGGTCCTTGTCCGTCGCCCACGACACGGCCACGTTGGTCTTTCCTGCGCGCAGCGCATCCAGAACAATGGCGATACGATCGAGATCGCCGTCGAGCGCCTCGAAGAGATCCGTTGAACCCGGAACGGGCGAGTCGTCGACGTCCAGGCGCGATTCCATGAGGTGAACGAGCTCGCCCAGGCGCATCGCGCCGGCCATCCGCGAGCTCCCCTTGAACGTGTGCAGCGTTCGCCGCAACTGACGGGCGTGCGCGCCGTCGTTCGGCGCTCGCTGCCACGCTCGCAGCTGCTCGCCGGCCTGCGGATACAGCTCCGCCGCCTCTTCCAGGAAAATGGGCAGCACCTGCGTGTCGACGTCGTCGCGAACGTCGGCGAGCGGATCCTGCGGAATCTCGCGACGCGGCGGCTCGGCCGCCAGTGCGGCAGGCCTCTCGGGAGCGATCGACACCGGCGGGGCGAGCGTGGGCTCTCTCGGCTCGGCCACCTGCGCGAAGGGCGGCGCTTCCGCTGGCGCCTGCGCAACGACTTCCTCGACCGCCGGTTGGTCTTGCAGCTCGGGGAACGGAGAGGCAGCGGCCTCGGTCGTTGCAGCGTCCGGCCCGATTGCAGCGGCTGGCTCGATTGCAGCGGGTGGCTCGGTTGCAGCGTCCGGCCCGGTTTCGACGTCGGACTCGATTTCCAACGCTGGCGCCGTGGCGGCGCTCGGATCGATCTCGACGTCGGCGTATTCGATGCGGGGCGGCTGGCCGTGCCCTTCCACAGCGGACACGGACGGCGGCGGCGCGACCATCTGTCGCACGAAGTCCAACTCTTGCTGGATCTCCGCGGCGATCGCAGCGTCGGTCGCATTGAAGCCCCGGCGCTCCTTCACGCGGCGCATGAATTCGCCGAGGCCGCCGATCGCGTCCGCAAGGGCGGGCAATGCCTCGGTCGGCAGCGGCGGCGCCACCCTTTGCAGCGCGACCACACATTCCTCGAGCGAGCCCGCGGTCAGCGCGATCAATGGGAATCCGCCGGCGCGATGGATGCCGCACAGCGTGTGGCTCGCGCGCACCATCCCTTCCGAGGGCGCGTGACGAGGATCCATCTGCAACAGCGACAGTTCGTGCAAGAGCGCAGCGAGGTGAACCTGCGCCTCGTCGACCAGCACCGCGTAGAGCTCCGCCGGTATCGCGACGTCGCCGACACTGACGACGTCGGCTGGCGCGGGCATCGCTTCGCCCGCATCGGCGGCTGCGGGCAACGCGCCGAAGGGCGCGAATTCGATGACGGCCGGGTCCGCCTCGGCATCGTCCGGACCAGCGTCGACGAACGCGAACGAATGCGGCGCCGCTGCGGCCGGAAAAACTTCTTCATCCGGCGCGAGTTCGTCGACCGTTCGCTTGTCCGCCAAGTCGAGTGCCGCAGAGTCCGCAGGTTCCGCCTCGACCGTTGCCTCCGGCTGGGGCTCCCATTCGAACGCTGCCTCGACAGGAATCGCCTCGATCGGCAGTACTGCGACCGGTTCGGGCGCGTCCACGTCGGCCGTCTCGAACTCCGCCGCAGGCTCGAACTCGATGGTCTCGTAAACCTCTTCTTCCGCCGCAGGGGCGATCGCAACAACATCGAGAGCCGCGACAGCGCCTCCAGCACTGGCCTCGGTCGTCGCCGCCGGTGCGCCCGGTTCCTCTTCCAGCTCCGACGGCAGCTCGGTAGCGACACGAGCGATGGCATCGAACAGTGCGCGCGGATCTGCGTAGACGTCGCCCGTTGCCTGCAGCGCGCCCACCCACTTTCGGAAATCGGCTTCCGCGACATCCAGAAGCTCGAGCATCGCTGGCGTTACGTCGCGATCTTCTTCGAGCATGCGGTTGTGTATCTGCTCGACGTCGTACGCGAGCTCGCCAAGCTCGCGCAAGCCGACCATGCGGCCGCTGCCCTTGATCGTGTGGAATTGCCGGCGCGCCGAGCGCAGCGCTTCGCGGTCGCCCGGATTTTCCGCGAGCTGCGCGCGATTCTGCAGCACGGTGTCGAGGACTTCCGTCGCCTCGATCAGAAAGATCTCGAGGAGCTCCGCGTCGAGCCGGTTGGCGTCGGTGGCGAGGAGACGCTGTGTCTCCGCGGAAATCTCGGGAGCGGGCGTTGCGACCGGCGCGCCGTTTTCGGCGATCGCGGTGACCGCGGCTTCCAGCGCGACCGTCGGCACGGTGTCTGCGCCGCCCTGAGCCTCGGCCTCGGCGAGCACTTCCGGCAATGCCGCGAGCTCCGCGAGCGCCTCCTGCGCCTGCAGGACAAGCTCGCTGTCGTCGATGAGGGTCGCGTCGTCCACCAGATCCTCGAGCTTCGCCGTCAGCGCCGCGCGTGCGGCGGGATCGGCCGGCGCTCGCCGGATCTCGACGACGAGCTTCGGCAGCAACGCGCGCAGATCCTCGACAGCCTCCTCGAACGTCTCCGTCCCCCGCCCGTCTTCGACGGGGGGCGATTCGCCCAGGCGCTTCGCGAGGAGCGGCGCAACGATGCGCCCGGAGTCCGAGCGCTGCTGCTGCAACGCCTCGACGAAAAAGCCCAGGCCGCAGAGCGATTCGGCGAGAATGTCCAGTTCTTCGTCGCCGACCGGCGTCTCCGGGTTCGCGTAGCTATCGATCTGCTCCTCGCACAGGCGCATCAACTGATCGGCCCACTGCTGCTCCAGCATCTGGAACGCGCCGCGGATCTGATGGCTGTCCTTGCTGAGCGTCGGGATTTCCGAGCGCTTGGTCGTGTCGCGGAAGAACGCATCGAGCACCTGCTCCATGCGGCGCAGATTGACCTGGATCTCGCGTCCGACCTGCTCCAGAAGCACACGCTCCTGCGCGCGACGGAAAATTTCGTCGAGCAACGGGGTCGTACCCGCGGGGATCGGGCGGGATTCGCGCGCCGCGTCGAGCCGCGCCAGCATCGCCACGACCTGCTTCGGGAAATTTTCTGCGAGGCTGCCATGGTTCGAGACGGCGGACTCGGCAAGCAGGATGCCGGTCGCGTACTCCATGGCGAACACTTCCGGAACCTCCGCCGTCGCCGGTATCGCGTCGGGGCACGACACGAGCGCCGCGGTGAGATCCTTGAGCGCCTCGTTGCCGATGGCGACCGCGTGCCGGTGCACGCGCTCGACCGTCTCGCGCATTTTCGGCAGGCTGTCCAAGCGGCCGAGCGTGACGCGCAGCCAGATGTTCTTGGCCGTCGCAAGATCTTCGCGCATCGCGTGCAGGATCGGCTGCAGCCGGATCATGTCCGCATTGAGCGTCTCCGCCGAGGGGATCAGGCCGGGAAGCCCGTACGCCTGCTGCACCGCCTGCACGGTGGGCGTCACCGGCCGGCTGACCGCGACGTAGTACAGCACCTCGCGCCGCAGCCGCGCGGCGACCTTGACGGAGCCTTCGACGACGCGCCGGATCTGCAGGTCGAGCCTCGCGGCGAGCTGCTTCGCGCCGAAGCCCGCATCGAGACCGCCGGCGACGATCGCCTCGAAGAACGCGCCGACGGTCCACCAGAACGCGCGCTGCGAGTCCGCTCCGCTGACGCGCTCGAGACCGGCGGCTGCTTCGCGCATCTTATTGGCGCCATCGGCATCGCCGCGCAGCAGTCCCAGCAGACCGTTCTGGTACAGGCGCCGCTGGTTGAGGAGATGCGGCGCGAGCTTGTTCGGCGAGACCGGCAAAGCCACGCCGGGGAGAGGCTCGCGAAGCCGCAGGTGCGGGAAGAACAGGTCAGTGGCGGCAGCGGCCTTCACGCCGCGCCGGCGCTGCATGGCCTCGTATTCGGGAAAGAGCCTGAGCGTGACTGGGGCAGCGCCGCCGACGAGCTCGTCCAGGAAGATCGCCAGCTTGCGACAGGCGCGGTCGATCAGCGCGCACGTCGGCTCGATGTCCGACGCCGGCATCTGCTCGACGCGTCCGAACTGCCGCTCGATCTCATCGGCGTAAGCGAACACCGCCTCCAGCCCGACCATCTCGAGGGCGCCGACTGCCTGGTGAATGTGATTGCGCGCCTGGCGCAGGAGGCTCAAGTCCGTGGGCGCCGCACGAAACGCCGTGAAGAGCTCGAGGCCGCGCGCAAGCGCATGCCCGATCTCGACGTGGACCCAGGACAGCGGGCCGAGATCGAAATCGGAGGGGGCGTCGGCGACGGCGGCAGTCAAACCTTGAATCCCGCGACGGAGCTGCGCAGCTCGGCTGCGAGCTTGGTCAATTGGCTGATGGAGACGTTGGTCTGCTTCGTACCTTCGGTCGTCTCCTCGGTGATCTGCAGAATGCCCTGCATCCCGCGCGTGACGTCGGTGACGGAAGACGACTGCTTTTGCGTCTGCACCGAGATCGCGCTGATGAGCTCGGCGAGCTCGCGCGAGACGCGCCGGATCTCGTCGAGCGCGCGGCCGGCCGTGTCGGAGAGCTTCGCGCCCTCGACCACGCCGACGGTCGACTTTTCCATCGCGGCGACTGCATCCTGCGTGTCGGCCTGAATCGTCTTGACGATGGCGTCGATCTGCTTCGTCGCTTCGGCCGAGCGCTCCGCGAGACGCTGCACTTCCTCGGCCACGACGGTGAAGCCGCGTCCGGCCTCGCCTGCGGAGGCGGCCTGGATGGCCGCGTTGAGCGCGAGGATGTTCGTCTGCTCGGTGATGTCGGCGATGAGGCCGACGATGTCGCCGATCTCGAGTGACGATTCGCCGAGGCGCTTGATCCGCTTCGACGTCTCCTGGATTTGCGCGCGGATGTCGTGCATGCCGGCGATCTGGTTCTGCACCGATTGAGCGCCTTTGTCCGCGGCCGAGAGGGACTGCTCCGCGACCCGCGCCGACTGCGCCGCGCCCTGCGACACCTCGTTGATCGACTGCGCCATCTGCAGCACCGAAGCCGAGGCCTGCTGGATCTCGCGGTTCTGCCGTTGCGACGCCTCGTAGAGCCGGTTCGAAATGGCCTGCGTGTCCTGCGTCGCCTTCGCGACCTGGTCGGTCGCCGAATTGATGCCCTTCACGAGCGTGCGCAACTCCTCGATCGTAAAATTGATTGAGTCGGCGATCGCGCCGGTCACGTCCTCGGTCACCGATGCCTGCACGGTGAGATCGCCGTCCGCGAGATTGCCCATCTCGTTCAGCAGGCGCAGGATCGCCTCCTGGTTGCGCTTGTTCTCCTGGTCGCTTTCGGACGCGCGCACGCGGGCGTCGTCGAGGAAGACCTTGCCGAGAAGCAGCAGCATTGCGAGCGCCAGCAGCGAGAACCCGATCGCGAACCACATCGGCAGCCGCGACTTGCCGCTGTTCTTGTAGATTTCCGTGAGCTGCGTCGTGTCGGAGAGCAGGCCTTCCGCTTCGTTGGTGATCGCGCGCACCGCCTGTTTCGCCGTCACGAGACGCGAGGTGTGCTGCAACACCGCCGCGAGGCCCGCGTCGAACGCGGCCGCACGGCGCGAGAGCTCGATTCCCACGACTCGCGGCTCTTCGGGCCGAGGCGCCGCGCTGCGTGGCGCCGGTTCGCTGCCGCCGCGGGCGAGGCCGCTCTGCGCTTCGCGAAACGCGCCGGCATCGCGCGTGAGCAGCGCCGCGAGCTCAGGATCGCTTTCCGCCGACGACACGAGCGCGGCGGCGTTCTTCGCGATCCGCTGCGACAGGAGCGCGAGCTGATTCGCGTATTCCGCCTCGCGCTGGCTCGCCCCCTGCTGCGCCGCGCGCTGCGACATTTCCACGAGCTGGTTGCTGCCCTGCGCGACCGTCGCCGAGCCCTTCGCCACGTCGATCAGCCGCTGCTGGCTTTCCAGGAGTTGCTCGACGCTTCCATCCATCCGGTCCCATCGTGTCTTGATGCTCGCGAGCAGCGGATGAGTGGCATCGTCCTGCGCGGCGTCGAGCGTCACGCCTTTGATCGTCCCGCCGCGTTGCAGCGCATCGAGGTCCACCTTGAAGCGCTCGTGGGTGTCCCTTACCGCTTCGAATGCGACGGGGCGCCCCTGCAGCGCGAGCGTGGAGCTACTCGAAAGGCGCTGCGAAAGCATCTGCATCTCCGTTGCCGTCGCCGTCGATGCCGCGGCCTGCGCCGCGGTGCGGACGTCGAGCGCCATCACGAGCGCGGCAAACACGAGGAACAGCACCAGGAGGATGCCGAGAACGTGGAACTGTCGCGCGACGGGGAGATGGCCGATCAGCGGGACTCTCCATGGCGCCCTCGCGCCGGCCGCCGATGCACGCATGTGCTCGAGCATCGAGACCGACGCAAGCGGATCGTAGCCCTGCTCCGCCGACGGCGACCCGGCCTGCCTTGAAGGCGCGTCGATCTTCGTCATGACGGCGGCAGCGGTGTCGCCGCCCAGCGGTTTTCGCAGATTCATTGCAAATGCCATGGTGCCTCCAGATGACGCGCACGACGACGCGCCGGTCCGGCTATCGGTTCAGAATCGGGTCCGCTACAAGCCGACCCGCAAGAAGGTCTCGTCCGCCGCAAGCTTCGCAAGGTCGAATTCCTGCCATGCGCCGCCGTCGGGATCGGCCCAGCGCTGGCCGAACCACTCGGGAGAATCCGGCATCGACGGAATGGGCGTGAGGTCGGCGACGTTGCGGAGGCCGAGCACGCTTTGGACGACCACGCCCACGTTCATGTCGCCGGCCCGCGGGCCGAACAGGATGAGCCGGCTTTGTCCGCTCGTGCCGTGCGGCACGACCGCTTCGCGGCCCAGGAATCCCGCGAGATCGACGACGCTGTAGAGATTGCCGCGGACGTTCGCGAGGCCCATAAACCAGCGTTGCGTCATCGGCACGCCGGCGAGCGGCGGCACGGCGACGACTTCGGCGGCATCCGCGAGCCGCAGGAGCCAGCGCTCGCCCGCGCACGACAGCCCGAGCCGCGACGACTCGACCTGCGCGGTCGTCTTGCTCGCGAGCCTGGTCGCGAGCTCCTGCTGAAACAGGCGGAGGTCGATGCGGGCGGGACGTGCCATCGTCGTCGGTCGAGAATTTTTTTGCGAGTTCGCTAGCCGAGCGCGGTGATCTTCGCCAGGAGCTCGTTCTTGTCCACGGGCTTCACGACATAGTCGCGCGCGCCCTGCCGCATGCCCCAGATCTTGTCCGTCTCCTGGCTCTTCGACGTGCAGAGCACGATCGGGATGTGCTTCGTTGCCGCGTCGCGGCTGATCGCCCGCGTCGCCTGAAAGCCGTTCAACCCCGGCATCACGACGTCCATCAGGATAAGGTCCGGCATCGTGAGCCTTGCCTTGACGATCGCATCATCGCCGCTGTCGCACGAGACGACTTCATAGCCCGCTTTGGTCAGCAGCGAGTTGAGGACGTGCCGCTCGGTCGGCGAGTCGTCGACGATCAGTATCTTTTTTATGGTCATGTCGTCTGGGGGCACAATGCGGCAGCGGCTTTCAGCGGGCGACGGCAGCGGGCGCAGCAGTCGGTCGGCTCACGTGGGTTGCCACGGCCTTCAGCAGGCTTTCCTTCGTGAACGGCTTCGTAAGGTACTGGTCGGACCCGACCATGCGGCCGCGCGCGCGGTCGAACAGTCCATCCTTGGACGACAGCATGATCACGGGCGTCCCCTGGAACCGGGAATTCCTCTTGATGAGCGCGCAGGTCTGGTAGCCGTCGAGCCGCGGCATCATGATGTCCACGAAGACGATGCTCGGCTGATGGTCGGCGAACTTAGCAAGCGCGTCGAAGCCGTCTTCGGCCAGAATGACGGTGCATCCCGCCTGCAGCAGGAAAATCTCCGCGCTGCGGCGGATGGTGTTCGAGTCGTCGATCACCATGACTTTTATGCCCGACAAGCTGTTCTGCTCCGACAAGATGCGTCTCCTGTTGTGCGAGTGCCTGTCCGGTTCAGCAAATTGTGGGCCACAATTGGTCGGACAAGTTTGCCACGCGGTCAGCCCGTTGACCAGAGCATAAAGTTTGCCTGAATCGGCTTTGAAGAGCCGATCCGGGAAATTGTTGGCGGCGAAGCAACTTTTCGCCGCGGCCGGCTGCCGTGCAGGGGCACTCCCTGCCCTTTTCGCGTCGCGCTGTCGGCGGGGCGAGCGCGGCTGGCTTATCGCCCGAGAAACATCCGGTACGCCGGATTGTCGGTTTCCTCGACGTAGTCGTGGCCGAGCCGCGTGAGAAACGCGTCGAACTCGGCCTTGTCGGATGCGGGCACCTGCATTCCCACGAGCACCCGACCGTAGTCGGCGCCGTGGTTGCGATAGTGGAAGAGACTGATATTCCAGCCGCGGCTCATGCTGTCGAGAAACGTCATGAGCGCGCCTGGCCGCTCCGGAAACTCGAAGCGGAAGAGGATCTCGTTGTCCGCCGACGGCGCATGACCGCCGACGAGATGGCGAATGTGAAGCTTGGCGAGCTCGTTGTCCGAAAGGTCCTGGGCCTCGATCCGGCGGTGCCTGAGCTCGCCCAGCAGATGCTCGGTCTCGCGGCGGTTCGCAACCTCGATGCCGACGAAGATGTGCGCGATGCGGGAATCCGAATAGCGGTAATTGAACTCGGTGATCTGCCGCTTGCCGAGGAGCTTGCAGAACTCGCGAAAGCTGCCCGGCCGCTCGGGGATCGTGACGGCAAGGACCGCTTCGCGCTCCTCGCCCAGCTCCGCGCGCTCGGCGACGAAACGCAGCCGGTCGAAGTTCATGTTCGCGCCGCAGGCGATCGCGACATACGTGCGGTTTTTCGTGCGGTGCCGCTCGACCCACGCCTTGACGCCGGCGATGGCGAGCGCGCCCGCCGGCTCGAGGATCGAGCGCGTGTCCTCGAACACGTCCTTGAGCGCGGCGCAGGTCGCGTCCGTATCGACGAGCACGATTTCGTCGACGTACCGGCGCACGAGGCGGAACGTTTCCTTGCCGACCTGCTTCACCGCGACCCCGTCGGCGAAGAGCCCGACGTGCGCAAGCTTCACGCGGCGGCCCGCGGCGACCGAGCGCGCCATCGCGTCGGAATCCTCCGGCTGCACGCCGATGACCTTGACCTCCGGCCGCACCCGCTTCACGTACGCGGCGATGCCGCTCGCGAGCCCGCCGCCGCCGATGGCGACGAAGATCGCGTCGATCGGTCCGGGGCACTGGCGCAGGATCTCCATCCCGATCGTGCCCTGGCCCGCGATCACGTCGGGGTCGTCGTACGGATGCACGAAGACCGCGTGCGAGCGCTTCTGCAATTCGACCGCGTGCGCATGGGCGTCGCTGTACGAATCGCCGTGCAGCACGACCTTCGCGCCGCGCGCCTCGATCGCGCCGATTTTGATCTGCGGCGTCGTGACGGGGACGACGATCGTCGCGGCGCAATTGAGTTTTTGCGCGGCGAGCGCGACACCCTGCGCATGGTTTCCCGCGGAAGCGGCGATCACGCCGCGCGCCCGCTCGCCGGGTGTCAGGTTCGCCATCTTGTTGTACGCACCGCGCAGCTTGAACGAGAACACGCTCTGCTGGTCTTCGCGCTTCAGCAGGATGGTGTTGGAAAGCCGGCGCGACAGTCCCGGCGCGAGGTCGAGCGCCGATTCCACCGCCACGTCGTAGACCCTCGCGGTGAGGATCTTCTGCAGATAATCCACGGCCATCGCGTTGGCCCTAGGCGGCGGCGAGCCGTGGCGCGGCGTCGAGCCCCGTGATCGCTTCGAGCGCGAGCCACAGGCAACGCCCTGCCGATTCCTTCTCCAGAACGAGGAGATACTGCTGATGGAGCTCGAGCTCTTCGAACGAGGGCGCGACGGCGCCGACGGTCTTGCGCGCTGCCGCGAGGTCGATGGCGGCGCCCGAGGGATCGAGCATCACCGGGGGCGGCGGCGCCATGTCGATCGTCAGCGTCTCCTGGCCGCGCGTCATCGTGAGATAGACGTCGGCAAGAAGCTGCGCGTCGAGCAGCGCGCCGTGCACTGTGCGCTGCGCGTTGTCGACGCTGAATCGCTCGCAGAGCGCATCGAGGCTGTTGCGCTTGCCGGGGAAGAGCTCGCGCGCCAGCGCGAGCGTATCGGTTACGCGCGAATGCAGATCGCGGCAGCACGGCAAATGCGCCTGCTTCAACTCGAAGTCGAGGAACGACAAATCGAACGGCGCGTTGTGGATGATCCACTCGGCGCCCTCCGCGAACGCGATGAACTCGGCGGCAATCTCGCGGAACTTGGGCTTGCCCTTCCAATCCTCCCAC
>Ga0207701_10004316_pt1 | contig 14442 bp, 7 predicted proteins | sample KBSSwiSSwithPhiX_FD_184294 | JGI IMG/M metagenome (GOLD analysis project Ga0207701, IMG submission 184294) | Switchgrass rhizosphere bulk soil microbial communities from Kellogg Biological Station, Michigan, USA, with PhiX - S5 (SPAdes) (version 2) | ecosystem: Environmental > Terrestrial > Soil... | reverse complement strand
GTGCTCCATAAATGCCCGTTCGCGGAATACAACAGCGTGCGACCGTCTGCCGACCAACGAATCCGTGTCGGCGTAACCTCGGTTAGGTTCGTCAAGGGCTTTGGCGCTCCTGCAGCGGCGCCGTTAGTCAACTCCTGCATCCAGATCTGCGTTCGACCACTCGAGTCCAGCGCGAAATAAGCCAGCAGTTTCCCGTCGGACGTAAGCGTCGGACACTGTGCCCGCAAAGACTCTTCGGTAATTGCTTTTGCTTCACCGCCGGCAGCGGGAACAATCCAAACCCTCCCACCTCTATTGCTTTGCGGCCGGCGCGTCACGAATGCGATGGTATCGTTTGAGACCCATGCCGGGTCGGCGACGTACGGTGTTGTTATTCCTTTGATAGAGAGTTCGCGAGTCGTTCGCGAGGCGACATCAAGCAGCATAATTACGGTGCGGGGACGACTCGTCGAAGACGTCGGGGGAATTGCGCGCACAAACGCGATCAATCGACCATCAGGCGACCATGAGGCGTTTCCATCAAAACCGTCCGGGTTCGTTAACTGCGTCAGCTGACGGATTTCACGCGAATCGAGATCGAGCAACCACAGACCTGTACGCCCGTTCCGTTCGCCCTGGAACACCACGCGACGACCATCGGGTGAGAATGACGGATCGTTGTCCTCGGCGATGTCGCGCACCGCGTTAGTGATCGGCAGTGCTTGACCACCTCGATCCGGCATGAGCCATAGTTGGCCCAACAGATCGAACACGATGGATTGGCGATTGTGCGAAACATCGAAAGCGAGATGCGTACCTTCACTGACTTTTATATGGATTGTTTCGAGTCGGCGATGAGAACCGTTTTGGGCCGTGAGAAGCGACGGGAATGCGAACAGTACTAATCCAAGAGCGACAAACGCGCGGAGGGGGACCATGGTCCATCACTAATACCAGACATGGTTGCAGCTTTCAATAGTCAAACACCACCGGGTTTACGCCGGTGGTGTTCGGAGATTCAAGAGGATCATGAGTCATAGCCCTCTCGCCGATTCGGGACTTTATTCCTCATGCAGCGCGAACGATCAACTGCAACGCTGATTGAAGTCGCGCCAGGTGATGGTAACTATGGCGCACTGCGTGATCCTCCAGCACGAACTGACATGTAAGTGTTGCTCCTCCGTACAAAGAAACGGATACGGCCTGATCAAGTTCCTCGTCGGACAGCGCACGAATGGCGGCGGCAGCTGCTGCACTGTTTTGTCGTAGCAGTTCCAGTGTTTGCTCTTTAGTGATGCGGTCGTTTGCGCTGGCGTGTTCTGCATTCATCTTATTAATAACTTCAGCAGTCACACCTGTCACTACTTCACCTCTCGCAATCGTCTGCGCGAGCTCGATCTCAACGGGATAGACCGAAGCCACATGGTTTACGATGACTCCGATCTTACGCCCGTCTTTGGGCGTACGTATCTCCCATTCCTGTTCTGTTAGCCCGGCTGCAAAGTTTGCGAGTGCTGCTGCACCCTGTTCCAGTCGGTTTGCAAGAGCCTCTGAACGTTTACTCATTGTTGGTTCTCCTTCGTGTACACTTAGCTTCCCACTCTATAACGCGTAAAACGGAGATGCCACGGGCTTGCCCGTGGTATTTACGTTCGCAGCTACACAAGCTCAGCTATCGTTTTTGGAGATGTACGCGGTAGCGGATGGGTGCGAAGCCAAGTAGTCACTGGAGTTTAGGCTTCGCACCCTTCCGCTACCGCGGACGGTACTGACTGTTACCCACTGCGATCAGAAAGTGTTACGGGATTACTTTGCTGTGGAAACTGTTTTCGGAGCGCTCGTGTATTTCTTGAGCAAATCAAGCGCTCGATCCGCGAGCTTTATCAGATGAGGATGAGATCGATTGCCGTTCGTTAAAATCGCAAAACCCAACTTGCGATCGCGATTACCCAGCAGGAAAGCCGTATACCCTTGCACGCTGCCACTGTGTGCGAAATAGCGATCGCCATCACGCACTTGCGTCCACCACGTCAATCCGAAACCGGCGGTTTCATTTCCCCAAATGCCTTCGATACGCCCCTTGAATTGATCGTATTGTCGAGTAAACATCTGCTGGAGTGCCTCCTCTGAGATCACTCGCTTCTTGTTAAAGACTCCTCCGTTGAGGTTTGTTATAAGCCAGTTTGCTTGATTCAGAACCGTTCCATAGACGATGCCGGCGGGCCAAACTGACGCCTTAACACGCACAGCCGCCATTTGAGTTTGCGTAGCTGGATCGAACCGGTAAGGAATCGATAGCCGTTCCTCCATGTCGGGCCTCGGCTCGAATGCGGTGCTCTCCATTTCCATCGGCTTGAAGATGTTGTCCTGGATGTATTGTTTGTAGGGCACACCCGAGAGCTTTTGGACCAGGTAACCGATCAAGGCATACGCCATGTTCGAATAAACGACCTCGGTCATTGGCGGTTTGGTTACCTTCAGCGATTTACGCAAATACTCTTCTAACGATGGCGGAACGGTATCACCCCAAACAGGAAATCCGCCGAAGTCAGCCGGAAGGCCAGATGTGTGTGTCAGCAGGTGTCGAAACGTAACTGGATGCTGGGGATCTTCGCCCTGGATTTTGAAGTCGGTCAGATAGTCGCTTACGCGATCGTCGAGCTTGAATTTGCCTTTCTCCATTAGTTGAAGCAGGGCGACTGTCGACATTGCTTTGAACGTCGACCCGATCAGATAAACCGTGCTGGGAGTCGCCGGTGTCCGAGCCCACAAGTTGGAATAACCGTAAGCGTTGGACCAAATCACTTGGTCTCCAGAAACGAGGGCCACTGAGGCAGAAGGAATATTTCCGGCCAGGAGCGTGCGATGAATTTCAGGCTCAAGCTCGGCGACTACGCGTTCGAGATCGATCGTCTGCGCGGTCGAGACTGTTGTAGAAAACAGCAGCGCCACAATGACGCCGAGCATTAAGAAATATTTGCGAAATGCGGTATGAAGATGCATTGGTATTAGCCTCGTTACGGTTTGTTTTCTTCGGTATCAGTCGTTATTCAGTACCGTTCGCGGTAGCGGATGGCCAATGTTCAAGCCGCCATGGATCTTGAGTCTTGGCCATCCGCTACCGCGAACGGTACCGAATAACGCATTGACTATCTAATAGCACTGCTCGTCGCGGACGTCTTTATCACCGGAACCGCGATGTATGACGCGTGCTGGCCGGATCGATAGACGCGTTGAGTCGCAGTTTGAAAATCAGTTTCTTTTGCCAGGAAGATGTTCGGGACAAATTTCTGAGGGTTCCGATCGATGACCGGGAACCAGGTGCTCTGGACTTGGACCATAATCCGGTGTCCCTTCTTGAACGCATGATCGTTGGCCGGAAAGGCTATTTGATAATGCTGAACAGAGTTTGCCGGAATCGGTTCGGGTTTCTCGAAGCTCTTGCGGTAGCGGCCGCGAAACACGTCGCCGGCTATCATCAACTGAAATCCACCCATCTTTGGATCCGCTTCGTATTTTTCGGGATAGACGTCGATAAGTTTTACGATCCAATCGCTGTCAGTGCCAGTAGTAGAAGCAAACAGGTTCGCGATGATTCTTCCGGATACGACGACATCCTCAGACAGCGGTTCGCTCACCCATGTCAGCACGTCAGGTCGATGGTCAACAAATCGCTGATCTTCGACTAACCACGTAGTCCATCCCGAACGCAACTCAATCGGCCGCGGTCGGTAAGGCACTGGATTCGCCGGATCGGACACGAAACTATCAAATCCCTGCGGCGACGCCGCCGGTGGTGAAAACGACAGCGCGCGATCTTTCTGGAGGTAAAGCTTGCTGTCGACGCCCTGCTTCGGTGGCCACGCGTCGTTGCGAATCCACTCGTTCGAACCTGTTCTAAATGTCCAGGCCTCAGGTATGTCGCCACTTCCCTTACCTTTCAAGTAATGGGCCAAGAACGGAGTCAGGATATTCCGCCGATAGTGTTCGGCGGTTGCACTGCCGAAGTCGATCTTTCCAAGTTTGCGACCTTCACCTCGCGACCATCCACCGTGATTCCATGGTCCAACTACGAGAAAGTTCTGCTTTGCCGTGTCGTGGCGCTCAAGTAATTCGTAAATCTTAATTGGTCCGTAGAAGTCTTCCTGATCCCACCAACCGGCGACGTTCAGAGTCGGAACAGTTACGCGATTCAACCACGGCGCAAATGCCTGTCGCTTCCAAAAGTCGTCGTAGTCCGGACGGGTCGCGAAATCACGCCAACTCGGTATCTTGCCGTTGAAGTATTTTGTCTCCACGTTAGCAAGTGAACCGAGTTTCAAGTACCACTCGTAAACATCAAACGTGTCGATGACTTTCGATGGATCCGTTATCTCTTTCGACGACTCCATCATGTAGGCATATTCAAAACCGTAGCTCAAACGGAAGGCGCCGTTGTGATGAAAGTCATCGCCAATCCACATATCTGCGGGCGACGCCTGTTGCACGACTGCCTTAAGAGCCGGGTGTGGATCAAGCATCGCCATGACCGATAACCACGCGCCGTAACTCGTGCCCGCAATCCCGACACGCCCATTATTGTTGGCCACATTCTTTAGCAGCCAGTCGATCGTGTCGTAAGTATCCGTGCTCTCATCGATCGCGTTTTTATCTTTGGGATCACGCGGCTGTCGGAGCATCACGAACTGACCTTCCGACTTGAACCGACCGCGAATGTCCTGCTGCACAACGATGAAGCCTTCTGCCGTTAATTCGGGAATCGACGCTGCGAGCTGAGCCGGTGTGGCATTTCCGATTCCGTACGGAGTTCGTAAAAGCAGTATTGGATACTGCTCGCCGGTGCGGGTTGGTATGTAGATGTGCGTGTTGAGTTTGATCCCGTCACGCATCGGGATCATTGCGTCGGGGGCGCGCGTGTAGAGATCTTGTGCCGGCTGTGCGTTGACTGCAGTTAAGAGTCCGCAAGAAAAAAGTGTGAATATTAAAGTTAATACCTGCAGTGATCGCTTGTACATAATTCCCTCTCATTCACCCCAAGCTTTCAGCTTGGGGGGTGTGACATCTAACTCTCCGCAACCGTTTTAACGGCTTTCCGAGAATGCTCGTTGGTCTGAAAACCGTTAAAACAGTTACCGCTCTCTCTCAGCTTCTCTTACCCCAAGCTAAAGCTTGGGGACAATGAGAAAGCGCCTCTATTTATTTTTAGAAACTCGACTATTCGAAACTCGATTGATTGGCGCCGGGCGTGGCACTCGTTTCACCGGACTCTGCTCCAACAACTTCATCGCTTCCTGCACCGCGCGTTCAAGTTGCGGATCGCGTCCTTTGAGTACCTCGGCCGGCGTGTTCTCGACTTCAATGTCTGGAGGTACCCCTTCGTTCTCGACGGCCCACTTGCCGGAGAGATCGTAAAAGGCCAGATTCGGCGCAGTAATTCCGCCGCCGTCGATCGTGGGTGGAAATCCAAGCGTTCCTACGAGGCCACCCCATGTGCGCGTTCCGACTAAGGGCCCAAGTTTTCGCTGATGAAACATGTAGGGCAGCGCATCACCGCCAGAACCCGACGACTCGTTGATGAGCATCACTTTCGGTCCGTAAATTCCGGCTGTAGGTGAAGTCGCAGGCTCACCGTCCCGCTGAGCAAAATAACCCATGAGTTTTCGGTCCAGCTCATTGACGATGTAATCAGCAACCTGTCCGCCCTGGTTATAGCGCTCATCAATGATTGCGCCGTCCTTGTGCTGTTGCGCGTAGTAATACCGAGTGAAATAGGTGTAACCGTTTCCGCCGGTATTGGGAAGCCACACGTATGCGAGTCGCCCATTTGAAAGCTTGTCTACTTTCCGACGGTTATCTTCAACCCACCCCCGTGTCCGCAGACCATCTTCACTGGGAATCGGAATTACTGTGACGATACGCGAACCTTCCATTGAGGGATTCTTGCTGACTCGAATGAGAGTTTGGCGTCCGGCTGTGCCTTCAAACATGCTGTAAAGATTTGCCGGCGGTACTAACTCTCGTCCGTTTACCTCCAGGACGTAATCGCCTTCACTCACCTGGATGCCGGGCGCACTTAACGGTGCCCGCAGCTCCGGATTCCAATTCTCGCCTGTGTAGATTCGTTTAATTCGATACCGACCGTTTTCCACTGCATAGTCCGCACCAAGTAACCCGACCGACACTGGATCTTCGGCAGGTACGTCACCCGCGCCGGTCAGGTATGAATGGCCTACAGCAAGCTCGCCACCAACCGCTGCGATCAGATAGCTCAGGTCGGCTCGATGACCCACATGAGCCAGCAGAGGACGGTACTTTTCATAGACTGCTGGCCAATCAGCGCCATGGAATTTCGGATCGTAGAAATAGTCGCGCTGGATGCGCCAAGTTTCGCGAAAGATGTTCTCCCACTCCGCGCGTGGATCTACTTTCATCTCCAGCTGCGCGACATTGAGAGGTCCATCGCCTACCCTGACCGGAGCCGGACGATCCGTTGGCACAATTCCCCAGCTGGTTGCACCGCCCTGGTACAGGAGTTTCTTCTTGTCACCTGAAAGCGAATACGATCGAATGCCTTCGAGAAAGGGTGCGGCCGTGCGCTCTCTCAGTTGGTATCGTTGCAAGCGCAGCGATGGTGGTCCAGGAGCTGTCGTTACGATCGGCTCCGTGTAATAGAAGCTTCCCGCTGCGCCTGCGGTTAAGTTGCTGTAGTCACCAGCCGGAATATTCACTGAAATTATTCTTTGGCCGATGTTATCGAAATCGATGCGAACGTTTACAGGCCGCGGCGCCGGTGGTGCGGCTGGAGGTGTTGGAGCATCGGCAGGGGGCGATGGTCTGGGCGGCGGTTCGTCGCCGGTTTCGGGCAATAACGGCGAAGGTTCGTTGGCTGCCAACACAACTAGATAGATCGCGCGCCGCACGGGACGATCGATTGAACTCATCTCTAGCCAGCCAGTGCTCGGCCCGTAATTCGTGCTGGCCATGAAGTAGAGATACTTACCACCCGCATCGAACGCCGCTGAAATCGAATCGGCCATTCCATCTGTTATCTGATGTGTCGTCTTGTCCGCCAAAGAGTAGATGAAGATTGCCCGTAGTCGATTCGGAAGGTTTTTCGAATACGTAATCCACTTCGAATCGGGAGACCATCTAGCTTCGAACGAACGACCCGGATCAGGATAGTTATCAGTATCAATCTTCGCCGCCTTACCGCCCGTCACTTCGACGCTCCAGAGATTTCGATGATTGTCTTGAACGAGAATTTGCGTCCCGTCTGGTGACCAAGTGGGCGCGGAATAAAATGCGGTTGACGGCAGGGCAATCGCGCGTGGCGTCGTGATGCCGAGCGGATCGCCAATCATTAATTGATATTCACCGCTGATATCGGAAAGCCACGCGAGTTGATTGCCATCGGGTGACCAAGTCGGGTTGCGATCATGGGCACCCGAACTTTGCGTCAGATTTCGGTAGTCACCTTTCTCCGCGGGCACAGTGAATATTTCACCGCGCGCTTCGAATGCCGCTCGTACACCAGTCGGTGACAGCGCCGAGTTACGAATCATGCTGACTACCTTCTTGAATTGGGCACGTGCCCAGGGAAGATCACCGGTGACCTGAACGTCCAGTCGCTGGGCTTTGCCACTCTTCGCGTCGACCAGATAGATGTAGCCCGCCTGCTCGTAAACGATGGCGTCGGAGCCTGCTGAGGCGGTCATGACATCAAAGTCATCATGGTTAGTGAGTTGTTTGACTTGCTTTGTGTCGCCATTGTAGGCAAACAGATTTATCGTGTGGTTACGATCCGACAGAAAATAAATCGTGTTTCCAATCCACATTGGCAAACTATCATTGCTGTCGGTCCACGGAAGTTTCTCGACTGAATGATCGCTCAAGTTCATCACTCTGATCGGGTGAGTGCGACCGCCGCGATAAAAGCGCCACATGCTGGCCTCGTACCAGGTTGGAACGAAGGCCAGGGTTAATTCGTCGTACGCCAGGCGGCGGCCATCAGGCGAGTATGAAGCGCTGAACGCGCGCGGCATCGGTAAGCGCTCAGGAAGACTACCATCCAAAGCCACGGTCCAGAGCTGGAGGTAAGCCTGCTGCGGCACGCTGTCACGCACCGAAGCGAAGATTACGCGCCGACCGTCGGGCGTCCACCCGCGTACACGATCCGTGCTGGGATGGTAAGTTAATCGCTTGGGGTCACCACCGGAGGTTGGTACGACAAAAACGTCAGTATTACCGGCGACTGTCGACGTGTAAGCGATCTGCGAACCATCCGGCGAAAAGTAGGGATCAATCTCAGCGCCTTGAGTCGAAGTTACTCGTCTTGCCTGTCCTCCACTTCGCGAAACGGTCCATAGATCACCTGCATATTCGAATGCGATCGCGTCGCGACTGATTGTTGGATGGCGCAGCAATCGAGTGCTCTGTGCAGAGCTAACAACTGAAACAGAAAGACAAAACAGGCATGAATAAATCAGATGACGTATCTTCACGAGAATCCTCCCAAGAATTAGACCTGAACGATTGCGAATTCAAGACTCATCGAGCGCGACTGGACCAACCTTCAGACGTTTCGAGTGCCAGATCATGTAAGCCGGTGCGCCTAACATAACAACTCCCAATCCAATCGCAGCACGAGTTGGTTGGGTGACTATTGTGTTCAATACGAGAGCGGCGGCAGCGATAGTGAATACGAGTGGCGTCAATGGATATAACGGCACTCGATAAGGTCGAGTCACCTCCGGCTGACGCTTGCGGTAGACGAAGATGCTTGCTGCCGCCAGTCCATAAAATATCCAGCCGATAAAAACGACGTAGGTGAGCAACTGATCGAACGTGCCGGTTACAGCAAGAATGGCAGACCATACAGCGCCCGCGACGATTGCAAACGCTGGAGTCTTCAATCGCGGATGTACTGTCGCTAAGCGCTGAAAGAACAGTCCGTCGCGCGCCATTGCATAATAGACGCGTGGAGACGTGAGCATTATTCCGTTCGTAGCGCTAAAGATTGAGATCAGAATCATGATCGCCACAGCCTTGGCTGCCGTGGGATTCACTGTAGAGCCGACGGCGGTAGCAGCGACGCGGTTTGAACCTCCCAAACCGGCCGGGCCTAAGGCAGCGAGATAGCCAAGATTTGCAATCAAGTAAATCCCGATCAACGCTGCCGTTCCGACTACTAAACCCAGTGGTAAATTTCGTTTCGGGTTGACCACCTCACCCGAGCTATAAGTCACGAACTGCCAGCCTTCGTAAGCCCAGAGAACTCCAATCATTGAGAGTCCAAAACCAGAAGCGAGCGATCCGGTGAATCGCTCAGGCAGAAGCGATGTTCCTGACCCTTGAAAACCGTGTCCAAGCCACAGCAGTACTCCACTCATCAAAAGGATTCCAATTACCTTTGTGGCGGTGGTCCAGTTTTGGAGATTCGCACTCGCCCGCGTACCGATCACATTTACCGTCGCGACAATTGCGATTATCAAAACAGCCACGAGTTTCGCCAGGAGCGACGTCATCGGAACAATTTCACCGAGATAAGCAGTGAAAGCGACGGCGAGAGTTGCTACAGCACCGCTGCTGATGACGAAAAAGAGTGTCCACCCAAAAAGGAAAGCTGGAAACGTCCCAAAGCAATCGCGAATGTAGACATAGATCCCACCTGTGCTGGGTTTCATCGCTCCCAATTCGCTGTAAGTCAGCGCTCCAAGCAACGAAAGCACACCGCCTACGAGCCAAACTGCTAAGGCTGGTCCAATGAAACCGTCGACCTGACGCACCACTGCGCCTGGCACAAGGAAAATGCCGGAGCCGATAACGGATCCGATAGTTAGGAAGATCACATCCCGCAGGCCAAGAGTGCGCGGTAAGGTAGTCATGTCGATCGTATTTGCAGTGCGGTGGCCTGGCACCGCTTTGGTATTACATTTAGATGAGATGACATCGCCGTATAACAAAGCGGTGCCAGGCCACCGCACTCCAAATCAATAATTCGAGCTAAACCGCAATAGATTTCCGGCGAATGCAAACCAGAGAAACCCGAAGCACGCCAATAAGAATATCGTTGCCTGAAGCTTTCCCCAGATTCTTATGCGCTTACTCGTCCACGATTGTATGGCGTTGAAGAGTACGACCAGCGTTCCGGCCGCTCCAATAATTCCGATTATCTGAATCAGACGAAAATACTTATTTCCCCGATCACTAAAAACCCAAAGGTGCTCAAGTCCATAAGTGACAAGTCCGACAATTGATATCGCGAAGATTAAGATCAATAAGAAATCGATTCGCACGAAAAGCCGAAGCCACCACTCTTTCCATGTTAAGTCGAGCCTGTGACCGTAGTGCCTCCTCACGAACCACGCAATCGGCCAAAACAGTAACGTGAGCAGCATGATCACAAGCGAAACCACTATCACGGGCGTAAGGATTTTGCCGTTCTCGAAAAGGCTGACACGTTGGCCTATGAAAAACGGATAAGGAAGAATTATTTGCATTCGACCATTCGCATCCGGCTTGAAGACAAGTTTGTCCCAACCGTCTTCGTCGAGAAACGTCATCGGGGCTACTTCCCGCCAGCGCTTGGGCTGCCCATTTGCGCCCGTTAATTCGGCGACTTCAATCGATCCGTTTTCGACAGGTGATACCGTTAACTGACCAACGAGCGACGCGGTCTTGAGAAACGACGCTCCGCTACGGCGACTAAGCATGTACTTGCCGCTTACCGTGTTGGCATCCTGGGCAGCAGTGGCGAGCGTTGCGTCAGCCAGTCGGGAAGCCGGAAAATAACGATCAAGAAAACACTCCCACAAGACAGTTCTTGGAGATCCTCCCTTTCCCGCACTGTTGTACGAAACAAAGAACCCCACACCCGCATCCTCGATCAAATGCAGATCGCTATGGAAGTATTGAGTGTCGCCGGCGTGGCCAATGATGCGATGCCCGTTTCGCGATTCCTCATAAAAGCCATAAGCCATGGCATTCGCCGCGTCATCCAGCGCAAACAATCGGCTATGCATCAGACGGGTTGTTTCCGGCTTCAGTATGCGGGCCCCACCAAACTGTCCGCCCTGTAAATGCGCAGCCATGAAGCGACAGAGGTCAGTTGCTGTGCTGCTCAGGCTACCGGCAGGAGGAACATTAACGACCTCAAATTCTTTCGCCTGATCAGATGCGACCCTATACCCGCCGGACATGGAGCCTGCTAACGCTGGTGGCAAGGGTTGGACGAACGTCGACCGAGCCATACCTAGCGGCTTAAAAATGTTCTCCTCAACATAATCGTTGAACGGTTTGTTCGCTACGCGTTCGACAATGTACCCCGCCAGCGATGCGCCGTAGTTCGAGTAAGCAGGAACCGTCCCCGGCGGATAGATCCTGGTTGGTACATGTGTCTTCAGATACTGACCAAGCGGTGGTGGCGCACCCTCGGCCGAAAACAAATCTTTGACTTGCTCTTCGAATCCGGGAGTGTGAGTCAACAAGTTCTTCAGTGTGATCGGCTTTCCGAATGCATCGGGAATTTTGAAATCAAGATATTCATTAACATCTCGATCAAGGTCGAGCATTCCTTTCTCAACCAACTGCATCACGGCGGTCCAGGTAAATAACTTGGACACGGAGCCGGGTCGAAACAAAGTCTCTTCTGCAATTACGGGGCGCTTCTGTTTGACGTCAGCAAAGCCATACCCGCGTGCAAAAAGGATCTTCCCATCCTTAACGACGGCGACCGTCGCGCCCGCAATGTCATCACTCTTCAGCTGTAGCGGCAGTATGCCATCGAGGAATGCCTCGACGTCCGTTGCTGTCAATTCGTGTACGCGGGAAGGTTTTTCTGGGGTTACTTGTTGGTTCCCTTCCTTTGGAGTTGGCGAAGTTGGCACCTGGCACCAAACGGACGCGGCAAATACGAAGGTAACAAGACAAAAACTAACGGTTTTTTTCATGACTCTTTCTGACAATTTGATTAAGTCTCACACAGTCCAAATCTGGGCTAGCACACGTTTGAAGTTTCCACCAAGAATCAACTCGATTTGCTGGTCAGTATACTTACGACGGATCAATCCTTCTGTCAGATCAAATACGCGTTTTGGATGGTCGAGGCCCTCGATATCGATCTTTTCGCGAAAGCCGTAACTGTCTTTGTAGCTTGCTCGCAGTCTTTTGTTCTCTTCGGGAGGCAGATCGTCATATCCATCCAGGTCCATATCACTCCCGATTCCGAGATGCTCCACTCCAACAAGCTTCGCTACGTGATCGAAATGATCCAACACATGTTCGATCGTCGTCGGTTCTTCAGCTTTCACAAACATACGCACGCCAGTGATTCCCATCACTCCGCCGCTCGCCGCCATCTTCTTAATTGCTTCGTCTGTTTTAAGGCGAGGATGACCGGCAACCAATGCGCGACAGTTTGAGTGCGTGATTAGAACGGGCTTCTTCGACACCTCAAAGGCGTCGAGCGTTGTCCGATCGCCACAGTGTGAAACATCAACCGCCATCCCGACCTTGTTCATTCGCTCGACGATCGAGACCCCAAAATCGCTTAAGCCTTCGTCGCGACGTTCAGTGGAACCGTTGCCGATGAGATTGCGTGTGTTGTAAGTGAGCTGCGACACGCGCTGGCCAAGACCATGAAAGAAATTAACATCGTCGACGCTTTGAAAGTGTTCGGAGTTTTGCACGCCGATAAGGACTCCGACTTTCCCTGACGACTTCACTCGCTCAAGGTCAGCGACGCTGTCGACACGCATTAGGGTCTGATCATGGTTGGCGATGAATCCATCCCACAACGAGACGAATCGAAGCGTTCCCAGATACGCGTCGCGTCCACCGGTACCGACTGCAATGTGAAAGACATTGATTCCCGAGTCTTTATATCCCTGAAGATCCGCAGCAGTGAAAGTGTCAGGATTTGAAAACCACTTATTGCCGCGTGAGCCGATCAGAAACGGGCTCAGCATGTCGATCACAGTGGCGCGTTTCATGAGGTCGATTGCACGCGTCGAATATTCAGTCGCCACGTTTGCGAACAGACGAAACCGCCGGCGATTGATCATTGGCGCGGCAATGATTGCTGCGCTGGCCATCGCAGACCGCTTAAGCAATTCACGGCGACTTATCTGGGTGTTATTGCGCTTTATCATGTTCAAATGTTGGATGAGTTCAGAACAGGAGCGAAGCGACTGCTCTTGTTTTTGAGTCGTTCATTCGCCGCGGAGAGACAGTCGCTTCGCTCCTGTTCTGAGCTAGTTGGGAAACCGGATCACTTCCAACTCAACTGGCATCTGGTTTTCGCGTTTCTCTGTGGGCGAATTAGGCGATGTCGGTTTCCAACCCCATCCCTTCCCTTGTACTTCAAAGGAACGAAAAGCATAGGGAAGGCCTTCTGAACCGAGAGGCGAGTTCGCATCACTGATATGAAAATGCAGGTGCGGCTCCGTCGAGTTTCCGGAGTTTCCTACCAATCCCAATACCTGGCCCCGACGCACCTTATCACCGTTCTTAACGCGCAGACTTCCCGGCTGGAGATGCGCGTAAAAAGCAAAGCGCCCATTCCCGAGATCCAGAATGATGTGATTGCCACCAACGGTTTCCAGCGTGATCGGAACAGCGCGCGACGTCGCCCCAGGAATATTCTCCGGAATTCCATCCTTAGTTGCGACAACTACACCGTCTGCCACCGCCAGGGCTTCCGCACCGTAGCATCGATACGACTTGTTGTCCTTCTGATCTCCGGAAAAACTACGACCATCCGGATTAAGTTGCAGGAAGTCGATGGCGAATCTTTGTGCGATGTGAACTCCACCGCCGACGGGAATTAGGGCTCGTCGATGCGCAGATGCGTTTGCCGGTCCGTTGCCGGCCAACCATTCACTTCCGCGCAACGGCGCGCTAATCAGAAGCGGAGCATTCGTAACAGTTGCTTGCGCAGACGTGACCGAAAGTTCATCTGGATAGTCACCAACTTTGAAGCTCAGACGATGTTCAATCGACTTCGGAGCTGCTGTAGGAACGTCTGAAGTCAGCCAAAGATAGGTGATAACACGAAGACCTGGACCAACCTTCAATTTCTCATCAGTCGTAGTCGTAGCAACACCGGGACGGACGATTCGAGCTCCCAGTTCGTCTCCAGCATAACTTGCCAGCGGCGTTTGATTGCCGGGCGCAAGCACTTCGAGTCGAGTAAAGACTAACGGACTACGACTAAAGTTTGTGATGTGCAATTCATAGACTAGATGCGTTTTGCCACCGCCTTTGAAAACGACAGGCGCGGTGGGAATCGTGACATCGATGGGAACATCGATCGGTCGTTGAGTCTCTTGTGAGTGCGCTAGCGATCGCGCGCGAGCGGGCTGAGTTCGGTGATCTTCGTGCCCTCGATGAAATCCATCGTGAGGATGCGGTGCGTCGTGTAATCCTCCACCGGCCGCGGCACGCGCAGGCGGGGAAACTCCTTCA
>Ga0207701_10004313_pt1 | contig 14446 bp, 13 predicted proteins | sample KBSSwiSSwithPhiX_FD_184294 | JGI IMG/M metagenome (GOLD analysis project Ga0207701, IMG submission 184294) | Switchgrass rhizosphere bulk soil microbial communities from Kellogg Biological Station, Michigan, USA, with PhiX - S5 (SPAdes) (version 2) | ecosystem: Environmental > Terrestrial >... | reverse complement strand
GCGCGCGAGCTGCACGACGACATCACGCAGCAAATGTCCCTCCTTGTCATCGATCTCGCCCTGCTGCGTGGCGACGGGCAGGCGAAAACGCTTGCCGAAGAGGCGATGTCCCGCGTCGAACACATCATCAGGAGCGTGCGCGACCTGTCACATCGTCTACATCCGACCAAACTACGGTTGATCGGCCTGGTTGCGGCGCTTCGCGATCTGCAACGTGAGCTGACACAGCCTGACGTCCCTATTACTTTCACCCACGACGAAGTACCCAAAACGCTTCCACCGGACGTCACGTTGTGCGTGTTCCGAGTCGTCCAGGAAGCGCTCCACAATGCGCTGAAATACAGTCACGCGCGCGCCATACGAGTGCACCTCGGTAGCTCGGCGAAAGAACTCACGCTCACGATCAGTGACGATGGGGTCGGATTCGACGCCAACGCGGCGATGGGCAAAGGACTCGGGCTAATCAGCATCGCTGAGCGCCTGGAGGCCGTCGGCGGCACGTTCCAGATTCGGTCGCAGCCCGGCGCGGGGACCGCGCTAGAGGTGCGAGTCCCGTTGTCCATCGTGAATAACACGGATATCTCCGCCGTTTAACCCCTTAAGTCATACCGTTTTCACACCCTGCTATTGGCACGATGAATGCTTAATTGGGACCGGATCTGCACGTGAGTACTACCACGTCATCGCAACCGGCGCGCGTCCTGCTCGTAGACGATAGTGACGCGATGCTCGCCCGCGCGTCCGCCGTGCTGTCCCGGAATTGCGTGATTGTCGGGGCAGTGAAAGACGGAACGGCCGCTATCGACGCCGCAAAGGCGTTGCGGCCTGACGTTATCGTCCTCGACATTTCGATGCCGGGTATGACGGGTCTGGAGGTTGCCGCCAATCTTCGCGACGCAGGCCTCACAGCGGCCGTCGTATTCCTTACAGTCCACGACGACGAAGAGTTCGTCGTCGCCGCCAGGCAGGCCGGCGGCACCGGTTACGTCGTGAAGCTTCGTCTGGTCTCCGATCTGAACGTCGCCGTGCAGGAAGCACGAGCCGGCCGATCGTTCGTCTCTACTCTTCACTGAGACTCTTCTGCGCGAATCGGATCCGAGGGCGCGTGCTCTTGCCGCGCCACCTCGCTTCCTGCGATGTGTCTTCACCCTCGCCGCTTGAATCCCTGAACTTCGCGCTCGTGCTTCTCGGCCGCGGCCCTGCTGGTGAACGTGCCAAGGTTGCGGCGCCGGCCTGTACGCGGGTCTGCCTTTCGTGAATACAGGCGGTACTTACCAGACTCGAGCTTGCGGATCATTGAAGCCTCCTGATCCAAGCAATGCTCTGGCCACGTCACCGTTCGAGCTGAGCCTGTTCGCGATCTGCCGCTTCGAACGCGCGCTTGAGGAGTGTGGGTGTGACGATCGTCGTGATCATGCCCATCAAGACGAGCACGGAGAACAAGCCCGACCCGATCAGCCCGCTGCTGAGGCCGATGCGCGCGACCACGAGCTCCATGATGCCGCGGCCATTCAGTCCATACCCGAGCGCCCAGCTCTCGGCGGGCCGCATGCCAGCGAGCCATCCGCCTACACGTCCGGCCAGGATCTTCCCCACGAATGCAGCCACGATCACCATCATCGTCAGCCAGACATCACTCAGCCCGGATCGATCGAACGCGAGCCCAATCGAGGCGAAGAAAAGCGGCGACAGGAACCCCATGCTCACGGCCGATGCAGTCCGCCGCGCCTGCTCGAACTGCTGCTGTCCCAGCAGATCGTGGTTCAGCAGGACTGCGCCGAAGAACGCGCCCACGACGAAATGAAGGCCGAGCAGTTCGGCCAGCGCCGCGAACACAATCACGAACAGCAAGGTCGCCGCGAAGACCGGCTCCTTCACTCGCAATCTGGTCGCGAGTCTCTCCCTCAGCCGGTCGAGATGCGCCATGGCCGCCGCCTTGTTGAGCGCCTGTCCTGCCAGGAGAACGGCGCCCATGAAGACGAGGACTTTCACCGTCGGCATGCCTGAAGATGCGAGCACCTCGTGCCAGGCGACGCCTTTCGCATTCGCGTTGACGATGACACCAAGGAGGAGAAGGGCGAGGACGTCGTTGGCGATGGCGGCGCCGATGATGCGCTGACCGATCGTGGTCTGAAGCCGCCCGATGTCCATGAGGATGCGAATGCTCACCGGGAGTGCCGTAATTGCGATGCAGAGGCCAACGAACAACGTTCGATTGGCATCGAGTCCCATGGCAATACCCGTGGCGATGCCAAGCGCCAGCGGCACGACGAAGCCCACCACGGAGACCCACAGATTGCGACCCATGAAGGCATCGACAAGTTGCCTGAGCTCGATCTCCATGCCTGCGAGCAGCACCAGCATCAACAACCCGATATCCGCGATGGCTGTGAGCTCGGGCGACTCGCGAATGAGGCCGAACACAGTGGGGCCGAGAATGAGCCCCGCGACGATCTCGCCAATCATCGCGGGCTGGTGGACACGCTCAGCGATTTCGGCGGCCACCCTCGAGACGACGAGGAGCAACAGGATTGCGACGATCAGAGACATGCCGGACGCATCGTGTTTTTGTACCACGAAGGAGCACGAAATCTCTTTGCCCCCCGTCGTGGGCCGGCGGTACACTCCGGGCCTGCGGTGTGAGCCCGGAGGACGAGATGGTGCGAGGGACGATCACGATGGGGGCAGCGACAATCCTGCTGGCCGTCGCGCTGAGCGCGCAGCAGCAGTCGCCGCGCAACGATCTCCCGCAGCCCTACAAGACGACGCGCGATTGGGGTCAGCTGCCGCCCGGTGTCGTGTGGGCGGCGGTGACGGCGATCGAACCGGCGCCGGACGGCACGATCTACGTCATCCATCGATGCTTCGAGAACTCCTGTGCCGGCCGCAGCGAGGCGCCGATCATCAGGTACGACGCCAGCGGAAAGATCCTCGCGACGTGGGGGCAAGGGATGTTCATCTTCCCGCATGGTGCGACAGTCGATCGCGACGGCAACCTGTGGGTCACCGACGCGCGCGGCGAGAACGGCAAGGGACATCAGGTGTTCAAGTTCAGTCCCCAGGGCAAGGTTCTCATGGCGCTCGGCAAGGCGGGCGTCAGCGGCTCGGGGCCGGATCTCTTCGATCAACCGACTGACGTCCTCGTCGCCCCCGGCGGCGAGATCTTCGTGACCGACAGTCACCGCAACGGCAAGAACAACCGCGTGGTGAAATTCAGCAAGGATGGCACGTTCATCAAGGAATGGGGCAAGAAAGGATCGGGTCCCGGCGAGATCAGCGAGCCGCATACGATCGCGATGGATTCGCGCGGGCGCCTCTTCGTCGGCGATCGTGAAAACAACCGCATCCAGATCTTCGACCAGGAGGGACGCTACCTGACTGAGTGGCGACAGTTCGGACGTCCCAGTGGCATCTCGATCACCAGCGACGACACGATTTACGTGACTGATTCAGAATCGGGACCAGATACCGGCGCGCACGAGTTGCCCGGCATCAAGAAGGGGATCCGGATCGGAAGCGCCAGAGATGGAACCGTGACCGCCTTCATCGAGGACATGGAATCGACGGTCGCCGATCATTCCGGCGCCGAGGGAGTCGGCGTCGACTCGAAAGGCAACGTCTATGGCGGCGTCGTCCGCCGCCGCATGCTCGAAAGGCATGTGAAGAAATAGGAGATTGACATGCGTCGCATTGCCTTCGGAATCGCGGTCGTCGGCATGATTGGAGCAATGGGAGTGGCCATGGCACAGAATCCCGGACCGAGTGCTCCGGTACCCGATCCGAACACGGTCAAGCTCGTGGGCGATCGCTTCAAGCCGCTGACCTACAGCGAGATGACACCCGAGCAGAAGAAAATGTTCGAGAGCCTGATCTCGGGCGAGCGCCGCGGCGCCGGCGGTCCCTTCAACGTGTTGCTGCGCAGCCCCGAGATGGGTGACCTCGCGCAGAAGTTTGGCGCGTCTATGCGCTTTCATTCGACGATCCCTCCACGCTTGAACGAGCTGGCGATTATCATCACCGCCCGCCACTGGACGTCGCATTTCGAATGGTATGCGCACCGGCGCGCCGCGCAGCAGAATGGCGTGAGTCCGGCCACCATCGAAGCAATCGCCGCCGGCCGGCGACCAACGACGATGCAGCCGGATGAGGAAGTTGTTTACAACTTCTGCACTGAGCTGCTCACCAACAAGCAGGTGAGCGACCAGACGTTTCAGGCGACGAAAGAGAAGTTCGGCGAGCGCGGCGTCGTCGATTTGATCGGCGTCACGGGGTACTACCAGATCGTCTCAATGCTGTTGAACGTCGACCGCTATCCGCTGCCTGACGGCGTGAAAGCGGAGTTGCAGCCGCTGCGGTGAATTCATGCGCCGACGCTGGCTGGTCCTGCTTCGACTGGCGATCGCACTGTTGGCGGTGTGTCTCGCCGGCACTGCTGCCGCCCAGTTTCGCAGAGGATTTTCCGGCGTACGACTCGCGAGCCCCGGGGGACTTCGACGGCCACTTCCACTTCTGCCGCCTGGTGTACCAAGGCAACGGGCGGGGCGGGAGTTGGACGACCGACTTCCCTCGCGCCGACATCAACATGTCGATCCGGCTGTCTGAGCTCACGCGAACGAAAGTCAGTTTCGACGGCTCGGGACAACCAAATCATCTGCTGGTCCGCGCGACGAGCGACGAACTGTTCCAGTGTCCGTTTCTCATCATGGCGGCGCCTGGAAGCGCGGTGTTCAACGACGAGGAAGCGATCCGGCTACGCGAGTACGTGCTGAAGGGAGGCTTTCTCTGGGCAGATGACTTCTGGGGCAGCTTTCAGTGGGAGCAGTGGGTCTCGCAGCTCCGTAAGGTGCTTCCCGCCGATCGCTACCCCATCATCGACATCCCGCTCGATCACTCCCTGCTTCGCAGCCAGTTCGAGGTGATGGCGATTCCGCAGATTCCCAACATCGGCTACTTCATGCGATCGGGAGGCGACACCTCAGAGCAGGGCGCCGACAGCGCCGAGCCTCACGCGCGATTCATCGCCGACGACAGCGGCCGCATCATGGTCTTCATGACGCACAATACGGACATCTCTGACTCCTGGGAACGCGAAGCTGACGACCCCACCTACTTCTACACCTTCGGCCCACGCGGGTACGCGTTCGGAATCAACGTCCTTCTACACGCGATGACACACTGACAATCGATATTTGGCGGGAGTGACATAAGGTCCCGCACCACAGACATTCTCGACAACAGCGCTCACCGTCCCAGCGGCCGACCGAGTCGCCCAGTCTCCAGCGCAGTGGCCGCGGTCGCCATCAGATAGATTTCCTTGTCGCGATCGATCGCTGGCCCGCGATGTGCCTCGAGCGGTACATCAGTCTTGAAGTACTTCTTGTAAGCCGCAATCCAGTCGGCCGCCATGTCGCGCTGTGCGGTCGTGAGATCGAGCTGGTGGCTGCAGACCAGTCGAGGAAGCAGTTCCTCGAGCTCGTCTTTCACACGCGCGTTCCAGATCGGCGAGCCGTATCCCTGAGGCCAGAGGTTTCGCACGTCGGTCGCCCCGCCGAGTTCTGGCGTGATCAGATAGTCGAGCTCGTACTGATCGCTGGGTACGTCTTGCACACCGTATGCGCTGAGAACCTGCGCGCGCATCGCCACCGTGATCGGACGCGCATCGGTCGCGCCGGAGCACAATTGGTCGACCGTCACATCTGCGGTCGCGCCTGGCGTAATGGACGCGACCGGGAGAACGAGGCCGTGACGAGTGGTGAGTGAGGCTGGCGAATGCGATCGCTGGACGTAGACGGCTGCCGACGCAACCATCACGACGACGGCCGCGAACGCGAATGCAGGAGCAGGCGGCAACCACTGGCGGACAGGCTCGGCCGCCATGTGTGCGAGGCGGCTCTCCAACCGCGCGCGTGCCGAATTTGTGAATGACTGATCCGTCAGCGACCGATGTTCATCGCACACCGCTTTCATTGTCGACGCCATCGCAGCATGCTTCGCGTTGCACTCGTCGCAGATATCGAGATGGCGATTCACGACCGTCCGCCGCGGTTCCGTGAGTTCGCCGTCGAGGTGTGACATGAGCTCGCGATCGGTGACGTGAGAGTTCGAGGCAGACATCGATCTATCCCTCATCTGCGTTCATGAGGCGCGTCATCGTGCGCACCAGCGACTTGGCGACACCGCCTAGCGAGAGATCCAGAGTGCGGGCGATATCGCGGTAACGCAGTCCTTCGGCGCGAAGGAACAGACACTGTCGATCCCGTTCCGGAAGCACGCGAACCACAGCGAGAAGCCGCCGCCTGCGTCGATCGTCGGCAAGCTGCTGCTCCGGGTTCGCAGCCGGATCGATGACGCCGTTGGCGAGCGCGACGTCCCAGGCGCCCTCCTGCCGATGCCGGCGCGCCACCTTCGCGCGCTGCTTCAGCGCGAGGTTGTGCCCGACGCGAAAGATCCAGCCACGCAGGTTCGCGCGCGAGCGGCCGAGCCGAAGGTGCCTGAACAACTGAAGGAAGACTTCCTGGACGACATCCTCGGTCACCTCGGCCGGCAGGCCGAACGATGCGACGTAGCGGCGCAACCCGGACGCGCACTCATCGAACAGGCGCAGCACATCGTCTTGCGGCGCCGTGGTGGAATCGGCGCCATATCCGATCAGACTCGCGGCAAGCGAGATTCCCAGGACCGACGATTCCTTCGACATTGATCCTCGGCGCATTCTACACGCCGCGTCGGCCGTTGACGCCGCCCATGCGACTGGCGATCGAAACCGTGAACAAAACACGGCCACGAGGAATATCTTTCAAGATGGGATATCGAACGGCGGCCGCCTGGAGCGTCCTCCTCGCCTTGACGCTTCCGGTGCTCGCCTCAGCCCAAAGCTCATCGAGCCAATCGACAACGCAGGATCCGCAGCAGACGCCGGCGACGCTACCATCCACGACGATTACGGTGACGGTCGTCGGAACGACGCCGCTCGTCGGCATCGAGCTCCCCATCGACCAGGTCGCGGCGCCAGTTCAGACGCTGACGGGGCGCAACATCGAAACCAGCGGTGCCCTCGACCTCCCTGCATACCTCAATCAGCGGCTGAACGGCGTTCACGTCAACGAGACGCAAGGGAATCCGTTCCAGACCGACGTCAACTATCGCGGCTATACCGCGTCGCCACTGCTCGGCACACCACAAGGCCTGTCGGTCTACATGGACGGCGTGCGGCTGAATCAGCCGTTCGGCGACGTGGTGAGCTGGGACCTGATCCCGAAAGTGGCGATCTTCTCAGGCGCGTTGATGCCGGGATCCAATCCGCTGTTTGGTCTCAACACGCTCGGCGGCGCGCTGTCGATTCAAACCAAGGACGGCCGCAACAGCCCGGGGACGAAGGTGCAGGCGATCTACGGCAACGACGTACGCCGTGCGCTGGAGTTCGAGCATGGCGGTAGCCGCGCCGAGAGCGGCATCAACTGGTACGTCGCCGGAAACCTCTTCGCGGAGGACGGCTGGCGCCACGCACCCTCCGACGTACGGCAACTGTTCGGCAAGTTGGGCCGGGGCAAAGGCCGCACCGATATGTCGGTGAGCCTTGCCTACGCAGACAACTCGCTCAACGGCAACGGCGTCCAGGAGATCGGCTTCCTCGACCGTGATTACAAGAGCGTCTACACCAAGCCCGACGAAACCAACAATCAATCGACGTTTCTGAACGCGACGGTCACACGCGCGCTGAGCGATCGCGTCACGTTCTCGGTCAACGGCTACTTCCGCGACATCCACACCGACACGCTCAATGGCGATATCAACGAGGCGTCGCTCGATCAAGCGGTCTACCAGCCGACCGTCGCGGAACAAGCCGCGCTGTTCGCCGCCGGCTACATCACGGCGCCTGTCATCGGCGCGAACGCCAGCAACACGCCGTTCCCCTACTTGCGCTGTGTCGCGAACGTGGTGCTGAACGATGAACCCGCCGAGACGTGCAACGGCCTCATCAACCGCGGCCAGACCGAGCAACGGAACGGCGGCGTGTCGGGACAGTTCACAGTGCGAGAACCCCGACACCAACTGACCGCGGGCGGCGCGTTCGATCGGAGCAGCCTCGCCTTCACTCAGTCGACCGAGCTCGCCTATCTCAACCCCGATCGCAGCGTCACCGGCACGGGTGCGTTTGCCAATGGTGAGACCGGCGGCGAGATCGATGGAGAGCCCTTCGATGCGCGAGTGAATCTCGATGGTACCGTTCAGACGTGGAGCCTCTTTGCGACAGACACCATCCGTCTGCAAAGCCAGTGGCACTTGACGCTCTCGGGTCGCTTCAATCAAACGACCGTCGAGAACCGCGACCTCATTTCACCAGGCGGTGGACCGGGCTCGCTCGACGGCCGCCATGTGTTCAGCCGACTCAATCCCGCGGTTGGCATCACCTACGATCCGTCCACGCATCTCAACGTATATGCCGGCTACAGCGAAGGGAGCCGCGCCGCCACGTCGATCGAGCTTGGATGCGCCGATCCCGAACAGCCGTGCAAGCTGCCCAACGCAATGGCCGGTGATCCCGCGCTCGATCAAGTCGTGACGCGGACGATCGAAGCCGGCATGCGCGGCGAACGTGGCCGGCTGACATGGCACGGCAGCTTCTTCCACGCGCGCAACGAAGACGACATCCTCTTTGTGACCTCGGAGCAGACCGGCTTCGGATACTTCCGCAACTTCGGCGAAACGCGACGTCAGGGCATCGAGCTCGGCGCCACGTCGCAGCTTGGGCGTGTTTCACTCGGCGGCGGCTATACGTTCCTCGATGCCACGTTCCAGAGCGAGGAAACCGTCAATGGCGAAAGCAACGCATCGAACGACGCGGCGGTCTCAGGTGCACCGGGCCTCGACGGCACGATACACATCGTGCCTGGCGACCGCATGCCGCTCGTGCCGCGGCACATGATCAAGGTCTTCGCAAACATCCAGGTCACGAGCGCGCTCAATATCGATCTCGATCTCATGGGCGTGTCGAGCAGCATCGCGCGCGGCAACGAGAACAACCTGCACGAACCGGATGGAACCTACTATCTGGGGCCTGGCGACTCTCCAGGATATGCCGTGGTCAATTTCGGCGGCCGGTACGCGATTACGCGGTGGTTGCACGTTGTGGGGCAGATCAACAACCTGTTCGACCGGCGCTACTACACGGCCTCGCAGCTCGGAGCGATGGGGTTCACCGATCAGGAAACGTTCATCGCTCGACCGCTGCCGCCGATCAATGGCGAGTTTCCAGTGCAGCACTCCACGTTCTACGCACCGGGAGCGCCGATTCGAGGATGGATTGGGACTCGCTTCGCTTTCTGAAGAAAACGTGTCAACTCCCAACTCCCAAGCCCCAACTACCAAGAATCTGTTTGGGAGTTGGGAGTTGGAAATTGGGAATTGAAGACTATCGCGGCTTCAGGGTCAGTCTCTGCACCCGCCAGTTGGTGATCTCGCCAACGTAGAGCTCGTTCTCACTCCGGCAATCCATCTCGTGCACCGAACCGAATTCCTTGAGCAGCTTGCCGGCAGTACCGAACTTGCCGAGGATCTTTCCGTCGAGCGACATCTTGTAGATCTCGCCATTGTCCATCGTCGTCGAGGGATTCGAGTTGGACGCGTACAGGAACTGACGCGGCCCCGGCGTGATGCAGATGGCTGACGGCGCACCGACGTTCACGAACTGCGTCTTGAAGTTGCCGTCGCCGTCGAAGACCTGGATGCGGTTGTTCTGGCGATCCCCGATGTAGATCAGACCCTGGGCATCGATCGCCATCGTATGGGGAACGTTGAACTGGCCCGGGGCCGAACCACGCGAGCCCCACGACTTGATGTACTTGCCGTTGCTGTCGAACTTCGCGATGCGCGAGTTCCCGTAGCCATCAGCAACGTAGATGTTGCCTTGCGCATCCCACGCGACATCGGTCGGCCGGTTGAAGTTGTCGCCCGGAACCCCTGTTCCTTGTGGAGCCGGCGCCGCAGCTGGCGCACCCGGCGCGGCACCCGCGCCGCGGCCACGTCCGCCGCCACCGCCGCCGCCCTCTTCTCCGCCACCACCAGCGCCACCGGGGACATTGATCGCCTCAGGCTTGCGGCCCATCGTCATCACGACGCGCCCGTCGGGATCGAACTTGATGATCATGTTCGATCCTTCGTCGACGACCCAGATGTTGTCCTGCCGATCGATGCGCACCGTGTGTGCGAAGAGGAAGCCGTAGAGCCCCTGCCCGATTTCGCGGATGTACTTGCCCGAGGGATCGAACTCGAAGAGTCGCGCGCCGCCGCCGCGTGAAAACGTACGACGCGTGCCGAGGGTCGAGAAGGGAGTGCCGGTCCGTGTGTAGACGAAAATGTTTCCCTTCGAATTCGTCGCGACGCCGACCGCCTCGCCCAGGTAGATATTGTCGGGCAGCTTGATCGGATCGACGGCGTCGTAAGGAATCTCGGGGATCGAGAGCTGCGCTCCGACTGGTGTGATCACCAGGACAACCGCGAGCGCTGCGAGCTTCAGTGCACGTGTCATAGGGCCCTCACAGTCTCGCGGCACTACCTGGTTGATGACGGCGTGATCGCCTTGAGGCGAATCTTCTGTGCCCGCCATGCGGTGATCTCGACGACGATGAGCTCGTCGGGGTTGCGGCAGTCGATCGCGTGCACTGTGCTGAACTCGCCGAGTTGTTTGCCCGGCTTGCCGAACTTGCCGATCACGGTGCCGTCCAGCTCCATCTTGTAGATCTCGCCGGCAACCGCGGCGAGCAGCGAGTTGTTGTTGTCCGGGTTCGAGTTCGAGCTGAAGAGATACTGATGCGGCCCCGGGCTGATGCAGACCGCCCATGGCGAGCCCACGTGGTCGTAGATCGCGCGCAGCACCAGGTTGCTGTCGAAGACCTGGATGCGGCGGTTGTTGCGATCGGCGACGTAGATGTTGCCGTTGGCATCGGCGGTGATCGAGTGCGGCGTGTTGAACTGATACGGCTCGGTGCCGCGGATGCCGATCGACTTTACAAAGCGTCCGTTCTTGTCGTACTTCACAACCCGCGAGTTGAAGTACCCGTCGGACACGAAGATGTTGCCGGCCGGATCCCAAGTCACGTCCGTCGGCCGATTGAAGCGATACGGCTCGCCTCCGCCCGACGCGACGCCCGGCGTCGGCTCAACCCCTTCGATCGCCTCAGGGCGGCGGCCCATGGTCATCAGCACCCGTCCTTCGGGGCTGAACTTGACGACCATGTTGGTGCCTTCGTCGACCGTCCAGATGTTGTCCTGCGAATCGACGCGCACGCCGTGCGCCATCGCGAAGCCATAGAGGCCCTGACCGATCTCGCGGACGAACTTTCCGTTCTGGTCGAACTCGAAGAGCCGCGTGTCGCCGCTGCGCGTAAAGACGTAGATGTGTCCCTTCGAGTTGCGCGCAACGCCGATGCCCTCGCCCAGATACAGGTTGGGCGGCATGGTGAGGAAGTTCGGCACCGACTCGTACGGGATGTCGGGGGCAGTGGCGAACGCTGTGGCGCGCGGCGGCACCTGCTGGGCCGATGTGGGAACGGCCAGGACCACGCTCGCAAGAGCAAAAGCAAACCCGATGAAGCGCTTCATTGCGGCCTCCGTGAAGTTTCGCGGGGGAAGTGTAACTCTTCTAGGTGGCTAGGTGGCTAGGTGGCTAGGTTGCTGGGTTGCTGGGTTGTCAGGTTACCCAGCTACCGAGTTACCTAGCTACCCAGCTACCCAGCTACCTTAAGGATTGATCCAGTTCAGCGTGGAATCGGCATCGGGGGCCGTGCACCGGGTGCGAAAGGGCCACACCGCCAATCCGGCTGTGAGTGCGATCCAGAGCCCGAGGGCAGCAAGCGTGAACGCGTCAGGCGCGATGAAAGCCTGCCCGCGCAGTGCCTGCCAAATCAGGATCGAGAAGACCGCTGCATAGCTGCCGCCAGCAACCAGCATCAGCCGTACGCGCCGCGCGTCCTCGATGCGACGACGCCACAGCAAGAGGGCAATCACCGGCAACACCTGTAACGCATGGAGGCCGATGAAGTGCGGCACGCGCAGATCCCCGTGCTCCACACTCCATCCTGTTCCCGGAAGACCGCGTCCGCCATCGGGTGCGCCAACCGTGTGTGCGCCGACGATCGACACCTGCTGCGTCGTCGCAATCTGTTGAAGCTGCCCCTCGGTCGGCCTCGTCATCAGTCCACCGAGTGATGCACCCGCGATCGTAATCACCATACCGAGCCGCAGCGCCCAGCCGAGCGCGCGATCGTCGAACTTCTGACGCCATAACGCGACCGCGACGGACGCGCTCACCAGCGTCTGCACGACAATGGCCGAGCCCATCACCGCAAAGAGCGTGGCATTGAGCGGCGTCGAGACGTTGAAGTGGCTCGTCGTCCCTCGCCACGCCTGCAGCGCGATGATCGCGACCTCGAGGATAAAGATGCCCCCGGTGACTCGACCCACGACTCTGCGCAGCCGCGGCCACTCACTGAGGTAGGTGAAGATCCATGCGAGCGTGAACATATAGATGGCGGTCGAGATGGCGAACTTGGCCGGCTTCAGCCAGGCCGGTGCGCCGGTGATCACGCGCGGATCGATCGCGAACCCGGCGAGGAAGACGGCCAGTGCACCCAGCATCAGCAACGCCGTTGCGGTAAGCGTCCGGTCAGAACGCCACAGACGGCTGAGTCCCTGTTGAATTGCCACGACCAGTGTCATGTCCCACTCCTTCGATGTTGTCACTGTCAACATCAAGCTATACCGATATGTTGACGATGTCAACATATGCCGCTATGCTGGTGTCACATGGCTGTTGCAGGAGCTCGTCCGCGGCGGAAACCGCGCGATCGCTACCACCACGGCGACCTGCGCCGTGCCCTGCTCGATGAAGCGCTGCGCACCATCCAGCAGGACGGCGTCGATGCGCTGACGCTCCGCACGATCGGCGTCAGGCTTGGCGTGTCGCGGACGGCGCTCTACCGCCATTTCACAGACAAACGAGCGCTGCTCTCGTCCGTGGCCACAGAAGGATTTCGTCTGCTGACAAAGCGCCTGCTGAACGCGTGGAAGGCGGGCGGCATTCGCGGGTTCAACGCGATGGGCGTGGCCTACATCCGGTTCGCGATGGGCAACCCATCGCACTATCGCGTGATGTTCGGCGGCTTCGTCGACGATGGCCCGCGCGACGACGACTTGATGCGCGAGTCGACCGCCGCATTTCAGGCGCTTGTCGATGCGATCGTCGCGCTTCAGCAAGAAGGGGCCGTCAGGAAGGACGATGCATTGCAGCTCGCGCAATTCATCTGGGCCGTCGTCCACGGCGTGTCGATGTTGATCATCGACGGCCAGCTTGCGCATCACCGGGCACCGATCGACGATCTCATCCAGTTTGCTGTCGAGCGCATCAATACCGGGGTTGCACGATCCCTGCGTCAGAATGATCGATAATCAGCGCGGCTCTTGAAGAAGGTGGTCTGATGACGACACGACTCGTCGCACTGGCCGGCACCATCTCGGTTCTCGTCGTGCTCGGCCTCGCCTCACTCGACGCTCAGAACACGGCGCGCACGGCTTCCACGTATTCGCCGCCTCGCACCACGTGGGGCGATCCGGATTTCCAGGGCGTCTACACGAACTCGAATGAGTACGCGACGCCGCTCGAACGCCCCAAGGAGTTCGAAGGCAAGCAACTCAAGGACCTCAGCGCCGACGAGATCGCGCGGGTTCGGCAGCAGGCAACCAAGCAAGCGATCGCCGGACTGGCCAACGGCGAGGTGCGCGGACCCGACGAGTGGTGGCTGCAGATCCTCGATCTCGGCAAACGGAATCAACCGTGGCTGATCGTCGATCCGCCCGACGGACACGTCCCTCCACTGACGGCGGAGGCCGCGCAGCGACTCAAAGGCGTGAGAACGAAGAGCAGTTTCCTCGGGGGTCCATTCAACGGGCCCGAGGATCTGGGCATGCTCGAGCGTTGCATTTCCCGTAGCGTCCCCGGCTCGATGATCCCAGTCATGTACGGCAACAACTACCAGATCATCCAGACTCCAGGCTTCATCGTCATCACCTACGAGATCATCCATGAAGCTCGCGTGATCCCGCTCGACGGGCGTCCGCACGTCGGCGCGAATGTGCGGGCTCACATGGGCGATCCGCGAGGGCACTGGGAGGGCAACTCACTCGTCGTGGAGACGACGAACTTCACGGGCGCCTCGGCGTATCGCAACGCCAACGCCGACACCTTCCGTGTGATCGAACGCTTCACCCGTGTCGCGGCGGACCGGATCGAGTGGACCGCGACGCTCGACGATCCGAAGACGTGGACGCGGCCGTGGACGATCGCGATGCCACTCACGGCCGATACGAATCAGATTTATCCGTTCGAATGCCACGAACACAACTACGGGATGAGAAATATTCTCAGTGCCGCGCGGGCTGCGGAGCGCAG
>Ga0207701_10004311_pt1 | contig 14451 bp, 10 predicted proteins | sample KBSSwiSSwithPhiX_FD_184294 | JGI IMG/M metagenome (GOLD analysis project Ga0207701, IMG submission 184294) | Switchgrass rhizosphere bulk soil microbial communities from Kellogg Biological Station, Michigan, USA, with PhiX - S5 (SPAdes) (version 2) | ecosystem: Environmental > Terrestrial >... | reverse complement strand
AAGGGATGCAAGGGCATCAAGAGTGGCTAGAGCTCGTGCGGTAGATTGCAAACGCTGCGTTTCGGACCGAACTTTGTCTCGAACCTCACTAAAAATCTCGGTCTCGAGCTGGGTAATTCGTTCCTCGGCACCCAGAACCTTTCGCTCCCATTCCTTGAGCTCCGGCGTCGTGTAACGCTCCGCGTTTGTCAGAGTTTGACGACGTTCGTAATCATCGGGAACCCTTGAAACATTGCCTTTCGATACTTCAATGTAATAGCCGAATACATTGTTAAACCTAACCTTTAAGTTAGCAATTCCAGTCCTCGACTTTTCACTTTCTTCAAAACTTGCAATGGTTTGTTTACCAGATCGGGAAAGGTCTCTGAGGCTGTCTAACTCCGTATTAAAACCGGTTTTGATAATGCCGCTCTCGTTTATGGCGATAGGCGCATCATCGGAGACAGACTCTTCTATTAGCGAATGGATCTCCGGCAATGGAAATATATTTTCAGCCAGGACCTGGATAAGCAGGGACTTTCCTTCGCCGAGCAAATCGTTGATCTTGGGGACTTGCGCTAAGGCCCGTTTGAGAGCAAGCAAGTCGCGCGGCGTCGCCGTTCCAAGATTAAGTCGGCCAACGAGCCTTTCAAGGTCTGCGACTTCTTTCAATAAGAACCGAACCTGATCTCTGAGGATCGATTCAGTCAACTCGCTAACAGCCGCAAGCCTAGTCTGCACTTCGGCCCGCTTTATCGATGGCCGGATCAACCACGATCTCAGAAGCCTTCCACCCATACCAGTAAGGGTATGGTTGAGAACTTTATAAAGGCTACGATTTTCGCCGTTTCCTTTTGATTCGAGAATCTCAAGGTTAGATAACGTGACGCCATCGAGTACCATGTGGTCCGCTTCGCCAAAACAATTAATTTCGGTAATGTGTTCTGCGGCTGCCTTTTGGGTCTCCCGGGCATATCGAAGACATGCTCCCGCGGCCTTTACCGCTGCTTTTTTGCTATCGAGGCCAAAGGCCTTTAGCTCGCGGGTTTTGAATTGTTCGTTAAGTAGTCGTTTGCAATCGTCCGCGGCAAAATACCAATCTTCAACTTCGGTCAAAGTCACAATTCCGCGGCCGGTTTGAACTGTTCGTTTGTCGCTTGAAAGGTTAAAGATCGGAAGCCGTTCCTCCGCAGACAATCCAAATGCCTCGCCGAGCGAGGCCCTAAGCGACGATGGGTAGAGAATTTCTTTCGGCCCATAGCTCTCAATTTGGGAGAGAACACGGTTCCAACTTTCCTGGCCATCGGTTTCGGTGACACAAAAGTCGCCAGTCGAGATATCCAGAAACGCAGCAGCAAAGGTGTCTGCTGAGCAAAATACGGCCGCAAGATAGACCGATTCATTCGCGGAAAGCAGCTGTGGATCGATCGCCGTACCCGGAGTAATGACGCGAACCACCTCACGTCTAACCAGTTTCGTGCCTTTTGAGGCAGCTTCGGCCTGTTCACAGATCGCCACACGATAGCCCTTTTTTACGAGCCGGGAAATATACGAGGCCGCCGCATGGTAGGGAATTCCGCACATCGGGATGGGATTCGCAGAGTCTTTCTGACGAGCTGTCAGGGTGATCTCAAGCTCCCTGGACCCAGTGATCGCATCCTCATTAAACATCTCGTAAAAATCGCCCAATCTGAAGAAAAGAATGGTGCCCGGATACGATTTCTTTATTTCGAGGTACTGCCGAAGCATCGGCGTGGCGTTTTCCATAGAGATCTGGGCGAAATTGTGAGATTCAAAGTTTAGCTAAATAGCTGTGGGATTTAAAATGAAAGGGTTTTCAATCACCTTCGAATTTGGTAACATTTTTGGTTGCAGCCGTTGTAAAGGTTCAATTTTCTGTAAGATACAGTTAATTTGCCGTATTAATTTTCGGATGACCGTTCACGGCAGCGGCATTCCTTTGGATTCTCGGTCGTGGTAAACAAAGCAATGAAGTTCTACTTTTTTATCGCTTCACTAATGTTGTACTGTGTCGCCTCGCTGGCACAGACGCCGGTCCAGGCAATCGGACCGAATAATAACGAAGACCGTTACAGGATCGGCTTTCAGGATACGATCGACGTTCAGGTGTACAGGCACGGCGACCTTAATCGGCGCGTTCAAGTAAATCCTGATGGCACGATCAATCTTTTTCGCCTGGATCAGCCGATCGTGGCTGCATGTAAAACTGACATCGAACTGGCTAACGATATTGCAAAGGCATATGAAAAAGATTATTTGCGAAATCCTCAGGTCAGCGTAGCGGTGGTGGAACGACGATCTCAGGTAGTGACCGTGATCGGCGCCGTAAAAAAACCGGGCAGTTTTTTTATTGATAAACGTCTTCAGCTACTCACGTTGTTAGGGTTTGCAGAAGGTCCAGACATTGAGCATGTAGGCACACGGCTCATCGTTTTTAGGCCTGGCAGCACGACAAGCTGCAAAGCGAACCCAGCACCAAACCCTTCTGATGATAAGACACAGCTTTTTGCGTTCAACCTCAAGGACGTGGAGGAAGGGAAGCAGACGTTGTGGATGGAGCCGGGTGATGTTGTCTCAGTTCAAGTTTCTGACAGGGTCTATGTTTACGGAAACGTAAACAAGCAAGGCATCGTCGAGATGAAAGAGCCACTAACTCTGACGCAGGCATTGGCGTCGGCAGGCGGAATGAAATCGGCTACACAACTGGACAATATCAGGGTCGTTCGCCAGAAACCGGGCTCGACTGATCATGTTGAGACCGTTTATAACTTTAAGGAAATTTCTAAGGGAAAAGCACCTGACCCTTTTCTCCAGCCTAACGATATCGTAGCGGTGTCTGCAGATAAAACGCAGAAAATATTCAATAGTATCGGCAACGCGATGACACAGGGACTTCCATCGATCTTTTATCGAGTACCGGCTCCCTAAATTTGCATGAAGGAAACTCGCGAAATAATTCCAGCACCGGTTCGTGAAGCCACGGACATTGAGCGGCCGTTTGAACCGCAGATCGTCCAGACCGGTCATTATCCGTCCTATCGCGGCGGTTACGGTGAAGGCAGCTTCCAGCTGTTGGACTACTGGCGAGCGATCAGAAAACGGCTTTGGCTGGTTATTGGTATAACTGTACTGATCACCACATGGACCGCGATCTATATGTCGCGGAAACCTAACGTCTACCAGGCGGATGCTATTGTTCAGGTCGATCTTGAACAGACCAATCCAGATCTGGTAACAAGCGAAAGCAAGCGCCAATTGGCGAACCCCGACCCAGCCTATTTCAATACTCAGCTTCAATTGCTAGCGAGCGATAGCTTGCTTAGAAGGGTAATCAAAGAGCACAGCCTGGACACCAACAAAGAATTTCAGACGGCGAAAGCCGAAAATTCTGTTTCCGCATGGCGTTCGATGTTAAAAGCCATCGGCTTAGCTAGCGAAGACAAGAAGCGATCGACTAATCAAAGCGATTCGCAGTTGTCTGATACTTCATTGGCGTCTTCGGATGACGTTGCCGAGGCAATGCGGCTTGCACCGTACGTAGACGTCATTAAGAAAAACCTTTCGATAGATCCGATCAGAGAGTCGCGGGCTACGGTTAAAGACACTCGGTTGATTCAGATATCGTTCAAGAACACGGACCCGGAAATGGCCGCATTCGTCGTGAATGGAATAGCGGAAACGTTCGTTAACATGAATCAGGAACGGCGTTCGGGCACAAGCCGGAAAACCAGCGATTTCCTCGGTAAGCGGATTGCCGATCTGCAATCGGAGATAAAGGACGATGAGACGAAACTAGTAGAGCTGAAGAAAAGAGAAGGGATTCTTCCTACCACTAATGAAGGAACGATCGACCTTGATCGGCTTTCAGGCCTAAACAAACAGCTTCTCGAAGCAGAGAACGTCCGCAAGAATGCTGAGGCGCAGTACTTCGCGGTAAAGGACAATCCTGCGAGCGTTCAGGAAATCGCACGCGATCAAATGGGCCGTTATATCACTGAAAGGGAAAACAGCCTTCGTGATCTCAGGAATGATACTCAAAAAAAGATAACCGACCTGCAGGCAAACAAAGCCAAACTGCTTGAAGAATTTAAGGAAAACGCGCCAGAGGTGATAGAGATCAATAAACAGATCGATGTCCTTCAAACCTCGCTCGCTCGAGAGGTTGAGCGCAACAGCAAGGACATTGATGAATTTGTTCATCGATCGTCGAATACCATCCTCAAAAACCTCGAGACCAAATATCTACAGGCCAAACAGCAGGAAGATAAAATACGGGCTGCTTTTAACGACCAGTACAATATCGCCCAGGGTCAGAACGAGGGCGCAGTACTGCTTAAGCTGCTTGAACAGAACATTGATACTAATAAAGGATTCCTCAAAAATCTCATCGAGCAGCAAAGCGGTAACGATGTGGCGTCGCAGGGGTCTGACAATAACATTAGTGTTAGCGAGATAGCCATTCCACCTGACAATCCCGTATCGCCCAGGCGGTTGATGACGGTGGCGGCAGCGTTATTTATCTCTACACTTTTCGGAATGGGGCTCGCGCTGTTCCTGGAGTATCTGGACGATACCATTCGCACCACAGAGGAAATTGAGAATTACCTTCAGCTTCCGGCGTTGGCTGCAATTCCGACGATGGATTCGGCGCCGAGGCGCCGATTGCTGCTTGTCGGGTCAGGTGGTGAAGCCGACGAAGAAGCCAGGGCTAGCTCTGAATTGCTTATCAACAACGACTCACGCTCGTCGCTCGCAGAAGCGTACCGGCAATTGCGAACCTCAATATTGCTCTCAACGGCTGGACACGCGCCTAAGTCGTTATTGATCACCTCGAGCTTACCGTCGGAAGGAAAAACCACTACTGCGACAAATACTGCTATCAGTCTGGCCCAGACCGGAGGCAAGGTATTATTGATCGATGCCGACATGCGCCGCCCTCGACTTCATTCGGTTTTCAATATTGAGAACGGGATAGGACTGAGCACTCTTTTGTCGAGCGAAACCACTGAAGCTGATGCTTTGAGCGCGGTAAAGTTGGAGCCGACCACGAAATTGAACTTGCTTCCGAGCGGTCCCATACCGCCCAATCCTGCTGAACTGATCGGATCTCAGCAGATGGCCGATCTGCTGAAGATCTTTCAAAATAATTTTACTCACGTGGTTGTAGACTCACCTCCTATAGCTTCGTTTACAGACGGCGTGCTTATCGCGTCTATGGTCGACGGCGTTATTTTGGTTGTAAATGCAGGAAAGAGCTCCAGACAGGTTGTCCGAAGATCCAGGCAAATTCTAACTGATATTGGCGCCCGGATCTTCGGCGTTGTCCTCAACAATGCCAATCTGCGGTCCCAGGATAATTACTATTACTATCAGAGCTATTACCACCGCGAGGGCTATCACCCATCGGAAGAACAATAACAGCCTAAGAAAGTATGTCCAATTCCTCTGAACCATCACGGGTTCTTGTCACCGGCGCAGGCGGCTTCATCGGCAGCCATCTTGTTTCGTATTTAAAGAAACGTGGATATTGGGTACGCGGCGCTGACTTGAAATATCCGGAATTCGGCGAAACTGATGCCGACGAGTTTCAAGTGGTGGATCTTCGGCGATGGGAAAATTGCCTTAAGGCGACAGATGGAATTGACGAAGTCTACGCTTTAGCAGCAGATATGGGAGGAATGGGATTTATTTCATGTCACCATTCAGAGATCCTGCATAACAACTCGCTGATCAATATCCACACCTTGGATGCCGCGCGGGAGAACAAAATAAAGCGTTACTTGTATACGAGTTCAGCCTGTATCTACCCGGAACATTTGCAGGGGAGCGCAAACGTGACCCCGCTGAAAGAAGATGATGCCTATCCCGCTATGCCGCAGGATGCGTACGGATGGGAAAAATTAATTACAGAAAGGTTGTGTACCCATTATCGGGAAGATTACGGCATTGAGACGAGAATAGTTCGTTTTCATAATATTTTCGGCGAAAAAGGTACTTGGGAGGGTGGACGTGAGAAGGCCCCGGCTGCAATGTGTCGAAAAGTTGCCACCGCAAAACTCACCGGAAATCACGAAATAGAGATATGGGGTGATGGGGAGCAAACGCGGTCTTTTTGTTACATTTCCGATTGTGTGGAGGGTATCTATCGTTTGATGCGATCGGCGCATCACGAACCATTGAACCTCGGACAGGACCGCATGGTCACCATCAATCAACTTGCAGACATTGTTGCAGATATTGCGAAGATCCCGATTGTAAAAAGGCACGTCGACGGCCCACAGGGCGTTAGAGGAAGAAACTCCGACAACACTCTTCTGCGCAAAGTATTGGATTGGGAGCCCGAGGTATCTCTTGAAGCGGGGCTGAGCGCGACTTACAAATGGATCGAAAGTGAAGTCTCACGTTCGCACCGAAAAAGAATTGATGATACTGCAGCTGTTTCTGTATGAGTCGTGAATTTGCAAACGTTTCCATCCAGGAAGTAAAGGATTACTGGAATGCGCGCCCGTGCAATGTCAGACACTCGGCTGCAGTGATCGGCAGCGAGGATTACTTTAACCAGGTTGAGGCTCGAAAATATTTCATAGAGCCTCATATTCCGGGTTTTGCAGAGTTCGAAAGATGGCGGGGCAAAAAGGTGCTTGAGGTCGGGTGTGGAATCGGTACTGATACCATGAATTTTGCGCGAGCAGGTGCCAGCGTCACGGCAGTGGATCTATCGGCCGAATCTCTCAAGCTTGCAAAAAAACGAGCTGAGGTCTTCGGCTTATCCGATCGAATTATGTTTTTCGAAGCGAATGCCGAGCGGCTGAGTGATTTTATCGAACCTGAACGATACGATCTGGTATATTCGTTCGGCGTAATTCATCATTCACCAGAACCTGAGAAAATAATCTCACAGATCCGCAGTAATTTTGTAAGTCAGGGCTCTACCCTCAAGCTCATGGTTTACCACCGCCGCTCCTGGAAGGTCTTTTGGATGTTGTTACAAGAAAGAATGAGGTTTTGGGACCTGGACTCTATTATCGCCAAACATTCGGAGGCCCAGACGGGTTGTCCCATTACTTATTCATATTCTCGAGATTCCGTTTCAAATCTGATCGGCGATGGTTTCATCATTGATCAAGTAACTGTCGATCATATTTTTCCTTATCAAGTTTCGAAATATGTGAAATATGAATACGTTAAAGAGTGGTATTTCAGGATCCTTCCGCCAGCTGTTTTTCGGGCAATGGAAAAACGATTCGGCTGGCATCTATGCGTAACGGCAACGGCTAAGTAAACTTGTAACCAATAGCAATGATTGATCGCGTATCTATAATTGGGCTCGGTAAACTTGGTGCCAGCATGGCAGCTGCGTTCGCCTCCCGTGGTTTTTCCGTGGTAGGTGTCGATGTAAATCAGACGGCCGTCGATTTGGTTAATCAGGGCCGGGCTCCTGTCCAGGAAACTGATCTGGATCAAACGATCTCGAAATTCAAAGACCGTATTCGAGCTACCTTGAGCCATGAGGATGCGGTTTTGTCGTCAGATGTTTCATTCGTTATAGTTCCAACCCCCAGCGACGACCGCGGTGCGTTTTCGCTGCAATATGCGGAATGGGCTTTTAAAGAAATTGGAAAAGCTCTGGCAAAGAAGAATTCGTATCACAATGTTGTCCTAACCAGTACAGTGCTTCCCGGGTCAACAAGGCAAGCTCTACTGCCAATTCTGGAACGCGAATCTGGAAAACGCGCCGGTATTGGATTTGGCCTTTGTTATAGCCCGGAATTCATTGCTCTCGGAAGCATCATTAGAGATTTCTTAAATCCCGATTTTACCTTGATCGGCGAATTAGATGAGCGTTCCGGCAGCGAACTCGAAGAGATCTACTCGCGAGTAATTACAAATGGTTCAAGATCAGCAAGAATGAGTCTCGAAAACGCTGAACTTGCTAAAATATCCGTAAATACCTTTGTAACGACAAAGATCACATTTGCAAATATGCTTGCCGAGATCTGTGAAAAGCTTCCCGGCGGTGACGTTGACGTAGTAACAAATGCTCTGGGTTTAGATACGCGAATCGGTCGAAAATATTTGACCGGCGCAATAGGTTATGGAGGGCCGTGCTTTCCACGAGATAACGTGGCGCTTTCATTCATTGCTCGAGAATTGGGTGTTGAAGCAAGGCTTGCTGAAACAACGGACTCAATGAACAGAGCTTTGGCCGCGAACGTTGCAGGAAGATTAGAATCGTCAATTCGGAAAGGAGCTACAGTTGCGGTGCTCGGGCTTTCCTATAAACCATACTCACATGTTACTGAAGAGTCGCAGGGAGTGTTTGTCGCAACGCACCTCTCTAAGGTCGGCTATCGCGTTGTCGCTTTCGATCCGATGTCTAAAGACATGTCACTTGACGAGCTAAGGCGGAATATCGTCGTGGTTGATTCAATCGGAGAAAGCCTAAGTCAGGCAGAAGCGGTACTTATAACGACGCCCGATCCGGCATTTAAGAATTTAACAGCAGCAGACTTTGCGAACGATTGGGCTGAAGTTGTGGTCATGGATTTTTGGCGCTTGCTTAGAGCTGAGCTTGAAAGTAGTCCTCGAATAAAATACATGGCTGTTGGCTTAAGCGAGAATGACAACAGGAATTCCAGACGCCTCAGATCTCTTTGGTGGGGAGACGATAGCGAGTCGTCAACAAAGTCCGCTGAATGAGCGACGAGGTGGTTTCAGTAGCCGTAGTAACACCGGTACATAATAGACGCGACATCACCCTCCAGTGTCTGCGAAGCCTTTCGCGTGTTAAATCAAATGGGTTGGATATAAAGATCATCGTGGTCGACGATGGTTCAACCGATGGGACAGGTGAGGCGATATATGCCCAGTTTCCCGAGGTCGAGATTATCCGGTCCGATGGAACGCTTTGGTATACCGAAGGAACGAATGTCGGTGCCCGGAAGGCCTTGAAGCATGACCCGAAGTACATTTTGATGATCAACGACGACCAAGTTTTTGAGGAGAATTTTCTGCAATACATGGTCGAAACAGCCGAAGCGCATCCACGATCTGTCATTGGGCCGGTGCTGCTTCTTTGGGATCAGCCTCACAAACTCTTTCAGGTAGCTCCTGTTTGGAACACTTGGAAGGGTGGCTGGCAACACTGGTACCAGCAGACGATTTGGACGGTCCCGATTCATCCGTTTACCGTTAACCTCATCGTCGGGAATTGCGTCTTGATTCCGACGGATGCCATAAAAGAGTGCGGGCTGATGAATTCCAAAAAATATCCCAATTTCGGCGATGCCGAGTACACTCCCCGTTTAAAACGTGCTGGTTGGAAGCTCATCATCGATCCTAGATCGCGAGTTTTTTGCCAACCGAATTCGATTCCTCCGAAGGTAAGAGGAAGGGAATTACGCTCATTGGTCAACGATCTTATCTTCGATCTGAAAAATGTTCACAATCTGCGTCGACGGTGGTATTCATATCTCGATAGTGCTCCCTCAAAACTCCGCGGCGCTCTCGGTTTTATTTTTTTTATGACGCGAGCTGCGCTGGGGCGGAGCCCCGAAGCCGCCAGTTTTGCCCTGGGACAAAACGAACCTCCGCTTAAAGACGTTTTTAGATCGTCAGTTATAAATTAAATGACCGAGGCCGACAATCAACCTCAGATCAGCACAAAAGTTGTGAAACGTTGGCGAAAGAGTCTTGAGGTCGCTTTTCTCAAAACTGTCAGGCTATATACATTTAACACCCCGATCGCAAAAGGCAAATACAGGACGTTTTTGATCGCCCGCAAGCTATGCACACATACGCCCAGGGAACTCAGCGGTGTCGCGCGCGACGGCAGGATGTTTGTTGTTGATCTGGCCAGCAACATGCAAGATTCGCTATATTTTCTCGGTGAATATGAAAAGGCCATTACACGATTTGTTGAAGATGTTATTCGCGAATATCGGTGCAAGATCTTTATTGATGCCGGAGCAAATTTTGGTTGGTACACAACTTTGTTTGCAAAGCATGCTGGAGATGAAGGCTTTGTGCACGCGTTCGAGCCGGTCCCAAACACATTCGACAATTTGCAAAGAAACCTCGACTTAATGGATCACCCTACGAACGTTAAGCTAAACAATCTCGCATTGGGTGAAGCAAAATCCCAAGCAGTAATCAACGTGTTCCCAGGCGAGCCGATAGGGCATGCATCTCTTTCGAACCACGACCGAACTGAAACTATTCAATTCGCTTGCGAAATAATTCCGCTTGATGATTATCTTGTGGCGAACAGCGTTGGCAACGTTGATTTTGTAAAAGTTGATATCGAGGGGGCCGAATTGAACTTTTTGAAAGGGGCCGAGCTTTTGCTCCAACAACAAAAACCACCAATTTTTCTGATGGAAATGGCATTAAATCAAACCAGGAACTTTGGTTATTTGCCGAACGATCTGATTCAGTTTTTGCGATCTCGCGCCGATTACCGGTTCTTAAAGATCGACGAAACAAATGAAAGATTGATTGAGATCGATGCATTCGAAAACGATGACATCGGCGCAAATGTACTTTGCCTACCCCGAGACTCACGTCATGGCTCGATCAACTAGCCAATATTCGATCAAGCCTTATAAACTCAAAACAATAATCATTTTGTAATTATGCGGCGTGTGATCTATGCATGGGACTATATCGAATGGGGCGGCGCACAGATTCATTTCCTGGCTCTGATGAAAGAAGCTCGCAAATCATTTGAGACTATTGCTGTGCTTCCGAAAGGTACCGATCCTCAGTTTCTTGGTTTTATGTCCGCGGCCGATATCCATTATGAGCTTTTTGAAGGTCACATCGACGCCAAACCCAAGAAGGGCATACTTGCCAAACTTAAACGTCACTGGACCAGGATCAGAGCCGAATATTCCATGCTTTGTAAGATCAATAATGTTGGGATCGATGCGGTGGTCCATACAGACATTTTGCCCGGACAGTCACTGCTTTCCTTGGTATGGTTATGTCTTAGGACAAACGTTTATATAACCCTTCACAATGCTCAGCCTCCAGTTCCTAAGTGGCGGTGGCTCCTTTGGAGGATGAAATTCGGCATTATTTCAATGTTTGCCAATTTCCATGTATTTTGCACGAATGAACACGCTGCCCGCTATTATCGGCGTTTGTTCTTAAAGCGTACTGCTGATGATATTAAAGTTACGTATGACAGTATCAACCCTAATGAAATAAATGATGCAAGTACTGCATTTTTCGACCGAAAAACGGAGCTTGAGCGATTAGATATTCCGACTGAAAAGTTTTTGGTTCTGGCAGTAGGACAATTTGTTGACAGAAAGGGCCGGTGGACATTTCTGGAAGCCGCGAAGCTGGTCAAACAAACCACTGACGATATCCTTTTCGTATGGGTTTGTCCGAATTTGCCAGAGGAGAAGGACAGAGAGAGGATCTCTCGCTTCGATCTGGGAGACGCGTTCCATCTAATAAAATCTGAAGCGATCGGGGCGGAACGCCACGATATCTTGAAATTTTTCCGGGTAGCAGACACCTTCGTCCTGCCTAGTTTCGTTGAAGGAGTTCCGATCGCTCTCCTTGAAGCAATGGCCATCGGAATTCCAAGCATTTCAACAAACGTTTACGGCATACCCGAGGCCATAATCCACGAAAAAACAGGATTACTGGTCGAAGCCGGAAATGCCAAGGCTCTCTCTCAATCGATATTAAGGTTGAAGCAAGATAGTGATCTTCTAGGTAAGCTTAGTAGAAACGGCAGAGAATTCGTTTTGAAAAACTTTGATGAAACTATCGCTGCACAGATCGCGGTTGAGGCATATAAGTCAACAATGGCCGGGGACAACTAAGATATTTTTTTGCGGGTCAAATGTAGCCGCTTGAAAAAAGGGAAATTAAGGACATCCAACGGGCTGATTTGCTAGAATTGGCCTTGTAACGAGTCTCTATTTGCACGGAGAAGCGAAGCCGATCAATATGGGGATCCAAATTCGCTACTTGCAAGTCAATTCACTGTGATTAAAAGATTTGAACTTGTTCAACGGGTCGATTTCATTAAGGAGATTTGTCAAAGCCAAAAGGTCCTGCACCTTGGCTGCACGAATTACCCTTATACTGAGGATTCGATCGCCAATGAGATGCTCCTGCATTTCCAATTGGAAAAAGTAGCTAGTCAAATTGTCGGATTCGACCTTGATCCTCGTGGGCTAGATATATTACGTAATTGCGGCTCCGGTAATCTATATGAGGCAGACCTCGAGCATCTTGAAAACGTGGCGTTAAATGATTCGTTTGATGTAATTGTCGGCGGAGAAATGATCGAACATTTGTCTAATCCCGGTTTATTTCTTAATGGAATACGCCTTTTCATGAGAGCGGACACCCGACTGGTGATCACGACGGTTAATGCATATTGTGCACTGCGGTTCCTTATCTACGGGCTCAGGGGCAAGGGCGGTCAAAATGAACCGGTCCACCCGGACCATGTCGGTTATTATTCATATAAGACATTAAGTTTAATGCTCGATCGGCATGGTTTAGAACTCAAGGAATTTTATTTCTACGATATAGGAAACGAGCATCGCCCGTTCAATCGCTGGTTTTACAATTTGTTCAACGACATATGTGTGCGTTTCTCGCCCCAGTTGAGCGACGGCATAATCGCCGTTGCCAGTCTTAAAGCATAATGGCTTTTCCGCAATCATTACTATCGCACACCGCTCCGCCTTCGCGACGTAACCTCGCTTTTGCCATTCTCACTTTTTGGGGTCTCGTCGGAGTGTGTTTAATATCACTATTTTTGGGTGAATTTGGATTTTCCGAAGGTTCGAACCGTTTCTATCTAATCCCCTGGTGCGTAGCCACAGGGATCGTTATTGCCGCTCCAAGTATCTATTTATTTTACAAGGGACGATTTGATCCCTTTCATCCACTGGTTTTTCCAGCTTGGTCTTACTTTTTCCCCGGCTTTTTTATCGGAGGTCTATTATTTGCAGCCGGCCTTTCTCAACCTTATTTTGCATCGTTTATTCAGGATGAGTCATACAACATTCCACTTACTTTCGTGTATGTGATGCTGGGCTATGGCGGCCTAGTGATCGGTTTCGCTTTACCGTACGGGCGCCGGATAGGGTCATGGCTGGCGACCAAACTACCGGTCTGGAACATACAGACTGAAAAAGTTCCATTAGCGGGCCTGATCCTAATGTTATTGGGCCTGGCAAATACCGTTTTGGCATTTATTCAGGGTGTAATCGGATTTCAAAAAATCGAAGAAATAGGCGCATTTGACGGAATAATATTTCTACTTTCGCTTTTTTTGCTCGAATCTCACTTTATACTTTGGCTATACATTTTCCGGTCAAAATCATTCGGTTTTCTTCAGACTTGTATATTGGCTATCCTTATCCTGACCGGCTTGGCACGTTCGGCATTTCAAGGGAATCGGGGCAGCTTGCTGCAGATCTTTATACTAATAGGGTTTGCATACACGTTCTCTGGAAGAAAGCTGACTGCCAGGAATTATGCATTGGGAAGCGTGTTAATAGTCGTCGCACTGATTGGCGGAATGGTTTACGGAACTACGTTTCGTTCGATCAAGGAATCGCAGGAGCAGATTAGTGTTGACGAATATGCAAACATGATCACCACGACCGTGGATAGACTTTCAGACCAGGATATTGGAACGAGTTTATACACTGGATTCTCGGCTTTAGGTGAACGGCTGGATGCTGTTTCCCCTTTAGCCGTGGTCGTTTCAAATTATGAAGCTCTCGCTCCCTATGAAGAGATCTGGGGAATAAATGACAACATATATGTCGACACAGTAACCTTTTTTATACCGCGAGTGCTCTGGCCCAACAAGCCTGTCTCTATCGAACCCAGCAAATACGCTGATCTGTATTTCAATTTTCCGGAAAATGCGTTCACTATCACGCCGATGGGCGACCTCCTTAGGAATTTTGGTCCGGTTGGGGTACCTATCGGTATGATATTTCTAGGTATATTAATGCGCTTTCTTTATGCGACGTTGATAGAAGGTCAGACTTTCAGCTTTTGGCGAGCGACTGTGTTTTACATGATTCTTATTAACGCAATATCTTTTGAAGGTGTGTTCAGCCTCATAATTCCCCTTATTTTTAAGGTAGGCCTAGTCTCTCTGCTTGGTGTGGCCATAGTCAAAGTTTGCGCCAGCGTTTTCAGAAAGTCTTCCTAAAAGTTTTCCTTCTTTATGGAAAGGATCGTATTCACTAACGGGTGCTTTGATATTCTACATCCGGGACATGTCGAACTGCTCAAACAGGCGAAGTCGCTAGGCGATCGGCTGATCGTTGGCATCAATAGTGACTCGTCGGTCAGGTCAATAAAAGGAAATGGCCGCCCATTCTTTAACCAAACTGAAAGGGCAAATATGCTTTTAGCGCTCGCTTCGGTCGATGAAGTCGTTATTTTTGAGGAGCT
>Ga0207701_10004310_pt1 | contig 14454 bp, 19 predicted proteins | sample KBSSwiSSwithPhiX_FD_184294 | JGI IMG/M metagenome (GOLD analysis project Ga0207701, IMG submission 184294) | Switchgrass rhizosphere bulk soil microbial communities from Kellogg Biological Station, Michigan, USA, with PhiX - S5 (SPAdes) (version 2) | ecosystem: Environmental > Terrestrial >... | reverse complement strand
GGTCAGGTTGCTCCAACCGCCGAACCGGTAGAACTCCTGGGCGGGGTCGGCGGCGGACTGCCGATCGGCGAATTGCTGGCCGCCCGTTAACTCGGTGTGATCAAGGTTGCCGCCAGGGAAGAGAAATAGCGCCTGGAGGTCCTTCGGTGTCAGAAGCCGGCTCCAAGCGCAGTCCTCGGGGTTGGCGACGTGGGCCAGCAATTGGGCGGTCACCCGTGCCTTGACGTCCTCGAGCTCATCACCGGTGCGGCCGAGGCCCAGGTTCTTGAAGAACAGGGTGAGCCGATCGTATGGCTCGGTGAGCCCGAGCCGGCGCATCGCGGCGCCTTCGCAGTAGACTTGGATGAATCCTGGCTCGTAGTCGACGTCGCCGGGTCGGACCCGGACGGTCGCCCGCTCGAAATCGGCCAGGGTCTCGATCGAGAAGATGAATCGGAACGCGGCGTCTCGATCGGCGTCAGGCCCGTCCTTCCACCGGACCGGTTGGCGGAAGAACAGGGTGATCTTGCCGCTCGAGCCGAGGACGCGTTGCTTGGCGATCCGCTGGACGGTCTCCTCGTCACCGACCAGCCGGGCCGCCGCGGTCGGGTCGGTGGCGAAGACGAGGTGGTCGAAGGAGCTGACCCGGTCCACTCCATCGTGGCGGTAGCGGACGGTGCCCCGTTCCGGGTCAACCCGTTCGACCCGGGCGTCGAGCTTGAATTCGATCCCGATCTCGCGGTCGATCGCCGCCAGCTCCTCGGTGAGCCGCCAGAGTCCCGGCTTGACGAATCCGTAATACCCGCCGAACACCGAGCCGGAGTCCATCAGTGGCAGGGTGAAGGCCGAGGATGGCTCGGCGAGCGAGACGGGGCCGCTCTCGGTGACGGTCATCGCCAGGTAGATCTTGGTTCGCTCGGCGGTGAAGTAGTGAGCCAGGAGGTCGGCCGCGCTCCCGGTGATCCACAGGCGGGTCAGCTCGTCCCCGAGTGCGGCGCGGGCATCGTCGACATCAGGCGGGACTGCGGCGCGGATGCCCTGCTGGAGGAAGGCCACCACTCGGGCCTCGTCCGCTCGGAACCCTGCCGCATCGCCGGTCTCGCCCCACCTCTCCTTGAATTCCTGGTCGAGCCGGGCAGGGTCACGGTAAATCCAGGCGCTGGTGCCGGCGGTCGGGAAGTAGACTCGCTTGGCAGAAGTCGGCACGAAGGTGTCGAGCCGGTCGGCGAGTCCCGTCTCCCGAAAGATGAAATCCGGCATCAGCCCGAGCACCGAGGCACCGAGCGCGTAGCTCTGGGCCAGCCCGTCGACGGTGGCGGTGGCGCTGACACAGGCTCCTCCGGCTCGATCGGCCCGGTCGAGAACGGTCACGGTGTGGCCGGCGCGCCGCAGGTAGTGAGCGGCCACCAGACCGTTGATCCCCGCGCCGACAACGACGACGATCATGGACCGGCAGTATAGGCGGCCGAGCCGTTCGCGCAACGGGGTGTCGGTCTCCAGGAAAACCGATGGCCGCGCCCGCTGGCTATGACCATTCTGGCGTGGTCGACGGTTGGAAATCCACTGAGGAGGCAGACTCGGCTGGGTCTGGGTGAACGTTGCCTGTTACCGGTGGTCGTGTAGCCGCCCAACGCCCGCGCTTGACCTGCGGGCGATGAATGTACGCGTCCACAACTGGACGGCTTCCTTCAAGCATACAGCGCCCGACAGGTGCAAGCGCTGGTTAGGCGGCAACGAGGGAGCATGTGTCCTGAGGTCAATGTGTCCCTAACCGATTCCAGGGAACCACCGCCAACGAACCTCTGCGAGGTATGCAGCGTATGCCGGGTCCTCCCGCAGGAAGTGTTCTTCTACGAGGCCTCTGAGCATGAGGGAGGCGATGAGAGCCACGGCGATGGTCAGGTTAAGAGGTGAATAGGCGCGCAGAACGAAGGCGAGCAACGAAATGAACGTGCCGGTGTAAATGGGATGCCTGACGAAGCGATATGCGCCTCGCGTCACCAGTCGCCGTTGCGCAGGAATGAAGCCGATGTTTCGGCCAAGACTCAGCAGCGAGTAAACAATAATCAGCGCCGACACGATGGCGAGACTATTCCCGACTAGGGGCGCGATCAGTGTGACGCCGGGATCGGCATAGGCGGAAAAGCCGAGCGTCGCATAGGTAGTCACAAAGGCCAGGAGCCAGTACCAAGGATTGGGGGTTACCCGAACCGGTGCAGTGCGCAGAACCATTACAACTATGATGACGAGAAGTTGGATGCCGAGGACGGCACGCGGGAAGTTCACGTGTCCTACCACCCAGCGGCGGTATAGCTCGATGACGAATGGGATCGTGGCCACGAGGGCTATGCTCTTATCAACCCAAGGAATGGCCAAGAGGTCCATGAAACGACGTTGGGTCATTTGGCCCTCCAGCAGGAGGTCCGTCGCCGCCTAACGCCCGCGCTTCACCTGCGGGCGACAACTGAAGTGTCCACAACTCTACGTTCCATATATCTCCTGGGAGCCTCAACGGCGATAGGGCGCTCGGAGAAGCGCCCGGCACGTGCAAGCGCCGGTTAGACAACCCCGGCTTTGGACGCCCGCCAGGAAAGGGCCAGACGCCGACCGTGCGCCGCACAATCCCGGAGATACAGATTGATGAGGCTTTGATACGGCAGCTCGGTGTCTGCGGCGAGCTGCCTGAAATACGCGATGGTGGCTTCGTCCAGGCGAATGGTCACTGGGCGCTTCAGCCGCTTCGCATAGGGGTTGCGTCGGGCTTGGGAGAAATCGTAGCGTTTGCGCATTAGGCGTTCCTGGTAACGTATTGGCGACGTTCTAGGTGGTTGGCCTTGCGAGCCGAGATGATCCGAATCACTTGCTCTGCTTTCCGGTAGCAATGGATGACGACGAGCACCCGGAGCTTCGCACTGAGGCCGAGGAGGACGAACCGGCGACTACTTGCGCGATTGTGACTTCCGCGGACTCGCGGGCACACCCCGTCGGCTCCTCGTTACGGGCTTCGTGGCGTTGGCTGCCTCAAACAAATGCCGAATGCCGTGTTCCAACAGTTCGACCGCCCTCTCCAATGCGCCGAGTTGTCCAACCCGCACTATTGCGACGGACAAGTGCAGCTCAAATGACGGAGGGCGCAACACTTCAACGGTACCGGTGAATTCGTTCCTGGCAATAAAGCGAGCCGGCAGCAGCCCGACTCCATATCCTGACTGAATGAGTGCCAGATGCAAATGCACGTTGTGGTGGATTTCGGCTGCAATCGTGGGGGTGACGCCGACACGCTCCATTTGATCGATCAGGCTTGCCCGAAGCAAACACCCGGGCGGATTGAGCACCCAAGGTGCTCTTCCCAGACTTTCCCAATCACCGCCCACGTTGCCTGCGGCGCCTTGGACGATCTCCATATGGTCGCGAGCGATGATATTTGTCAAAAGAGGTGGAGGCGCGGTTTTGCCTTCGGGCAGAAACACGGCAGCAACATCGAGTTCACCGGCCAGCAGCCGGTTGAACAATTCACCCGTAAGTCCGCTCAACAGCCGCAGTTGAATCTTGGGGTACTCCTTTGTCAGCGCCCGAATAGGTTCGATAAGCGTCCCCTCGGCCAGGGCATGCGCGAGCCCGATGCGCAAGAGGCCGTGCGGTTCGGCGTCGGGCGACGCCAGAGATCTCAGCGCCTCGGTCCGCTGCAACATGTCTCGCGCTCGCTCAAGCACCCGGGAGCCCAGCGCGTTCAGGCGCGGCGGCTTCGTTGAGCGGTCGAGTAACTCAGCACCCAATTCAGCCTCCAGCCTTTGCAGCTGCCGGGTGACAGCCGATGGCGTCCGGAATAGCCGATCAGCTGCACCGGCAATGGACCCAGCCTGGGCAAACTCTACCAGCGCGTGTAAATCGTCGAGCACGGGATCCTCCTGAGGGAACTCGTAAAACCTCCTCCCAACCAACCAGTACCTCCGAAACCCTCCTCCCAACCAATAGCAGCATCGTGCGCCAAAGGCAATATCATCGTGCTAATACTGAACTTGTGGAATTATAGGTATTCCCCTACAATCCGTCTCCGGGATTGACCGCAACGCTGGCCGGCGCGCAAACCCATCCAGCGACTTAGCCACTCAACGAGTAAAGGCAGTGGAGGTAGCGTGAACCGATCAGGGTCGAGAGTGGTCAGTTCCACTCAGGAAAGGACGATGTCCAGTGCCGCGGACAATATTGTTAGCCACGCTTCTGGCCGGCGCGCTCGCCGGAAGTGCCCTGGCGCAGGCGCCGGAGGCCAGCTGTGCGTTGGTTTCAGCGCCCGAGGGCATTCCAGCTGCGCTTGATGCGGCGATCACCGGGCCCGCGGACAAGGATCGAGCCTGCATGAAGGCCCTGTTAATACCCGAAGCCCGTTTGATGTTTGTTTCACTGGGCACGGACGGGGCGCCCACCTGCAGGATCGCGACTTTGGACGATTGGATCGCCCGCATCAAAGCCGGTGGCCACGCCGTGTTGGAAGAAAAGCAGCTGAAGTTTCGCATTGAGCGCTACGGCAACATCGCGCACTTATGGAGCAGCTACACGCTGCAAAGCGATGGCAAGCAAGTCGCGCGCGGCATCAACAGCATTCAAGCGATCAAAGAAGCCGGAGGATGGCGAGTTACGGGCATCCTGGTGCAGGCCGAGTCGGCCACTGCGCCGCTGCCCAAGGAATACCTGCCGTAAAGCAGGCACGCTAAGAGCCGTGAAAAGGCAGCGGTCGACTCATCGCAACAACGAAAGTGCCTTTCAACCACAGGAGCTGCTATGAGCAAGACCGCAATTACCTCGCCTGAGCTCTCGCCGCCGGTCGGCCCATTTTCCCAGGCGGTCAAGATCGATGGTTTCCTCTTCTTCAGTGGCCAGGTCGCCCAGGACCCGGCCACTGGCAAGGTGGTCGGGGGGGGCATTGTGCCAGAGACGGAGCGCGTCTTCCAGAATCTCTCCGCGGTTCTCAAGGCGGCCGGCAGGAATTTCGACGATGTCGTGCAGGCCCGCGTGTTTCTCACGAGCATGAGCGACTTCGCCGCGATGAATGGCATCTACGCCAAGTATTTCCGTCAGCCCTTTCCCGCCCGCACCACGATTGGGGCCGCCGAGCTGCCGCTTGGGGCCTGCGTCGAGATCGACCTCGTCGTCAAGGCTTGAGGCGACGCAAGGAGGGCCCTATCGCGGGAATCTCAGAGGCTCCAACCCTTCGAGTCGCTTCGGGACATGCCATATAGGTAAAGGAGCTCCACATGAAGAAGATCGTGATTCAGTTCGGGTTGTGCGCGCTTGCGGTCGCTCTGATGGCGCCGTTGGCGCAGGCGCAGGTGGCAGGATTGCAGGCCGCCTTCGGAGAAGATGCCGGAACGCTTGCCGACAAATTCACTGGACTCGCCCGCGTGATGGTGGGCAAGTACGACTGGAAGCCCGGCCAGGGCGTGCGCTCCGTCGCCGACGTCTTCAACCTGATCGTTTTCGAGAACGGCCTGCTCGCCGGTGTGCTTTCGGGTACACCAAATGCGGGGCCCAGGCCCGCGCCCATCACCGATCCAGAGCAATTGCAGGAAGCTCTAAGGGCTTCTTACGTCAATCTGCAAAAAGCGATTACAGGACTTTCCGACACCGACCTGCAGACGACTGTGCAATTGTTCGGAAGAGACTGGACCAAGCAGGGCGCGGTGATGCACGTCCTCGCAGATCAGCACGAGCATCTGGGGCAGTCGATCGCGTACGCGCGCACCAACGGCGTAGTGCCGCCCTGGTCCAAGTAGCGGGCCCGTGACCTGAGAGGAGCGTCTCATGGGCCCTCTACTTCATGATGTTCGCCAAGGTTGGCGCATGCTGGTCAAGAAGCCCACCTTCACGATCGTGGCGGTCCTGACGCTGGCTCTGGGCGTGGGAGCCAACACAGCCATGTTCAGCATCGTGAATGCCGTGTTGCTGCGTTCTCTGCCCTACCGCGATCCTGATCGTCTGGTCCGGATCTTCTTTAACGAGCCCGGTGTAGGATTGCGGGACGTTAGGTTCTCCAAGCCCGAGCTGGATGACCTGCTGACGCGAGCGGGTGTATTTGAAGATGTGAGCCCCATCTTTGAGGGTAGCGAGGATTTGACCGGCGCCAAACAGCCCGAGCGTCTCGAGGCGGTCAATGGCAGTTTCGGCTACTTCTCCATGCTGGGTGCGACCCCGCAAATTGGCCGGTTGTTTGGTCCGCGGGACTTCGTGCCCGGTTTCGCATCAGTGGTGGTGATCAGCGATGGCCTGTGGCGCCGCGCCTATGGCGCCGATCCCAAGGTTATCGGCCGTACCCTCCGCCTCGACAATGATCCCTTTACAATTGTCGGGGTTCTGCCACGCGGATTCCGCCATCCCGGACCAACGGTTTCCGGCGACGTGGAAGTGTTTGGCGCCGCCGGATTCAGCGGAGTTCCCTTTCCGCCCCCATTACGTGGTACCCGGGTCTTAGTAGGCGGCATCGGACGACTCAGGCCTGGCCTGACACTGGAGCAAGCCCAGGGCCGGCTCACTGCGATGGCTGCCCAATTACGCCGCGACTTTCCCGCAGATTATCCGCCGCAGGCCCAATGGACCATTGAGATTCAACCCCTACAGGACACCTTGGTGGGCAAAGTGCGGCCCATGCTGCTGGTGTTACTGGGTGCGGTAATCCTGATCGTTGTCATGGTATCGTTGAACATTGCCAACCTCCTCCTGGCGCGCGCTTCGGGGCGGCAACAAGAGATGGCGGTGCGGCTAGCGCTGGGGGCGAGCCCCGGCCGTATGGTGCGCCAGCTGCTGACCGAGTCAATGCTGCTGTCCCTCATCGGCGGTGCCGCGGGAACTGCAGCCGCGGTGAGTACTCTGGGCTTTATCCTGCGCCTTGTGCCAGCGACCGTTCCCCGGCTCATCGAAGTACGCGTCGACTGGGTGGTGCTGACATTCGCTCTGCTGATGTCCATTCTCACCGGTCTGGTGTTTGGACTTGCTCCAGCGCTTCATTCGGCCAACGGTGCTCTCTCCCTGGCCATTCGTGAAGGCGGGCGAGGGTCCGGCTACAGCACCAGAACCGGCCGGTTGCGCAATGTTCTGATTGTCTCTGAAGTAGCATTTGCCCTCATACTGATGGTCGGGGCCGGCTTGCTGCTGCGTACGCTCCAGGATCTCTTGCAGGAAGACCCAGGCTTCAATCCCACTCGGGTTGTCACGGCAAACATCCAGCTGCCGAATCCCAACGATCCAGACACGGATCCGTATCGCGATATTCCTCGCAGAGCTGCCTTCAATCGTGAGTTGCTGCGGCGCATGAAGGCAATGCCGGGAGTGCAACTCGCTGCAATCACCTCGGCCCTGCCGACCACCAATAGCAACCCCAGCGCGGTCGGTGGTGTAACGATTGAAGGCTTCGCGATTGAAGACAGACCGGTCGAGTCCTCGCTGGATCTGCGCGCCGAGCGAATACGGATAAGCCCTGACTATTTCAGGGTGTTACAGACGCCGCTCGTCAGCGGCCGCTCATTCACCGAGGGCGATGAAGACGGCCAACCGCCGGTGGCCATCATTGATGAAAGCACCGCTCATAAGTATTGGCCGGATCGCGATCCACTGGGCCGCCGAGTCCGATTCGGACGAGACTCTACCAAGCCATGGACGACCGTCGTCGGTGTCGTCAAGGATATCAAGAGTGACGGTCTCGACATCGATGGCGTTCCCCACATCTACCTGTCGACCTATCAGGACAACGGCAGGCGACTGAGCGTGGTGTTGCGGACGCCTCTGCCCGCGCCCCTGCTCGAACCACAGATTCGGCATGAAATCCAGGCCATTGATCCCGGCTTGCCGACATTCGGTGTGTCTTCTATGAGCGACGTCCTTGATCGGTCACTGGCTTCCCGCCGTTTTGCGGCCAATCTGGTGGGCGGATTTGCTGGATTGGCGGTGCTTCTGGCGTCCATCGGCATTTACGGCCTGTTGGCTTATATGGTCGGCCAAAGGTCGCGCGAGATCGGTATTCGCATGGCCCTGGGCGCGCGGCCGAACGACATCCTGCGAATGTTCCTGGGCAAGGGGGTCCGGCTTGCCGGCGTGGGCATCGTTGCCGGATTGGTCTTTTCTGCAGCCACTGTGTCCGTGATGGCAAGCTTGCTTTATGGGGTGCGCCCCCGTGATCCGGGTGTGTTTCTCATCGTGCCTCTCCTTTTACTGGCGGTGGCCGCGCTGGCCAGCTATCTCCCGGCACGCCGCGCGACCAGGGTAAACCCGATGATCGTGATGAAGGAGTAGTCGAGCCATTCATAATCCTCCGTATTGCCGAAGAACGGGGAGGCTTCGCAGTGCAATACTGATAGTAGGCATCGGCGCGTTGGGCGGAACCATTGCGGCGCGCGCCATCCGCACCGGACTGCCCGTCCGGCTTGCGGCTCGCAATGTCGCTTCTGCGGACGCACTGCGCAGATCGGGCCTACGAGTGTCCGGCATTGGAGGCGAAGTGAGGGCAGGCGCGATCGACGTCGCCGCAGTTGAGGACTACGGAAAGGGAGCCCAGTTTGACCTGATCCTGCTGGCCACCAAGGCGCAAGACGCGAGAAAATCGGCCTGAGTCCACGAGCTGTTGGCGACCATGAGGACGGCGCCCTCGGCGTCGTTCACGGAGGCGGTGAGCTCGTGCCCATTGAGCATCAAGAACGCTTCCATGGCCGCGTGTCCCGCGCGCTTGTTGCCATCCAAGAATGGGTGACCTTGGATAAGGGCAAAGCCGAGAATGGCCGCCTTAGCAGTTAGGTCTGGATACAGGTCTGCCCCACCGAACGTTTGGCGGGGCAGGGCTACGGCGGCCTCCAAGTAACTCAGCGCGGCTAGACTTTCGCGGCCGCCACTCGCCGCCATGATGCGTTGGTGCAGCTCAAGCACCTCCCGAAGCGTCAAATAGCGCACTAGCGCAGATGATCGTAGAGCTCGGCGTTCTTGGTGAGGACCTGATCGGCGGCGCGAGAGAACTCGGGATCCGGACGGCTGACGAGATCCCGAACCGCTGCAGAAGCCAGGTCTTCCGGGCGAAGATTCAGCCGGCGGGCTGCGGCCTGTAGCTGCAGCTCCTGCTCTGTGGTCAGTTCCAGGGAAATCTTCATACAAGAGAATCTAAGTGACGATGGGGCTATCGGATACCGCAGCCATTTCAGCCGTCTAGCGACTGGCGCATCAGCTGCGAGGGCGCTGCCAGAGCCAGCCCTCCTTCGTCAGCTGCATGCGCTTGTTAAACGGCGGCTCGAACAAGTCGTGCATTCCGGTACTCAACCCGGTGGGACCGTAATTCTTGTTTCCACGACGCACCGTCTATTGGGCCGTTACGCGGGTCGCGTGAATTGTCATGATCTTCTGGAATGGGCCACCCGGCGGAGCGAGATATCCAGTCTCCGTAAAGGTGTTCGACGTGATGTCGGACCACGCCACGCGTGAGGTCATCATCTTACCCTCTGAGAGCTCCTTCTCGTCGATTGTCAACTCAGTGCCCGTCCAATGAACAACCACATCGTCGACCGCGCCTTTGAGGTCACACGTAGTCGACATCTGGTTGCTACAATCCATCGCGTGAAACTCCTTGGTTTTCAGGTCTCGCCAGAGAAGGCCGACTACGATGATAGTTTGCGGTCCCGCGGTGAAAACCTCCTCGTCGGTGAGTGTCAGTCCCTCTGGACCCGCGTGCCAGGTTTCCTCTCCGGTACCCTCGAGCCCTTGAGGCGTCTCTTTGGACGGTTCGAATTTCAGCTTCAATGACCAATGCCCTGACAAGGCTTTAATCAGGGTTTGCATCTCACCTGTTGGTTGCGATGCCTGAACATCGCCGGCCGCAATTGTAAGTTGCGTCCCCAACAGACTGGGGGATGCAGTGATCAAAGCGCCGAACGCCACTGTGAATATGAAGCGCATACTGTCCTCCTGGATCGGCGCGAGGGCCGAGATTGTTATTGGATCAGCGAGGTATAGATGCCCTTGGGATCACCATCGGTTAACTCGGAGTACTGGGGAAGTCGGCGCCCAATGACGTCCGCTAGTGCCGGTGAACGACACGGGCCTGGCCGACCACGTCTTGGATGGCTTGAGTGACGAGGTCGGGTTGGTACAGTTGAATCAAGTGGTCGCTCTCGGCTGCAACGACGAGCTTGCCATTACTCGACAGCTCCACCAGAGCAGCTTCACGTTGAATAAGCACGTCCGTGGTCCTTTGGCCGCGCCGCAGGACGATCAATGGCAAGTCGCCCAGCAGGTGCGGCGTGGAGAGCCGAAGTGCACGCAACGCGATGAACTCCTGCCGCCATGATTCGGCACTGATCCAGGAATGCGACATATCGACCCGGGACCGCCACAATCGCTCGGCCCACACTTCGGCACGCTGTAGCTCAGGGGATAGCTTGGTATAGGGCGTATCAGCCGCCGTTGGGAGCTCGAGCGGTGGGGGCGGATTCTTGATGTAAGGCGCGTAGACCGAGGCGAGCTGATCGTAATTCAGCAGGATACCTTGTGTCGACTTGCCAGCGTACAAGTACTCTGCGTCCTCCTCAGGTGTAGGATCTACCAGCACCAACCCGACGACGTCATCAGGATGCCGCCGCTGATACGCCCGCACGTACATCCCGCCCAATGAGTGCCCGACTAGGACATAGGGAGGCTGTAGGTGAGCCGCGCGGAGGAGTAGATAGAGATCGTCCATCGTTTCTTCGACGGTGTTTTCCGCGGGCCCCCGGTCGCTCCAGGCGAAACCAGCGCGATCATAAGAACAGATCTGGGTGAACGCCGAGACTCGGTTCTGCACCAGAGCCCACTCGATCGAAAAGCTGCTGCTACCGCTCTCAGTGACCACGGTGGGTGAGCCAGATCCGGTGCAGTGGATATGCAGGCGGCGCCCGCCGATATCGACGAGCTCCCCGAGCGGTGGAGGTACTGGCTCCTGTGCTTTCAGCACCGCAGCGCTTACGAGCAAAAAAGCGGACAGTACCTGAGTTGCGATCATCGTCTAGTCACCACGTGTGACGAGAGAAAATGGAGGATGGCAGCGCCGCCTAACGCCCCGCATCAGCTGCAGGCGGATGAACTCCAACCTACACAATCCGACGGCTTCCGCTAAAAGAGCGGCCTGTCAGCTGCAAGCGCTGGTTAGATGGCGCAGGCGCCACGCTCCTAGTCCGTATCCGCTCAATCATCGTCGTCACAGTCGGCATCGAAGAGTGCACGCGCCTGCTTGAGGTCACCCTCGAGGGCGGCGAGGCAAGCCTGAAGCGCTTCCCGATACTCCTGTGGCCATGGCCGCCCGAGAGCCTCTCTAGTCAACGCCTTGGCCTCGCTCAGGGCATCCCCATAGGCCGCGGCCAACGTTGGCGTGAGCGGGGGGCCGTGGCCCTCCAAGCGATTGAGCTCGATGTACGCGCAAAGGTGCAGCGGGTCGAATTGCTCATCCTCGCCGCGGCGAGTCCTTGCGATTGTGACAAGGTGAGGCACCGCGGCATAGCTCGCCGAATAGATGTCATCCTGATGGCAGAGGCAACTCCAGAGATCGAACCAGGGACTCTCATTCAGGTGCCCCGCTCGCAGGTCCGTCTGGGCGCGTATCAAGAGATCGGGTAGGCCCGTGGCCGGGCCATATGCGTGTGCCAGGCTACTCCAAATTGGATCGTCGAGTGAGAGCATGGGAGTGTGCGCCATCTAACGCCCCGCATCAGCCTGCAGGGCCGCGGCAAGATCGGATGAGTATGAGGGAAGCCGGCAGGTGGTGCTAGCCCTTACGCAAACCGATGGCCGGGCCCTGCCAGCTGCATGCGGTTGTTAGGCCGCAACGCGGCGCAGTCGGCAATGCTACTGGGGCGCCACGCCGCGCCTCTGACTACTGCGAACGTGCCCAAGCAAGTGCCACGATGGCGCCGCCAAGACACATGCCTGTGCCGACGAGATGCACGATATCCACCGCCCGAATGGTGGCAAGGGTCGGGCGAGCGAGCATGCTGCAAAGGCTTAGGAGACCAAAGGCGGCGAGAACGAAGACGACTCGAAGAGATTCGCGGCGTGAGCTCATGGATTATCGCTTCTTAAGCGTTGTGGACGAGGAGGCAGATTGAGTCATGGAATGCGGCCTAACGAATCGCGCATAAGGCGACCTGCGGGCGCCGCAGACAAGATAAAGGGCTTCCATTGGGCATTCCGCCGCAGGCGGCGGCCGCATGCCGTCAGCTTCATGCGCTGGTTAGGCCGCGCCCGTGACAGGCCGACCCGAAGCGGGCTTCGGTCAGTTCCCTCGCGCGTCTGTGGCCGACGCCCGTTCTCTTGCTGGAAGGGCTGCAAGGAGCAGGACGCCAATCGCGCCAACGATCACAATGTCCTGGGGACTATCCTTCCTGCGCATGCCGTGGGACCAGGCCTCGATTGACATGATCAGCATCGTGAACGCATGGGCCAGGGTTGACCAAGCCGCAAACGCGATCAGCGAGCGATGCCTTGGCGGCTGCTTCAGGGCCAGCAACAAGAAGACCCCCAGCACGGTGTTAACGCTCATGAACATCGGGAAGGCATCCTGATGCTGCTCAAGCCAACTGGAGTGCCATAGGCTTTGGAACAGGGGGATGGCCCAAGCCAAATACAACAGGCCCACCAAGACCAAGACAACCTGCAAAACGCGCTCACGCTTCATATAGTCCTCGATCTTGGGAGGTGTGTGCAGCTCGCTGACACCTGGTGAGTTGAAGCCGCAAGAGCAGGTGCTGGAATCACGCAGTGCCCTCCGGCGACCTGAAGGTCGCGACTTGAGGGGATTGGGCGCGGCCTAACGCCCGCGCTTCACCTGCGGGCGATCTAGGCCAGCCTTACACAACTGGCTGGCGTCCTTTGAAAATACAGCGCCCGACAGGTGGCTGTTCGAACGGCGTCTTCGAGTCGGTCGGTCATATGCCGAACGGTCTCCGAGCGACGGGGCGCTGCCTAACGCCCGCGCTTCACGTGCAGGCGCGATCCAACCACTGAGTGAACGGACGCCTCCCTACCGCCTGAAGGGTGGCTGGGGGGCGACGGGCGTACCGCGCCTGGAGCGACTGCCACTTGCAAGCGCCTGTTAGGCAGCAGCGGTAGCGCTGAGCCGCGCCCCGTCTCAGTGGAGCCTAATATCGACCGAGAGTTCCTTCTCAGCCGGCGTAAAGAGGAAGCGCGCGATCTCAGTGTATCGTAGGACTTCCCCAGTCGCCAGATCTCGCAGATCGCCCTCAGCTTGCCACCCGAAGGCGTCAGTGCCAGGGCTGCCCTCTCCGCGAAGGTCGTTGTCGGTGCGAATGAGGTGGACTGTGCCGGCGGCAAGTAAGGGCGCAGTCGCGAGAAAGCTGCAATCGAAGGGCACAGCAGGGTAAATCAGGACATTGTGGTTCTGTCCTTGAAAGATCGCATGGAGACCCGAAACCGTGGCGATGGTCTGTATATCGAGCGAGTCGATGACCGGCGGCGTCCCTCCGCAGATATCGGCGAACGGGGTCGATGTGCTATGAATACTGAGAAGCCCGCGTTGCATGTCGTACACAAAGAAGCCGACGAAAGCGCCAAACCGGACGATCCCGGAGTTCCCGGGCATGGCCGGGCCGGAGGAAACCGCGAACGCCCGTAGCGGCGACAAGGTCTCGATGTTGGGCGAGGAGGCGTCCCCGCACCCCAGCGCTAGCGCTGGGAGGCCGACGACAGCATAGGAGGTGGAGAGATGCATAGAGCAGTCCAGAAGTGGGTTACGGGAGGATGTGGCCAACGTCAGGTGGCGTCAAGCGCGTGGAGGGGGGAGCTGCTGCCTAACGCCCGCGCTTCACCTGCGGGCGACGAGTAAGGGTGTCCACAACTCTACGCTCCATATACCGCTGACGGAATCACCTGGCGATAGGGTGCTGCCCAAGAAGCGCCCGACAGGTGCAAGCGCTGGTTAGGCAACTCAAGAGCCGTTCTCAAACGAGGGTTTCCAAAATAGTGCTCCATAGCCAGCTCCGTAGAGAAGGCCAGTGATAGCTGTGGAAATGCACATAACCTTGAACGAAGCGTTCGGCAGGAAAATGAGATAAGTCCCGAATGCCAGTGGTATCGCGATAACAAAGCCGGCGACGCTAGCACGCCAACGGGTGGTAAGCCATCCCCTGAGCAGATCAATGGCGCATCCGACGAAGAGACCGCCCACAAGATAAGCCAGCACGACTATCCAAAATGGTTGCCCATGAAAGGTCGAATGGACACCACCACTAGCGAGAGCAGTGACGGAAAATAGGGCCGCGTAGATCAGTGCGACCCTCAGCGATGCTTTTACCGGCCGAGGGATAATCATGAATCGCCAAAGGCACTGGGAACTGAAGATGCTTCGCTACGACCGCAGACCGTCGAGTTGCCTAACGACCCGCGCTTCACCTGCGGGCGATGAATGTACGAGTCCACAACTGGACGGCTTCCTTTGAAACTACAGCGCCCGACAGGTGC
>Ga0207701_10004305_pt1 | contig 14473 bp, 7 predicted proteins | sample KBSSwiSSwithPhiX_FD_184294 | JGI IMG/M metagenome (GOLD analysis project Ga0207701, IMG submission 184294) | Switchgrass rhizosphere bulk soil microbial communities from Kellogg Biological Station, Michigan, USA, with PhiX - S5 (SPAdes) (version 2) | ecosystem: Environmental > Terrestrial > Soil... | reverse complement strand
CAAGCGACGATATTAGTAGCACCTGTGTGCTCATGACGTTGACTCGTGGCCATCCGCTACCGCGGACGGTACTGAATACCCACTTGATCAGAGGTTCCTGAAGCATATCGGACATCCGTTGAACTATTTCTGTTACGTTGAGTTGCTTGTTGAGAAAGCTATGCTCACTACCAACAACCTGACATTTCGCGTTGGTACCAGGGATCTCATCTCAAACATCTCGCTGACGTTTGCACCCGGCAAACTTCACTTAATAATTGGACCAAACGGGGCAGGGAAATCAACTCTCATCAAAGTTCTAGCGAGATCATTGCGGCCGCAAGTCGGTACGGTCGATTACGACGGGGTTGAGTTTTTGGAGTGAAGGCCGCTTTCGTAGGCAGTCAGGATTCGGGAATGCACATCGTTTTCAGCTGACTGAATGCACAGTTATTGAGCAACCGTTACCACCTTCCTTAGGTTGAAACAAACAGCTCAACGGAAAGTTAATCCGTTGCGCTGTCATCTCAACTGCCGGTTGGATTTCGACTAGTTGCTCCACGACTAGGCGCCCCTTGTTAATAATCGTCCTAAGCCGGACGTCTATTAAGGGACGTGCTCGACCAATTAGGACGTCCTAATTCTTGATTTCATTCTGATTCGGTCATAATCTTGGCGCCAATCGGAAAGAGATCCGTACCTGCATCCGCAACCCGCGCAACGAAAGGAATAGCCATGAGAAGACCTAAATCGATCTCCCTTCTGCCAATTTGTCTGTTGCTGTTGCTGCAACTGGCAGTTCTCAACGCTCTCGGACAGACGCAACAACGTCCTATCGAACTGGCCGACATCATGGCCTGGAAAGGTATCAACGCGACCGCGCTCTCCGAAAATGGTGAGTGGTTCGGTTATCGACTGAGTCCCGCGGAGGGGGACAGCGAGGTTGTTATCCGCCAAACCAAAGGCGACAAGGAATACAAGTTCTCAATTGGCGAAATACCCACGCCGCCCGCTAACTTTGGTCCAGTCGATCCCTCCACCCTTCCTGCAACAGGGCCGGCTGTCGCGTTTTCAAGTGATGGCAAATACGCGGCTTTCACCGTGTATCCATCAAGAACTGAAGCTGCGCAGCTGAAGAAGCAACGCAAGCCAATTCAGAACCGCGTTGGCATAGTGAATCTCTTTACAGGACAAAAGGTGGAAATTGCCAAAGTTCGACGATTCGCCTTCTCTGGAGAAGCCGCCGGGTGGATTGCGCTCCACAAGTACGGCCCTGAAGCGCCGGCTGGTCCAGGTGCCGCGGCTGGTCCCCCCTCAGGTTCGTCAGGTTCTGGACCCAACGCAGCGCGGGATGAACGCCCGAAGGGATCTGATCTGATACTGCGTGAGTTAGCGAATGCTCAGGAGATCAATATTGGAAACGTCGCGGATTTTTCCTTCGACAAAAAGGGCCGGTACCTGGCATGGACCATCGACGCGCAAGACAAGGCAGGAAATGGCGTAGTGATTCGCGATATGGACAACGGAGCGATACGTCCGCTTGAATCAGATGATAAAGCTGTCTACTCGCGGCTGTCGTGGACTGAAGAAGGGAATGGACTTGCTGTTCTTAAAGGAATTGACGACAAGGCTTACGAAGACAAGCTTTACAGCGTGCTGGGCTTCAAAGAATTTGGTCCGGGCGGTCCGCAGAAAACCGTTTTCAATCCGTCCGGTATCAGTGGTTTCCCTGCAGACATGAGTGTGAGTCCAAATCGCAGTCCGTCATGGACCAAGGATCTCGGTGGTCTGCTGTTCGGCATCTACACACCAAAGAAAAAAGAGAAGCCGGAAGGTGAAAAAGGCGAAGCGGCTGCAGGCGACGCAGATGAAAAAGTCGATCTGGTGCTCTGGCACTGGAAAGATAAACGACTTCAATCGCAGCAGCAGGTTCAAGAGGGTCAGGACAAGAACTATAGCTACCTCGCAATCTATCGCCCGGCAGAGAAAAAGTTCTTCCGCCTGGCCGACGACTCACTGCGTCAAGTCACCCCTGCGCCCGAACATAAATATGCCATCGGTCGGAACGAAGATCCGTATGAGTTGATGAGCCGCCTGGACGGCCGCTCATTCGCCGATATCTCCGTCATCGACCTGCAGACCGGGCAGCGAAAGCTCGCGTTGACGAAGGCCCGTTGGACCATGGGTGCATCGCCAACCGGTACGCACTTTGTTTATTACGATGATGGCCAGTACTACTCTTACGACATGGCCTCAGGTCAGTCTGTGAATTTAACGAAGTCTGTACCGACCTCTTTCGTCGATGCGGAAAATGATGTGAACATCGTAAAGCCGCCCACGCCCTTTGTGGGTTGGGCGAAAGACGGTCGATTTGTTTTGCTCTCTGACAACTGGGACATCTGGCAAGTGCCAGTGGGAGGTGGCCCAGCCACGAACCTCACCGTTAACGGGCGGACTGAACAGATTCGGTATCGCCGCCCGACGATACTCGATCCAGAGCAGCGCGGCTTCGATCTTTCCAAACCACTCTACCTGGATGTGTACAGTGAATGGACCAAGAAGGACGGCATCGGGATTATCGAGCCCGGGAAGCCCGGGGTTAAGCGGTTGATGTGGGACGAGGCTGTCTATGGTGGTGTCACAAAAGCGAAGAAGGCCGAGGTCTATCTCTACACGCGCCAGACTTACAAAGATCCACCAGACTACTACGTGAGCGACGCCACACTTACGAACGGGGTGCGACTTACGAATCTCGCCGCCGGTCAGGAGAAGTTCCTCTGGACCAGCGGCACGATTCTCGTGGATTACGTGAGCGCAAAAGGCGACAAGCTCCAAGGCGCGCTGCACCTGCCGGCGAACTACGAAAAAGGCAAAACGTATCCCACGCTGGTTTACTTTTACGAAAAAATGTCGCAGACCGCCTACCAGTATGCGCGGCCGACAGCCAATGGTTTCAACCCTTCTGTTTACACGAGCAACGGTTATGCGGTTTTCAATCCTGACATAACCTACAAGATCAATGATCCAGGAATGTCGGCAGTCTGGTGCATGGTGCCCGCAGTAAAAGCAGCCATCGCCACCGGAGTAGTCGATCCGAAACACATCGGGATTCACGGACATTCGTGGGGCGGCTACCAAACTGCTTTTCTGATCACGCAGACTGACATCTTCGCGGCCGCGATTGCCGGCGCGCCGCTTACCGACATGATCAGCATGTACGGGCTCATCTATAAGAACAGCGGCGTGACTAACGGTCAGATATTCGAATCCAGCCAGGGCCGGTTCACCAGTGGACCATGGGAGAACTGGGAAGCGTATACCCGCAACTCTCCAGTAGCGTTCGCGCGGAATGTAAAAACGCCGCTCATCATCCTGCACAACGACAAGGATGGCGCCGTCGATTTCACACAGGGCGTCGAGTATTACAACACTTTACGACGACTGCAGAAGCGAGTGGTGTTGCTCGAATACATCGGTGAGAACCACGGGCTGGCGAAGCGCGCGAATCAGAAAGACTACACTGTGCGGATGAAGGAGTTCTTCGATCATTTCCTGATGAACAAGCCTGTTCCGAAGTGGTTCGAAGAAGGAGTGAAGCGTCTGGACATGGAGGATCACCTGAAAACACGAACGCAACCAGCTAAACCAACCGCGGTTCCTTCAGCCACGAGTACCGACTCGAAGGAAAAACAGAACTAAAGAATGAGCCGCAGATTTCGCAGATAAACACAGATTTGAACTGAAAGTGTTTGGGTTTCAGATCTGTGACTATCTGTGCAAATCTGCGGCTTAATCGCTACCGCGTTTCGCTTAGCGATTCAGGTTATTCAAATTAGCAACGCTTGGTGAGTAAATCCCATTTGGCTGAATAGCTTGTTGAACGATGCTCAGGTAGACGGTTAGACGGACCTCAGGTAGCTGGAATCGATCGGAAGTAGCCTTCGCACGATCAAAATCCGCCACACTGAGAGTGCCCAAAGTAGCGCTCATCGGCGCAGCAATAGTGGCAAGGCTGTTACCGCTTTGCAGCGATAATTCACCATCCACAAAGTAATTGAGACCGAAGCCGTTCAGCGTCCTGGCAGCTGCACTCAATTCGTTAAATTGATCGACTAATGGATCGAGAATCTCGAAACCTCGTTTTTCATCGTAGCGAGAAAACGCATTGGCCAGTTGCAACAGTGCTCTCATGTGCGCATGACTCTCGGCTTGAATTGATGTGCCAACAAGGCTGCGGGCTGTTTCCAAAAGCGCTAATGCCGTCGCTCGCTTCTGACCGGCGCCAATCTGATAAGCCATCTCGCTAACTGCAGCAGCCCGTTCTTCACTATTTGAGACTTTGGCGAGGTGTTTTAGCGCCTCTTCCATCCTGCCGTGAGCGGCTTCTGTGAATGCCGCTTGTCGCTCCAGATTATCCAAAGCCTGCCGGCGCGAACGTGGGTCGACAATGCTCTCAATGATTAACTGCCTTGCTTCCGCATAATTTCCAGCCGTCGCTCGCTGCTCGGCCAGCCGTTGAAGAAGTTGTCCTTTGATTTCAGGTGGTGCCTGGGTGATGGCTTCTCTTGCCGCCTCCGTTGAAGAGTTGCTGATCGATTCTTCAAAATTCTTCCATGACCTCGACTGTTCGCTGTCGATGTCTCGACCGCCATTCATCTCTTTTAGTTTCTTATCGACGGCAGCCGCGCCTCCTGGCACAAATCTATCGAGGTCATGTCCTAACAAGTTCTTCAAGGTCATCAGCAGCATTTCGGGTGCCCTGGCCACCCTGACGAAACCGTTACCGGTCTGCATGTTTACATCCTGCGACAGCATCTTGTCGGAGTACACATTAGTAGTCATCTGGTCGCCCGGCCTCGCTGAGAGCGCTTCAGAAAGGGCTTTTTGTATGAGTGCCCGATAGTCCTGCTCCGAAAGCAGGGCGTTCAGTGTTCGTGCATTATTAGTTTCGAGTCCCGGCAACGAACGGCCGAGGAGAGTGATTGCAATCGCGAGTGCCTCGGGATTTTGCATCAGCTTTGTATCGAGCAGTTTTGTCGTGAGGTTTTTTGTAAGCGTTCCGGCCAGTTCCGGGTTCACTTTGCTCAGACTTTCCACGGTTTGCAGCAACGAATGAGAGAAACCATCCTTTAAACTCGCCTCCGCTAATTCGAACGCACGTTGAGGATTCTTGGCAGCGATTTGACTAGCAAAAGATAACTCAAGCTGCCTGTCTGTTTCCGCTTCACGTCGATCCATTTCGGTTTTAATCGGTTTTCGTGTGGAGCGAAGTAGGGTCAAAGCTGCTTCCGGATCATGAAATGCCAACGTTTGCACGGCCTCAGCACGGATTTGCTGAGCCCACTGAGCCGCTTCGTCGTAAGACGGGTCGTCTGGCTTGAGACCAAGCAGGTAGTTCCTTGCATCCGTAACGGATTCAGATAAAAGTTTGGCTGCCTTCTTGTTATCGGTGGTCCATAGTAAGGTGGCGCTCTGAAGTTTCACGCGTATCCTGGTTTGAGGCTGCCGGATTTCTGGAATTGAGTTAACTATCTCATCCAAAAGCGCTAATCCCTTTGCTTTCCTCTCATCCTCGTCTTTGCCGACTTTCAATTCCTGTTCGGTCGCTTCGCGGATCTCGAGAGTCTTGATTTCGTACCGGCCGGGTTTTTCTACGGAATTCGAGTCGAGGGGAGAAACGGCAATTCGATAATCACCACCCTTCATCGATACGATCGAAACGTTCTCCGGACCCTCACTGCCGTTTGGTGAATCGAAGTCACCAAGGCGTTTACCGGTGGGTGAAAATACTCGGACGATGAGGTCGATACCATGTTGGTTTACGACAAACTGCAGATATTGGTCAGCCTCAAGCTTGATTGTGAAGTTGTGCGACTCGTTTGCTCCTATCGTTCGTTCGATAGCAGTGCCTGGTTGCAATGTGGTCTGATCATTCTGCGTCTGTGCAGCACCAACCGGAAAGACTAAAAGAAGGCAGAGAAGTGATAGCAGTGGTATTGCCGAACGAAGCATATGAACACCTCCGGAGCTCATAATCGTCGATCGAACGGTTTATAAGAAGCCTTAACGTTACGCCGCGTTGCAAGGTTTGTAAAACTTCAGACAGGCGGTCCGATTGGAAGATGGTACGGGAACGAGTGCGAAGGACAACCCTGCGGCAAGGTGCATGGTTTCATGTAGAGTGACAGCACTATCGTCGCTCGATCTCTGTCAGCAGAGTAGGCCTGCGGACTTTTCGAGCATTTCGGTTATCTGTCGGTGAACCTTCTTCTTATCTTTTTTGTCGAGCCCGGTTGAGGCCAATAAGAACGGCTCAAAGAAGAACCAGCCCAACGCGGAAGCGGCAAAGAAAGCGGCTAACGTTTCTGCATCGTACTCAGTAGGCCGTTTTGTTCTCGACTTGTTCTTTCGTAACAGTTCAATCAGCTGCTGCATGATCGGAAAGTGGTGACGAATAAGATGCGGGTCTGCGCCGTCGAGCATTGCACGGGCCAGCAGGGTTCGACGGGAAACATTCTCGCCGCTGATTTTGAAAAGCACGCCGATGTTGCCTTCAAGTCGATCGACTGTCGAAAACTGCTCACGGACTTTGCTTAGCATCCTTTCGTGAGCAGCCATGATCACGCTTTCTTTAGTGCCAAAATAACGATGAATCAGCGAGTAGTTGACGTTCGCCGCGTCAGCTATCTGCCGCAGCGAGATCTGTGTTGGGTTGTGTTTCGGAAGAAGCCCTTCGGTCGCCTCCAGGATCGCATTCACGATCTCATCGCGTCCGCGTGGACCGTTTTGTTTGCCGCTGACATGCCGGGTTTTCTTCGGCGGCTTTCTGGCTGCAATCGGTTTTTGTTTTGTCGCTTGTGCTTTCATCAGTCTCAGTCTTTAACCTCATTAGTGTCAGTTGCGGCCCTACACACGCGCTGTTCCTTCCGTCCTAAATCGGCGATTCTAACATCATTCCGGCGAAATGTAGCCACTGACTACATTTTGGTTGACAGGATGTAGCCACTGGCTACATAATCCTCCGCCTTCCCGGGGAATGCCAAAAATCCAGAGGAAACTATGAATCGTTTAATTGTTGTTTGTGCCATTGCTGTTTTGCTGTTTGCTACCTCGGTCAGCGCTCAGGTGGATGTGGCGACGGCCACGGTCAAAGGTTCTGTTACCGATGCGGCCGGCGCTGTGGTTCCCGGCGCTACCGTTACTGCAATCAGTGCCGAGCGTGGCGTTAGCAAAACCAGCGTCAGCGATGGTAGCGGCAACTATCAGATTCCTCTGTTACAGCCCGGTAAATATGCTGTGAAGATAGAAGCACAGGGCTTCTCGAGTTATTACACGAATGATCTGACGCTCACTATCGGACAAGTCGCTGTGCTCGACGCGAAACTCGAAGTCGGCTCCGTAAGCACACAGGTGCAGGTCTCAAGTGATGTAGGTTTGGTCGAAACGGAACGCACGCAGCAATCAAACACCATCGAGCAACGACAGATCACGGCACTGCCAAATATTTCGCGCTCCTTTACTGATTATGTGTTCACGCTCCCCGGCGTGGCGGATTCCAGCGTTGCATTCACCCAAAACGCAGCGCGCACTCTACGCAATACGCCATCAAGCAACATTTCGATCGGCGGCGGTAGCGGACGCGGCAATTACGTGACCATCGACGGCGGCGAAAATGAAAGCGGTTCCGGCAGTCTTCGTATCAGAAATATGAGCGTGGAGGCGATCCAGGAATTCCAGGTCAATCGCCTGGGCTTCAACGCCGAATACGGTTTCACAGCAGGCACCGCAGTCAACGTCATCACCAAGAGCGGCACGAACGACCTGCGAGGCAGTGCATATCTGTTTTATCGTTCGCAAAAGACATCAGCACGCAACCCGCTTTTTTTCGGGAGTGATAAACCGTACGAGCGATACATCTTTCCTGGTTTCACCCTTGGTGGACCAATTAAGAAGAACCAATCGTTCTTCTTTGTATCGTACGAGGGTCTCAAGCAAGACGAGGAGCTAATCCGATCTTACACATCGAATACCGCACTGCTGAGCGCAACTGCCGCACAGAATGCTTATCTCGCGCAGCTCGAAACCGGACCAAACTCGAATGCCAACACGCGTCGCATCGCAGCCAACCTGAGACAAGGATTGTTCACGCAGAGCAATTCCAATGCGATGAAGATTCTTAGTGAGAGTGAAGCAGGTTATATCGCACCAACCCGCCGCCATAATTTTATGGCCCGTCTGGATCATCAGATCAGTGAAAACGATCAGTTGAGTGGACGTTTCAGTTTCTCGAACGAGCGAAGTTTCCTGATTGGTCAGGACAACACCGAAGCCCCGAGCACTCGTTTAGGCGACAAGCTGCGTGATTACACAATGGTAGGAACGTGGAGTCACGTCTTTTCCAGCAATGTCATCAATCAGTTTCGTGCGCAATATGCAAAGAGTGATCTCATGCAGCGGTCGCCTAATGCTGAAACGCCGATTATCCAGATCCTGGGTGTAATCAATTATGGACCACCGACCGTTGAACCCAGCGACAAGTTCCAGAAGCGATATCAGCTCGAGGACCTCGTGTCGTGGACCAAGGGAGCGCATAGCACAAAGTTTGGCGCTTCCTACCGTCCTGTCACATATGATTTCGATTACGGGATTGCCCGGCAGGGATTGTGGGCCTTCGCTGGAGGTCTCGTGCCTCTTGTCCTGGCAGTTCCGGCTGCAGACCGCGCTGCTCTAACAGGACCATTGGCTCCACCAGCCACGACGGCGCTAACAGGTTTACAGAGTTTCAATTTCAACCTGCCGGCGCAATGGATTCAGGGCTTCGGCGACACGACGTTTTCTGCGCGACAGGACAATCTCGGTCTGTTCGCACAAGATTCGTGGAAGGTCGCAAGAAACTTAACGCTGGACTACGGAGTTCGGTATCAGTTTGACGGCGAGCCGGAGCCACTGGGTTCTAACGGCAACATTTCGCCGCGGTTAGGTTTTGCCTGGAACGTCTTTGGCAATGGCAAAACGGTACTTCGCGGCGGCGGCGGAACATTCTTCGCACCCATCACCGCGCAGATCTTTACCGGAGTTCGCTTGCAGCGTGACGTCGGCGATCAGTTGTACTTCAGCACAGCGTTGTTGACTGATCCGGCGCCAGTTAGTTCGGCGGCAATCTGGCAAAAAGGAATTGCGCTCGGCAAATTGCCGTTCACGATGTTGACCGAGGCTGATGTTCGTGCGCTTGGACTCACGACTGGCCCGCGTCAGAACAACCGTCGCGTCGCTGATGTCGATCCCGGCGACTATGTAAATCCTTATTCGATCCAGGCCGGTCTCGGCATTCAACAAGAGCTGGCACGCGATCTATCCGTTGAGTTGTCGTACCAGTTCTATCGCGGCATTCATCTGCCACGCTCCTACGAAGGAAACTACCGCGAGAGCGGAACGTGCGCTCAAAGTCATCCGCAGTGCGCCTATGGTCCACAGTACGTGAAAATCGATCCGACGATCGCACAATTGATCGTCCATTCGTCAAGCGGCAACTCGGTCTATCACGGAGGGACTGCCTCGCTGACGAAACGATTCAGCAACAGTTTCCAGTTTCAAACCAACTACACATTCAGCAAGACCATCGATGATGTCTTCGACTATGCAGGTCCGGGTGCTGCGCCATTCCCGTCGCGACGATACCTCGATCGATCACTGTCGTCGTTCGATATTCGCCACAATTTTGTTGCCAGCGGCGTGTTTGTCAGCCGGGCGCGGAATGTGATGCTGCGCGATTGGACCTTGAGCCCGATCGTCAATCTACGTTCAGGCGTTCCGTTCAACTTGTTCCTGGGCGCCAGCGTCAACGGCGACGCAAACACGACGGATCGTCCCTTCTTCGCGTCGCGCAATTCTGGTCGAGGGCCGAATTACTTCAACGCGAACATACGCATCAACCGTTTCGTGAGATTCACTGAAAAAATGGGCATGGACTTCATCGTTGATGTGACGAATGTGTTCAATCACGTGAATTACCAGCGCGTCAATGACGTCATCGGCGCTGCGAGTCCGCTGCTACTTGGTCCATACAACGTGAGCGGCAACCCAACGCTTCCGCCAACTGCTCCGCTGGGTTTCACCGCAGCGTTTCCCGCACGGCAGTTGCAGTTTGGCGCGAAGTTCAAATTCTAGGTGGAGATTCCTCTCTGTGTAACCTCTGTGTTCTAAGTGCTTCTTTGGTTTTGCCAGCAACATCTTTACCAGGGAGACACCGAGAACGCAGAAGTTACACAGAGAAAACCCAGTAGCGGTTTTTGATCTAACGAAGAGTTATGGCAGTCCAACTTGGGGATGACATCCGCAGTATTCCGACAACAGAATCTGCATCGTTTTCAGCGTGGGTCGCGTTTGCGTTGACGTTTGCGCTGATGATGTCAGATTACATCTCGCGTCAGGTGCTACTCGCCGTCTTCCCGTTCTTGAAGTCTGCATGGGGATTGAGCGATACGCAGCTCGGTTCGCTCGTCAGCATAGTCGCGTTAATGGTCGGTGTTTTGTCGATTCCGATTTCGTTCGCTGCTGACCGATGGGGACGAGTCAAAAGCATCGCAGCAATGGCGTGCTTGTGGAGTTTTGCGACTATCGCGTGCGGGTTCGCAACGAATTACGGACAGATGTTCGCAGCGCGAACGGTGGTTGGCATTGGCGAAGCGGCGTACGTCACGGCGGGCGGCGCGATTTTAATGTACGCCTTTCCCCCGCGATTGCGCTCCACCGTGATGGGAATTTTCCTGGGCGGTGCGTTGTTCGGCTCGGTCGTGGGTGTCGTGCTGGGTGGCGTGATCGCGACTCGGGTCGGATGGCCATGGGCGTTTATCTCGGTTGGCGTGCCGGGTTTGATTCTCGCTTTGCTGTATCTCCTGGTTCGTGATTACAAAACTGTAAATCTGACAAGCGCCACTGCTGACGAACGCAAAATGAGTTGGCGCGAGATTGCCAGGGCGTCGCTTGGTGTGCGTTCGACGATCTACGGCTACATCGGCGGTGCATTTCAGCTCTTTGCCTCCGCCGCTATCGTGTCGTGGATTCCGAGTTACCTGAATCGCTTCTATTCCCTGGCGCCTGAACAGGCGGCGATGAAAGCGGCGTTGATTGTATTAGTTGGCGGCATCGGAATGTCGTGCGGCGGTTTTGTCGCCGATCGTTTGAGCGTTCGCGATGTTCGCAACAAGCTGCGCGTTCCGGGTGGATATGCGATTTGTTCCGCCGTGCTATTCGCCGCCGCATTTGCACTGCCTGAGGGACAGCTGCAGTTCGCATTGATAGTTGCGGGCGCATTATTCGTCGGCGGGCACATGGGACCAGTCGCTGCTTTGGCGGCAGAACTGAATCATCCCGGCCTGCGTGCCACGGCTCTGTCGGTTGTTACTCTCGTCTACAACCTGCTTGGCCTCGCGCCTGGTCCATTTGTCGTCGGCGCGCTTTCGGATCGTTTCGGCTTGCGCACAGCGATGATGGTTATTCCAGCGGTATGCGCCGTCGCCGCGATCAGTTTTCTAATCGGCTCCCGTCATTTGCCGGAAGATCTCCGGCGCTTTCAGACGATTGAAGAAGTCCCTGGACAAATAGCAAGGGCGCAGTCCGCCTAAATTTCGGAGGAACTTATGCACTTCATGGACGACTCTCTCCTGCCTGAGAACCAGGAGAAATTAGTGATACAGGTTGCGCCGTACGGGCCGGAATGGTTGCCGGGAGATTCCGACGACATTCCTGTCACGATGGACGAACAGATCCAGAAAGCCGTGGACTGCTACAACGCAGGGGCGCAGGTTCTGCACGTGCACGTACGTGAAGCCGACGGCAAGGGCAGCAAACGCCTTTCGATGTTCAATGAAATGCTGGGGCGACTGCGCGAGGCTGTGCCGGAAATGATCCTGCAAGTGGGTGGCTCGATCTCTTTTGCCCCCGAAGGTGAAGGCGCCGGAGCCAAGTGGCTCAGCGACGACACGCGGCACATGCTCGCGGAACTTACACCGAAGCCTGAGCAGGTAACGATTGCCATTAACACGAATCAAATGAACATCACCGAGTTGTTGACGGAAGAAGACATCGCCGGCACCTCGATGATGAATCCTGCTTACTACGAAGCCTATCGTGAAATGTGGATTCCGGCAGGACCGACATGGGTTGCAGAGCATCTCAAACGACTTACGGCCAACGGTATCCAACCGCATTTCATGCTCGGCGATGTCGGCCAGCTTGAAACGGTTGAGAGATTGATTCGTCGAGGCGTTTACACTGGACCACTAATTCTGAATTACGTAGCGATCGGCGGTGGGCTTGCGGGAACGCATCCAGCTGATTTGATCGAGTTCATTCGTCGCGTGCCGGACGGCGCAGTGCTGACTATTGAAACACTGATGCGTCACGTACTGCCGATGAACACAATCGCGATTGCGCTTGGCTTGCACGTTCGCGTCGGTATTGAAGACACGCTCTGGGGAAAGAAGGGCGAGCGAATGACGTCGGTGCAGCAAGTCGAACAGATTGTTCGCATCGCGCGCGAACTGAACCGCGACATCGCTACCTGCGAAGAAGCGCGCAAGATTTATCAGATAGGTGAGTACTGGAGTTCGGCAGACGAAACTTTGTCGCACCTCGGCTTGCCGCCCAATCGCAAAGCAGGACAACGCGGCTTTCTTATTCATGAGCCGGTAACACCGGAGCTAGTGTTGGAAGCGAGAGCTAAGAATTAAGGATCTGTTCGCCTGATTCGCAGGCAGGGAAAAACGAAAAGAACATGGCACAGGGTATTCGATTTTATGAAACCGGCGCGCCCGAAGTGATGCGTTGGGAAGAGATCGCGGTTGGCGATCCTGGGGCAGGAGAGGTCTTAATCCGTCACCTCGCTGTCGGGCTGAATTACGCAGATACATATTTCCGCAGCGGACTCTATCCAGTTCCATTGCCCAACGGAATGGGCGTTGAGGGTGCGGGCATTGTTAAGGCGGTTGGCGAAGGTGTTTCTCACGTGGCGCCGGGTGACTTTGTCGCTTACACAGGTAGTCCGCTTGGCGCATACAGCACAGAGCGAGTAATGCCGGCTACGCCACTGGTGAAATTGCCCGAAGGTATTTCTTGCGAGACTGCAGCGGCGATGATGATGCGCGGCTTAACTGCGTCTTACCTCCTGCGACGCATTTATCCGCTCGAGGCAGGAATGACTGTCTTGATCCACGCCGCTGCAGGAGGTTTGGGACTCATCTTCTGCCAATGGGCCAAGCTGCTTGGGCTAACAGTGATCGGCACGGTTTCAACTGAAGAGAAAGCCGAAGTCGCACGCGCTCATGGTTGCGATCACATCATCTTTTACACATGCGAAGACGTCGCCAAGCGTGTGCGTGAGATTACAAATGGCGAGGGCGTGCCGGTTGTTTACGATTCCGTTGGCCAGGACACGTTTGCAGGTTCGCTCGACTCGCTGCGCAAGCGCGGCCTGCTTGTTTGCGTTGGAACGTCGTCCGGCAAAGTGCCGCCAATTGATGCGATGCAGCTTGTGATCAAAGGATCTTTATTTGTCACAAGACCCGCGCTCGCCGACTACATCACGCCACGTTCGGAATTGGAAGCGTTGTCGGCCGAGTTGTTCGATCATGTGGCCCACGGACGCATTAAGATCGAAATCAATCAAAGATATTCTCTCGAAGACGCAGTGCAGGCGCACCGCGACTTGGAATCGCGGAAGACTACGGGTTCGTCCATTTTTGTTGTGTGAGCTTGGGGCTGGCTAGACATAAGTCTCTGCATACTCTGCGTAGCAAGTTCGCGGGTTCTTGTTTTTGTAAGAATCTTTCCCGCAAAGGCGCAAAGGAGCAAAGAGAAAGAGAATACACCTCTGGGTTATCTTGGCTCCTTTGCGCCTTTGCGGGAAATGTTTGGTTGCGGCAGTGCTGCTCTGCGCTGTCTGCGCCTCGGCGTTTTTCATGACGTCTGAAACGTTCAAGAAAAAGGGTAGGGATCAAGCAAGGGTCTATTGAGCGTTTCAGAACGACTACAGATAAACGTGGAGGCGCAGACAGCGCAGAGTAAGTGGGGCAGCAACTTGGAGGCATTAGATGCCAAGTCAAACCGGATCAAGCGACGTAGACTCCGCGCCCGCCGTCGTTCGCGCGGAGTCGCTCAAGTCGTCACCAAAAATAGAACTGGTCGCGCCAGCACTTGGCGCAGAGATCTCAAATGTGTCCCTCGTTAGTGCCGTTGAAGACGACGATCTCTTCGCTGAAATCCGCGGGCTGCTGCTCAAGTACAGAGTTCTGTTCTTCCGCGACCAGGATATTTCGCCAGCCACTCACGTCGCTTTTGCCCAGCGCTTCGGTCCGCTTGAGGATCATCCGGTCGCGCCAAGTCATCCGGACCATCCGGAGTTGCTCTTACTGAATCGCGACACCAAACACTCGTACGAAAACACCTGGCATTGTGATGCGACGTGGCGGGCGAAACCACCATTTGGTTCGGTTCT
>Ga0207701_10004304_pt1 | contig 14473 bp, 14 predicted proteins | sample KBSSwiSSwithPhiX_FD_184294 | JGI IMG/M metagenome (GOLD analysis project Ga0207701, IMG submission 184294) | Switchgrass rhizosphere bulk soil microbial communities from Kellogg Biological Station, Michigan, USA, with PhiX - S5 (SPAdes) (version 2) | ecosystem: Environmental > Terrestrial >... | reverse complement strand
CCTTAATCGGAGTGCCATGAACGCCAAGTTCAAAGTCGAGCGATTTGAATGGATCAGGGCTGTTAGCAGCGTTGAGCGGCTGGAACGGTGACGAAACATCGAAGTAACGGGTCGGTCGCCAACCGGACGAAGCGCTGAAGTACGTCTCGTTGAGGTGGCCGAAGTCATTACCAAGACCGACTCCCCACAGCGGCATGACGTGATCCGCGCTACGCCCTCCCAGTGTCGGCCCGATCGCGGTATCGACATCGACCGATTCGTGATCGAGGCGGAAAGACGGCACGACATGAAATTTTCCGAAGCGGAAGATGTTTTCGATGAAAAACGCCTGGTAATCCGAATTACGCGATTGATCGAGGGTGTGGGTGCCGGATTCGTCGAAGCGGTCGGCCGTCAGGTCGAAGGTGCTGTAACGATTAATTGGAGCGTCGCCATGATAAACGGTCCCGCCAAAAGTAAGCGTGCTGCCCTTGAGGATGGTGTCGTCGCCCCAATTCTTGCGGAAACGAATGTCGAATCCGCCATTATTGAACTCCTCCGTCTGGAGGGTGGTCGGGAACGGAGGCGCACCGCGGAAGCTTTGATTGCGATTATCGATATCTTGATGGGTGAACCAACCTTTGGCCTGCATGAGCCAGCCTTCGCCGAAGGTCCAGTCATCGCTTAGCACAACCGAATATCGATCGACCCAGGCATGATCGAAAGGAGCCGGTGAGAAGTCAGGATTATCGTCGAATTGCTGGATCGTAAGACGCCCGGGATCGCCTCCGCTAAACTGGCCACCGTGGAACTCAAGCGCTAACAAATTGTCTTCGTTAGGCCGATAGCCGACATAAAGGTTGGATTGCCATTGGTCGTACTGGCTGTTGTCCCGCTGGCCGTCGGATCGGGCATAGAAGCCGTCGAGCCGGAACTCGACTGGGCCGATGGCTTCCTCGATGACGTTGTAAGTCTGGTAAAGACCATCTGATCCGCCGATCTGTTCGGTATAGAAATGCCAGGGCGAACCCGGATCAGGGCGTCTGGTGACGTAGTTAACCGCTGGGGCGGGCTGCGGACCGTAGAGTAGACTGCTTCCACCCCGGATCTCCTGGATTTCGCTCACACTTTGAGGCACGGGCAGGAAGTAAAGAGTGGGAAACCCGATCCAGTCACTGGCCAGCGGAACGCCATCCATCAGAACGGTGACGAATTCCGATTCCTGCGGATTACCCAAGCCGCGATAGCTGAGATTGAACTGACCGGGCGTGTTCTGCTCGGTAACTAGCAGGCCGGGCGCTTTGGTGAAAAGCTGTTGCAGATTGTTGTTCGTCACCGTGGGCTGCTGATCGAGCTTAATAACGGTAGCCTTCTTTGTGACCGTGATTTCCGTGCCCGAGACCTCGCTCATGATATGATCGAGCTTCGCTTTCCAATCGTCATGCGGTGTCGGACTGGGAAGGGCTTGCCCCTCGACTATGATGGGCGGGGAACCTACACCTTCCTGTGCTCGAACGTTTGGCGTCGCCGCCAAACTGAGTATTCCTAGACTAGCTAATCCTCCGAGGACAAATGGTTGCTGCCATTTCATAAAATTAGGTCTTTCTCCGCTCATCGCGGGCGTGTATTACATTATGGTCATTCATAATACAAGATTTTAATTACGGAAATGTAACGAATACCGCTACTCGAGGCCAATATATGGTCTTTAGAGCCCGGAACCTTACGCAAAAGCAAGGATTATGCTGACCGCGACGAAAATCTCGCCGCCACGGTTATGCAATGGATGAATCTTCGGTCCGTGCGAGGTTAGGACTAACCTCCGATAGACGTCGTTCGCTCGGTTCCGCCCTCTCGCCTTGCCGGCACTCCGCGTTTGTGGATGATCCCCAATCCACAGGCGTCCTTGTAGAGCGGCCGCGGCAAATCCATCGTGCGCGACTCGCCGTTCAGGCAGATCGCTTCCGCCTCGGGATTTTTCCGGCGCCATTCGTCAAAGGCGCGACGCACACCGCCTTCGCCGGTCACGTCAAAGTCGGCGGCAAAGATACTCACATCGTGCAGGAGAAAGATGCCGCCCTCCTCTAACTCCGGATACCAAAGCTCAAGCTCTTGCGCGGTCGCGAGATATTCATGCGAGCTGTCGAGTATGATCATTTCCGGCGCCACGCCGAAATGTCGCTGGGCCGCAGCCACCGTCGCCGGGTCGAGTGAGTTGCCCTCGAAAACCGTAACAAAATTCGTCAGGCCAGCACGTTCGAGCCAGCGGCGAGTGAGTGCGCAAAGCTCCGTCCCGAAATCAACCGTAAACAACCCCCGCGGGGCATTCATCCGGCGCAGCATGAACCCGAGAAGGAGGGATGAGTAACCCGAACAGGTTCCAAGCTGGACGATGTGGGCAATCCTGTTGCCCATCACCAATCCGTGCAGGAGCGAAATGAGCGGAACCGCGCATTCCCCGATTAGTCCGCTGCGATCGGTCTCTTCGTACCACGCCCGCATGATTTCCCACTCCGCTTCCGACAAATCGGAATAGATCGGTGGGACAAAATCCATTCCCGGCAGGCGATGCCACCAGTAACGCGGCCCGGTCGCGTGCGTCCAGCGGCGCGAGCGGACGGCGTCTTCAGGCGGCTCCATCGGGAGAAATGTTGCCTAACAAACTAAGGCGCGAGCCGATCGATCGCCCAGGAATCGTCCGCCTGTCGGGTGTAACGAAACCGGTCGTGCAAGCGGTTGGCGCGACCCTGCCAGAAGTCAATTGTAGCCGGCACGATCCGATAACCACCCCAATGCGGCGGCAGCTCGATGTCGTCCTGGCCAGCGAAGCGTTCGCTCATTTCGGCCAGACGCGCGTCCAGAATACGCCTTGCATCGATCACTTCGCTCTGATGCGACACCCAGGCGCCAAGCTTGCTACCACGCGGACGCCCCCGGAAATAGGCTTTTGACTCTTCCCGGGAAGTTTTCTCGACCCGACCGGTGACGCAGATCTGCCGTTGTAAATGCGCCCAGTAAACTGAAAACGCGGCCTGCGGATTCCCGTCCAGCTCGCGGCCCTTCTTGCTCTGGTAGTTGGTGAAAAAAACAAAGCCGCGCTGGTCGAAACCCTTCAAAAGAACAATTCGCGTCGAGGGCTTTCCATCCGGCGTTGCGGTCGCGAGGCAGATGGCGTTCGCATCCGTCAGTTCGGAATTAACAGCCGTAGAAAACCAGGTGCCGAATTGCTCGATGGGATCATGGTGCAAATCCGCCCGGGACAAACCCTGCGTTTCGTACTCACGCCGCAGACCAGCCAGGTCAATCGCATCCATCACGGCGGAACGTATCCGACGAGACTCTCCGTGTCGAAAATTCATCGCGGTCGAATCAAGTCGGGCGGTTTCCGTTTGTGCGGACTGCCTCGCTTCGTTAATAATCGGAAATGTTTAGTCTGACGATGCTCGGGAGCGGAAGCGCGGGAAACAGTGCGCTGATCGCGACCGACCATTGTCGACTGCTCGTCGATGGCGGGCTAAGCGCGCGGCAGCTTGTGCTCCGCCTGGAGCAGTGCGGTGTTGCCCCTAACGAACTCGATGGCGTTCTTCTCACCCATGAACATGGCGATCATGTCTGCGGCCTAGACGTTCTTTGCCGGAAGTTTCATATCCCGATTTTTTGCAATGCCCTGACCGCCGAAGCGGTTCGTTACGGATCGCTAGGCGAACATCGCCAATGGCGTATTTTTCGGACGGGCTCGAGTTTTTCGATCTGCGACATCACGGTCGAAAGTTTTCCGGTTCCGCACGACGCGGTGGAACCGGTTGGTTATACGTTCCACGCTGGGGACAACGCGCTCGGCTATGTGACCGACCTCGGGCATGCCACTCGCCTGACGATCGAGCGTCTGCGCCAGGTGCAAACTCTCGTGATTGAAACAAACCACGACGAAAAACTTTTGCAGAACGATCCGCATCGACCATGGCCGGTGAAACAGCGAATCCAATCGCGGCATGGTCATCTTTCGAATGCCGCCGCCGCCGCGGTGATTTCGCAATTACTTTCCGGAAAAATCGCGCGGGTCGTGCTCGGGCATCTCAGCCAGGATTGCAACTCACCTGTCCTCGCCGCTGGGACAGTCCGGGCCGAACTCGAAAAATCCGGACGACCTGATATCGAAATCTTCTGCGCCTCGCAGCGTGAAATCAGCCCGCGTTTCACCATCGGCCTGACGCGCGGCGGAGCTTTCCAGCCCACTTTCGAAAATGTACTTTTCGAAACGGGCGCGATAAATCCCTGAGCGCCGATTTCTCAGTGGCGCCCCTAACGACTCAATCTTCGTCGCCCACGACGAGATGAATGATGCCGGCGGGGTCAGAAATCCAGAAGCCGTCGAAATCTTCCCGTAATTGTTCCACTTCGTCGCGTCGCGCCACGCCGTGGCTCTTGAAATGAGCGGCGGCGCTTTCCGTGTCGTTGGTTTCCAGCTCCAGCCAAACGTCGGCGTGACTCAGGTTGGGAACGCGATCGATCCAAAGTCTGACCGGTCCAAACTGGAAAATGCAGCCGTCTGCTTCTTCTTCGATCAGAGGCAGGCCGAGCGTGTCGCGATAAAAAGCGATCGTCTGCTCGTAAGTGTGATGCGGACACTTGATCGCAATATTCGCACCGCCCGAAAAATTTGGATTGTTGACGTTAGCGACCATGGAAGAGAAAGCATTCCCGGACTTCGTCAGCCAAACGTTAGGCAAACGAAACCCGGAAAAAAATTAGCCGCCGCCTGAACCTTCCCCGCCCGGCTCAGTCATCGCGATCGGATCGAGGGCAGCGTTTAATTCGGCTTCCGGAAGCACTTTCTGCTCAAGGCAAATCTCTCTCACCGTCTTTCCAGTCTTGGCGCTTTCTTTGGCGATTTCCGCCGCCCGATCGTAACCAATTTTGGGCGCCAGACTCGTCACCATCGCCATGGAAAGCTCGACTAATTCACGACAACGCTCCCGGTTGGCGACGATCCCGCTGACACATTTGTCGGCGAAAATATCAGCCACATTGCCAAGGATCCGAACGCTCTCCAAAAGGTTGTGCGCGATGACTGGCATCATGACGTTGAGATCGAGATTTCCGTTCGCACTGGCCCAGGTGATCGTCGTATCCGCGCCGATGACCTGACTGCAAACCATCATGACGGATTCGCAAATCACCGGATTCACTTTGCCGGGCATGATCGAGCTGCCGGGTTGAGTGGCGGGCAATTGAATCTCCCCAATTCCGCACCGAGGCCCACTGCTGAGGAGACGGATATCATTGGCGATCTTGAAAAGGCTAACGGCAATCGTCTTGAGCAGGCCGCTCGCTTCGACCACGGCATCTTTCGCACCCTGCGCCTCGAAATGATTTTCCGCCTCACGAAAGGCGATCCCGGTGCGCTGTTCGAGGTGGCGCATCACTTTGCTGGGAAAGTCGAGGTGCCGATTCAGTCCGGTGCCAACCGCGGTGCCGCCGAGCGCGAGTTCTTCCAGCGCGGTAATCGCTTGTTCGGCCCGGCGCTTTCCAAAACGGACTTGCTGCGCATACCCGCCAAATTCCTGGCCGAGCCGGACCGGCGTGGCATCCATCAAATGCGTGCGACCGATCTTGATGACATCGTGAAATTCCGTCGCTTTCGCGGCTAGCGCGCCCTCCAGCTTTTCGAGAGCAGGAAGAAGGCAATGCTTCAGTTGCTCCGCGGCGCTGATGTGAATGGCGGAAGGGATCACGTCGTTGCTAGACTGACCCATGTTGACGTGATCGTTAGGGTGGACCGGATCACGCGCGCCGATCGCTTTCCCCGCCAGTTGGCAACAACGATTGGAGATGACTTCGTTCGCGTTCGTGTTTGTGCTCGTGCCGGAGCCGGTTTGGAAAATGTCGAGTGGGAAATGTTCGTCCAGCTTGCCCTCGGCTACTTCTTCAGCGGCCTGGACAATGAGCGCGCTGCGCTCCGCGTCGAGCCGGCCCAGATCGTGATTGGCCTGTGCCGCCGCCCATTTCAACAAGCCGAGCGCACGAATGAACGGGCGCGAAAATCGCCACCCGCTCACGGGAAAATTCAAGACCGCGCGCTGGGTCGACGCTCCGTACAAGGCGAACTCGGGGACGGACATTTCGCCCATCGAGTCCTTTTCGATGCGAGCTTTGCGTGCGCTCATGCCGGACGCGGCACGGCAACGCGGGCTGGGGCCGAGGTCGAGGCCCCATTGCGACCGTGACCGTTGCGCGTCTGCGCCTTCTGAAAAACGGTGATGAACATCGGCGGAATATTTTGCAAACAGTACTCCGATTCCGCCCGATCAAAAAATGTGGCGTGCTGCCGCAGTTCATTTGTCACCTGATAAATAATGAAAGCACCGCCCCCGCGCAGCGCGTCATAGGTGTCCTGCAGGAGTGCACGCTTCTTCTTGATTTCGAGAATGCTGAAAGGAATGCCCGAGAGGATGTAGTCGCACTGTCCGATGCCGCGTCGGCGCAGCTCTTCGTTGAGGGTGGCGGCATCGCGATTGATCACGTGAACCCGCGGGTCATCAGCAAATTGCCGTTCGAGGTCGCGCGAAAAGGCGGGATCGAGCTCGAAGAGAAACAATTGCGAGTTCGCATCCATCCGGGCGGCCAGTTCGCGGGAATGAACCCCTTCGCCCGGACCGTATTCCGCAATAATGCGCGGTTGGCTGAAATCCATTTTGCTCGCAACCCGCTCCACAAGCGCCTTTGAACTGGGGATGATGGAGGCGATTTGAAACGGTTTCTGCAGAAACCGCTTGAAAAACAATGCGCTCATAAAGTTGCGAATAGTGAACCCCGAGCCCCTCGTTGTCCAGCCACGATATCGCCGGACGAGGGCAGTGGTCCGCCTCAAGAATCGACTCTGCCAGACCCGCGGGATGCCCTTTTACCCGCCAGTCGGCGCCTTTTTTACCAAACCAGAGCCCTTAAGGGACAATAATCCGACGGTTCCGGACAAAGGGTCTCGATGCGCCAAGTAAGAGCTTGACACGCGTTATGAAATTTATAATGCTCGATTTTTGGGATAAGTGTTGCCACCGCGTAAAAAAATTGGTGACCTCCAGCCATGCATAATTTACTGACAGTCAAAGAGACTGCGAAATACCTCCGAATTCCGCTGCCGACTGTCTATTATTTGGTGCAGCGCGGGCAATTGCCGGCCATTCAGATCGGAGGACGGTGGAGAATTAAAAAAGATGCTCTGGATAAGGACATCCTGAAAGAGGATCGATCGGGTCAGCCGACGGTCCTGGTCGTTGACGATGATGTAAGTCTGCAAAACCTCTTCAAGGTTTTCTTGAAGAAGATCGGTTTCAGCCGCGTCGTAGTTGGGACGGTGAAAGAGGCGATCGCCGCGCTCGAAAAGCAGCGATTTGATCTGCTCTTTCTCGATCTAAAGCTGCCGGACGGACCGGCGGATGACGTTTATGACTCTGCCAAGGAGATCGATCCCGACCTACCGATCGTGGTGATTACCGGTTATCCCGACAGTAAAATGCTCGATCGGATCCTGGCCAAGGGTCCGGTTACCGTCTTGAAAAAGCCGCTCAAGGTCGAGCAGCTCAAGCAAACGGTCTGCATTCTGGGCCACAAAGAAGCTACCAAACTCGCAGCCTGACGCCGATCTGATCGGAAGCGATGGGCGAATCGTGACGGTTCGCCGCATTCGTTGTCCCTCAATCTTTCCTCCGCTCGTCGCTTGACGAAGCCTCTATCACTATCCATTTATCCTTCCCCCTTTTCGAGCGCGGTTAGCTCAGTGGTAGAGCACCTCCCTGACACGGAGGGGGTCACTGGTTCGAACCCAGTATCGCGCACCATTTCCTCTCTGTGCCCAGGTTACTTGGGAATCGAAAGGCCGGCGTTTGCTAAAGCAGCCACGAAGCCAGACCGAGAAAAACTGCCAGCGTGCTCACGTCGGTAATAGTCGTTAGGATGATGCTTGACGCCGTCGCCGGGTCGGCACCGAGCTTTCGCATAACAATTGGAATCGCTGCGCCAAAAATTCCAGCGATCAGACAGCTAAAGGACATCGCGAGGAAAACCACCGCACTTAATTTCAAGGCCACTGTACTTCCCTGAATGGAAGCAAAGATGAACATGCCGATTGCCGCCGTCACCCCTGTAAATATTCCGTTAAGGAAACCAAGCAGCGTTTCTTTAACCACAATCGGCACCTCGCCTTCGGCCTTCAATTCGCCCAGTGTCATTCCGCGCAACGCCACTGCCAGCGTCTGGCAACCGGTATTAACCGATTGCCCGATCAACACCGGCAGGAAAACGGCCAGCGCCACATAGCGATCGATCGTCCCTTCGAAATACCCGACGACCGCTGCCGCAACGAAGCCCAGCAGAAGATTTCCCTGCAACCACGGATGGCGACAACGCAAGCTGCGCCACCAGGGTGTGTCGAGACGCTCCTCTTTTTCCACGCCGACCATGCTGCCGGCCTGCAAGCTCAGCTCCACCGTTTCCGCTTCGAACAACATCTGCCCGCGAATCACGCCAATTAGTGTCCCGTCTTTCCTGCACACGGGATAAACCGGATAATGCCGGAGCATCGTCGCCCGCATCGCATCCACGATTGGCATTTCCGGCGTGAGGAAGAAAGGGTTCCTGGCCATGATTTCGTCGAGACGAGCCGATGGTTGCGCCAGCAACATTTCCCGCATCGCCACGACGCCAAGCAGGCGCTCGTTGTCGTCGACCACGAAGACGTAAGTGATGAATGCCTGCCTAACGAGTTGCCGCAGCGTTTCCGTCGTTTGTGCCACCGTCCAGGCCGGACCGAATACAGCCAGCGCGGGCTGCATCATCTGGCCGATTGTGCCCTCCTCGAAGTCTTCATTGCGCACCCACTGGTTGCGCGTCGCTTCGTCGGCGGCGGCTATTACTTTCTGCCTTCGCTCGGATGGGAGGCGCTCCAGAACGTTTTGCGCCAGGCTCGGATTGAGCAACATCAACATCTCCGCCGCAAATTCAGGCGGATAATCATTGAGAATTTTCACCGCATCGCCGGGAGAATGCGCCACGAGCCGGGGGAGCAACGTTTCAATTTCAGCCTGGTGTGAATCTATTCGCTCGTCTCTGTTTGCCGCTGTCATAAGTAAAGGTGGTGGCTCAGCAATTTGAGATTTGGCAAGGGATCAGCCGAGCGCACGAAAGAGGTGATGATTGATTGAGTCAATCATCCAGTGTTCCTCGCCAATCGAATGAGTGACGACCAGGCTCCTGATAATCCGCGGTTAGCGGCGGTTTCGTTCGATCCAGGCTTTGAAGCCCTCCTGGAACAAGAGGCGCCATCCTTCGGCGGTTGTGGCCTCGTCGACACAACCCAAAGTAGAATCGGTCACGTCCATGAGCGTGGCGGATTTGCCTTTAGCCGAAAATGAAACGTGCAGAAGGGAGACGGCAGGGCCACCGAACGGCGGCGCTATAAATCCTGACAGCGTAATTGAATTTGGCGCGTCGAGAGCGCTTACTTGGTACCACACGAGCCCGTTGCCGTCGCCGGAATCTTCGTAAAGGCGGCCACCTGGCTTTAGTTCAAAAACCATGCGCTTCGGAGATGAAGACGCGAAAAAGTCTTTGGGCCACCAAAGGCAAATGTCGCGGGTGAAACCTCGCCAGACGACCGCGTGTGGCCGTTCGATTTGCAAGGTCAGCCGATGCGTCGCCGCCGAGACGGTGGCTCTAGAAATTTTCTTCGGCATGTTGAGCTTGAAGAGCAATCGAGAATCCCGCGCGCATCGACCACGGCAAGCGTCGTCCTTGCTCTTTCCGAAAACGCGAAGGGGTCAACTGAAATCGCTCTCGGAACGCTCGAATAAATGCCTCGTGACTTTGCCAACCGGTCTCGAGCGCAATCTCCAGAATGTTTGCCTCGGTCGTTAGGAGAAGCCACGCCGCGCGATCCAACCGTAATCGACGCCGATGGGCAGCCGGCGTTTCAGACGTTGATTGAATCACGAGCCGATAAAACTGCCGGCGCGAATAGGAAGCCGCGCGTGCCATCTCTTTGACATCCCGCAGACCTGACGATGGATCCAAACCGCGGCGCAATCGAATGAGCGTGTCGCCGTGCCGCTGCGCCAGAGATCGTCCAAACATCCCTGCATCCTACAAAAGCGCGCGGCGCGTTGTCTTGATCTTTTGTGCCAATTTTCAGAGTCACGGGGGATCGATCAAAATGTGGCCACACTTTGCAAAGTGTGTCTTTCGTTAGGTCAGAACTTTCCAAACTCCAATTGACCTTGTGGCCATCGAATCAACTACTCGTTAACCAAGCTGCGGAGCGCGGGCACTTGCTTCTTCGTAGGCTTCCATGCCGCCGCTAACGTTTGCTATTTCTTTGTAACCACTCGCCATAAGCAAACTGCTCGCAATGGAACTACGATAGCCGCTGCCGCAGATGACGGCGATTGGTCGGTCGTTAGGCAAATCCGGGCGCTGCCGGGCGAAAGAAGCAAGCGGAACGTGACGCGCACCTTCTATATGATGATTCTTCCATTCGGTAGGCGTGCGGACATCGAGCACGAAAGGACCGTTATTTTTTTCCGTCGCCTGCAATTCGTCCGCGCTCATCTGGGGGAGCTTCTGCGTTTCGGTGAGCGACTCCGCTTTCATGTAACCGAGGACGTTGTCGAAGCCGATCCTGGCCAATTCCAGCCGTGCCCGCTTCGCTTCTTCCGCCGAGCTTACGACCAGCGCAATTCCCTTCTCGCCCGGAACCATGAAGCCGCTCCAGGTGGAAAATGACGGACTGCCGACACCTATGTTAATGCTGCCCGGAAAATGTCCGGCGCCAAATTTTGCCGGCGAGCGGACGTCGAGCACGACCGCGTCATCCTGGACCGCATGTTTCAATTCCTCCTCGCTCATCTCGTCGAGTGGCGGTAGAGCGCTGAAAGGCTCCGCGCCTTCCAAATTCACCCCGACATCGTAGGAAAAGTAGGCTGGTCGATCGGGCAGATTAGCGGTCATTTGCCTAACAAAATCATTCCGGTCCTTGATCTGCATTGCCCAGTTCAATTTCCGTTCCTGGCCGACGAGCGAAAACGGCGCATCGGAAATAGCGCGACCGCAAAGCGAACCGGCCCCGTGCGCGGGATAAACTTTCACCTCGTCCGGGAGAGTGAGGACTTTGTCGTGAAGCGAGTCGTAGAGCTTCCCCGCGAGCGCACTCGGATCTTCATCTGCATCGCGCAAATCCGGCCGGCCAACATCGTTTACGAAGAGGAGGTCGCCCGTGAAAATCGCGACGGGCTGGCCGCTCTCGCGGACGAGAAAGGACAGACTGTCGGGCGAATGTCCCGGCGTTTCGCGAAGCTCGACTTCGAGCGATCCGATCCTGACCTTCTGCCCGTCCTTGGCGTCGATATGGTCATAGCGAGCCGGGGCGTGCTGCGAGACATAGACCTTCGCTTCGGTGCGATCGGCCAGCTCGCGAAAGCCGGAGGCGAAATCGGCATGCGGATGACTGTTGAAGATTGCGACGATCCGCAAGCCCTCGAGCTCCGCGGCTTCAAGATAATCTTCGATGTCACGTTTCGGATCGACCACGGCCGCTTCGCCGTCTGCGCCAAAAAGATAGGAAGCGTGAGCAAGTCCTTCGACAAAAAAGCGTTTTAGATACATAGCGTGGTTGGTTGAGGTTACGTCAGGCTGAACGACCGACGCCACTAACATGCCGCGTCGATAAAGCTGGGGCAAGGAGGGGAATGAGTAGCCACGCCTCGCGCGTGCCGCTCGGTTTGCGATCGCTTGGCGCGAGCCACGAAATTGCGCGGTGTTTTCAAAACCGATCGATTTCGTGTAGCGGTCTCCATGCGCGCGATGGTTTTTGAATCACCTCGCCGGCCGCTTGTCAGCAAAGAGATACCGCGACCGTCACCACGACCCGATCAATTACTCGTGCGTGTCGCCGCCTGCGCGGTCTGTCGAACCGATCTCCATGTGTTCGACGGCGAACTGCCAGATCCGAAGCTGCCACTGATTCTTGGTCACGAAATTGTCGGACGCGTCGAGGAAATCGGTGTTGAAGCGCGCGGCTTTCAAGCTGGCCAGCGCGTTGGCATACCATGGCTGGGCTGGACCTGCGGTGAATGCCGATTTTGCCTAACGAGTCGCGAAAATCTGTGTGAACGCGCCCGTTTCACTGGCTACACGATTGATGGCGGTTACGCCGAATACACCGTGGCGGACGCTCGCTTCTGTTTTCCAATTCCCGACGCCTTCGAAGATGTAGCCGCGGCGCCGCTCTTATGCGCGGGTTTGATCGGCTATCGATGTTTGCGCAAAGCGGGGGAAGCAAAGCGACTTGGAATTTACGGCTTCGGCGCCGCCGCGCATATCATCGCGCAGGTCGCTCGCCACGAGGGTCGCGAAGTGCTCGCGTTCACAACTCCGGGTGACGTGGCCGCGCAGGATTTCGCCCGCCGGCTCGGTGCGAAATGGGCGGGCGGCTCCGATGAAACTCCTCCGCAAGCATTGGACGCAGCCATCATCTTCGCACCCGTCGGTGCGCTCGTGCCCGCGGCGCTCGGCGTTCTCGAACGCGGCGGCACCGTCGTCTGCGGCGGAATCCACATGAGCGACATCCCATCGTTTCCCTATCACGACCTTTGGCAGGAACGAACGATCTGCTCCGTTGCCAATCTCACCCGGCGCGATGGGGAAGAATTTCTCGCGCTTGCGCCGCGCGTGCCGGTTCGCACCGAAACACAAAGGTTCACTCTCGAGCAGGCAAATGAGGCTCTGATTGCGCTGCGCTCGGGCAGGCTAACCGGCGCCGCCGTACTCGTTCCGTAACCTGAAGCCCGCTCGAGGCAGAGCAGTTATAAATCGTTAGGCGAACCAACCAGCGGCTCGTCTGCGTGATAACTGCGACCGGAAAAACGCGTTATGCGGCAGCCGGGGCACCCTTGTGGTTCAACAGGCCGAGCAGCCGGTGCACTTCTTCGTCACTCGTTTGCGCGAAGTCTTCATACCATTGCCCGACGCCATAAAATGTGTCCGGCACGATCACCGCCACGACATTATCGGCGCTCTCACGTAGATAGAGATACGTCGGTCGCGCGACTGTCGGCGTGGCGATAACAACTCGCCCCACGTTTAGTTGCCGAAGCGCCGATATCGCTGCCATCATCGTTGAACCAGTCGCGATTCCGTCATCGACGACGATCACCGTCTTGCCGGCAACGTCCAGCGGCGGGAGATCGCCGCGATACGAGCGCTCACGTCGTTGTAGTTCCTCGAACTCATCCGCCGCAACCGCGTCGATCACGTGATCAGGAATTCGTAGCGTGTTGACGACCTCGCTGTTCAAGACTTTTACGCCTCCGAGCGCGATCGCGCCCATCGCGAGTTCCGGGTGCCCCGGCAAACCGAGTTTGCGCACAACAAAGACATCAAGCGGCACACGTAATTTCCTCGCCACTTCCACACCGACCGGTACTCCTCCGCGCGGCAGGGCGAGGACGATGAGGTCAGGCTGGCCGGCGTAGGCTGTCAAATTGTCGGCGAGAAGTTCGCCCGCTTCCTGCCGATCCCTGAATCGTTCCTTCACTTCGCGTCCTCAAATGTTTGCCGAACCAGTCGGCGACCAGCCGCGCGACTTCTTCGAGTTTGCCGGGTTCCTGAAAAAATGCGTCGCCTGCCGCACAACCGCTAGTGATTTCTCGAGTTTCAAGTGCGCATGCGCGCCCCGTTTGCGCTCTTTCATGCCAGTCACCGATGTTGCTGGATTCACCCAGAGTGTTCCGTGTGATCATAGAAAGTATTCGCGATCACCGCCGCCACCGCGCCAACGGCAATTGCCGTAGCGACCATGAAGAAACTTTCGTGAACCACGATTCCCAGCCCCAAGCTTATGCCGAACAACAAGGCTACCCGAGCGGGATCCATGTCGCCGCCAATGTTGTTGGTCCTCTTCATTAGACCTCCTTTCAACAATAGCTTACTCGGTGAGCCTGTCTTCGCTCTCCATCAGTTGCCTTTCGCTTACCAAATCTTGCCCGGAAGCATTCTAACACCTACTGACTCAACAAACCTATGAGGCGCTCGAGTAATTCTACCTGCGCAGAGTTGATTTTTCGGCGCGCTATCTCTTCCGGGAAGAACTCCGCCCCATCGACCTCCGGAAACGTCTGTAGGCGACCAGAGCGCGGCGGCCACTCGAGCTCGAATACATTTGAGGCGAGTTGAAAGTCGGCGGGCAGGTCGGCCTCCACCGCCCAGGCATGCACAGTTTTGCCACCTTTCTGCTTGATCGATCCCAGCGAAAGAAAGTCCCCGGTAGCGGGAGTGCCAAGTTCTTCTTCAAATTCAATCTTCGCGCGCGAGAGCAGGTCTTCCCCGGGCGAGGCTTCGCCCTTTGGTATGCTCCAGGCGCCCTCATCTTTCTTGCTAAAGAAGGGACCTCCGGGATGCACGAGTAAGACTTCTAAACTCGCGCCGGAGCGCCGGAACATCAGCA
>Ga0207701_10004303_pt1 | contig 14474 bp, 19 predicted proteins | sample KBSSwiSSwithPhiX_FD_184294 | JGI IMG/M metagenome (GOLD analysis project Ga0207701, IMG submission 184294) | Switchgrass rhizosphere bulk soil microbial communities from Kellogg Biological Station, Michigan, USA, with PhiX - S5 (SPAdes) (version 2) | ecosystem: Environmental > Terrestrial >... | reverse complement strand
ACGGCCGCGCGGCAACGGAACGCAGGTCACAGACGGAGCCATAAAAATGCTGAAGTGGGCTGTCATCTTCGCGGTCATCGCGCTCATCGCCGGTGCGCTGGGATTCACCGGTGTCGCCGCCGGCGCGGCGGGGATCGCCAAGATCCTGTTCGTCGTCTTCCTGGTGCTGTTCGTGGCCGTCCTCCTGTTCGCGCTGCTCGGCGCCAAGGCCATCAGCAGCAAATGAATACCCAGGAGAAGGCCATGATCAATCCCTCCCTGGGCAACGTCCAGAGCCTGCACGACGACACCCCGCGCCTGCGCCTCGACGAAGGTGCCCTCGAGGCCGCCAAGCGCAGCCTGGAGAAGGGCGCGGTGACGCCGAGCTACGGCCCCTGGCGCGAAGACATCGTCAAGCTGCTGAACGACGCGCTCGCCACCGAGATCGTCTGCACCTTGCGCTACAAGCGCCACTACTACACCGCCAAGGGACTGTCCTCGCCGGCGATCGCCGAGGAGTTCCTGGTCCATGCGCAGGAAGAGACGGCGCATTCGGAGCAGCTCGCCGAGCGGATCGTGCAGCTCGGCGGCGAGCCCGACTTCTCGCCCTCCAACCTGCTCGACCGCAGCCATGCCGACTACGACGAATCCGCGGACCTGCAGGCCATGATCCGCTCGAACCTGATCGCCGAGCGTGTGGCCATCGAGGCCTACAGCCAGATGATCGCGTTGATCGGCGACAAGGACTCGACCACACGGCGAGTCCTCGAAGCCATCCTCAGCCAGGAGCAGGAGCACGCGGACGAGCTCAGCGACTGGCTCACGCCCTAGGGTTGCGGCCTGCGTCGGTGGGGCTACTTCGATTGCACCGTCACTTCGTTCCATAACTCGACTCACTCTTTCACTGGAGAACCACCATGAACCTTCGTACCCCCCTCGCGGCCCTGGTCGCCGCTGTCGCCCTCGTCGTCACCTCCGGCTGCGCGGTCACCCGCGGGCAGGAGACCACGGGCGCCTACGTCGATGACGCCTCGATCACCACCTCGGTCAAGGCCAAGATGGTCGAGGACAAGAACGTCGACGCGGCGGCCATCAAGGTGGAAACGCTCAACGGCGAAGTGATGCTGTCCGGATTCGCGAAGAACTCGACCGAGAAGAACACGGCCGAGAACATCGCCATGAAGGTCAAGGGCGTGAAGACGGTCAAGAACCAGATCGTGGTTCGCCCGTGATCGTGTTCGGGCCGGCGCGACGCGCCGGCTGATCGCTGCTTAGACAGCGCCCCGCCCGGCCGTCGCGAGACGGGCGGACGGTTTCATTTTCGGTTCGCGATGGCGGCGGTCGCTTTGCCGTGCCTCAGCGCGGCTCGACCGCCGGACAGGCAGGCGCCGACGCTGGCGGCATGCCGACCAGGCTGGCGCCGATCGCGCCGGCGAGCCGCGCCACCGCGCGACGATGCGCCGCCGCCAGTTCGGCCATGCCACCCGTCGTGGGCTCGCGGATGAAGAAGCTGCAGCGCAGCGCCGCCGGGCCGGCCACGGACCAGCCGCCCTCGATCCGCGCCTCCCGACCGGGAACCGAATCAAAGCGGCGCAGTTCGAGGGCGACGCGCAGCGGCGCCGCGGCCTGGGGCGCGGTGCTTCGTCCTTCGACGATGCCGAAGCGCGCCGCGAGCTGCTCGAGCAGCGCCTGGCGGAGCTCGTCGCCCAAGGGGCTGGCCCAGCGTTCCTGCTCGAGGCTGGCGAGGCTCTCGTCGGGCAGGCGCACCAGCCACTGCGGCTGATCGACCTGCGCCGGCAGGCGGATCGGCTCGAGCGACAGGAACACCGGTGCACGGCCGACGATCGTCGGCTCGCGCGGCGTCGGCTCGGCCGGCATCAGGGTGTGCAGCCGCGTCGGCGGCGCCGAGGTCGAGCAGGCGCCGAGCGCCAACAGCGCGGCCAGCGAAAGGGCAGCGAGCGAGCGTGATCTCGGCATCATGGCGGCACTAGCGTGGAGGGATAGCGGCATCGGCCGGCTTGCCGCGCAGGATCGATTCCGGATGCTGCTGCAGATAGTCGGCGAGCACCCGCAGGGCGCGGGCGGTGCGCTGCAGCTCGAGCAGGGTGTCCTGCAGGTTCTGCTGCACCGGCGCGCCCGGATCGGTGACATTGCGGTCGAGGTTGTCGAGCGACGCCTGGGCGCGAGTGAGGGTCTTCTGCACCTCGCTCAGCGCCGTCTGCGCTTCGGGCGTGAGCCGGCCGATCGCCGCGTTGGCGCTGGCCAGGGTCGAGCGCAGGTCCTTGCCGATCTCGTCGAACGGGATCTTGCTCACCTTCTCGACGATCTCGGCGATCTGCGGCTGGATCTCGCTCAGCGTGCCGCGCGCCGTCGGCACGGTCAGGGTGCCGTCGTTCAGCGCCGTGCGCGCCGGCTCCTTGCCGAGGAAATCGAGCGCCACGTAGAGCTGCCCGGTGAGCAGGTTGCCGGTGCGCAGCTGGGCGCGCACGCCCTGGGCGACGAGCTGCTGCAGCACCACCGCGTCGCCGCCGGAAGGCGTCGGCGAGGTCTGAAGCAACGCCGTCCGGATCGCGCCGAGGCGCAACGGGAAGACGTCGGCGGTGACTTCGACCGGAAAGCGCTTGCGCGCCGGGTCGTACTGCAATGCGATCGAGGTGACCCGGCCGATCTCGACGCCGAGGAAGTCGATCGCCGCGCCTTCGGCCAGGCCGCGCACCGACGAGTCGAACACCATCCGCACCCTGACCGGCAGGCCGTCGGGCGGCGCCATCGCCGCGCTGCGGTCGTAGAACAGGGTGAACACGGCGTTCGCGGCCGTGGGCTTGCGCGGCCCGGGCGGGTTCTCGAACGCGATCCCGCCGGCCAGCACCGACGTCAGCGCCTGCGTGTTGAGGGTGAGGCCGCTCGCGTTGACGGTGAGGTCGATGCCGCTGGCATTCCAGAAGCGCGTGTCCTCGCCCACCAGCTGCTGGTAGGGCGCCTCGATGAAGACCCGCACCGACAGCTCGTCGCGCTCGGCGTCGAGGGTGTAGCCGACGACCCGGCCCACGCGGGTGCGGCGATAGAACACCGGCGAGCCGACGTCGAGCGAGCCGAGATCGAAGGAGCGCAGCACGAAGATCTTTCCGGGCTCGCCGCGGAGCACGAACGGCGGTGCCTCGAGGCCCTTGAACTCGGCCCGCGCCTTGGTCGAGACGCCGGCGTCGGTGCCGATATAGGCGCCGGAGAGCAGCGTGCCCAGGCCGGTGACGCCGCCGAGGCCGATGCGCGGGCGGACCACCCAGAACGAGGTGTCCTCGACGGCGAAGCTGGCGGCCGAGCGCTCGAGCCGGACGCCGACGACGACGCCCTTGCGATCGTCGCGCAGCGACACCGACTGGACCTTGCCGATCACCACTTCCTTGTAGCGGACGTCGGTCTTGCCGGCCTCGACGCCTTCGGCCGAGGCGAATTCGATGTCGATCCGCGGACCGATGAGGAAGACGCTGCGCACCAGGAGCGAGGCGCCGATCGCGACTGCGACCGCCGGCAGCAGCCAGACCAGCGAGACGTTCCAGCGTCGCGCCTCGACGATTCGCGGCTGCGGCAGCTCGTCGGCACCCACCGGTGCCGGTCGCGGCGGCTCCGGGGCGGCCGCGCCGGGCGCCGCCGGCGGCTGCGCCGGATCAGGCGGATCGTCCGGCATGCGCGGCCTCCGTGGCGTTCGCGGGCAGCGCGGTGCGGCGTGCCAACGGCGAAGGATCGTCCCAGATCAGCTTCGGGTCGAAGGCGTAGGTGGCGAGCATCGTCAGCACGACCACCGCCGCGAACGCGAGCAGGCCGGGCCCGGCCTGCACGCCGGCAAGCGGACCGAAGCGGATGGTCGCGGCCAGCAGGACGACGACATAGACGTCGAGCATGGACCAGTGGCCCACGGTCTCGATCAGCCGGTACAGCTTGGCGCGCTCGAGGCGGCGCCAAGCCGGCGCATGCCGCGTGGTCCAGGCCAGGAGGCCGAGGACGCCGATCTTCAGCACCGGCACGGCGATGCTGGCGATGAAGACGATGACGGACAGGCCCCAGGAGCCGTCGCGCCAGAGCTCGAGGATGCCGCCGATCAGGGTGTGCTCCTCGTGCTGCAGTGCGGAGACGGTGGTCATGATCGGCAGCACGTTCGCCGGCACGTAGAGCACGGCCGCCGCGAGCACGCAGGCCCAGGTGCGCTGCACGCTCATCGGCTTCCTGGCGTGGAGCACATGGCCGCAGCGCGAGCACTTCTGGACGCGGCGCGGCGCCCCCGGGGGCTCGGGCTCCGCGCCGGCCAGGGCGTCGGCCGAGACCAGGCCGCAGCTCTCGCAGCCGAGCACCGCCGGCACGGCCGCATCGTCTTGCGACAGGACCGGCCCGGCGTTCATCGGACCTGCCACCACAGGTGCTTCAACCCAGCCGACTCGATCGCCGCGAACAGGACCATCACCGCGCCGAAGGCCAGCAGGCCCGGTCCGGGCACCGCATCGGCCAGGCTCGACAGGCGGACCAGCGAGAGCAGCGCGCCGATGGTGAACACCTCGACCATGCTCCAGCGGCCGGCCTGGTGCAGCAGGCGAACGCAGGCCGCGAATCCGCGCGGCACCCGGCCCGCCGCCAGCGGCACCAGGACATAGAGACGCAGGCCGAGGAACAGCGCCGGGGCGAGCAGTGCGGTGATCGCCGTCAGGACGGCAATGCTTTCGTGCCCCTCCTCCCACATCGCGGAGATCGCCCCGGGCAAGGTCATCGCCCGGGAGACGCCGCGCATGTCGAGGGAAAGCACGTCGCTGGAGAGGCCGATCAGGAAGACCACCGTCGCGGTGATCGTCAACGACAGCAGGGTCGACAGCGTCAGGCGGTGCCCTCGGCCGAGGATGGCCTCGCAGCGCGTGCAGCGCGCCACGGTGGACGGCGCGAGCGGGCGCCAGCGGTGCGCCAACCCGCACTGCTCGCACACGACCAGCGAGTTCCGCTCACGGCTCATCCCGACTCCGCGCACCCCCCGGGCGCGACCTGACGCCGATTATCACGGCCGGTCGCCGCCGGAGCGGACCGGACCGCCGGCCTCAATTGGCCGACCGGAAGGCGACGGTCCGGGGGACGTAGCGCTGCGGCGTCCGCGGCGGGGCCTGGACGGCGAAGACCGGGCGGGCGGCGAAGCGCGCGTCCGCGGCCGCCCGGGCCGCGGCCTGGAGCTGGATCGCGGCCCGGCGCTCGGCATCGGCACGACTGACCGCGCCCGCCACGACCGAATAGAACACCGCCAGGAGAATCACGGCGCCGATCGCCGCGATCCAGATGGCCCCCCGGTGCAACTCCGGACTGCGCAGCAACGGCAGGCTCATGTGCCGTCCGCGCCGCTCGAGCGCACGCCCTTCGACGAAGGTCCGGTTCGGGCGTTGCGCCGCTCGGCCGGCCGCGCATCGCGGCGATCCTTGGGACTGGCAGGCCGGGCATGGCGGGAGGACGTGGAGGCTCGTCGTCGCGGCGGCCGGGGCTCGATCGCGGTCGTCGTCGGCGAGACGTTGAAGAACCAGCGGACGAAGCGATCGATCTTGGCGGCGAGCGTGGACATGTCGAGGTCTCCTGAGTAGCCACGGTATGCGGCTCGAGGGAGACGGCGAAGCGGCGGATTCCGCTCGCTCGCGTCGGACGCCACCTACTCCCGGCCGGCCGGGGCGGTTTCCTACAGGGCGGGTCGGTGCCGTCGCATGGCTCGCTCGAAGGCGGGATGGCAAATTTCGCTTCGGCGGCCAGGGAGGCCGTTTGGAGTTGCATTCCATGCTGATCAGGATCGGGTTCGACATCGAGCTGTCCGTCACCGCGCCGATGGCCCTCATCTACCTGCTGCACGTGCATCCGTCGCGACGCGACGACCTGATCGCGCCCGAGAACCTGCGGCTGAGCGGCGGCCTCGAGCCCGAGGAGTACATCGACAGCTTCGGCAACCATTGCGGCCGGGTGAACGTGCCGCTCGGCATGAACACCGTGCGGCTGACGAACGACGCCCTGATCCGCGATTCCGGCGAGCTCGACGAGATCGATCCGGCTGCGCGCCAGCACGATCCGACCGAGCTGCCGTTCTCGACCCTGCAATTCCTCCTGCCCAGCCGCTACTGCGAGGTCGACAGCGAGCTGCTCCCCCTCGCCTGGACCCGCTTCGGCAGCGTGCCGCCGGGCACGGCCCGGGTGCAGGCGATCTGCGACTTCGTCCACTCGCACCTCAAGTTCAACTACAAGACGGCGCGCCCGACCCGGACCGCGCTCGACGGTTACCGCGAGCAGGAAGGGGTGTGCCGCGATTTCACGCACCTGGCGATCACGCTCTGCCGCTGCATGAACATTCCGGCGCGCTACACCACCGGCTACCTCGGCGACATCGGCGTCCCGCCGGTGTCCGGGCCGATGGACTTCAGTGCCTGGTTCGAGGTCTTCCTCGGCGACCGCTGGTACACCTTCGATGCCCGCCACAACCGCCGGCGCATCGGCCGCATCGTCATGGCACGCGGCCGCGACGCCGGTGACGTACCGATCACTATGTGCTTCGGACCCAACAGCCTGCTGCGCTTCGACGTCGTCACCGACGAGGTCGTCGAGGACCGGGCCGCCGCCTGATCGGGCTTTGCCCGGCGGGCATCCAACCACCTCAGGAGATACGCGATGACATCCAAGACCCCGAAGCAGGACCCGGTCCAGGGCGAAGGCGACCACGACGCCGGCCGGCGCTACGACAAGGCGGCGCGCGAGTTCGCCCAATCGGGCAAGGTCGAGCCGGCAGCGCGCGACGCAGCGCCGGATTCGGCCGCCGAGGCCGAGCAGATGCAGCAGGCCGAAGAGACCGGCAAGTCGCGCTCGAAGGGCGAAGGCAAGCTCGTCAGCAACAAGCGCAAGGCCTGACGCGTCCTCAGCGAGCCGCCGCGACGGCGCTCGCCGGACTCGACGGCGCGGGCACCGGGGCGCCCTTGGGCACCCGGGTCGCGGCTGGGATGCTGCCGCTTGTGCCCACCATCTCGGCACAGCGCGCCGCCGTCTCCTTCGCCGCGTCCCGGGAGCCCGGATCGACGAAGGGCACGACCGCCGCGATCGGCGCCACCAGGACGCCGAGGAGCGCCGCCGCCGCAGCCTTGGCGACCACCTTCTTGGCGTCGATCGAGACCACCGGGTCGCCGAGGGTGCCGCGAACCAAGATCGGCGTGCGCAGCGTCAGCGGGCTGAAGTCCTTCGGCGAGACCACGGTGCGCAGGTCCATCGCTTCGGTCTTGAGCGACAGCGTGCCATCGACGAACATCGTCGAGTCGCTGGTGTTGACCACGAATACCTTGGGCTTGGCGACGCCGCCGGCGACGTCGAGATCGACCACGTTGCACAGGAGGGGCAGCGGATGGTCCTTCGTCAGCTTGAGGCCCAGCGCCTGGGCGACGTCGAGGCCCAGCATCTCGACGACGAGGTGCGAGATCGAGCCCTCGCGCACGTGGGCGCGAATGTCGCCGTTGAGGCTGGCGAGGATCTCGGCCGTGGAGCGGCCGGAGCCCTTCACCTGGACCAGGGCATCGAGCTTGCCGGAGACGAAGGCCGGCGACGAAGGGTCCGAGCGCTTCAGGCGCAGCCAGTGCGAGAGATCGACGCCGAGGGCGCGCAGGTCGGCCGTCCACAGCGCCTCCTTGCCGCGGCCGTCGAGCTGCAGGTAGCCGACCAGCCGGCCCTGCGCCGTGCGGCCGTCGAAGTCGGCGAGCGTCAGCACGCCGTTGGCGAGCAGCAGGTGGGCGCGCACCGGCCGCAGCGGCTCGATCAGGGTCGTGCCCGGGTCGAACATGGCAATGTCGATCAGGACATTGGCATCCATCGCCCGCAGCGACGGCAAGTCGAACTTGCGGTCCGGAATGACACGTTCGGCGCCGGTCGTCTTCCCGCCCTTCCCTGGCGGATCGTTTTCGCCTGACGTGCCGACGACGGGACCCAGGTCGGCCAGCACCAGGCGCGAGCCGGTGAGCCGACCGGAGAGCAGCGGCACCTTGCGCCGGCTCTCGTAGGTGAAGGCACCGGCGAGCCGGCTGCTGCCGACGGTGGCCTCATCGAAGACCGTCTTCCAGAGGCCGCCGTCCTTGACCACCGTGCCGTGAGTCTTGAACGCCGGCGTCGTCGGCAGGGTGACCCCCAGCGGATCGCCGATCGAAGCGAGCGAGGCGCCGGTGACGACGAACCGGCCCTGCAGGCCGGCGAAATGCAGCGGATCGGTGGTGCTGCCTTCGAACGACAGGTTGGCACGGCCGACGCTCGCGAGCAGGCGCAGCGGCTGCGCCGTGGCCTGCTTGCCCTCGACCAGCAGGCCGATGACGCCGCTGGTTCGCACCTCGATCCGGACCGGCAGCTTCCGATACTGGCCGAAGGCGTTGAGACGCAGGCCGCGCTCGCCCGGCGCGAGCGCCACGGCCGCCGCGGCCGCCGACGCACCCTTGGCCGCGCCGCCGGCACGCACGAAGAGGCCCTCGGGGTCGGAGGCGCTGCTGGCCGGGAGCGCAGCGGCAGCCGGCCCGGCCCCATCGCTCAGGGCGAAATGGGCTTCGACCGAGGCCGGCAGCAGCTCGTCCGAATAGAGGAGGCGACCCTTGCCGACCCGCAGCTTGGCGAAGTTCGGCAGCGTCGTCGCACCCTCGGGTTCTGCGGTGACGGCCCGCTTGCCGAACTGCCACGAGGCCCGGCCGTCGGCAAGCCGCTCGACCACGGCGTCGAGCTCGCGCGCCTCGAGATCCTTGATGCGCAGCGGCTCGCCGCGCCAGGTGCGCCAGAGATCGAGATAGCCGAGCCTGAGGCGGGCGTCGCGCGCCAGCAGCGTGTGCGGCGCCTTGCTCCACGCCGGAGCGCCGATCTCGATCCGCTGCGCCGTGACCTTCACACCGCGCAGCAGCCCGACGCGCACGCCGCTGGTGCCGCCCGCCTCGTCGTTGAGCTCGACCCGGCGGTCGAGCGTGCCCGCCAGCCAGCGCTGCACCGGCGAGACCAGGAACGGCCAGCCCATCGCCTCGCAGGCGAGGACCGCCGCCGCCAGCGTCGCGACGACCCCGAGGGTCGCCAGCGGCCAGCGAACACCCGCCCGCCAGGCCGCGAGCGGATTCCTCATCGTTCGATGGCGGCGCTCGCCGGATGCGGCACGGACAAGTCGGTCAGAACCTCGTGATCGGTCCGGCCGACCGGTGTGCGGGCGACCGCGGAAACAGCGAGGGCGAACAGGCGGACGGTGCGGCTGTTCGGTGCATCCCAGTACTCGGCCCTCTCCGGTACGACCTTCAGCAGGGCCAGATGGCGCGAGGCCGGGCCGTCGGGGAAGGCGGCACGGTCGAACAGCGTCCAGAGGCGCTCGATGCGCTGCGGATCCTTGGCGATCTCGCCGCGTCCGGAGATCGAGACGTAGGTGCCGCGGACTTCGTCGGAGAACCCGAGGTTGACGACCCGCAGGCGCTCGGCCAGATCCGAGCGCAGGTCGGTGAAGAACCAGAGCGCGCCCTCGCCGTCCATTTCCAGCGCTTCCATCGGGCAGCTGACCAGGGCGCCGTCGTCGCCGACCGAGGTCAGCATCGCGACCGGCATGTCGGCGATCAGTGCGCCCAGGCGGACGAGATCGGAGGTGATTTGCGGTTCGATCTTCATGGCGCGGGACGCGCGAAGGCGCCGGAGGACAAGGGCGAATCGATTCTGCGCCGGCTCCGTGTCGCTGCTATCGGCCCGCGTCCTCGGCCGTTGTGGGTCCGTTCCTACAGTCTCCGGGACGCCAGCACCTCGGGATTGAGGGCGGTGGGCGGCGGCGGCGCGCCGGGGCGGCTGTCGAGCGCGGCGATCAGGTTGCTGGCCGCGAGCTCGGCCATCGCCCGCCGCGTCGGCAGGCTGGCGCTGCCGATGTGCGGCGTCAGCACGACGTTGGCCACGCTCAGGAGCTCGGGATGGACCGTTGGCTCGCCCTCGAACACGTCGAGGCCGGCGGCGGCGATCGTGCCTTCGCGCAGCGCCCGGGCCAGGGCGGCATCGTCGACGATGCCGCCGCGGCCGATGTTGGTGAGCGTGGCCGTCGGCTTCATCCGCTTCAGCTCCGCGGCGCCGATCAGGTGATGCGACTCGGCCGAATACGGCACGACGATCACCAGGTGGTCGGCGGTCGCGAGCAGCTCGTCCTTCGTCAGCCAGCGGGCGCCAAGCTCGGCTTCGACCGCGGCATCGAGGCGCGAGCGGTTGTGATAGACCACCGGCATGTCGAAGCCGCGGGCGCCGCGGCGGGCGATCGCCCGGCCGATCCGGCCCATGCCGAGGATGCCGAGGGTCGCGCCGTGGACGTCGGCGCCGGCGAACAGGTCGATCGACCATTTGCGCCAATCGCCGCGGCGCAGGAAATGCTCGCTCTCGGCGATGCGCCGCGCCGCCGCCATCATCAGCGCGAAGCCGAAATCGGCGGTGGTCTCGGTCAGCACGTCGGGTGCGTTCGAGACCAGCACGCCGCGCGCGGTGCAGGCCGGGACGTCGATGTTGTTGTAGCCGACGGCCATGCTGCAGACCGCGCGCAGGCCCGGACAAGCGTCGAGCAGCGCGGCGTCGATCTGCTGGGTGCCGGTGAGGAAAGCGCCCGACTTGCCTCGCAGCCGGGCGATCAGCTCGTCGCGGCTCCAGACGTCGTCGCCGTCGTTCGCCTCGACCTCGAAGTGCTCGCGCAGGCGTGCCAGCGTCTCGGGAAAGATCCGGCGGCAGACGAGGACCTTCGGCTTCATTCCGGCACTCACTCGATGAACTTGACGAAGTTCGCCACCGGCTCGCGCTCGGTGACCAGGGTGTTCTCGATCGCGTCCGGATCGCGGTAGCCGAGCGACATGCCGCAGACGAGCTGCTCGTTCGCCGCCGCGCCGAGCGCCGGCATGATCAGGCGGTGAAACGGTGTCCACGCGGCCTGGGGGCAGGTGTCGAGGCCGAGGCCGCGGGCCGCGACCATGAGGCTCTGCAGGAACATGCCGAAGTCGAGCCAGCTCCCCTGACGCATGATCCGGTCGATCGTGAACATCAGGCCGACCGGCGCGCCGAAGAACTCGTAGTTGCGCGAATGCTGCAGGTGCATCCGGTTCTTGTCGGTCTTGGCGATGCCGAGCAGGCCGTAGAGGTCCCAGCCGACCTTGCGCCGCCGGTCGATGAACGGCGACTTCCACTCGATCGGATAGTAGGCGTACTCCTCGGTGTGGAGCTCGCGCTCCTCGGGATCGTCGTAGATGTCGAGGACGCGCCGCGACAGGGCCTCCTTGGCCGCCCCGGTCAGGACGTAGACCTTCCACGGCTGGGTGTTGGTGCCCGAGGGCGCGCGCGAGGCGACGGCAAGCACCCGCTCGAGCAGCTCCCGCGGCACCGGCTTCGGCAGGAAGGCGCGGATCGAGTGGCGCGAGGTGATCGCTTCCTCGACGTCGAGGATGGCGACGGGCCGAGTGCTGCTCACGCGAGCTCCTTCACGACCTGCATCAGGCGGTAGGGCAAGGTGACCGGCCGTTCTGTCGCACGATCGACGTAGACGTGGATGAAGTGGCCGCGGGCCGCGGTCTCGGCCCCGCCGGCGGCGAAGATGCCGATCTCGTAGCGCACGCTCGAGCCGCCGATCCGGCTGACCCGGATGCCGGCCTCCAGGGCCTGGGGAAAGGCGAGCGGCGCGAAGTAGTTGCAGCGCGTCTCGACGACATAGCCGATCACCGTGCCGGCGGCGACGTCGATCGCGCCGGCCTCGATCAGGACGCCGTTGACCGCGGTGTCGAACAGCGCGTAGTAGACGACGTTGTTGATGTGGCCGTAGGCGTCGTTGTCGAGCCAGCGGGTGGTGAGCGGCACGAACCGACGGTAGGCGGAGCGCGGCAGCGGCTGCGGCCGGTCGAGGGCCGCAGCTTCGTTGGAGGCGGCGCGGGAGCTGTCGTTCATGGCCGCGCATTCTTCCATCCCTGCCAGGACTCGATCGCGGCGCGGATCGTCGCCGCCTGGATCGCGACCGTGACCTCGATGTCGTGGCCGTAGCCGCCGGCCATCGACAACGCCACCGGAACACGGTGCTGGCGCAGCGCCGCGAACACCCGCCGGTCGCGCTCCAGCAGCCCCGCGGCAGAGAGCTTCAGGCGGCCGAGCCGGTCGCCCTCGTGCGGGTCGGCGCCGGCGAGGTAGAAGGCCAGGCCGAACGGCCGCGCCGCGTGCTCGCGCCAGACGGCCGCCAGGGCGGCATCGAGCGCGGCGAGATAGTCGCCGTCGCCGCAGCCGTCGGGCAGGGCGACGTCGAGGTCGCTCGCCGCCTTGCGGAAGGGAAAGTTCTTCTCGCCGTGCAGAGACAGCGTGAAGACGCTCTCGTCGCCGGCGAAGATCGAGGCCGTGCCGTCGCCCTGGTGAACGTCGAGGTCGATGACGACGATGCGCGGCGCGGCCCTGCCCACCGCATCCGACTGCACCGCGCGCGCGGCCACGGCGACGTCGTTGAAGACGCAGTAGCCGCTGCCGCGGCCGGCGCTCGCATGGTGGGTGCCGCCGGCGAGGTTGGCGGCGATGCCTTCGACCCGTGCCGTCCGCGCCGCGGCGAGCGTCGCCCCGACCGAGCGGCGCGCACGCTCGACCATCGCCTCGCTCCACGGAAAGCCGATCGCCCGCTGCTCGGCCGCGCTCAGGCCGTTGCCGGCGATCGCCTGCACGTAGCGGAGGTCGTGGGCAAGCGCCAGGATCGCGTCCGGCGCCGGCTCCGCTTCCCGAACCTCGAGCTCCGGCCAGGCCTCGACGCGGGTGCGAAGACGCCGGTACTTGGTCGCCGGAAAGCGGTGTCCCGGCGGCAGGTCGAGCGGCTGCCGATCGGCATGGAAGGCCTTCATCGACGCCCCCCGGCCCGGCTCGGCCCGGGCCGGGAATAGGGGTTCCCGACTAAAGTGGTGCGGCGCAGCATAAAGTGCTTGCAATGCTCGGGTTTACCTCTATACTTCGTTCATGTTGCGTTGCAGCATAAATCGCTGAACCGCACTGCCCTGCCCCCCATCACTCCAGGAGACCCCTCATGCTGACCGCTGAACAAATCGTGTCCGAATACAAGGCCAATGTCGAAACCATGTTCGGCCTCTCGGGCCTCGCCTTCGAAGGCGTCGAGAAGCTGATCGAGCTGAACACCCAGGTCGCCAAGACCGCCCTGACCGAAGCCTCGGCGACGATCCAGGCTGCCCTGTCGGTCAAGGATGCGCAAGAGCTGCTGGCCCTGCAAGCCGGCCTGATCCAGCCCGCCGCCGAGAAGGCCGCCTCCTATGGCCGCCTGGTGTATGAAATCGCCGCCTCGACCGGCGCCGAAGTCGGCCGTGTCGCCGAAGCGACCGCTGCCGATGCGCAAGCGAAGTTCATGTCGGTCGTCGACAACGCCGTCAAGAACGCGCCCGCCGGCACCGAGAACGCCGTCGCGCTGGTGAAGTCGGCCGTCGCCGCTGCCAACAACGCTTTCGAAAGCGTGCAGAAGGCCGGCAAGCAAGCCGCAGAAGTCGCCGACGCGAACTTCCAAGCGATGTCGTCGAGCGCCGTCCGCGCCGCCAAGGCGAAGAAGGCCTGAGCTCACGCTCGCTGAAAGGCGGTCGCATCGCCCACGCGCTGCGACCCCGAAAAGCCCGGATCCGTCCGGGCTTTTTTTCGTCCGCGACTTTCCTTCAGGAGATGCGCGGCGGCCAGCGGTGCGTCGCCTCCTGGCAGCTCTCGCACCAGGCGTGGAGCGCGTCGTAGAGCACCATCCCGTGCCGGAGCATCTCGTGGTCGTCGGCGAAGACCTTCGACAGGCCGAGCGAGATCGCGTAGAGCCCGGCCGACTGCGGCGTCAGCCCGAGCCGGGAGGTATCGGCGCCGCGGACGATGGCGGCGAGTTGCTGCAGCGCGGGGCTGTCGAGGCGGTACTTCGCGAGGAAGGCGTCGAAGCTGCAGCGCTCGCCGACGTGCGACATCTCGACGCCCGGAATGTCGTAGGGGATGGCGCCGGTGCGCTCGGCGCCGGCCAGCACCTCGGCCGCGGGCACGTAGAGGAACTCCGGCTCCTTGTCGATGAAGCGGGCGATCAGCCAGGGGCAGGCGATGCGGTCGATCTTCGGCCGTTCGCGGGTGATCCATTTCATGATGCGACCTCCTTGGGCGGCGCCGCGGCGTCGACCCGGCATTTGTCGACCCGCCGAGCCTCGGCCGGAGAGAACGCGAGCAGCACGCCGTCGCTGCGTCCGGGCGTCCGGGCCCGGACGATGAAATCCTCACGCCGTTGCTGGACGCTGCCGAAGCTCGCTTCGAGCACAAGCGCCCTTGCCGGAACCATCGCCATGCGATCTCTCCTCAAGACAGGAACGGGCGCGCGAACGTCGCCGCGACGCCGACCGCGCCGGCGACCAGCACGACCGGGATGACGCCCACCTTGAAGCGGATCAGGGCGATGCCGGCGACGACGCCCATCACCGCCGAGAGCGCGTCGAACGGCCCGGAGAGGCCGG
>Ga0207701_10004302_pt1 | contig 14475 bp, 11 predicted proteins | sample KBSSwiSSwithPhiX_FD_184294 | JGI IMG/M metagenome (GOLD analysis project Ga0207701, IMG submission 184294) | Switchgrass rhizosphere bulk soil microbial communities from Kellogg Biological Station, Michigan, USA, with PhiX - S5 (SPAdes) (version 2) | ecosystem: Environmental > Terrestrial >... | reverse complement strand
GTTGCAGGGAATGATCGGAAACTGTTTTTCAGTAGCATAGGCTTCGATCTCAGCTTCCTGACAATAAGCAAGCGGCCGGATGATGGTGTTGCGATGGTCGTCCGAACGAAGTATCGGCGGCATTGCCTTTAGCTGGCCGACAAAGAAAAGGTTGAGCAGAAAGGTGTTGATTATGTCGTCGCCATGGTGCCCAAGTGCGATCTTTGTACAGCCTTCCTCTACCGCAACGTTGTATAAAATCCCTCGGCGAAGCCGGCTGCAAAGCGAGCAAAATGTTTTCCCTTCTGGGATATGTTCTTTGACGATCGAGTAAGTATCTTCCTCGACGACGCGATATTCCACGCCGAGCTCCAAAAGATAATTCGGCAGCACTTCTTCGGGAAAACCGGGCTGCTTTTGGTCGAGATTTACTGCCAGAATATCGAAATTCACGGGTGCCCGCCGATGTACGTCGAGCAGCAGCTCGAGCATCGTATAGCTGTCTTTTCCGCCCGACAGGCAGACCATTACACGGTCGCCCTCGGAGATCATCCCGAAGTCGGCGATGGCTCGGCCCATCTTCTTCAGCAGCCTTGTTTTTGTCTTACTTTCTACGAACAACTTATTGTTCTTCTCCCGAAACTAGCGATTTTCGCACAATGGGCACGAAGTTTCCACTAGACACAGGCATCCCGCGTCAACTATCATAGGTTGCGAAGGCGTACAGCAAACCGGCAGGCTGCCTACACATCTCGTCGCTTTTCCGGCCTCACCTGTTAATTCCGCCCTCGAATTCCGCTAAACCGAAGGAGTACACATCATGATCAGAATGGGCAGAGGCTCGAAAAATGACCAACCGGAATCGCCGGTTCAACCATATAACACACCCACGTCGACACCGACCTATCAGTATCAAAGCGAAGCTGTAGCCGCACCAACGCGAGCTGTAACGGACAGCGAATCGATGGCGCGCGATATTAAGGAAGGGCGACTTAGCGGCTTTGTCGGGCATGGCACGGTGCTGACGGGCGAGACGCATTTTCAGGCGATGCTTCGTGTCGACGGGCAATTGCAGGGATCGGTCACTTCGGAGTCCGGTACGCTAATTGTCGGAACCAACGGCCAGGTCGATGCAAATGTTGCGGTCGCGTCAGCGATGGTCAACGGAAATGTGAACGGCGATATTATCGCCACAGAAAAGATCCAACTTGGCCGTACCGCACGCGTAATTGGAAATATTCAGACACCGCGGCTTATTTTGGAGGACGGCGCTCTGTTCGAAGGAAACTGCAGCATGGTCAAAGCAAAAGAAGCAGTTGAAAGCAGGGCAGCACAGACTGATGCTCAGCATCGACCATCGGAGTATCTTTCGACCGACTCCGGTGAAACCGACGATGAAGAAGAGACGCTTTTCACAGAATCTGCCACCGATGACGAAGACGAGGAAGATGAAGCAAAGGCAGAGGCGGCTATCATTTGATCCATTAACAATTTCAAAGAACTTAGGCGGGCGGACCCGCCATTTTTCTTTTAAAACCGAAACAATTCGTTCGGCGATACGCAGAAATCGAGTCGAATATCGAATTCGTCAATATCGTCAATCTGCTCGCTCGGCGAAAAAAAACTTAAGCCGACCTTCGCACAATCCTGACGGCAACCGGCCAAAAATCGATCATAAAATCCCTTTCCGTAGCCGACTCGGTGGCCGCTTTCGTCAAAACAAAGCAACGGAACAATAACAAGATCTAGCGATTCCCGATCGGTCGGCGCGCCTTCGGGTTCAGGGATCTTCCATTTGTTTTCGACAAGGTTTGTTTGGTCGTTTATCGCTACGGATTCGAGTTTGCCCGATCGCACGTTGATACGCGGAGCAAAGGTCTTGATCCATGGATGATCGTGCCAAAGCCGCGAGAAGATATCTTTGGTTTCGACCTCGCCCTTGTGCTTCAGTGAAATAAAACAGTTAAGCGAACGGACGTTTCGAAGATCGATCCTTTCAAAGAAGGTCTGAGTGATCAGATGACTTTGATTGGCGTGTTCCGCAGCCGAAATAGCTTTGCGTTTATTGAGATAGATATCGCGAAGCTCGGACTTTGTCATCGCTATCCGCGCTTCTTATGCGGCCGCGGCTTGATCGCCGTCGTATTGGTTCTTGGCGTAACGACCGAGGACCGGAATTCCGAGCCGCTTTGCAGGTCTCGCTCGGTCTTTTCTGAGAGCAATTTCGACTCGCTTAATAAACGCTGCGCCGCCTTTGCAGCCTTACTCGGTCTTTTCTTAGCTTTTGGCATAAACAGTTCCCTTCTAATTTTTGATGATCCATCCGCCTCCAACAACCTCTTCGCCGTGATAGAAGATCGTTGCTTGCCCGGGCGTAATGGCGCGCTGCGGTTCATCGAAAACGATGCGTGCGCGGTTGTCCTCCATTGGATGAATCGTAGCCGACGCCGGTTCGTGGCGATATCGCACTTTTACGTCAGCTCGGACCGATTCTGTCGGCTCGTCAAATGCGACCCAATTCACACCTTTCGCAACAAATTCGCTTGATTCAAGTTCGTCCGCTTCGCCAACGATGATCTGATTTTTCGCGCGCTCGATCTGCACAACATAAAGTGGTTTTTCGTGAGCGATGCCGAGGCCCCGTCGCTGGCCGACAGTATAGCGATGAATGCCGGAGTGCGAACCCACAACCTCGCCTGACGTGCTCACGATCTCGCCGCCCTCGGGCAATTCGCCCTGACGATCTTCGTGCTCAAGATAGCGATCGATGAAGTCAGCATATTTCCCGTCCGGCACGAAGCATATTTCCTGCGATTCCTGCTTCTTCGCGACTATCGGATCAGCCTCGCGAATGATCTCGCGGACGTCTTCCTTTTTCATTTCACCGAGCGGAAAATACGCCCGCGATAACTGGTCCTGGGTCAGTTCCCAAAGGAAATAGCTTTGATCCTTTAAATGATTTGATCCACGATAAAGGCGATATCGATCCGCAGACTCATCGTATTCGACTCGGGCATAGTGGCCCGTCGCAACCTTTTCACAGCCAAGCGACAAGGCCATCCGGTCAAGCGAAGCAAATTTCAAACGCGAATTGCACGCAACGCATGGGATCGGCGTCTCCCCATTCAGATAGCTTTGAACGAAAGGTTCGACAACCTCTCTTTCAAAGTCGTCCTCGAGATTCAAAACATAGAACGGAACGCCGAGACTGCCGGCAACACGCCGTGCGTCATACACGTCATCCAGCGAGCAGCAGCGCGAGGGCAAAGGGTCGCCGTTCTCGTCGACGTTAATGTGGCGCCGCTGATTCCACAGCTGCATCGTAAAGCCGACAAGTTCGTGTCCCTGCTCTTTTAATAACGCTGCGGCCGCCGAACTGTCGACGCCGCCGCTCATTGCAACTGCGATCTTCATCAAAACTCCAAAGACTTATTATAAGCGTTGCGTTCGAAACTGTCCCACTGTCCCGCTGTCCCACCGTCCCACGCGTCGAATATTCTGACAACTCAATTCAATCTTTTCCGGCCGACTTCCCGATTTTCAAAGAGCTTTTTTCACCTAAGCGCGTTAAAACCAGCCGATCGAACGGCTGTTGCATATATTACACGCTGTTGCACAGAATGTCAACGAAAAACGAACCGTTGAGTGACTATCTTCCTTTCGCGGGCACTGGATCCAGGATCCGAGGGGAAAGCTGCTCCTTTATTGCCTCGGCATATTTTTTGGCCCCAGCGGGATTTGGATGGCCAACGCCGGCGACCTCGCAGAACCGAAGCGGATAATCTAAACCTACTGAGCGTTTCAGCTCGGGCAAAGCCTGATCGCAGTCGGCCTTGCGATCCAGAAACATCGGATCTTCCGGCACGCCATTTCTTCCCATTCGAAATAATAACGTGTTCGGGGATTCCACGGCATTCTCCTCGGTTAGGGGCGACCGTACAAAAACTACTCGCGTTCGAGCGACTTTGGCGTTAAATTCTTCTACTGCCGATCGAAGCTGTTTATTCGATTCTTCGAACCAGAGACGGGAACGCGCCTTTGCTTTGTTCCCTACCTTTTGAAAGAACAGTTTTCTCATCAACGGGTTATTCATCATCCATTTGAGAAAACGGTTCGTACCGCGAGCCTCGAGCCAGCTGTTGAAAAGACGCGTGCTGTTCGAGCTATCCGAGATCATCGGAAAGTATCCGACAACGGCGATCATTGCCTGTGGATGCAGCCGAATCGCATGATCGAGAACATCGAGCATGTCATCGTGGCAATACTGTTTTGCCTGACGGCGAAGAAGGGCATCGTCACCTTTGGGGTCAAGGACCTTTGCAACGGTGATATCAGTAACGCATCCCGAGAGCAATATTAGATCGGCTCCGGACATTCCGGCGGACTTGTATTCATCGGCAGCGACCTCGAGCTGTTTCCATGTGCTGGGAAACGAAACGTTGACCTCGGGCTTGTAAAAGAAAGTCTCTTCGCGCCCGGCCTTGCGATAGGCCTCGGCCTCGTCCGCATGGAATTTCAGCGTGGAGCCCGAATGCGCCTTCATTTTTATGTTAACAACGCGCGTCTCGCCCGCGGCGGAAGTTCTAAGCCATTCAGCGACACGGGTATAGATCTTGTCTTTCTCCAGGAGCCCCTGACCAAAGATCAGCGAATCTCCGACAACGAGTAGTTCGAAGTCACGTGCCGGAGAGTTTGGGGCCGCGTTGCCGAGTACCGCGAAAACACAGACGGCGGCCGCAGTTTTCATAAACCGCCGCCTAGAGATCAAGCCGAGTAATTGATTTTTAGTTTGCACGAAATATCATCAAGGTCACGAGGCGATCTGAACCGCTGCTCAGTTTTCGCGCCCACGACGTCTCGAGAATAGACCATTCTGAATGGCTTAACTGTCTGATCTCAACAGTTTCGAATCCCGCTGCATTGTAGCGTGAAGACAGAGAATTCTTGAAATAGCTAAGTGTAAGATCGGGAATATCCAGCCGCAGGAGTTCGGTTTTGTCCCGTTCCGGATCATAACCCATCACGATCTCGAGCAGGCAACCAGGTGCGGCGATCTGTCTTAGCGAATTTACTATGTTCGATTCCCCAGTGCAGACGCCGCGAAGCAGGCTGCCCCAGGGGAAATGAATGTGGATCTCGTCGGCGACGCCGTCAAATTCGTCGGGCAAAAACTCAATAGCGGCCTGTACGAACATTACATTCGGCAGGCCGCCTTTCTTAGTATTCCTCGTTGCCTTCATCGACGGTTTTTCGAGCGGTTTTACGTTCGCGTCGATCCCGATGAAGAACTTGTTCGGATTTGCCCGTGCAGCAGCCGATACAAAGCGGCCGTCGCCCGTCCCGATATCTATCACAATTCCTTCGCCGGTAAGGGGCAATGAGGTCTTGGAATTCATTGCTGGACAGTTATTAAATCGTACTGCCCCGGATGGTTTTTATCATAAATATCACCTCCAGTAATTTCGATTGTAAATCGAATGTAAAACTCTGGCAATCTATTTTTGTCGGAACGCGAGATTGCGAGGCACGAAGGAGTAACCCTGGTTTTCGCACTGCGTGCCCATGCGGGCAGGGGTGCCCGCGTTCCGACGCGATACCTCGTTCCCGTATTGCAATCCGCTTTTGAACTATGCTAATTTCATCGAATTATGCGTCCGGCTATTGTTTGATCACTCCGCAAAGAAGCGTCCGAATTGACGAGCGAATTTCGTCACTAATTCGGGCGGCCATCGGCACATCTCGTGCCTGCTATTCCCTGTTTCAAATTTAGTTTGTATGGAAAACCTTAGCGAAACTCCGTCTGCGGAGGCGGTAAACAATTCTTTTTGGCCGGTCGTTCGCGAAGCGATAAGCGGCTCGCAGCGCGACTTTACACAAGGCTCGCTCGGCGTCGGCCTGTTTATTCTCAGCGTTCCGATGATCATTGAAATGTTCGCCGAGAGCCTCTTCGCCGTTGTCGACATTTTTTGGGTCGCGCATCTCGGGGCCGGGGCGGTTGCGGTAGTCGGTTTGACCGAGTCGATGATGGCGCTGGTTTATGCAGTTGCGTTCGGGCTTGCGATCGGCGCGACCGCAACCGTTGCGCGCCGCGTGGGTGAAAAAGATACGGAAGGCGCAGCCAAGACGGCGACACATGTCATCTATCTCGGGGTCATTATCTCCGTCGTAATGGGGATCGCGGGTGTCGTGCTCGCTCCAACGCTTTTGCAGCTTCTTGGTGCGGATGCGGAAGTGATCGCAATGGGCGTACCGTTCATGCGGATCATGCTCGGCGGAAATGCGGTCGTAACATTCCTATTTTTGCTAAATGCGATCTTTCGCGGTGCCGGCGACGCGGCCATTGCGATGAAGGTTCTTTGGCTGGCAAATGTCCTGAATATGATCATTGCGCCTCTTTTCATTTTCGGGGTCGGATTTTTTCCCGAGCTCGGTGTAACGGGTGCGGCGGTCGGGACGGTGATCGGTCGGGGATGCGGTGTGCTCTTCGCGTTCTGGTATCTGTTTCGCGGCGAAAAGCGCTTTCAAATTCACCGTGAACATTGGACGCTCGACCCGACCATGCTTTGGAAGCTGACGCGGCTTTCATCCACAGCCATATTGCAATTCCTGATCGGAACGGCAAGCTGGAGTGCTCTCGTGCGCGTTATCGCAGGATTCGGCAGCGAGGCGATCGCCGGATACGTGATCGCGCTTCGAGTGGTCGTGTTCGCACTTTTGCCTTCTCTGGGATTGAGCAACGCAGCCGCGACGTTGGTCGGGCAAAACCTCGGTGCGGGAAAACCAGAGCGATCAGAACGCGCCGTTTGGACAGCGGCTTTTCTAAATGCCGGCATTTACTTTTTTGTCGGGGTTGTTTTGCTTTTGTTTTCGAATGCGATCGTCAGCTTTTTTACGTCGGAGGCCGCAGTGTTATCGATCGGCACAGACGCGCTCCATATCATCGCTTACGGTTTCGTCTTCTACGGATTCGGAATGGTGATGGAAACTTCGTTTAACGGCGCCGGCGACACATGGACGCCGACGTGGATCAACCTGTTCATTTTCTGGATCTTTGAGATACCGCTGGCATATCTACTCGCTTACAAGTTCGGTATGGGACCGCACGGCGTTTTCTGGGCCATCACGATCGCGTTTTCAATGCTTGCGATCGTAAGTGCCTTGCTCTTCCGGCGAGGAAAATGGAAACAGAAAATTGTCTAAAAGAATCTTAGCCACAGAGATCACGGAGAACACGGAGAACACGGAGAAAATTAAATCTGTAATCTCTGTGCTCTGTGGTAAAAATCTTTTGTGCAGTTCCCGGACCCGGCCACACATGAATTCCCTGAATGGATCGCCGTCGGCGACTACGCGTATTTTGCACGCGAGGTCGTTTCGTTTGGCGATCCGCTGACGGTCGAGAACGTTCGTGAGGCCTATCTAAAGGGTATCTTTCCCTGGTATATGGACGGTATTCCGCTGCCATGGTATTGCCCCGAGCAGCGCGCGATCATCGAGTTCGCTGACCTACACGTTCCTCGAAGCCTCGAACGTGCGCGGCGAAGAGGTGAGTTTGCTTTCACCATCGATAAAGCATTTGAAAGCGTGATGGCCGAATGCTCACGCTCGCCGCGTCCGGGCCAGAAGGGAACGTGGATCACGGCGGATTTTCTCGACGTCTATACGCAGCTCCATAAAGAAGGGATGGCTCACAGCGTCGAGGCTTGGAACGATGGCGAACTCGTTGGTGGTGTTTACGGCGTGGATGCCGGCGGGGTGTTTTGCGGCGAATCGATGTTTTACAAGAAACCGAATGCTTCAAAACTTGCTTTGCTTTTCCTGATCGATCATCTTCGCTCGCGAGGCTCCAGATGGCTCGACGCGCAGGTAATGACGCCGCATATCCGTTCGCTCGGTGCGAAAGAGATTGACCGGATCGAATTTCTCGATAAACTCAAAGAAACACAAAGCGCGAAATTGCAGCTTTTCTGATATGGACCAAATCAAGGCACTCCGCGAGCATCTTCTCGAACTATTGAAAGGCGAGTCGGCGCATATCTCACTAGAAGCGGCGGTGAGTGATTTTCCTGTCGAACATATAAATGCGCGGGTCGATGGTTCGCCGCATACCGCCTGGCAGCTGTTGGAACATATTCGGATCGCCCAGTGGGATATTCTCGATTTCAGTACGAATTCCGATTACAAAGAAATGAAATGGCCGGATGACTACTGGCCGAAAGAGGAAGGTACTCCGAAAGGCTGGAATGAATCTGTGCAACAGACACTTAGCGATCTGCAGTCTATGCGCGAACTCGTCGCCGATGAAGAAACAGATCTTTTCGCAAAAATTCCGCACGGCACGGGACAGACGATCCTGCGGGAGACTCTTCTGATCGCGGACCATAACGCATATCACGTCGGCCAGATAATGCTGATCAAGAAATCCTTGCAATGAGCGATCCACTTTTGATCTATGGGGCGAACGGCTACACCGGTGAGTTGATCACCCGTTACGCGGTCGAGCGCGGGATGAGGCCGGTCATTGCAGGGCGCAATGAAAATGCGATTCACGAGATCGCTGAAAAACATGGCCTCGAATATCGCGTTTTCGCGCTCGACGAAAAGGAAAAACTTGATGCGGCGTTGCAGGAAGTCGATATGGTCCTTCATTGTGCGGGACCGTTTTCCATAACGAGCAGGCCGATGGTCGAAGCTTGCCTCCGCAACAAGAAACATTACACGGACATTACGGGTGAGATCAGCGTTTTCGAAACCTGCGCGGCCCTGGATAAAAAAGCGATGGATGCCGGAACGATGCTGATGCCCGGCGTTGGGTTCGACGTCGTGCCGAGCGATTGCCTTGCCCTTCACTTGAAGAACCGATTGCCCACGGCGACGCACTTGACGCTAGCGTTTTACGGAATGGGTCGCATCTCGCACGGCACTCAGGCGACGATGACGATGAATGTCGGGCGCGGCGGCGCGATAAGAAAAGATGGAAAGATCACGCCCGTACCGGCAGCCTGGAAAACGCACGAGATAGATTTTGGAGAGGTGAAAAAGACCGGGGTAACGATCCCGTGGGGTGATGTCGCTACTGCATACTACTCGACCGGCATTCCGAACATCGAGGTTTATACGATCGCTCCAAAAAGCGCTCTTAAATTGATGAAGCTTAGCCGCTACCTCGGCTGGCTGTTCGCGACCGGCCCTATCCAAAAATATTTGCAGTCGAAAATTCCTGCGGGCGGACCAAGTGACGAAGAGCGTGCAAAGGGCAAAACGCTTCTGTGGGGCGAAGCCCGCGATGCACAGGACAACCGCGTCGAAGCGCGGATGCAGACGCCCGAAGGCTACACCCTCACAGCCCTCGCCGCTCTCAACATTGCGGAAAAGATAATTGGCGGCAATTTGAAAACGGGCTACCAAACACCTGCTAAAGCCTATGGTGCCGACCTTGTACTTGAGATCGACGGTGTTTCGCGGTCTGACATTTGATGTTACGCGCTCACTGTTTTTTATTGATAAACCCCGCAAATTTCTCTACTATTACAAAACCGTTTGATATAGCGTCGTTCTGGGCCTGATTTTAATGGCCCTGGGTATTCGGGTATACAACACTCCAAACTTCGTCCCCGGAGGATTGTTAGATATGCGATTTCCGTATGCTTTGCTCGTTCTTTTCATGATCATTCCGGTCGCGGCAAAACCTGGCCGAACCGGATATGACTGGTTTCTTTCTTCAACTGACTATCACGCCGGTTTGAACACCGATAACAATTCGGCGCCCGACGCGCGCGACGAGCACGGGATCAAAGAGGTTATTCCGAAAGAATTTCAGACACGGTATCAGAAGTGGAAGGACGAATTGCTCGCCACAGATTACGGCCGCAAGCTTTGGGAGCAATATGCAAACCGCACGGATTTCCTCTTGACTGTAAAGGTCGCAGCATCTCGCAAGTCTGGCGCCGGCACCGACGAATTCGAATGGGACGCAAATGGCAGCCTGATCGCCGCCACGGTCACGCTCGGAAAGGACCTTGATAAAGGTTATCCCGATCCGGTCTATTATCCGGTCATGAATTCACTCGCTGCGCAAAATGAGATGTATAACGTAACAGGAACATTACTCGCCTCGACAAAAATGGCGCACGAGATCGGCCACGTTACATTTACCTCGCAGGCCAACAGTCAGGTTTTCAAAAAACAGAACCGGCTGATGGATAACTATTACGGTATCTTTTTGAAGAACGGATTTAACACGCGCGACCCGAAACTGGTTGCGTTGGAAAGTGAACTGGGCTCGTCACCTTTATCGATCTGGGAAGATCGCGAATACTGGAGCGAAGTAAGTGCTCTGCATTATCTGGTCCAGCGTATCAGCAAAGAATCGTATTACTGTTCGGTGATCAATAAGATAAAGATAAATCTCGAGGACTACGCGAGCGGATATGAATCGCGATTTGACCTGGCGAATATCGCATTCCGTCCGGCCTGCCTAAAATGATCGGTCTCGAAAAGGCAAATTGGGAATACCAATTGTCTTTTCGAGAAAATATTGGTCTTACTCATTTTTTTTCTTCCCGTTTTTCAAAATAACGAATAAATTCGAGCGTTCTGGGCAGTTTTTTGCTGTACAGATGCGCTTTTTTGCCGAAATTCTTCAAAATCTTTAAATCCCGCTTGCATAATTGGTATTACCAATAATAGAATAGTCCCATTTTCCGAACTACAAGCGGTCATCCTAATTAAGATCTAAGCGAATTGAAAGGAAGGTAGAGACCATGAAGAGCCAATATCGATTTATGTCTGCGGCAATTGCTGCGTTTATGTTTGCCGTTTTCGCACTTGGCGTATCGGCGCAGGAATATCGCGGTACGATCTCCGGTACCGTTACGGACCCGAACGGAGCGGTGATTCCCGGTGCAAAAGTCACTGTTAAGAATATCGGTACAAACATTGCGGTGAATACGATCACGAACGAGTCTGGCTCATACACCGTACCCTTTCTTGTGCCAGGCACGTATTCGGTATCGGTAGTTGGGGACGGTTTTAAGACCTCGACACGCGAGAATGTGGAGGTCAAAGTTGATGACCGCATCGCTCTGGACTTCAAACTAGAAATTGGAGCCGCGGCGGAGGTCAATATCGTCGCGGACAGCGAAGTGCTAGAACGTGGGTCGGTTACGACCGGCGTTTCGGTCAGCCGTCGGCAAGTGGAGGAACTTCCTCTCGCCGAAGGTGCCCCATATGTTTTGGCGACACAAGCGCCCGGCGTTGTCTATACAGGTGACCCGAATTTTACGGGTCCGACCGCGAACGGCAATTTAGCAGGATTCCGAACAAACGGAACAGCCGGAAACCAGATCAATCTGGATGGAACACCTAACCTCGCATACGGTGGACAGGTGGCATTTACGCCGCCGGCGGATGCCGTTCAGGAATTCAAGGTACAAACTAACGGCTTCGATTCCCAGAACGGATTTACCGCTGGCTCAACAGTGAACGTAGCTTTAAAAACCGGCACCAACCAGTTTCATGGAACCGGATATTGGTTTAACCGAGACAAAAACAGGACCGCAAACAACTTTTTTAATAATCGGATCGGTAAGCCGCGCCCGGACCGCAAGTATGATCGATATGGGTTTACAGTGACTGGCCCGATCATCAAGGAACGGACCTTCTTCCTGTTTTCGTTCGAGCGTCAGAATGACAACGTCGCGCAGCCGACTACTTATTCGGTACCGACCTTGAAAATGCGAAGCGGCGACTTTTCGGAGCTGATCGTGAACCGAAATAATATAGGGGACGCTGCCAATACGATCATTTACAACCCGCTGGCCGGCACCGCGGCCGGACAGACCCGCCCGACATTCGGATGTGGTGTAGCAAACAACACGCCGGTTCCGGCTAATTGCAACATCATACCTTCCAATCTTATTTACCAGCCGGCGCTCAACTTTATGAATCTTTTCCCGGAACCAAATCAGCCGGGAATTCAAAACAACTTTATTACCGACCAGAATTTGCATCGGCCGTATCGTTCATTCTTGGCAAAGGTCGATCACAACGCGAATCCGAATCATAAGATCTCGTTTACGTGGGCGAACAGCAAGAACACCGAAGATCGATATAACCTGACGATGGAGCCCGACTCTATATTCCGGGGATTTGAGGATCGTCAAAACGATCGAATTCACGGTAATTACACCGGGATCCTTCGACCGAATTTTATCCTTGACCTTCGCGGCGGGTGGAACCGTTTCCGCTTGAACCGATATCAGATCGATCAACCTACGGCCGCCGATCTTGGCTTTACTGCCGTGCCGAGTGAACGTCAGGGGTACATTTTTCCACGGTTCGATTTCACAAACTTTATGACGGTCGGATCATTACGAGCCGACTACAACAACGGCCAAGACCGGCCGTTCGATCTTTATACCGTACAGCCCACTTTCACCCAAATCGTAGGCAATCACACCCTGAAATACGGATATGACTATCGATATTTGCGTGAAAGATTCACGACTTTAGGGAATGCGACTGGAAGGTATTCGATCAACGGACAATATACGTCCGCAAGCTCTTCTTTGGCCAGTGGGCAGCAGAACGCTCCGGGTCGTGAATTGGCATCCTTTCTTATGGGAATCGTAACGAGCGGCAGTATCGACATTCCCACTCGATACGACGCGTCCGAGGATTACAATGGATTCTTTTTCCAGGATGACTGGCGTATCGCTCCAAATGTAACGCTGAATCTCGGCGTGAGATACGAGCTTGAAACCGGCGTGAAAGAGTTTAGTGGAGCTATCGTAAAGGGATTTGATCGAACGGCTCCTAGCCCCGTTGCGGCCCAAGCACAGGCAAATTACACGGCCCTCCCGCCGAGTTGTGGGACAGGTATTACTTGTCCATACCCTAGTCTTGTGGGTGGCCTTACGTTTGTTGAGGACCCAAGCGATTGGAGCCAGTCAATGGATAAGAACAACGTCCAGCCGCGGATCGGGATCTCTTGGGGCATTAACCAGAAAACTGTACTTCGTGGCGGATTCGGCATGTTCACGGCGCCCTTTCAGATCGGTGCGATCTTTCAGCCTGGATTTTCTTCGCCCACGCCGTTCACTGCATCCAATAACAACGGACAATCTTACGTTGGGAGGTTATCAACCACTCTATTCCCTAACGGGATCAACCCTCCGGTCGGTTCTACTTTGGGACTGGCAACCTTCTTAGGTGGTGACCTCGCGGGAACGAATGGTGCTCAAGGACCAACCACACCGGTGCTTTCATATGACCGAAAAAACGCTAACTTCATGCGTTTCATGGCAAGTGTTCAACGGGAATTACCGGGAGGATTTTACGTTGAGTTCACCTTCGTACATTCCGCCGGCAGAGATCTTGCAGTGAACCGGGATCTAAACGCTGTGCCGACGCAATATCTTGTAAATCCGGATAATTTCACCGATCCGGCAGCATTGGTTGCGGCGATCACTGCGGCAAACACGTTTCTGAATGCAACCGTTAGCAATCCTCTAAGAGGATTGGTTCCCGGAAACTCCACATATAACAACCCGACCATTGCTCGGCGAAGGCTCCTTGTGCCATTCCCGCAGTTTGCATCTCTTTCGGTCACGGAATATAACGGGACGTCCAGTTACCAGTCATATGCTGTGCAGTTTACCAGGAGATTCACGGCCGGTCTTTCCCTGAATGGTTCGTACACATTCTCGAAAGAACGAATAACGGCCCAGTATCTGAATCCGCAAGACACCGAAATGACCGAAATGATCTCGCCGTTTGAACGTCCGCATCGCTGGACTTTCTCGGGCATTTACGAATTGCCGTTCGGTAAGAACCGGAAATGGGGAAGTGACTGGAATGGTGTGGTCGACGGTATCCTGGGTGGTTGGCAGTTTCAGGGCGTTTACGAATGGCAAAGCGGCGAACCGCTGTTGCTTCCAAACGTTTATTACAACGGCGACATAACTCAACTTAAATCCATGGTCGGAAAAAAGGACGACCAGGGACAGACGTACGGAGTTGACCTCCCGGCTTGGGATGTTACCGGATTTTACACGAACGGCGTCCCCCTCAATGCAAATGCTCCCGGGTTTGGAAACAATTTTCAAACGAATCTCGGTAATAACAACGTCCTGCGAAACATTCCGTTCACAATGGACAACTTCCGGAATCAACGCTTCTTGAAATTCGACTTTGGCGTTTCAAAGAATTTCAGGATCAGAGAAGGGATGAAATTCCAGATCAGATTCGAGGCAATAAACGGCTTGAATACAACGTATTTCGGTGCAGGTATAGGGTTGGCGCCCACTTCCGCTAGTGCATTCGGAAAGGTGACGTCACAGCGTAACCCGCCACGCGATATACAGATCGGCGGCAAGTTCACTTTCTAGTCAACTTTTCGGGAGGTTGGCTGGTAACAATGCGTCGCATAAGACTCTTCCTAAAAGTTGAAACTTATGCGGCGCATTTCTCTCTACAGAATTTGGCGTTTTCGCA
>Ga0207701_10004300_pt1 | contig 14485 bp, 13 predicted proteins | sample KBSSwiSSwithPhiX_FD_184294 | JGI IMG/M metagenome (GOLD analysis project Ga0207701, IMG submission 184294) | Switchgrass rhizosphere bulk soil microbial communities from Kellogg Biological Station, Michigan, USA, with PhiX - S5 (SPAdes) (version 2) | ecosystem: Environmental > Terrestrial >... | reverse complement strand
TCCTGAAGAGGTCAAAGGCTCCTCGATCACGCTGAAGCAGCAATGCCGCCGCGGCGAGGACGTTCTGTGCGAGGCGACCGTGCGCGTCGCGTTTATCTCGCAAGGCCGCGCGCGGCCGATTCCGAAGCCGCTGCTCATTGCGATGAAGGCGGATCAAGAACACCGTTCGTCATCCCGGCCGAGCGCATAGCGCGAGAGCCGGGACCCATTGGGCCACACGCTCGAACCGAGTTCAGAGACAGATGGGTCCCGGCTCTCCCTCGGCCTGCAGCCGAGGTCGGCCGGGATGACAGCTAACGCTCACGCCGCCTTGGCGCGCTCCTGCTCTTCGGCATACATCGCGGCCTCTTCGGCCCAGGCGCGCGCGATGCTCGGCCGCTTGCGCATGCGTGCGTGATAGTCCTTCACGGCAGGCCATTTCGACAGATCGATCGGCACCGCGCGGGTCCAGTTCAGCACCGTGCACAGATACGCGTCCGCGACGCTGAAAGTATCGAGCAGGAATTCGCGTCCGGTGAGATGGTTTTCGACAAGGGCGAATCGCGAGTCGGCGAGGCTGGCCGCGTAGGCCTTTGCGTCCGGCGGCGCCTTGCTGTCGAGCAGCGGCATGAAGATGCCCTTGTGCAGTTCCGTGCCGATAAAGCACAGCCATTGCTGCAGGCGAGCGAGCGCGATGCCGCCGGTCGGCGCGAGATGAGCGCCGGGGAAGCGCTCGGCGACGTATTGCAGGATCGCGGCGTTTTCGGTCAGCACATCGCCGTCGTCGGTGCGCAAGGTCGGCACCATCCCGAGCGGGTTGATCTGGAGAAAGTCCGAGCCGTCGGGCAGCCGCTTGGCGCGGTCGCGATAGATGTAGCGGATATCCGCTCCGGCTTCGTACAGTGCGATGCGGGTCGCCATCGAGCAGGCCAGCGGCGAGAAATAAAGGTCCATAAGGCTTCTCCCTCGTTTGACTTTTGTACTGTTCCGCATGAAATAGGGGTGCGTCAAGGATTACTTGCGAAATGGTACAAAAAAAGACGAGTGAGCCGAAACGGCGCGGGCGGCCGCGCGCCTACGATCCCGCGCAGGCGCTCGCGCGCGCCGCCGAGACGTTCTGGAAGGCGGGCTATGCCGGAACCTCGCTCGACGACCTGTCCGAGGCGACCGGCATGAACCGGCCGAGCCTTTACGCCGCTTTCGGCGACAAGCGCGATCTCTATCTCAAGACGCTCGAGCACTATCGCGAGGAATCGCGCGCCCTCGCGCGTGCGGCGCTGGCCGACGATCCGCCGCTTCGCGTGTTCCTCAAGCGCTTCTACGACAAGGCGCTCGAGCTCTATCTCGATGACGGCCCGCGCGGCTGCTACTCGATTGGCACGGCCGCGACCGTCGCGGCGGTCGACGACCAGGTGCGCGCGTTCCTCGCCGACAGCATGCGCTCGACCGACAGCTTCCTGAAGCATCAGATCGAGAAGGCGAAGCAGCGCGGCGAGATCGCGCAAGAGGCCGACCCGGCGGCGCTGGCCTATCTCGCGAGCGGGACCCTGCACACGCTCGCGGTGCGTGCGCGCGCCGGACTGCCGCGCAAGGAACTGGATGCGCTGGCGGACGCGGCGATCAGCGTCATTTGCGGGCGTGCGCGTGCGTGACGCGCACCGGCAACTCATGTAAAGGCCCTTCACATGAGTTGGTCCCGGGGCCCGCGCGGCTACCACCACGGCAATCTGAAAGAGGCGCTGATCCGCGCCGCGCTGCAATTGATCGCCGAGAAGGGCCCGGCCGGCTTCACCTTCGCCGAAGCCGCTCGGTTCGCGGGCGTCAGCCCCGCCGCGCCCTACCGGCATTTTCGCGATCGCGACGATCTGCTTGCCGATGTGGCGCGGCGCGGCTTCGAGCAATTCGCCGATGCGCTGACGAAAGCCTGGGACGACGGACGGCCGGATCCGATGACGGCATTCGAGCGCATGGGCAGGGCGTATCTCTCCTTCGCGCGCACCGAACCCGCCTACTACTCGGCGATGTTCGAGGCCGGTATCGCACCGAATACCAGCGCGGAACTCGCCGCCGCAGGCGACCGCGCCTTCGCAACGATGCGCATGGCCTGCGAACGGATCGTCGCCCGCTTGCCTTCGGCCAAGCGTCCTCCCGTGCTGATGGTCGCGCTGCATGTGTGGTCGCTCTCGCACGGCATCGCGTCCCTGTTCGGGCGCGGCGACGCGGCGCGGCGGCCGCTCCCGATGTCGAGCGACGAACTGCTCGAGGCCGGCGTGCTGGTGTATCTGCGGGGCTTGGGTCTTGAAGACCCGGCCGGCGCGCCCACGTCTTCGTGAACGGCTCCCGAGCAGGGCTTCTTGACAACCCTCGGGTCCTTCTCTAGTTATGTAAATGTTATTAACATTCACGGACGAGGCAGATCCATGTCCACCGCCGAACGCGCGTACGACCACCCGCAAGACCGCTGGCAAGGGCACGGCTACGCCCGTTGGCAGTTCATGCATCCCGGCTGGATCATCGTGATGATCCTCGGGTTCATCTTCTGGTGGCCGGTGGGCCTGGCGATCCTCGGCTACATCATCTGGAGCAAGAGCATGGGCTGTCATGGCGGCGAGCGCTGGGAGCGCAAGATGCACCGCATGGAAGACAAGATGAATCGCATGCGCGAACGCTTCGGCGGTGGCGGCGGCTGGCGTCCGTCGAGCGGCAATCATGCCTTCGATGAGTACCGCAGCGAAACGCTGCGGCGGCTTGAAGAGGAGCAGCGCGAATTCCGCGACTTCCTCGACCGGCTGCGTTTCGCCAAGGACAAGTCCGAGTTCGACCAGTTCATGGCCGAGCGGCGCAACCGCCCGCAGCCGGACGCTCCGCAGCCGCAAAGCTGACCCCCCGCAGCTATGTCTGCGTGCCGGGCCGTTCGCCGCAAGGTGGGCGGCCCGATGTGTTTCTAATTTTTCTACCGAAATGCGCGGCTCGCCCGATCGGTCAGCGGCTTGAGCAAGGACGCCTCCGGAAGCGCAAAATCTTGGCCGAGCACGAACTCAGGCGTTCAAATCGCGTGCGATGCACCGGCGGGCAACCGCCGGACCGCGCAGGCGTTTCGCCGCAGGTAACGAAGCCTTAACCATAATGGGGCCTGTTACGACGGGATAAGACCGGTCAGGTGCCCTAGTTTGGACAGATTTGGCGCGGAATCCGTGAGCCGCCGGTGGTGGACGGCCGGGGATTTCAGCAGGTTTGGAATGTTCGGCGTGCAACGCCGAAACTGCGCGCCATTCGTCGCATCCGCGCAGGCACCGACTGGCTAACGGCAGTTAGCGAAAGGGTATTTCATGTACGTGATGCAGGCGGCGGCGCAGACCGGCGTGGCGCAGGAGGCAATCCCCGGCGCATCGGCCAAATTGTCGTTGCTCAGCCTGTTCATGTCGGCGGACCTCGTCGTGCAGGCCGTCATGGTCGGGCTTCTGCTCGCATCGATCTGGGTGTGGGCGATCGTGGTCGACAAGTTCCTGCTCTACCGCCGCACCAAGCGCGCGATGGATCAGTTCGAGCAGACCTTCTGGTCCGGCCATTCACTCGAAGAACTCTACCGCACGCAGTCGGCGCGTCCGGCGCATTCGATGGGCGCGCTGTTCGTCGCCGCGATGCGCGAGTGGAAGCGCTCCTTCGAGGGCACGAGCCGTGCGATCGGCGGCCTGCAGATGCGCATCGAGAAGGTGATGGACGTGACCATCGCGCGCGAGATCGAGCGGCTCGAGCGCCATCTTCTGGTGCTGGCGACGGTGGGCTCGGCCGGGCCGTTTATCGGCCTGCTCGGCACCGTCTGGGGCATCATGACCAGCTTCCGCGCGATCGCCGGCCAGCAATCCACCTCGTTAGCGGTTGTGGCGCCGGGCATCGCCGAGGCCCTGTTCGCGACCGCGGTCGGCCTTCTTGCCGCCATCCCGGCGACGATTTTCTATAACAAGTTCGTTTCCGAGGTGAACAAGCAGGCGCAGCGGCTGGAAGGCTTCGCCGACGAGTTCGCCGCGATCCTGTCGCGGCAAATCGACGAGAGCAGGTGAGCCGTGGGGGCATCGGGTTCGAGCGGGGGCGTGGTCGGCAGGCGGCGGCATACCCGCAAGCCGGTGATGGCGGAGATCAACGTCACCCCGATGGTTGACGTGATGCTGGTGCTGCTGATCATCTTCATGGTGTCGGCGCCGCTGCTGACGGTGGGGGTTCCGATCGACCTGCCGCAGACCAAGGCGAAATCGCTCGACCAGGACAAGGAACCGCTGACGATCTCGGTCAATACCAAGGGCGAGATCTACTTGCAGAACTCCGAGATCAAGATCGAGGAGCTGGTGGCAAAGCTGCAGGCCGTGACGCAGGCGCGCGGCGGCAGCGATGAACGCATCTATGTGCGTGGCGACAAGAAGGTCGATTACGGTACAGTCATGCGCGTGATGGGCCGGCTGTCCTCGGCCGGATTCCGCCGCGTCGCGCTGGTGACGGAGGTCGAGCAGGGCTCCTGACCGATGAAAGCCGGTTGGACCATATCGGCGGTCGGGCACACGGTGGTGCTCGCGTGGGGGCTCGTCGCCTTCGTGGGCCGGCCGGCGCACACGCCGCCGCCGCCCGAGTTCTTCGCCGACGTCATCTCGGACGCCGAGCTCTCGCAGATCACGCAAGGCATCCGCAACGCGAAACCGGCCGAGGCGCCGAAGCCGCTGGTCGAGAAAATCGCCGACGCGACCCCCACCGAAAATCCGAACGCCAAGATCGTGGACAAGCCCGAGATCGTGCCGACCGCCGAGCAGCTTCAGCCGAAGCCCGAGCCCGAGAAAAAACCGGAGCCGAAGAAGGCCGAGCCGAAACCGCCGGAGCCCAAGCCGGAGCCGAAGCAGGCCTTCGCCAAGGAAGAACCCAAGCCCGATCCGATCGCCGAGGCTTTGAAGAAAGACGACACCAAGCCGGAGAAGAAGCCGGAAAAGAAGGCCGAGACGCCGCCGCCGAAGAAGCAGGAACCGAAGCAACAGCCGAAGTTCGATTCGAGCCGCATCGCGGCGCTGCTCGACAAGCGCGACGCACAACGCCGCGCTGCGACCGGCAGTACGTTGAACAACACGCCGTCACTCGGCGCGCCGACGGGCCAGGCCGCGACCCTGTCGCAGAACGAGCTTGACGCTTTGCGCAACCGGCTGCGCCAGTGCTGGAACGTTCCGGTCGGGCTCGCCGAGGCGCGCGATCTGATCGTCACGGTCAGGATCCAGTTCAACAAGGACGGGTCGCTGTCGGCCGAGCCGCGGCTGATGAACCAGGTGAGCCACCCGGCGTTCACGGCGGCATCCGAAAGCGCGTTGCGTGCGGTGCGCAGCTGCGCGCCCTACAGCTTCCTTCCGGTCGCCAAATACGAAGCGTGGAAGGACGTGATCATCGATTTCGATCCGCGTGACATGTTCCGCGGCTGACACGCGCCGCTCCGGTCTTCAGGACGACACTCAATCATGACAACGACGCGCGCTTCCTTCGCTCTTACTCGCCGGCGTACGCTCGCGCTCGGCGCCGCTGCCTCGGCGCTTGCGGTGACCGGGACGGCTGCGCTCGCGCAGACTCGCCTCGACGTGACCCAGGGCAATGTCGCCCCAATGCCGATCGCGATCCCGGATTTCGTCGGCGGTGCGCCGGGCGACACCGAAGCTGCGCGCGCGATCACGCAGATCATTACCGCCAACCTGAGGCGCTCCGGTCTGTTCGCGCCGATCGACCCGGCCGCCTTCATCGAAAAGATCGTGAGCTTCGATGCGCCGCCGCGCTTCCCCGACTGGAAGGCGATCAACGCGCAGGCACTGATCACCGGCCGTGTCACGCGGCAGGGCGACGGGCGCCTGAAGGTCGAGTTCCGGCTGTGGGACGTGAGTTCGGGGCAGCAGCTCAACGGCCAGCAATATTTCACCGCGCCGGACAACTGGCGCCGTATCGCCCACATCGTGTCGGATCAGGTCTACGAACGGCTCACCGGCGAGAAGGGTTACTTCGACACGCGCATCGTGTTCATCGACGAGACCGGCCCGAAGGAGCGGCGCGTCAAGCGGCTGTCGATCATGGACCAGGATGGCGCGAACGTACGCTATCTGACGCGCGGCGAAGATCTCGTGCTGACACCGCGCTTTTCGCCCTCGACGCAGGACATCACCTACATGTCCTACGGCCAGGGCGACCCGCGCGTCTTCCTGCTCAACATCGAGAGCGGGCAGCGCGAGATCGTCGGGAATTTTCCCGGCATGACATTCAGCCCGCGTTTTTCCCCGACCGGCCAGCAGGTGATCATGAGCCTGCAGCAGGGCGCGAACTCGAACATCTTCGTGATGGACCTGCAGTCAAAGCGCACGACGCGGCTGACCGATACCGCCGCGATCGACACCGCGCCGTCCTATTCGCCCGATGGCGCGCGCATCTGCTTCGAGTCCGACCGTGGTGGACGGCCGCAGATTTACGTGATGGGCGCGGGCGGCGGCGCCGCGCAGCGCATCAGCTTCGGCGAGGGCTCATACTCGACGCCGGTGTGGTCGCCGCGCGGCGACTTCATCGCGTTCACCAAGCAAGGGGGCGGACAGTTCGCCATCGGCATCATGAAGCCGGACGGTTCGGGCGAAAGGCTGCTGACCTCCGGCTACCACAACGAAGGCCCGACCTTCGCGCCGAACGGGCGCGTGCTGATGTTCTTCCGCGAGCAAGGGGGCGGGCCGTCGCTCTATACGATCGACGTCACCGGCCGCAACGAGCAGAAGATTCCGACGCCGAGCTTCGCGTCGGATCCGGCCTGGTCGCCGCTGTTGAACTGATCGAAGGACGGACAAAAGCGATGGCAGAGCTGGAACTTGGGCCGCCGCTTTCCCGCCGCGTTCATACCGCATTAACCATTCCATCGGGTTTACGCCGGACGGGTACGTTTCTGGGTCGCCGCAAGGGCTCATCAAGGTTGATGGAACGTTCGTTTAACGAACGGGCGGTAGACCATAAGCATGTACCCGGCAGTGTAGTTAAGGAGGCACGGGAATGATCAACATGAGTCTCACGCGCGCTGTGAAGTTCGCCGCAATGATTGTCGCGGGCCTTGCTCTCGCCGCCTGCTCCACCAACCCCAATCAGATGCAGGGCGCGAACGCGGGCCTTGCGGGCAGCGCCGCTCCCGGCAGCGCGCAGGACTTCGTGGTCAATGTCGGCGACCGCGTGTTCTTCGAGTCGGATTCCTCGGAGCTCACCCCGCAGTCGATCGCGACGCTGGACAAGCAGGCCCAGTGGCTTGGCCGATACAATCGCTATGCCTTCACGGTCGAAGGTCATGCCGACGAACGCGGCACGCGCGAATACAACATCGCGCTCGGTGCCCGGCGCGCGCAGGCGGTGCGCGACTATCTGACCTCGCGCGGCGTCGAGGCGAACCGCATGCGCACGATCTCCTACGGCAAGGAACGTCCGGTCGCGGTGTGTAACGACATCTCGTGCTGGTCGCAGAACCGCCGCTCGGTGACGGTGCTGAACGCGAGTTCCTGATCGGCTCAGGCCATGCTGATTTGAACCGGCGCCCTTGCGGCGCCGGTTTTGTTTTGGGCCGTCAGTCTGCCGCGGAATGAATTGCGCCACGCCGACGGCGTCGTCCCGACCACGCAGCGGAAATGATGGCGCAGGGTTTCGGGCGCGCCGAAGCCCGCATCGTGCGCGACGCGATCGATCGGCAGATCGGTGGTCTCGAGCAGATCCTGTGCGCGGCGCACGCGCAGCCGGATCAGCCACTCGATCGGCGCGGTGCCGGTCGCGGCGCGGAAGCGGCGTGTGAAAGTACGCACGCTCATTGCGGCGCGGTCGGCCAGCGCCTCGATCGTGATCGCCTCGTCCAAATTGCTTGCCATCCAGTCGGCGACGCTCGCGATGCGGTCGTTGGTGCGCACCGCGATCGGCTGCACGACGAATTGCGACTGCCCGCCGTCGCGATGCGGCGGCACCACCATGCGGCGCGCGAACGTGTTCGCGATATGCGGGCCGTAGTCCTTGCGCACCAGATGCAGCAGCAGATCGATTCCCGCCGCAGAGCCGGCTGAGGTCATGACGTTGCCCTCGTCGACATACAGCACGTCCGGCTCGACGCGGATCTTCGGGAACAACCGCGCGAGCCGTTCGGTGTGGCGCCAGTGCGTGGTCGCGCGGCGCCCGTCGAGCAGGCCGGCATGCGCAAGCAGAAACGCGCCCGAGCAGATCGATGCGACACGCGCGCCGTGTTCGACGGCGTCGCGCAGCGCGGTCGTGATTTCGGGACGCGGCGTTTCGTCGAGATCGCGCCAGCCCGGCACGACAATCAGGTTGGCGTCGCGCAGCAAGTCGAGCCCGCCGTCGACGTCGACCCGAATGCCCCCGAGACCGCGCAGCGGCAGCGGATCGGCCGCCGCGACCGCAAACCTGTAGGGCACGAAATCAAGCTCCGGCCGCGCCAGCGCGAAAAACTCGGCCGCAATCCCGAACTCGAACATCGCGAGCCGGTCGGAGGCGAGCGTGACCACAAGGGGAGGGGCTTTCAACATGGCCGGATATTACCGGACTTTGGCATTCCGGCCAATTCAAAAAGTCAACGCGCCGCATCAGAGTGCCTGCGACACTCAGACCCAAGGAGCACATCGATGCCCAGCCTCGTGACCGAACCGGGCTTCGCCGACGCCGCGACCGCCCTGGCTCATTTCGAACGACGCCTTGGCGTCGAGACCGACTGCAGCGACGTGCATGAGTCGCTCAAGAGCGACCTCGATTTCGTCCTAGTCGATGTGCGCGGCCCGAACCTGTTCGCGCGCGGCCATGTGCCGCGTGCGATCAACATCCCTCACCGCGACATGACGGCGGAGCGGATGGCGGCATTTCCCAAGGACACCGCGTTCGTCGTTTATTGCGCCGGTCCGCATTGTAACGGCGCCAACAAGGCCGCAATCCGGCTTGCCCGCCTCGGCTACCGCGTGAAGGAGATGATCGGCGGCATCACCGGCTGGCGCGACGAAGATTTTGCGCTGGAGCGCGACGCTGATGCGAACTTCGGAATCGGGACACTAGCGGTCTTGTGACAGCAGGTCCGCTTGTCAGCGGGCCGCGAACTCTGGAATGGTGCCTCATCCCAACGACGGGAGAGGCTCGATGCGGCTTTCGTGGTGGAACGCGACGCTCGTCGCGGCAGGCCTTGCGGCTTGCGGGCAGAACAACACTTATCAGGCGCCGCCACCTCCCAAGGTGACCGTGGCGAAGCCGGTCGAGCAGCAGGTCACGCGCTATTTCGAGGCGACCGGCAACACCGCGGCGGTCAATTCGGCCAATCTGGTCGCGCGGGTGCAGGGCTTCCTGACCGAAATCAAATACACCGACGGCATGCCGGTGAAGAAGGGCGAGCACCTCTTCACCATCGAGCCGGAGCCGTATCAGGTCAAGCTGCAACAGGCGCAGGCGGCCGAGGCCGCCTCGCAGGCCTCGCAGAAACAGAGCGAAGCCGATTTCGAGCGGCAGCAGGAACTGGTGCAGCGTCAGGCTGCCTCGAGGGCCGCATTCGACGCTGCCACCGCCAAGCGCGACACCGACAAGGCGAAGGTGCTGCAGGCGCAGGCGGACAGCAGGACGGCGCAGATCAATCTGGACTACACCAGAGTGATGGCGCCGTTCGACGGCATCGTGACCGCGCGCCAGGTCTCGGTCGGCGAACTGGTCGGCGGCAGCGGCACGCAGGTGCTTGCCACGATCGTGCAACTCGATCCGATCTACGTGAATTTCAACGCGAGCGAGCGCGACGTGCTGCATGTGCGTGACATGCTCTACAAGCGCGGACAGAAGGCCGTCGACCTGCTCGGCACGGAGGTCGAAGTCGGGCTGCAGACCGATCAAGGCTATCCGCACAAGGGCAAGCTCGACTACATCGCGCCGACCGTGAACCCGGGCACCGGCACGCTCGCAGCGCGCGCCGAGTTGGTGAACCCGAACCGGTTGATGCTGCCCGGCTTCTTCGTGCGCGTGCGCGTGCCGCTCGCGGAGACGTCCGCGATGCTGGTCCCTTCGGTCGCACTCGGCAGCGATCAGGCCGGGCGCTATGTGCTGGTCGTCAACGGCGAGAACGTGGTCGAGCAGCGCAAGGTCGAGGTCGGCCCGACAGTCGGCGAGATGACCGTGATCGAGAGCGGCCTGAAGGCCGACGACCGCGTGGTGACCGCGGGAATCCTGCGCGCGGTCCCTGGACAGAAGGTCGATCCGCAGACCAAGACCGCGGCGAACTAGCCCCGATGATCTCCAGATATTTCATCGATCGGCCGGTCCTCGCCAACGTTCTGGCGATCCTGATGATCGTGATCGGCGCGGTCTCGCTGTGGTCGCTGCCGGTCGCGCAATATCCCGACGTGACCCCGCCGACCGTGCAGGTGCAGACGCGCTATCCGGGCGCGGGCGCGCGCACCCTCGTCGACACCGTGGCGCTGCCGATCGAGCAGCAGGTCAACGGCGTCGAGAACATGATCTACATGCAGTCGACGAGCACGTCCGACGGGGCCTACACGCTCGTCGTCACGTTCAAGATCGGCACCGACCTCAACTTCGCGCAGGTGCTGGTGCAGAACCGCGTGTCGGCCGCGCTTTCGTCGCTGCCCGATGCGGTGCAGAAGCAAGGCGTCAACGTCCAGAAGCAGTCGACCGCGATCCTGTCGTTCGTGACGCTGACGTCGCCGGACAAAAAGTTCGACAGCCTCTATCTCGCGAACTACGCCACGATCCGCCTCAAGGACGAACTGGCGCGGCTGCCCGGCGTCGGCAATGTGCTGATCTTCGGCGCCGGCCAGTACTCGATCCGCGTCTGGCTCGATCCGGAAAAGCTGAAAGCCCGCGGGCTCACCGCCTCGGACGTGACGCAGGCGCTGCAGCAGCAGAGCCAGCAGGTCGCGGCCGGCCAGATCGGCGGGCCGCCGACCGAGACCGGCCAGCCGTTCCAGTACACCATAACGGTGGCGGGACGCCTCGCCGACGTGGAGCAGTTCGAGAACGTCATCGTCAAGACCGGCGATGGGGGTGCGGTCACGCGCGTGCAGGACGTCGGCCGCGTCGAGCTCGGCGCGCAGACCTACGGGCAGATCTTCAAGGCCAACGACCGGCCCGCGGCGGGCATCGCGGTGTTCCAGTCGCCGGGCGCGAATGCGCTCAACGTGCAGACCGCCGTGACCAAGCGCATGACCGAGCTCTCGCGGGAATTCCCCGCGGGACTCGTGTTCGAGGTGCCGTTCGACACGACCAAGTTCGTCGATGAGGCGATCAAGGAAGTCTACAAGACGCTGATCGAAGCTGCGGTCCTGGTGCTGATCGTGATCCTGATCTTCCTGCAGGATTGGCGCGCGATGCTGATCCCGGCGACCACCGTGCCGGTGACGATCATCGGCGCGTTCGCCGCGATGGCGGCGCTCGGGTTCTCGGTCAATCTCTCGACGTTGTTTGCGATCGTGCTCGCGATCGGCATCGTGGTCGACGACGCGATCGTCATCGTCGAGGGCGTCGCGCACAATATCGAGCGTGGGCTGACCCCGCACGACGCCTCGATCAAGGCGATGGACGAGCTGTTCGGGCCGATCATCGGCATCACGCTGGTGCTGATGTCGGTGTTCATCCCGGCGGCATTCATGCCGGGGCTCACCGGCAAGATGTACGCGCAGTTCGCGCTGGTGATCGCCGCGACCGCGATTCTGAGTGCGATCAATGCCGCAACGCTCAAACCGACGCAGGCCGCACTGTGGATGCGCGCCCCGACGCCGCCGGAGAAGCGCAATATAGTCTATCGCTGGTTCAACCGCGGCTACGATGCGCTAGAGCGCGGTTATGTCCGCCTGATCGGACGGATGGCGCGCGCGAGCGTGATCTCGGTGGTGATCGCGCTGCTGATCGTTGCGGGCGGGCTTTACGGCCTCTCGCGCGTTGCCTCCGGCTTCATCCCGATCGAGGACCAGGGCTATCTGGTGGTCGCCGTGCAGTTGCCGGACGGCGCCTCGCTCGAGCGCACGCAAAAAGCGATGGATGAGGTTGCCGCCATTGCCCGCAAAACGCCGGGCGTCGACCAGTTCGTCACCATCGCGGGCATCTCGCCGCTCGACAATTCCGCCTCGCTGGCGAATGCCGGCGTCGCCTACCTCACGCTCAAGCCGTGGAGCGAGCGCGGCAAGGGGCAGGATCTGCTGTCGCTGTTCGTCGGCCTGAACAAGGCGATGGAAGGGGTGATGGACGCGCGCGTGCTGGTCGTGCCGCCCCCGCCGATCCAGGGCGTCGGCAATGCGTCGGGCGCGACCATGCAGCTCGAGCTGCGCGACGGCAGCTTCGATTTCACCAAGCTGCAGACGCTCTCGAACGCGATGGTCGAGGCCGCCTCGAGCCAGTCGAGCTTCCAGCGGGTGATGGGCACGTTCCGCTCCGACGCGCCGCAGTTCCGCATCGATGTCGACCGCGTGAAAGCGCAGACGCTGCACGTCAACGTCGACCAGGTGTTCTCGACGATCCAGACCTTCATGGGGTCGACTTACGTGGTGCAGTTCAACAAGTTCGGCCGCACCTTCCAGGCCTACGTCCAGGCCGACGCGCAATTCCGCCTGCGTCCCGAAGACATCACCCAGCTGACGGTGCGCAACAGCCAGGGCCAGACCGTGCCGATCGGAACGCTGGCCTCGGTCGAGCCGGCCACCGGCCCGCCGCTGATCAGCCTGTACAATCTCTATCCGACCGCGACCGTCATCGGCATTCCGGTGCAGGGCGTGTCGTCGGGCCAGGCGATGGCGCTGATGGAGCAGATCGCGTCGCGGATGCCGCCGGGCACCGGCTACGAATGGACCGCGCTCTCCTATCAGGAGAAGCTCGTCGGCAATCAGATGTATCTGGTGTTCGGGCTCGGCATCCTGCTCGTCTATCTGGTGCTCGCCGGACAATATGAGAGCTGGTACGCGCCGCTCGCGATCGTGCTCTCGGTGCCGCTCGCGCTGGTCGGTCCGGCATCGGTCCTGCTGGGCCTCAAGGTCGACGCCAATCTCTACGTGCAGATCGGCCTGATCCTGCTGATCGCGCTGTCGGCGAAGAACGCGATCCTGATCGTCGAGGTCGCGCGCGAACGGCGCATCAAGGAAGGGCATTCGATCGTGCAGTCGGCGATCGAGGCGGCGCAGTCGCGGCTGCGGCCGATCCTGATGACCTCGATCGCCTTTATCCTTTCGGTCGTGCCGCTGGTGATTGCGACCGGCGCCGGCGCCAGCGCACGCAAGTCGATCGGCATCACGGTGTTCACCGGCATGATCGCCTCGACGTGCCTGGCGGTGCTGTTCGTGCCGTCGCTGTTCGTCGTGATCCAGCGCTTCGAGGAATGGACGAAGAGCCGCAAGGATCGCCCGAACGACCGCACTGCGGAAACCGTGGCGGCGGAGTGACGCGGCTTTTGTGCCGTCACCGATGGTGACAAACCGTCCGGTACGGTCACAATGGCGCCAAAGCGGCCGACACGGGCCGCGATAAGGTCCAGGATTTGGGGGAGACGCATGGAACGCATCTGGCTCAAGCAGTATCCGCCGGGCATGCCGACCGAGATCGATGCCTCGCAATATCCCTCGCTGGTCACGCTGCTCGAAGAGAGCTTCGCGAAGTACCGCGACCGCAAAGCCTTCATCTGCATGGACAAGGCGATCACCTACGGCGAGCTCGACACGATGTCGCGCGACTTCGCCGCCTACCTGCAGGGCACCGGCCTCAAGTTCGGCGACCGCGTCGCGATCATGATGCCGAACGTGCTGCAATATCCGGTCGCGACCGCGGGCGTTCTGCGCGCCGGCATGACGGTGGTCAACGTCAACCCGCTCTATACGCCGCGCGAGCTCGAGCATCAGCTCAACGACTCGGGCGCGGAGGCGATCGTCATCCTCGAGAACTTCGCCACCACGCTGGAGAAGGTCGTCAGGAACACGCGCGTCAAGCACATCATCCTCGCCAACATGGGCGACATGCTCGGCTTCCCGAAGGGGGCGATCGTCAATTTGGTCGTGCGCAAGGTGAAGAAGATGGTGCCGGCCTATTCGTTGCCGCAGGCGGTGCAGTTCAAGGCCGCGGTCGCGGCCGGCAAAGGCAAGCCGCTCAACACGCGCGCGATCTCCTCCGACGATGTGGCGTTCCTGCAGTACACCGGCGGCACGACGGGCGTGTCGAAGGGCGCGACGCTTCTCCATCGCAACATCGTGGCGAACGTGCTGCAGAACGATCTCTGGCTGCAACCCGCGCTCTCGAAAGAGCCGAAGGTCGATCAGCTGTTCATCGTCACGGCGCTGCCGCTCTATCACATCTTCGCGCTCACCGCGTGCTTCCTGCTCGCGATGCGCTCCGGCGGCGTGTGCCTGCTGATCCCGAACCCGCGCGACATCCCGAACCTCGTGAAGGAATTGTCGAAGTACAAGGTCAACAAATTCCCGGCGGTCAACACGCTCTACAACGCGCTGCTCAATCA
>Ga0207701_10004299_pt1 | contig 14489 bp, 13 predicted proteins | sample KBSSwiSSwithPhiX_FD_184294 | JGI IMG/M metagenome (GOLD analysis project Ga0207701, IMG submission 184294) | Switchgrass rhizosphere bulk soil microbial communities from Kellogg Biological Station, Michigan, USA, with PhiX - S5 (SPAdes) (version 2) | ecosystem: Environmental > Terrestrial >... | reverse complement strand
CGCGGACCTGCTGCCCATCGCGGCCCACTACGACGTCGCGGTCGACGGCCAGCCGATGACCGTGGTCGCGCCCGGCCGCCTTCGTCCCGGCCTGGTGGCCGAGCTCACCGTGGTGCTGGGCGGCGGTGCACGGTCGGAATAGTCATCGCCCGTCGACTCCCGGTCGCGGTCAGGTCCACTCGCCGTACTTGCCGTTGATCCGGTAGCGCAGGGTGTACTGCGACGAGAACACCGGCAGGCTGTAGTTCATCGCCTTGCGATACTCCTCGTAGCTGTCCGGGCGCATCCAGCGGTTGCGCCAGTAGGTCGTCTCCGGATCGGCCGAGAAGAAGACCCGGTTGGTGTTGGGATGGATCATGTCGAACTCGATCTCGGTGCGGAGCTCCGGGTACGGCCACCACAGCTGGTCCAGACCCACCCGGGACAGCCCGCCCAGCAAGAAGTCGCCGATGCCCGGCGGCAGGTGCGGCAGGCTGGCGGGCAGGGCCTTGCCCTGGATGCGCCGGTACACGCAGACCTCGGCGCCGATGCCGCCGGGAAAATCGTTGCGGCCCAGGAAGCGCTGGCACCACCCCTTCCAGAGCTGGATGACCACCGGCTGACCCTCGATGGTGTCCTCGATGACCTTGGTGGAATAGTCCGGCCACCACACCTCGGCGAAGGAGGGCAGCGGCTCGCAGGCGATCTTCCACCAATCGGCGGTCTCCACGAAGTGATAGCCGCGACCGTCGGTCGCCTGAGTGGTGGGGCTGAGCTGGGTGTCGGACATGGTGGCATCTCCTTCGTCGAGGGACGGGGCTCTCCTGGAGCTAACGGACGAGGCCTGGCAATCTTTCCACAGATCGACGCTGGCCAGCGAGCGGGAAAGGGGCCGGGTGAGACCAGGTGAGCGCGCGGTCGTCGGGCAGGGCCAGGGTCGCCGCGCCAGGGTCAGGGCAGGCGGGCGACCCAGCTCTTGGCGACGCCGTTCAAGGTGCCGGTGCCGATGACCACCTTGCCGTTCGAAGACACGTCGCTGGCGGAGATCAGGATCCAGCCGGTCAGCGAGATACCCGCGCCGGTGAGGATCTCCGAGATGCGCTGCACGTTGCCGGCCGCGTTCCACAGCACCGCCTCCTGCGTGGTCGCCGAGGTGATGCTGCCCCCCACGATCACGGAGCCGTCGCTGCTGGCGGCGCGGGGAGTCGCGCCGGACGCGCCGGTGCTGGACAGCGGGGGCAGCGTCTGGCGTGTGGTGAAGCCGCCGCCCGACCACTTGAGCGTGACGCCGACCCCGGTGCCGGCGATGACCATCCCGTTGCCGCTGATGGCGCCGGTGGTGCTGCTGCCGGCGGTCGGTATGCTCAGGGCGGTGGCGGTGGCCGTCGCGGTGGTGGGGAACCAGATCGCCGTGTTCAGGATCGGGGCGAGCAGGCGGCTCCGTCCGATGGCGATGCTGCCGTCGTCGCTGACCCCGGTGACGCTGGTCTCGTCGTAGCCGGTGGCCAGCCCGGGCACGCGCAGGACGGCGAAACCGGGGCCTTTCCACATCAGCGCCAGGTCGCCACCGCCATCGTTGGCGTTGCCGACCACGGTGTTGCCGTCGCCGCTGACCCTGCTGCCCAGGGCGACCCAATCACCGGAGGGCAAGGGCAGCGTGATCACGCTGGAGGGCGCCGTCCAGCGCAGGTTGCTGCCCACCACCACCGTCCCATCGGCGTTGACGTCATCGGCGGAGAACCCCGCCGGCACCCCGGTCAGCGCCGTGGTCGCGGCAGCTCCCACCGTCCAGCGCACGGCCCCGCCGACCACGATGGTGCCATTGCCGCTGATCGCGGTGGCGGTCAGCGGCATCTCGCGCAGGCGCGTGCAGGCGCTGGCGACGCAGAACAGTCCGTTGCACTGCGCGTCGGAGGTGCAGGCGGTGACGCAGCTCCCGCTCGCGCAGTGACCGAGCCCGCTGGCGCCGCAGGCGATGTTGTCGGTGGCGCTGGGATAGGTGCACATCCCGCTGGCCGGGCTGCAGCCGGTGCTGGCGATCCGGCACTCGGGCGGCGGACCGCAGGTCATCTGCATGCCCGCGGCGCAGACGCCGCCCTGGCAGCTGTCGCTCACGGTGCAGCTGTTGCCGTCCGAGCAGGGCATGCCGTTCGGGACCGCGGCGCAGGTCCCGGTGGACATCGCGCAGGCGGTGCATCCGCCACAGGCAGCGCCGGTGTTCTGCCAGGCGCCGTTGGCGTCGCAGGTCTGCGGCTGCGCGCCGTTGCAGGTCTTCGCCGTCGGCATGCAGGTGCCGGTGCAGGTCCCGCTCGCCGGGCTGCACACGTTGGGACAGGGCGTGCCGGCGTTCTGCCAGGCGCCGCTGGCGTCGCAGCTCTGCGGCTGCAGCCCGCTGCACCCGCGGGCGTTCGGCGTGCAAACCCCCGTGCAGGTCGCGGTGGCGTTCACGCACACGAAGGGGCAAGCCGACCCGGTGTTCTGCCAGGCGCCGCCGGCGCTGCAGCTCTGCGGCTGCAGCCCGTTGCAGCGGACGCCCCCCGGCCGGCACACGCCGGTGCACGCGCCCGCGGAGCAGAGGTTCGGGCAGGCGGTTCCCAGGTTCTGCCAGGCGCCGGCCGCGTCGCAGGTCTGCGGCTGCAGCCCGCTGCACTGCACGGCCATCGGCCGGCACACGCCGGTGCAGCCCCCCGCGGAGCAGACATTCGGACAGGGCGTCCCGGTGTTCTGCCAGGCGCCGCCGGCATCACAGGTCTGCGGTTGCAGCGCGTTGCATTGCTTGGTCGTCGGCGCGCAGGCCGTGCACGTGCCGCCATTGCACACGCTGGGACAGGCGGCTCCCATGTTCTGCCACTGTCCGGTCGCGCTGCACAGCTGCGGCTGCAGCGACAGACACTGCTTCGAACCGGGGCTGCACACCCCGCTGCACGCGCCCGCGGTGCACACGTTGGCGCAAGCGCTGCCGGTGTTCTGCCACAGGCCGTCCGCCCCGCAGGTCTGCGGCTGCAGCCCGTTGCATCGCAGCGACGTCGGCGCGCAGGTGCCGGTGCAGGTGCCGCCGCTGCACAGGTTGGCGCACGCCGACCCGACGTTCTGCCAGGCGCCCGCCGCGTCGCACTTCTGCGGCTGCAGGCCGCTGCACTGGGTGGCGTCCGGGGTGCAAGTGCCCGTGCACGCGCCGCCCGTGCACAGGTTCAGGCAGGCCGCGCCGGCGTTTTGCCATTGCCCGCTGGCGTCGCACAGCTGAGGTTGCAGCCCGTTGCACTGCCGGGCGCTGGGCGCGCACGAGCCCGCGCAGCTGCCGCCCGTGCACAGGTTGGCGCAGACCGCGCCCTGGTTCTCCCAGCCGCCGGCCGCGTTGCACACCTGGGGCTGCAGCCCGCTGCATTGCCGGGCGCCCAGCAGACACCCCGCCGGGCTGTCGACACCGGCGTCCGCTCCCGGCTGGCCGCCGGTTCCGGCCCTGCTGCCGCCGGTGCCGCCGCTGCCGCGGGCGTCGATCGGGGAACTGGTGGCCGCGTCCGCGCCGCCGGTCCCACGCGTCCCACCACTTCCGCCGGCATCCTCGGCAATGACGGCTCGGTAATCCTGGCAAGCGGGAGCGGACATCGCGCCGATGGCCGCCGCCATCACCAACCGGAGCAATCGAATCTTGGACATGGGGTACCTCGCACGTATGCAACGACCGTGCAGCTGGCCAGGGCTCGGAACGTACCACCTTGGCCGTCGCTGGCGAGCGCGTTAATCGCGAAGTTGCGCGCCAGCGCCGCTCCGCGCCACCCGGCGCAGCCGTCACACCGTAACCTCCGCGGCTGTCACACCGTAACCTCCGCGGCTGTCACACCGTAACCTCCGCGGCTCAGTCCACCGATCCGGATCCGCAGGCGATCCGACACGAATCAGAGTCGGGCGAGGAGAAGGTCATGGCAGCGCACGCGCCGGCGCCCGAGTCCGCGACACAGCTCGCACACACCCGCGACAGACCGTTGATGGCGGTGAAGCAACCCGCGAGGCAGCCATCCGCGCCACCGGCGTCCGGGCTCTGGCAGACGCTGGCACAGTGTTCGCGGCACGGGGTCGGGTCGCAGCCCGCGATGGCCCGACACGAGTCGGTATCCAGGGCGAGCTGAACGTCGCAGGGGTACTGGGCCAGCGCCTGCGCGCAGTCCTGCCATTGCGCCACGGTGGCGCCGCAGCGCGGGTTCAAGCTCTGCAGCGTCATGCGGCAGCTTCCCGGATCGCCGGCCGGGGCCGCGCCGGCGTCCGGGCACATCAACCCCGCACCGCCGGAAGCCGTGGGCGCGGGCTGGGCGGCGCACAGCTGCTCGCGCTGCGGAGCAGAGAGGTCGACCAGCCTGCTCAGGCGACCGAAGCGCGCCGGCCCCTGGCGTCCGTCGCAGCCGCAGCAACCCTGCAGCACGGCCAGCGCCAGCAGCGACCGCGCCACGCCCAGGGTTGCGCGCTTTCTGCTCACCGGGGATCGAAGCTAGCAGGTTCCCCGTCATCCGTATCACTACTGAAACGCCGCCGCGGCCGCGCCGGCGGCCGCGCGGCGCCGCGAATCGGGTTGCACCCCTCGACGACGAGTTGAATTCTTCAGGCTCATGAGCGGCCTTCTCGAGCTTGCCCACGAATACATCCCGCACCCGAACCGCCACCTGGGTCCCAGCGCTTTCGATCTGGTGAAGATCGGCTTTTTTCTCTTCGGCTTCCCGAAGAACGCCTTCGGCTCGATCGACGTCACCAAGGAGTGCAACCTCCGCTGCCGTCACTGCTACTTCTTCGAGCAGGACGAGGCCTACGGCGACGACGACCTGTCCATCGAGGCCTGGGAGCGGAAGCTCCAGAAGCTCAAGTCCGAATCCCCGCCCTGGGAGTTTCCCTTCCTGCAGTGCACCTGGGTCGGCGGCGAGCCGCTGGTGCGCAAGAAGCTCATCGAGCGCTGCCGCAAGTACTTCCGTTACAACACCGTGGTCACCAACGGCACCATCCCGCTGCCCGACTGGCCCGACGTCCGATGGTACATCTCCATCGACGGCGACGAGGCCATGCACGAATACATCCGCAACAAGAAGGGCATCTACCGGCGCGCGATGCGCAACGTCCGCGAGCACCCCAATCTGAGCGTGACCATCGCCTACTGCATCACCCGGCAGAACGCCCAGTGTGTGGAGCAGGCGGTCATCGACTGGGCCCACGCCGGCGCGACCCACATGACCTTCGATTTCTACACGCCGATCGAGACCATCAACGAGGACCTGTGGATGGACTTCCCCGAGCGCGACCGCATGCTGGACAAGCTCATCGAGCTCAAGCGGGTCTACCGCGATTTCATCGTCCTGCCCGAACGCGCCTTCGAGCTCATGAAATCCGAGAACTGCCGCTCGGTCACCGACAACTGCCTGTTCGCCAAGAAGTCCTTCGCGTTCGGGCCGCAGGGCGAGCTCAAGGAGAAGTGCATGATGGGCCCCAAGGCCGACTGCGATCGCTGCGGCTGCGTCGTGCCGTTCTACATGGCCTCGCTGGTCGACCGCCAGCGCATCGTCCAGGACAACGCGCGCGACCTGGCGCGCTGGCTGGCGCGCAAGGCGGACACCGTCGCGGCCTGGATCGACTAGCCGGCGCTACCGCCCTGCTGGAACTTCACCCGGTGCTAGAATCGGCGCTGGATGGCCGAAACTGACGTCGTTGCAGATCGAGAGCCGGACATCGGCGCGGTGCCGGTAGCGGCGGGGCTTGGCTCCGCGGTCCGCATTCCGGTGCCGGGCACGCGGGGGCTGGCCATCGAGCTCCGGCCGCGAGGGTGGACGCCCAAGGGAGGCTCCACCAGCGCGCTCTTCATCCAGGACCTGACCGGCAAGCGTCACCTGCGCCTGGATTTTGGCTTCAACAAGAATTCGCAGATCTTCGAGTGGCACTGGAACCAGAAGGGCACCAGCGCCGACTTCGGCATCACCAATCACACCTCGGCGGGACCGGCCGAGCAGCTCCTCGGTCGCGCGGCGACGATCTACAAGTACGCGGGCCGGGCGGTCCTGGCCGTGGGCGCGGCGGCCGACCTGTACTCGATCGTCAGCTCGTCGCAGCCGCTTCGCCGCAGCATCCAGGTGGTGACCGGCTGGGCCGCGGCTGGCGAGGGGTGCAAGGTGCTCGGCGCGGGCGGCGCCTCGCTGGGCACCGCGGTGGCCCCCGGGGTGGGAACGGCGGTGGGAGGTTTTCTGGGCTGCTCGGCGGGCGCCTTCATCGGGTACCTGCTGGCCGAGCAAACCTCCGGCCACCTCTATGACTGGGCCACGGGCGCGACGTTCAGCCAGCTGCAGGTGGCGGGCGCGGCGGCCACCGCGCGGTTCCAGGGCGGCGGCGGACGTTCCGGGGGCGGCGGCGCTTCCGGAAGCTGGTGACGCCCGGCGATGGATCAAGCTGTCATCGAGGTTCGGCGGCACTTCGACGCCAACGCCTGGCAGCTGGCGGCGCCGGCCGCGGGTTCGACCTTGCTGGTCACCTGGACCGTCGTGCCGGAACCTCCGGACGCCGGGCTCCCCGCTGCCATCCAGCCAGTCCTGGCCGAGGCGCTGTGCGCGCTCGGACCCTGCTGGTTCGCCGGTGACCCAGGCAGCGGCCAGCCGGTGGCCCGGGTGCGCCTGCGTCGCCACATCCTGGCGCGCGAGGCGCTGATCTTCCGCGCCGATCGCCCCCAGGATCTGTTGCCCGCCTTTGATTCGGGCGCTCACGACTGGTCGATGGCCGCGCAGTGGATCGCCGTCGGCGCCAGCAGCGGCGGCGCTGCCCACGAGCGGGTGGTCGAGGTCCTGGAATCTCTGCTCGAGCGCTGGGAGCTGCCCGGCGACTGGCCGGCCGACGTGCCCGCGATCATCCAGGCCGGGGTCGACGGCGACGCCGCCGGCTGCCATTGCCGGACGCGGGAGATCGAGGACGCGCTACGCGAGGCGCTCCAGCGCAGCGCGGCCGCTCACGGGGTGGCGATCAGAACCATCAATCAGTAGCCAGTAGCCCCAGCAGCTCGGTAGCCTGTCAGTGGCAGACGATGCCACACAGTTGCGCCTCGGCGATGCACTGATCGTCCCACCAGCTCGTGCAGCAGTAGGGGTCGGGCGGGAACTGGCCGCCCCCGCCGCCCTCGCAGATACACTGGTTGACGGACGGGAATGGATAGATCGACGTCGGCGGGTGGGACCGGCAGTCGCACCTGGTGTTGCAGGATACCTCCCCGAACTGAACGCAGGATAGCGTCCAGCCGGACGTACAGCACTCGGATCGCAGGGCGCACACACACGCCTGAACGGTCGGGTCGGAGATGCCCGGCGCGCTGTGAACCACGCACGGGTCTTCGTTCTTGCAACTGGCGTCGCACCCGTCGCCGTTCACCCGGTTGCCGTCGTCGCACCCTTCGCCGATGTCGAGCACGCCGTCGCCGCATCGACGACAGTCTCGACAGGAGAGACGCGTTTCGGCGAAGGGGCAGCCGTTCGCAACGAACGGCGCGCAGACGCCGTTGTTGTTGCAGCTGGCGGCACCGTTTCCGCATCCGGGAAAGCCCGCCTGCGCGCTCCTGGCAGCGAGCTGGCTGACGACCAGTGCCATCGCGACGACGACCCAGGCGCCGCACAGCTTCTCTTTCATGATCGGTAAGACACGCGACCAGGCCTGGATGTGAAGGCCGGCGGATCTCGTCAGGGTCAGCGCGAGCGGAAACGCTCAGGGTATCAGCGGAATCTTGAAGGTCTCCCAGGCCGGCAGGGTGTTCACCCGGTCGGTGGACTGGTTCCAGAGGTAGATGGCCGGATAGCTCTGGACGGTCTGGTTCTCGTCGATCACCAGCGGGGCGAGATAGAGCTGGCTCATCTGGATCAGCTTGCCGCTCCCCGCACTGACGGGCGGGATGTCGGCGCGGTTCGACGAGAAGATCATCCAGTAGTACTTGCGCGGGCCGCTGGGGACGGCGGGCGACCACCTGCCCCAGTGATTGTTCACGCCCGGGCTGGTCTTGCCGCTGCAGGCCGGCGGGTCGTTGGCCCGGAGGCGCTGCGCCTGGCTGGCGCCGTTCGCCGGCACGACGAAGATCTCGGCGTCGGGGTTGGCGTACATGGTTTCGCCGGCCGGCACCGCCGTGAAGGCCACGTATTGATCGTCGGGCGAGAAGGCCGGGTAGATCTCCTCGCGCTGGACCGTCGCCGCGCCGTTGAGGGGGGTGGCCGCCCCGCCCAGGCCGCCGTTGAAGGGGACGGTGAACAGGTTGGTCAGGCCCGGCTGGCGCAGCAGATTGACGTTCTGCTGCGTCGCGCTCATCGTCGGGCTGCCGGGCACGGGCCCGGGACTCGGCACTTCGCGGTTGAAGTGTCCGCTCACCGCGGCGTTGGTGGAGACGTAGACGATCTTCGATCCGTCGTGGCTCCAGGCCGGCATGCCGGCGCCGCAGGGAACGCCGCCGCAGCTGTCGCCGGTGTGAGCGATGAAGCCGAGCGAGTTGCCCGAATCGATCCCGGCGCCGGTCGCAAACGACGGATAAGACCAGTTGCTGTTGTCGCTCGCCTGCGGGACGTGGGCGACCGGAGCCTCCAGGTTGATCCAGGCCAGGTGGGGGCTGTCGTTCTGATCGGGGGCGTTCCCGTAGTCTGGTACGTTCGGGTCCCGGTGGCCCAGCGCGCCCACGCCGATCCGGCGGCCCGGTTGCCAGTAGGGATTGGTGTCGCCCTTGTTGATGCTGAAGGAGAGCGGCCCCCAGCCCGGTTGTAGCAGCGCGGCCAGACCGCCCGGGGTGACCGAGGGGAAGCTGGCGCCGCTGGGGCTGGGCAGCACGCCGGTGCCCGCGATCGACGCGGTGGCGGCGCGCCAGGGATAGCTGTCGACGAAGGTCACGAACGAGCTGTCGGGCGTGGCGCTGTGACATCCGATGCAGGTCACCGGCGTGGAGTTCCCGGCGTCGCTGCGGGAAGGCTGAGCGACTTGATCGAGGGTGAGAACAACCTCCGCGGTCTCGTCGCCGACCGCGAAGCCGCGTAGCTGGACGGCCGGCAAGCAGGGCGTCAGCGGATTGGGCGGCTGGCAGCTGTGCGGATCGATCCCGACGTAGGCGGGGTTGCCGGCCAAGTAGACCACCGTGCCTGTCGCAGCCGCCGGCGCGATGGTGAAGTGGGTGGTGCTGGCGCCGCCCGCGGCGCCGCACACGGTGACCGAGATGGGCGAATCCTGAACGTGCGCGGACAGACCGGTCCAGATGTCCCGCGGCATCTTCCAGCTGCTGTCGGCCGTGTAGACCACCAGATCGCTGGCTTCCCGGTCGGAGTGGAAGGTGATCTTGAACGGGCCCGCCGTGCCCTGAACGCTGACCCGGGGTCGCAGCCAGTTGCTGGGAAACAACGAACCGTCCTCCGGCTCCACGATGCACGGGCCCGCCCCCGAGGGCGCGGCGCAGATGCTGGTCGGGGCGCCGGGCTCGACGATGGGAGCCGGCGGGAAGTCCGTGCACAGGCCGTTCGGACCGGTGCACCGCACGGCACCATCCGCGCCATCCGCACCGGCGGCACCATCCGCACCGGCGGCGCCTCCCGAGCCGCCATCCGGGGAGACCGGTCGATCTTCGCCCCCGTCGGCAAGCTCATCGGGGTCGGCGTCCGTCGCTGCGTCGGGCGATTGATCGAACGTACAACCGCACTGGGCGTACCCGGTGCCGTCCGGGAGACAGATCTGCCCGCCGACCCTGCCGTTGGTGCAGGTGCACGGGTATACCAGGCCAGGCGTGCAGCCCTTCAAGCCGCTCGACCCGCCGCACCCGGCCAGACCGATCACCAGCGTCGTTGCCAGGCCGGACAGACCAGCCACCCTGCGCATGAATCGTGGGTCCACCGTCGCCTCCGTCAGGATTTGCCCGGGCGACGCTACCATGCGATCAATAGGATCCAGGAAAGGAAGAGATGAAAGCCATTCGCGCCGTTGCGATCACGCTCCTCTTGCTCGCCGGGCTGGCGTCGTCCTCCCTGGCTGCCGATCTGGATCCGAACGCTGCCTCGGGCGGATCGTCCCCTCCGGCGGTGAGCGCCGGCACACCGGCGCCTTCGAATCCGTTCGCGGTGACCGGCGCCCCCGCGCCAGAGATCAAAGGACCCAGCGTGTGGGGCATCCTGCCCTGGGGCGGCGTCGGCGTCGGGGCGCGGGTCATGTGGCCGCTGGGCCTGCCGCAGCTGCTGACCAACGCCAGGGTCCACGACCGCTGGGCTCTCGAGGCCGGCGCCGACCTGCTGCACTGGTCCTACAATTTCGGCAACCCTGGCATCGCCGGCTTCAACTACAGCTGGACAGAGTTCCTTCCGGTGGTGGGGATCATGTGGAACGTCTGGCTCAACGAGCAGTTCGCCTTCTACCCGAAGGCGGAGATCGGCTACGCGTTCGGCTGGTTCTCGGACTGGCAGGGCGGGGGCCCGCAACCCACCTACGGCGGCCTGTTCGCCGACGGAGCGGTGGGCGCGCTCTACAAGCTGAGCGGTGGTCTGACCCTGCGCGCGGAGGCCGGGTACTCCGGTCTGAAGCTGGGCGCCGGCTGGCTCTTCTGAGCTTCGTCTCTCCGGGACCTGGAAAGGAAAGCGGGCTGATGCGCGTCTGCCCGATCCTCCTGGCTGTGCTGGCCCTCGCCGGCTGTCACAAGAAGAAGGTCGACCCCGCGGTGGCGACCGGACGCGAGCTCTACGGGCGCATGTGCGCGGTCTGTCACGGTGACGCCGGCGAAGGCTATCGCGCCGACCAGGCGCCGCGAATGGCGCAGCCCGACTGGCTGGCGTCAGCCAGCGATGCGTTCTTGCGCGAGGTCATCGCCGACGGACGCGCCGGCAGCACCATGTCGGCCTGGGGAAGATCGCATGGCGGTCCGCTCGACGGCGCCCAGGTGAACGCGGTCATCAGCTTCCTGCGTACCTGGCAGGAAGGCGCCAGCGTGGCGCTCGACGAAGCTCCGCTGCGCGGGGACGCGGCGCGCGGCGGTCCGCTGTATCGAGCCCGTTGTGCCGGGTGCCACGGAGAGAGCGGCATCGGCGGAAACTCGCCTCGCGTCGGCAATGCCGATTTCTTGCGTAGCGCCAGCGACGGCTATTTGCGCCACGCGATCTCCCGCGGCCGCCCGGGCACCAAGATGCCGGCCTTCGCGGCGACGCTCTCGGCGACCGACATCGATGACATCATCGCGGCGCTGCGCGCCTTTCCGCCGCCGCCGCCGCCCCCGGCCCCGGCGCTGCCGCCGCCTCAAGTGCCACCGCTTCCGCTGGGTCCGGTTCCGCTGCACGCCAGAGGGCCCGAGCCCAAGGGGTTCAACCAGCACCCGGGCACCACCAACGTGGATGTGGTCAAGTCCGAGCTGGCGCGCGGCGCGAAGATGGCGATCCTGGACGCGCGCGCCCCCTCCGACTACGTGAACGAGCACATCACCGGCGCGGTCAGCGTGCCCTTTTACGATCCGGCTCCCTACTTCGACAAGCTGCCCAGGAACGCCTGGCTGGTCTGCTATTGCTCGTGTCCGCACGCCGAATCCGGGCAGCTGGCCCAGAAGCTGATCGCGGCGGGGTTCAAGAAGGTGACCGTGCTGAACGAAGGGTTGCTGGTCTGGCGCAACCGGCAATACCCCATCACCAAGGGTCAACAACCCGGGCCCTGAGCCCGCTCAGGGCGCCGGAACCACCACGATCGCGACCTTGCCGATGGTGCGTCCGGTCTCGACCTGCCGGTGCCCATCCGCGACCGACGCCAGCGGCAGCCGCAGGCTGACCTGGGCGGCCAGAAGACCGCGATCGACCAGTCGAGCGACGCCGCTCAGGATGGCTCCTTGATGGGCGGGGTCGATCCCGTACGCCACGCGCGCCCCCATGAACTCGTAGTGGACGGTGATGCTCCGGTACAGCAGCTTGCCCGCGCGATCTCCGGGCGAGGAAGCCAGGATCGTCACCAGCTGTCCCCCGGGCGCCACGCAATCGATGCTGCGGCGGAAGGTCTCGTTACCCACCGTGTCCAGGACCACGTCGGCGCCCCGCCCACCGGTCAGCTCGTTCACGCGCGCGACGAAGTCGGTGGCGCCGTAGTCGATCACCTCGTCGGCGCGCAGGGTGGCGCGACAGAACGCGATCGATTCCGGGCGGCCGGCGGTGGCGATCACTCGACATCCGTGCAGCCGCGCCAGTTGAACCGCGACGTGGCCGACGCCACCCGCGCCGGCATGGATCAGCACCGTCTGACCGGGCCGGATCCGCGCTCGCTCGTGCAGCCCCTCCCAGGCGGTGAGGCTGACCAGCGGTAGCGCCGCGGCGGTGGCGTGATCGACCGAAGACGGTTTGTGCGCGGCCGCGCGCGCGTCGAGCAGCACCAGCTCGGCGTTGGCGCCTGGTCCGAACAGGTTCGGACACCCGAAGATCTCGTCCCCGACGCTCCACCCGGTGACCTCGGGACCGCAGGCGCGCACGATCCCGCTCGCGTCATAGCCGAGCACGATCGGAAAGCCGCGCTCCACCCCGGTTCGCTGCCGCACCTTGGTATCGACCGGATTCACCGACGTCGCATGCACCTCGACCAGGACCTGGTGAGGGCCGGGCACCGGCGCGGGCAACTCGGCCGGCTGCAGCACCTCGGGTCCGCCGAATTCTCGCAGGACGATCGCGCGCATGGCCCCGGGTTATAGCGCACGCCGGTTCGCGAGCTGGGTCGATCAGGGCGTCTGCAGAGCGTCGGCGCAGGCGGTCAGATCGACGGCGTTCGCCAGCCAGCCGAGCAAGCAGCGATCCTGCGCATCGCCCACCTTGATCAGCGCGCCACCCTTGTGGTGCTCGCTGCCGCGCCCCTTGCGAACCAGGGTCAGTCGTTCGGGGCGAGCGCCGCCGTCGGCGACCACCGCGGCCATCAACTCGGGCTCGAGACCCACGACGGAACGGTAGTCGGCGTCGATCTCGTCGATGGTGGTGGGCTGGCCACCCGGCACGTCCGCCGCGTCCAGGCGCAAGCCGTCGAAGCCGTACAGCCGCAGGTTGCGACCGATCTGGCCGTGACAATCCAGGGTGCCGCAGCCGTGCTCGAGGAAGGCTGCAACCGGAGGGAACGCCGCACGGTCGGGGCCGACGATCGCCACCCGCTGTTCGCGGTCAGGCGCCGCGGCGCAGGCAGCGGCCAGCGCGGTCAAGCCGATGACCCAGCCCCGGACGATCGCCCGACCCAGACCGCCGGGCGGCTTGCGGCAGCGGTCGATCCGACTCATGGCCCCACCGGAAAGGTTCCCGGATCGGCGGTCAGGTAGACGTGGCCCGCCGACACCGGTCCCTCCGGGTCGGTGTGGCAGGCCGCGCACGATCCCTCTCGCCCGACGTGGGTCTTCATGTCGACGGTCACTCCCCCGTACGATACCGACACGCGCATCGGGTAGACCGGTCGCCAGGTCCCGGCGCGAACCAAGAAGTTGCCGGTGCGGTTGGTATCGAACTGTCGCATCGTCTGCTGCGCATCGATCAGGGTGACCACCGCCCCCCGCAACGCCTGGACGCCGGTCTTGGTCTGGTAGATCGTCCCGGCGACGCTGAGCTCGGGGCCGTTCGGGCCGGCGCTACCGTGGCAGACCAGACACGGTTGCCCCGCCCGGTGCGTCGGACCGGGCTCCTCGCCCGACGGATCGGAGCCGAGGGCCGCGATCTCGCGCGCGTGAACGGGATCCACGACCTCCTCGACGATCCCGCAGCCGGCCTGGAGCGCCCATCCCGCGCACAGACCGGCGATTGCGACCAACCCCAGGGCGCCTCGCGGGCGGCCGCGGTTGTTGCCAGCCGGCGTCACAGATCGACCTCCCAGACCAGGCTCATGATCCCGGCGAAACGACCGGTGACGTAGAGGTCGTCCAGGAACGAGGTCCAGATGAGGTCCAGGTCGGCTCCGACCGCCCAGCCGGTCGGATGAGCCCGTCCCCCTTTCCAGCGCACGCCCGACCCGCCGGTCAGGCTCCATAGCGGCCCCAGCTCGCGATCGCCGGTCCGCAGCGCCGGCGCGCCGGCATCGGTCAGGGTGTAGGCCCGCCGCCAGAATGAAACCGCCGACTGGCCGTAAAGGCGCAGATGCGAGGACCAGATCCACCGCTCCCCGCGATCGACCAGCAAGCGAGCGTCCGTGCTCGAGGCTCGCAAGGACCAGCTATCGGTGTAAAGCCGTTCCTCCAGCCGCAGGGTGGCGCGCGAGAAGCGGTGCAGGTAGCGGGCCCACGCGGCGTAGCGATCGCGGGCCAGCGGCAGCTGCTCCAGCGGGCGCTCCGACAGCCGCAAGCGATTGACCTCGTCGATCGAAGCGCCGACGCCGATGGTGGCGGCGACGGCAGGCGCAAAGAGCGGAACGTACCGATAGGGCTTCGACGGATCGCCGCGCTCGCGCACGAAGTCCCCGCCCAGCACCAGGATCGTGGCGGGATCCATCACCACCGTGACCGCGCCGTTGAAGGCATTTCGTGCCAGCGAACGCGAGAACACCGAAAAAGGCGTGCCCGAACG
>Ga0207701_10004298_pt1 | contig 14491 bp, 10 predicted proteins | sample KBSSwiSSwithPhiX_FD_184294 | JGI IMG/M metagenome (GOLD analysis project Ga0207701, IMG submission 184294) | Switchgrass rhizosphere bulk soil microbial communities from Kellogg Biological Station, Michigan, USA, with PhiX - S5 (SPAdes) (version 2) | ecosystem: Environmental > Terrestrial >... | reverse complement strand
CCGCGTCGGCATGAGCGATCGGTGTGCCGCCGAGCGCCATCCAGAAGCGTTTGTTCGCCTCGACGTCGCGCACCTGATAATGCAGGTGCCCCATCGCCACTCCCGCCTTGTTTGGCTCGGCGATCTGCGCGAACGACGATGTCGTCGTGAGAATGGTGAGCAGGACTGTTGTCAGGCGCAGCATGCTAGTTCCCCGGCTCAATTCGCAGCAGCATCCCCGCATCCTCGTCGGTGAGCACATAGAGCAATCCGTCCGGACCCTGTCGAACGTCGCGGATCCGCTGGCGAAGCTCAGTTAGCAACGGCTCGCGATTGATTGGTTTCCCAGCCGGGTTGAGGACGATGCGCTGGATGTGGCCGGTGCCCCGCGTGCGACCTTGAAACATCCCGCCCACGAACACGTTGCCCTTCCATGCTGGAAAGCGATCGCCGGTGTAGAAGGTCAGACCCGAAACGGCGATGGAGGGCACCCAGTAGACAAATGGTGCCTCGAGATCGGCGCGCCACGTCGAGTCGCTGATCTTCGTCCCGTCGTAGTCGGTACCGAATGTCACGAGCGGCCAGCCATAGTTCTTACCGGGGAGGATGATATTGAGCTCGTCGCCGCCGAGCGGCCCGTGCTCGTTTTCCCAGATCGCGCCCGTCGCGGGATTCATCGCCAAACCTTGCGGGCTGCGATGACCGAGCGAGTAAATCTCGGGCAGGTATCCAGCCTTGCCGACAAACGGGTTGTCCGGCGGCACACTGCCGTCATCGCGAAGACGAAGTACTTTGCCGCCGTGGTCGTCAGGCTTCTGAGCGCGATCCTGTTCCTGGCGCTCGCCGACGGTGAGATACAGAAAGCCGGCCTTATCGAACGCGATCCGTCCACCGTAGTTCGTGGTCGACTTGCTCCACGACTTGGCCACGAAGATGTCGGTGACGTCTTTGAGCGACGTGCCGTCAAGGACTCCACGCGCCAGCGCCGTCGCCGACAAGTTGTTCTCGCCGGGCTTCGAGTAGCTCAGATAGACGATCCGGTTCTGTACGAACTGCGGATGCAGCGCAACGTCGAGGAGACCGCCAAGTGCGCGGGCGACGACCTGCGGCGTTCCAGGAATGGGCGTGGGATCGAGCTTTCCATCACGAACAATGCGCAGCCGGCCTGCGCGCTCGGTAACCAGGATATTGCCATCCGGGAGGAACGCCAGGCTCCACGGATGCGACAGTCCAGTGACTACGGGGACGACACGAATCGGAAGCTCCGCGGAGAAGAATGTCTGCGGCAGCGACGGAGGTGATGGCGACGACCGGGCCCCCTGCGCCCAGGCGAACGATGTCGTAGCCACAACCATCGTCAGAGCCAACGCCCGAAGTCCGCGTTGGGATTTGGCCCTTAATTCTTTGCAGTTGGGAGTTGGGAGTTGCAAGTCGCTCATGGCTCCTGCAAACCAAACGCGACGAGCGTATTCCCCGAAGGCAGCATCACCACCTGCTTGCCATCGAGCATCACCGTGGTCGGCGCAGCCCCCCAAATGAGCGATCCGGTGCGATAGCTCCAGAGCTTCTTGCCCGTGCGTGAATCGAACGCGTTGAAGTAGCCTTCGTTGTCACCGGCGAAGACCAGTCCTGACGCGGTCGACATCACGCCGGCCAACGACGGCGTCGGCAGTACATATTCCCACTTGATCGCGCCGGTCTTCGCGTCGATGGCGCGCACGGCGCCGTGGTCAGGTTCGGGCAGCTTCCGCACGCCACCGCTCGTGAAGCTGCGGCCCGGCACCATTTCCTGCTTGATTGGCGTGTAGATGGCGCAGGTCTCGCGCGCCATCACGAAGAACAACTGGAGCGACGGATCGTAGGACGGCGGGTTGAAGTTGGTGCCGCCGCGCAGGTCCGGCACACACTGCGGCTCCTTCGTGTCGCCCGGAAACATCGTCCCTTCGTTGAGCACGATCGGCGTCCCGTCGGGACCGAGTTCCCTCGCCCACTTCGTCTGTGTGAACGGCTTGCCGTGGATTAGCTTGCCGTTTGTGCGGTCGATCACATAGAAGAACCCGTTGCGATTGGCGACCATGACGGCCTTGCGCGTCTGGCCGCCGACGGTGACATCGCCGAGCACCGGTACGTGCGTCGAGTCCCAGTCGTGGAGGTCGTGCGGCGTGAATTGATAATGCCAGCGCAGCTTGCCGGTATCGGCGTCCACGGCGATGAGCGATGCCGTGTAGAGGTTGTTGCCCTTCCTGTCGCCGCCGTAGTAATCGGGATTCGGGTTGCCGGTGCCCCAGTAGATCAGGTTCAGCTCCGGATCGTAGGTCCCGGTCATCCACGTCGCGCCGCCGCCACGCGGGAGCACATCAGGGTCCGACCACGTCTCGCTCCCCGGCTCGCCAGGCGCCGGGATTGTGTAGAAACGCCAGACCCGCTTGCCGGTCGCCGCGTCGTAGGCGTCGAGAAAACCGCGCGTCGGCAAATCGCCGCCGGCGTTGCCCGTGATCACCTTGTCCTTGATGACGAGCGGCGCCGCGGTAACAGCGTGGCCGACCTTGTAGTCGTCGAGCGGGACGTCCCAGAGCACGTCGCCGGTGTCTCTGTCGAGCGCGATGAGGTGCGCATCCACAGTTCCCATGAACAACCGGTTGCCGAGCGCCGCAAACCCGCGGTTGGACGGATTGGCGCCGCCGTAGGTCAGGCCCGGCGGCAGCACGCGGCGATAGCGCCAGATCTGGCGCCCGCTCCGCATGTCAACGGCCCACGCGAGGTTGTTGTTCCCCGTGATGTACATCACGCCGTCGAGGACCAGGGGCGTCGTCTCGTAACCACGGTTGAGGACCATGCCTTCGGCCTGGAAGGTCCACAGCGGCGACAGCCGCTTCACGTTTTCAGGCGTGATCTGCTTCAACGGGCTATGCCGCCGCCCCGAATAGTCGCCGGAGAAGGTGAGCCATCGTCCCGGGTTCTTGAACCCGTCGAGGATGTCCTGCGACGTGACCAGAGGAAGCTTCGGTGGTGGAAGCGGTGGCAGCTTCGTATCCGTTTGCGGCGGCGCCTGGCCTGGCGCCTGACCGGCGAGTGAAGCCGCACCGGCGATGATCAACGCAAGCGCCGCAACAATTCTCAATGTCAGATGCATGATCGTCTGCAGTCGTAGGGCGTGTCTTGCTCGAGACCCGCCGTTATTTCTTTCCCTGGTACTGGTCGTCAGTCACCGGGTCTTTCCACTCGAGATTCCCGCTGTACACGCTGAACTGGAGGGCCGCCTGATCGGGCGCCGCGCCATGCCAGTGCAGCACGTTCGGCTTGGTGAGGACCGGCTGACCAGCGGGAACGTCAACGATACCGCTGCCGAGTTCCTGCAGCCGACCGCGCCCCTCCTCGATGAGGATCAACTGCGCCGCGGTATGGAGATGCCAGTTCGTGCGCGCACCTGCCTCGAAGCGTATGCGCGACATGTTCATGTTCTTCGTGTCGCCCACTTCGATTTTGCCGGTCATGCGAGACGCGATGCCGCCGCCTCGACCACCACCGGCGGGTGCCTGCCCCGGCGCCGGCTGCTGCGCAGCGGCGGCCGCCAACATCGACCAGACACCCACGATAACGAGACTCGCCAGAACGACACTTCTTCTATGAGTCATGTGCGCCCTCTGTCACTTTGAACCTTGGACCTTGGACCTGAAACCTTTGACCTGACTTTTGACCTTTGACTTTTGACCTCGCGCGTCAGCGCGTGACCTCGCGCGCCCGCGCGCGTCAGCGCGCGGTGAACTGTATCTGTTTGAGTGCCCCGGATTCCAGCGGCAACTCACTGCCTCCTGCGGGGCTGCCGTTGACGCTCAACAGAAAGCTCACGATGTCGGCATAGGCCGGCGTACCCAGGCTGTCGGGCGCATCCTGCGGCATCGATCGCCTGATCGTGGTCAACAGATCGTCGATGTTCGAGCCGGTCCAGCGCTGTGCGAAGTCGGGACCGGCCAGCGGCGGTGCGGCAGATTCACCCAGCAGGTCGGCCTTGTGGCATGAAGCGCAGGACTTCATGTACTGGTCGCGGCCGCGTTCGGCCTGGGCCTGCGTGAAGACGCCATCCCAGATCGTCCTCGCCGTTGCCCCCTGCGCCGCCGATGCCGAGCGCTCCGGGCTGTGGGTTCCTTCGGGGATCGGCAGACCCTGCTCGCGCATCGCCTTTCGGAGCAGCGCGGCCGCTTCCGGATATCGCTTGAGCACGGCGGGGGTGTACTCCACGCCGTCAGCAGCGGTCAGTGGAATCCATCCCTTCGCGTTGCGGGCGTCCAGCTTCGCGCCTCTCTCGATGAGGAACTGAATGGCGGCGATGTTGCCGCCTCGATAGACGGCCCCGTGCAAGGCGGTCTCGCCGTCGGTGTCGACATCGTTGACCTGGCCACCCCCCGCTTCGAGCGCGAGCTTCATGGCCGCGAGCGCTTCCTCGTGCGTGCCCGGGTTCTCACCCGGCGCCCAGATACCCACGCCGGCAGCGACCATCAACGCCGTCGTTCCGCGGTTGGTCTTCAGCGACGCATCCGCGCCAACCTCCAGCAGCGTCTTCATCAGCGGCACATCGTCATTCTTCGCTGCCATGAGAAAGGGTGTCGAACCGATGCGGTTCAACATGTTCCTGTTGCCGTCGCGAGGCTCTTTCGTCGTGCGCGCATTCACGTTGGCGCCGCGTTGCACGAGTTGCCGCACCAGATCCAGCGGATCGAGGCCACCGGTCTGAACTGGCCCCGGCAGATTGAAACCGGCATTGTGACGCCGTGACCAGGCGATCTGATGGAGCGCCGTCCATCCCTGCGCATCGGCGTTCGGGTTTGCTCCACGTGCGAGCAACTGCCCCGCCAGCTCGTAGTGCGCGTTGATGACCGCGAGCACGAGCGCGCTCGTGCCGTCCGCCAGCGTTTGATTGACGTCTACTCCCGCATCGAGCAGCGCGCGCGACGCGTCGAGGTGTCCGCCGCGCACAGCGAACAGAAACGGCGTGAAGGATCCGCCGGTCGAGCGGGCATCGCGATCAGCGCCCGCTTCGATGAGGGCGGTCACCGCGGCCGCATTGTTATCGGCGGCGGCCCACATCAGCGCATCCTGCCCCTTCCGCCGTTCACGCGCGCGAACGTTTGCGCCGCGGGCGAGCAACGCCTTGAGCACCGGCACGCTGCCCGTGCGCGCGGCGGTCATCAAGACGGTTTCGCCGTCATTCAGTGACGCGTTTGGATCGGCGCCAGCGTCGAGGAGGCGTGCCACCATCGCGGCGTCGCCGTTGATGCATGCGAGATAAAGAGGTGTGATCCCGTAGCGGTTGGCTGCACTGGCTTTCGCGCCGGCTTTCAGCAGCAAGTCGGCCGTCGCGAAGTCAGCACGACGCACCGCCCAATGGAGGGCGCTCGTGCCATCAGGCTCGGCGCTGTTACCGTCTGCCTTGGCCTGCAGCAACGCACGAACCGCCTGTGCATCGCCACGCTTGACCGCGTCGACGAGCGTGACATCAGCGAACACGCCAACGCTAGTACCGATGGCAAGTACGCTCACGAGCGCCGCGGGGGCTAAAGCCCCCGCTCTACGAATATCTATATGTGTACGTAGAGCGCGGGCTTTAGCCCGCGCGATCAATGAACGAATCCCGAATCCCGACTTCATACGCCTGATAGCAGTTCCAGGCGACCCGTGCTGTCACCCAACTTCTCCACCGGAACACCCGCTTTGTCGAGCAGGCTGAGCAGAAGGTTCGTCATCGGCGTCTCGCTTCGGTACACGAGGTGACGGCCTCCGCGCAGCTGACCAGCACCCCCGCCGACCACCGCGAGGGGGAGGTCGTAATGGGCGTGAAGATTTGGATTACTCAGTGCCGCCCCGTAGAGGAACATCGAATGATCGAGTAGCGTGCCGTCACCTTCCGGCGTGGACTTCAGCTTGTCGAGGAACCAGGCGAAGAGCTCGGTCTGATACGTGTTGAGCCGGGCATATTTCGCGAGCTGTGTCGGGTTGTCCTGGTGGTGGGACAGGCCGTGATGCCCCTCGGTAATACCAATCTCCGGATACGTGCGGAAGTTCAGCTCGCGGCCGAGCATGAAGGTGACGACGCGCGTCATGTCGGACCTGAATGCGAGCCACTGCAATTCGTACATCAACTTGACGTGCTCGTCGAAGCGATCCGGAACGCCGGCCGGGCGGTCGAGAGTCGGAAGCTCCGAACCATCGCGCGCTTCGATGCGCTGAATGCGCCGCTCCAACTCGCGCACGGAATCGAGGTATTCCGTGACCGTCGTGCGATCGCCGGTGCCGAGCGACGCCTGCAGCTTCGCGAGATCCCCCCGCACCGAGTCGAGGATGCTCTGGTTCTGCTTCGCCTGCGCGAGGCGTTGCTCGGGGGTCCCGCCATCCCCGAAGAGGCGCTCGAAGACGATTCGCGGATTGTTCTCGGTCGGCAGCGGAGTCGTGTCCGAGGTCCAGGCGAGCGTGTTGAGATAGGCGCAGCTGTAGCTGTTCTCGCACTGCCCGCCAAGGAAGTTGAGATCGATCGCGAGCTCGAGCGACGGCAACGCGGTTGACTGTCCGAGGTGACTCGCGGCGATCTGATCGGCCGAGATGCCGTTGCGGACATCGGCCCCCTCGGTTCGCTTGCAGTGCACGCCTGTGAGCCATGAGCTCGTGCCACGCGTGTGATCGCCGTTGGCGCCATCATCGAAGGCATCGGCCTGATGCTGCGCGAGGCCGCTGACGACGAGCAGCCGATCGCGATACGGCGCGAGCGGGCTCAGAATCGGTGACAGCTCGAACCCGGTGCCTTCTCCAGCGGGCGTCCAGTAGTTGATGCCGGTGAAGTTCCGCGCCACACCATTGGGCAGATAAATGAACCCAAGCCGGCGCACCGGGTTGGCAGCCGTTTGCGCCAGCGCCGTGGCCGCCGGGACCATCGCGTCGAGCAATGGCAGCGCGAGCGTCGCACCAACGCCGCGCAGGAACGTTCGTCTCGGAAGGGCGCGTTTGGTAATGAACATAGTGATCCCTGTCGGCTCTACGCCCCGCCCGCCTTTCGCGTCTTGAACGGCGGACTCTGCACGATTCCGACGATGAGTGATGACAGCCGATAGTCGTCTCGGGCCGCGTCACGCAGGATGGAGCGGACTGACGGCGCATCGTAATACGCCAACCCACGGCCGAGCGCGTACGTCATCATCTTCTCGGTCAGCGTGGCGACGAAACGGTCGGAACTGAGCAGCACAGTGCGCAGTCCGTCCGGTCCATCGAAGCGTGTCCCGTCAGGCGCCGCACCGCTGGCGTCGATCGGCGCCGACGATTCTCCGAGCGTTCGCCATCGCCCGATCGCATCGAAGTTCTCGAGCGAGAGGCCCAGCGGATCCATCATCGCGTGGCACGATGCGCAGACCGGGTTGGACCGGTGGCGCTCCATCCGCTGACGCATCGGTAGCACGATGCCCGACGTATCGGTGGCGCGGAGCGGCGGCACATTCGGCAACGGCGGGGGCGGTGGCGTGCCGAGCAGGTTTTCCAGAATCCATTTGCCGCGGACAACCGGCGATGTTCGATCGGGATACGAGGTGACGGTCAGTATGCTGCCCTGCCCCAGCAACCCCCGGCGTTTGCTGTCTGGCCCGAGCGTGACCCGCCGGAAATGGTCGCCCTTGATATTCGGGATGCCGTAGTGGTCGGCCAACCGCTCGTTGACAAACGTGTAGTCGGCGCGCAGCAAGTCGAGGGCGCTGCGATTCTCGCGCACGATGCTGTCGAAGAAGAGCTCGGTCTCGCGCCGGAACGACTGCCGCAGGGCGTCGTCGAAATCCGGGAAGACACTCTGGACCGGGACCACGGCGTCCAGGTTTCGGAGGAACAGCCACTGTCCCGCGAAGTTGTTGACGAAGGCGACGGCACGCGCGTCTGCCATCATTCGACGCACCTGCGTCGCGAGCACTGCCGGATTACTCAGTTGGCGTTTGGCAGCAAGGTCCAGCAACTCATCATCCGGAACGCTGCTCCACAGGAAGAACGACAGGCGTGAAGCGAGCTCGACGTCGCTGATGGCGTAGATGCTGCCTGCTGCAACACCTGCGGGATCGCGTTCGACGCGCATCAGGAACTCGGGGCTCACGAGCAGCCGCCTCAATGCGTGCTCGATTCCACCATCGAAGCCACCCTGCGCCACGCCTACGCGATAGAACGTCATCAACGGCTCGACGTCGGCGTTTGTCACGTTGCGTCTATAAGCACGTCGCGCCAGCCTCGTCAGGATCGTCTCGGCGCACGCGTCGGCGTCGCTGCCGCGAGACGAACCTGTCCCTCGAAGCCCGGGGGACGGAGTACAGACAAAGATCCGTTTGCGACTCTGACTTTCTCCGGGACCGCTCGGGTTATGAGGACCGCTGATCTCCACGCTCCTCAGGTACACGCCGCGCCGCGTCTCCGGGATGTTCACCCCCGCAGGGAACGGCCGTTCGAACGGCAGCCGAGGCGTTTCGTCGAGCGCTGACACGCTATTGAGGAAGGTGATGACAACGTCCCGCGCGCCGGCCTTCACAGGCACGCGAAGATTCCATGATTCGTCCGCCCGATTGCGCGCCTGTCGCTCACGCGCGCCGGCGCGGACCGTCTGCTGAATCTGTGAGATCCCCGGCCGCTGTGGGGCCTGATTTGCAGGACCAGGCGCTCGGCGCTCGGGACTCGACGCGGATCCCGGCTCCCGGGCCGCCGCTCCCGGGGCTTGTGCCGCGTCGGGCTGCGGCTCTGGATTCTCCGGCGGCTCCACGTTGGCAGCCCCGCCAATGCCAGGAAGCGTGAACAGGCCGACACGTTCACCGTCGACGCTGATCTCGAGACGTTGCTCCTCGGTGTACAGCGGAACGCTCTCGTTCAGATCGCGAGTGAGCCGCGGCCTGAACTCGTACTCGCCATCCATCGGGAAGGTGTAATGAATCAACGTGCCGCCACGCGTGCCGAACGGAAGCCCCGGGAGTTGCTCGTCTTGCGACAAGTCATCCGCGATCCGGAAGAAGTCGATGTTCGGTGCCGGCGTTGGCGTCCCGACCGCGAGCCGGCCGACCTTTTGCGCCGCGGCAAGGTACCGTTCCATCAGCGTCGGCGACATCTTGAGCACGCCGGCGATATTGTCGAATCCGTAACTCACGTCATCGGCGGGCAGCAGCGACGCCACGTCGACGTCGAGATCGAGGATGTCGCGCACGGCGTTCCGATATTCGGCGCGATTCAATCGGTGGAAGGGCTCGGTGCGACCTGGATTGGGCTGCGCGGCGGCATGGCGATCGAGCTCACTCTCGAGCCATGACGCAAACGCGTCGTGCGTCACCTTGTCAGGTCGTGGCGCACCAGCAGGCGGCATCAGGCCGGCGCGCATCTTCAACACGACCTTTTCCCACACCGCCGGGTTGGCTCCGACCTGCGTGATATCGAGGTTGTCGAGCGCGATCGGCACAGTGCCGCGCTCTTTCAGACGTTGCGTGTGGCAGGTCAGGCAGTACCGATCCAGCAAGGCCTGGTGAGAGATGGACGCCGATGGAGGTGCAGCTTGCTGAGCCGCGTTCGTCGACCACGCGAGCGGAAGCGCGATAAGACACACGGCCAGCATGCCCGCCGCGGGTGAAACGCGGACTCGCAACACCATGGGTAATGCTACCGCCTTTCCTCGCCCAGCCGACTTACCAGAATTGGTTGTTCCTTCGGCAAGCAGCGTGTCTATACTGCCGGTCGCTTTCCTCTATTTCACGGGGGCATTTATGCGCATATTCATGATTCCAGTCGTGGCGTTGGGCGTAGTCGCACCGATTTCGTGCAGCCCACGCGCCGGCACAGTCGATGCCGCCAACAATGCGCTCGAGGCGGCGCAGATCACGTCGATCCAGTTCTCCGGAACAGGACGTTGGTATCAGTTTGGTCAGGCTCCGAACCCGACCCTTCCGTGGCCACAGTTCGACGTCAGCAGCTACACCGCAATTGTCGACTACGCGGCTCCCGCCGCCCGCGTACAGATGTCCCGGCTTCAGACGGTCGAACCCGACCGTGTTCGCCCGGCACCGGTCGCGCAACGTCCCGACCAGTACGTCAGCGGAACGACGGCGTGGAACATGGCGCCGCCGGCAGGTGCACCAGCCGACGCCGCACCGGTGGCGCAGCCGCAGCCGGCCGCTGTCGAAGAGCGAGTCATGGAAATCTGGACGACGCCGCATGGTTTCCTCAAAGCCGCCGCCGCGAACAACGCAACATCGCAGCCGGCTGAAGGCGGCTCCGAAGTCTCCTTCACCACCGAGAAGAACCGTTATGTGGGAACCATCAACGAGCAGAACGAGGTCGCGGTGGTTCGAACCTGGATCGACAACCCGGTGCTCGGTGACACCGAGGTCCGGTTCAACTACACCGACTACAAGGATTTCAACGGAGTGAGATTCCCGTCGCGCATCGTGCGCGTGCAGGGCGGGCACCCGGTGCTCGATATCACCGTCTCGTCGGTCACCGCCAACCCCGGCTTGAACGCGACACCACCTGCCGCGGCTCCGGCTGCCGGGCCTGTGACGGTCACGGTCGACAAGCTGGCCAACGGCGTGTACTACCTGAAGGGTGGAACGCATCATAGCGTCGCCATCGACCAGAAAGATCACATCGTCGTTGTCGAAGGGCCGCAGAACGAGGAGCGATCGCTCGCCGTGATCGCCAAGGTCAAGGAGACGATTCCGAACAAACCAATCCGCTACTTGATCAACACACACGTGCACTTCGATCACTCGGGCGGACTGCGCACCTACGTCGACGAAGGCGCCACGATCGTCACGCACGAGATGAACAAGCCGTACTACGAACAGGCGTGGGCCGCGCCACACACGCTCAACCCCGATCGCCTGGCGCAGTCGAAGAAGATGCCGATGTTCGAGACGTTTGCGGACAAGCACCTGCTGACCGACGGGTCACGGACGATCGAGATTCACAAGATCGCCGGCGGCGGTCACAACGACGCGTTCGCGATGGTGTACCTGCCCACGGAGAAGATCCTGATCGAGGGCGATGCCTACACGCCTGCCGCCGCCGATGCGCCGCCACCGCCAGTGCCGAATCCGTTTTCTGTCAATTTGAACGACAACATTCAGCGGCTGAAACTGGATGTGCGGCAGATTGCCGCGCTCCATGGGCCGCGCCTGACGACGATGACAGACCTGCGGACGGCAATCGGTCAGGGAGCCCCAGCGAAGGGAACGAATTAGGGTAGCTGGGTAGCTGGGTAGCTGGGTAGTTGGGGTAGCTAGTACTACTTTGTCAGATCCGTAATTGAACCGACCGCAGTGCGTCGATTCGCTTGAGGTACTGCGGCCGTTGGGCAAACAAATACGCCGTGAAGATCTCCTGCACGATCGCGCGAACCGCAGGAAACGTGAGGCCGGCGTGCACATGCGCGCGTTCCGCTTGGAGAAAGTTGTACGTGATCGCGGTGAGCACGACGTGATGATGCCAACCGGGAAACGTCCGGCCTTCGAAATGATCGAGGCCAAGCTCGGTTTTGAGCTCTTGGTACTGCTGCTCGATGGCCCATCGCTGATGTGCGAACCGTACGATTTGAGTGAGCGTCGCCGTGGTCGGCAGCGCCACAAAGTAGTACTTGGTGCGCGGCGTGTCGCCGAGATCGCGTTCGCAGAGGAGCCAGATTTCTGGCGCGAGTCGGCGATGTCGCCAGTCGTGCGCGGGCGTTACGCGGATCGCGAGACACGCCACCGTCCACTGCCGTCCCTCGCGGCGGTTGCGCCAACTGATACGTCGCCAGGTCCGTGGCCGGGCTGCCGCGGCGACCGACTCCACGCTCACCGCACGGACGTCGGCGGCCAGCTCGGGATGCTTGCGTGGACGTCCGCGCCGAACGACGGTCCGCCACACCAGGCGCGGTGTCCCGCGAAAGACCGTCACGTGCGACGAGATCCCGACAGCGTACGTGAGGCGCAACCGGTGCAGCATGGCGCGAAACAGCCCGATATCGCCGAACTCCGCGTCGGCGAGCACGCCGGTAATCATGAAACCGCTCGCGCGCACCTGCCGCAGCAGCGTCAGCGCTTGGCGCCATTTTTCTTGAAAGCTGACCGAGGTCGGAATGCGTGCCCGCGTGCGGGCCGACGACGTCAACCATTCTTCCGGCAGGTAGAGCGCGGTGCCGAGCAGATAGGCCCGCGCCTCGGTCCACAGCGCGGCCGTCACCGCGACCTGACAATTGGCGATCTTGCCCAGCGCCCCGCAGTACTGCCGCACCACGCCGACCGACTGCTTGCCTTGTTTCGGAAAGCTGGTGCCATCGAAGAGCAGCAGGCCCTCGCGCTCGGGAATCAGCCCGCGCAGACGCCGCCACACACAATCGGTGTCCCATGGCGCGTCGGTGATGAAGTGCTGAAAGGCTTGATACGAACCGGGCTCCGTCACCCGCCCGAGCATCGCTTCCATGGATTTGCGCGCGCTGTCGCTGAGCAGACCTTGCACGTAGCGCCGCAGGGCGAGCAACTGCGCCCGATGGCCGAAGCATTCCTTGAAGGCTTCGAGCCACGTCATCAGCCGGCGCAATTGGTACACCGCGCGGCGATCGGCCACTGCCGCCGAACGTACCAAACTGGAACAAAAAGTACAATGCCCTCAAATCAGATCACTTCGGCAATCATTCCGAAACCCCAGGAACTGACAAAGTAGTACTAGGTGGCTGTGTAAAAAACCTAGCAACCCAGCTACTTAGCAACCCAAGAAACCTGGGGTAGGATCGTGACTGCAAGGCAGGTTGCCTCCCGTCCGCGGGAAGGGACGATCCCACCTGTGAAGTCGCGTGCGGCACACGCCGCGCGTTGCGAGTCGATCCGAGACTCTCTTCGCCCGTGAGCGGACGCCGGGCTCAGAGGAGGAGCCATGTCTCGCGATCTGCCGCGTCACCCCAACCTCGATCACTTCAAGAAGCAGGCAAAAGAACTGCTTCGGAAGTTGCAGCACCAGAACCCGGACGCGATCCTCGCCGATGCGCAGCACCAGCTCGCGCGCGAATACGGCTTTGCAAGCTGGCCAAAGCTCAAGGCGTACGTGGACAGCGCCGCGACGAGCCGCGCGGCGCCCAACCCCTTCGTCGGGAACTGGACGGCGGACCTCTCGCGATCGAAGCTGCATCCGCTCAACCACCTCCAGGCTGCATCGCTCGATTTCGATGTCGAGGGCAACGCAGTGACCCTCGACTACGAGATGGTGGATGCATCCGGGCGGGTAGATAGGGCTCGTAACACGTTTGTGGCCGACGGCCAGGAGCATCCATCAGCGCATCGCGAGGGCTACATGATGCGAGCCACGTGGCTCGGCCCCCGGAGTCTGGAGGCGGTCGTCTCCAGGGCCGGCGAGTTCGAAGGTCGCGTGGAATACGTGGTCTCGCCAGACGGCCACTCGCTGACACTCTCGGCGAGCTGGCGCGGTGGCGTCGAGCAGATAGGCGTTTTCGACCGCGCCGCTCTGTCAAGGGCCAGACCCCGCACAGATAGCTGACCTGACACAAACGCAGCGGGAGGGGTAGACTCTCACGCTTGGAGACGTCGATGCGGGTGACCCCTCTTACTCTTCTGGTGTGGGCGGCGGTGCTGCTGCCAATGACAATCGCGACTGGTGTGACCAACGCGCAGACAGCTTCGAAAGCAGGCCCGACGGCGACCGACTGGTCAACACTTGCCAAACTGCCTGATTTCACTGGTGTCTGGGAAATCGGACCGGGCGGTGGTGGCGGCGGTCGAGGTCGCGGCGCACCACAAGGACCGTCACTGACGCCGGCCGCTGCCGCGAAGCGGAAGGAGCTGCAGTCGCTCGGGCGAGAGGACAAGGAGACCGCCAACTGCGTGCCTCCCGGCATGCCGGGCATCATGGGACAGCCGTACCCGATGGAGTTCCTGCTGACGCCGGGCAAGGTGACGATCGTCATCGAAGCCTACACGCAGGTCCGCCACATCTACACCGATGGACGGCCGCTTCCCGAGGACCCCGATCTCAAATTCCACGGAACCTCAATCGGCCGATGGGAAGGCAATGCGCTGGTGGTCGAGACGATCGGGTTCTCGCCGCTCACTGAATTGGCGGCAAACGTGCCGCACAGCGACAAGATGCGTATCCGCGAACGGTTCACGCTCACCGGGCCGGACACGATGAGTATCGAAACGACCGTCACAGACACTGATGTGCTGACGGCTCCGTTTACGACAACCCGCACGCTGCAGCGACATCGCGCGTGGACGATTGCCGAATACGTCTGTCAGGAAAACAACCGCAACTTCGTCGACGACAAGGGCAAGGCTGGCATCCGGCTCGATGACGCCGGAACGCCACGCAAGTAAGGATGCAGGACCCATGCGCACACTGACCCTGGCACTCATCACCGTGACGCTCGCGGCAGCCGGCGTCCGCGATGCGGCCGCTCATCATTCCTTCGCACCATTCAATATGGAGGCGGAGAAAACGATCAGCGGCACGATCAAGAAATTCGACTGGACGA
>Ga0207701_10004296_pt1 | contig 14493 bp, 8 predicted proteins | sample KBSSwiSSwithPhiX_FD_184294 | JGI IMG/M metagenome (GOLD analysis project Ga0207701, IMG submission 184294) | Switchgrass rhizosphere bulk soil microbial communities from Kellogg Biological Station, Michigan, USA, with PhiX - S5 (SPAdes) (version 2) | ecosystem: Environmental > Terrestrial > Soil... | reverse complement strand
CGGGGACCAGCCCATCCAACCCTGGGCCGAGCCGGCCGCCGTCAGCACGGCATTGCCGGCCGTCAGTTGGGTCCCGTTGAACTTGACTGCCTTCCCGGCGAGGTCGGTGTTGTTGTACTCGTACCAGGCGCTGTTCACCGGACTCTTCCAGCCCACGATGTGATTGTCGATCTTGCAGTTGGCGTAGACGATCTTGCCCGGCTCGGCGCCGCTGTGGACCTGGGCGAGGGTACAATTGTTCACGGAGGTGGTTTCCTTCGTCACCTTGCAATTCGAGACGGCAAAGCCCTTGGTGCTGCGCGCGACGATGAACGAATGGCCTGACGAGCGCGACATCAGCTCGCATCCGTCGCAATAGAAGCCCCCGTAGCCCCACAGCGGGTCGGTGCTGCCGGAGATCTTCCCCCCCTTCATGTACACGGAGGGGCCGTCGACCCGCAGGGTGTCTTGCTGGCTGCGCAGGTGAACGTTGTTCAGGAACACGCGTTGGCTGCCGGTCTGCACGTACAGCGCTTCAGCCTGCTGCCCACTACCGTCCGAGAGGTAGGTGTTGAAGATCGTCAGGTTCTCGAAGGTGACGTCGTTTCCGGACAACACGATCCCTTCGCGGCTGCTGTTCATCGTGACGGCGTTCTTGTGAGCGAAGACCGACTGATCGATCCCCGCGCCCACGAAGTGAACGTTGCTGTCGCTCATCCTGACGATGCCGGGATAGACGCCTTGCTTGACCGTGACGACGCGGGCCGAGGAGGCGCTGTTCGGTAGCGCTTGAAGGACACCCTCGATCGAGCAGAAGTCACCGCTGCCGTCCGCGGCCAGGGTGTACGCGTCCGCAGCGGCGGGCTGGCTCGCTCGCACCGTGAAGCTCCATTCGTCAGCCTTCACGGAGAAGCTGTTGCCGGCGGAGTCCGTGATCATGCCCTGGTCGACGGTGACGTGGTACGTCTTGCCGTTCTCGAGCTTGCCCTTGGGGTGGAAGACCACGGTGTTGAACACCACGTCCAGCACCTCGGACTTGAAGCTCTGCCCGCCCGAGGTTCGGGTGACCAGGTCGGCGAAGTAGAGGCTGCTCTGGGGATTGGACGTCACGCTGTCGAACACCGCCCCCGACGCGTCCAGAATTTGAATCTTGCCTCCCGCCTTGATGGTCGGCGTGCGATTGAACTGAATACTCACCGCGGCATCGGCGCACGCATTGGTTCTTTGTTTGGACGGAAAGAACGCGATTGGCGTCAGCGGCGCGGTTGGGTCGACGGTCGCGCCACCCGTGCCCGCCGCGCCGCCGGTCGCACCCGCGCCGCCGGTCGATCCGCCGCTGCCGCCGCTGCCCCCGGCGCCGCCGGTTCCTGCGCGGCCGCTCATGCCGCCGGTCGCGTTCGTGCCGCCGGTTGCGCTCGCGCCGCCAGTCGCGTTCGTGCCGCCCGCGCCGCCGGTTCCTGCGCGGCCGCTCGCGCCGCCGGTCGCGTTCGTGCCGCCGGTCCCGCCAGCGCCGCCGCTTGCGCCAGCGCCGCCGGTCGCGTTCGTGCCGCCGGTCCCGCCAGCGCCGCTTGCGCCAGCGCCGCCGGTCGCGCTCGCGCCGCCGGTCCCGCCGGCCGAGTTCGTCCCGCCGGCGCCGGTCCCACTCGAGCCACCCGTGGTGGTCCCGCCTTTCCCGGTGGTGACGACATCGCCCTCCGTTGGCGCGCAGGCGAGCGGCACGCAGCAGGCCGCGATCAACAAGGGCAACGACTTCCAGGCGCCGACCACTGATTTGGCTCGTTGCATCGTCCCGTCCTTCCGCGCGCGCGCCGGGGTTCGGCCGGTCCAATGTCCGAAGCGGGGTGAATCGATCACGGCGCGAGAGAACACTCTTCGCGCGTGATCGATCCCGATTCGTCCACGAACGTCCTCATCGATCCGGGCGCGTTCAAAGAACGATTCGCAGTTATTGGTGTGGTCGGACACAACGTCCGCTTGAAGAACTCGAACGGCCGGAAGCAGACGCGTTGAGGAAACGTTTCAGCCGAACCGGCGCTTGTTCCTGTTCGTTCGATTTCGTGATCGATCGCAAGTGCTCCGCACATTTGGGCCGCAATGACCGCTGCGGAACACCTAGGGGCATGAATCAGCGAACGCCGCAACTCAACCGGCTGACCCGCTGGTCAACATGCGCCGCGCTGATCCTGTCGCTCGCCTCGTGCGGCGGTTCGGGACTTTCCGACGACCCGACCGGCTTCATCGACCTCGTCCCGTTCTATCCGGTCGCGTCCGCGCCCGGCGTGGTCCCTGCCAACCCGAACGCGAACTTGCCGCTGATCATGACGCCCCGGCGGGGATGGTTCGCCGGCCAACGCGTCGAGTACTACGACTTCGGGCCCGTCGGGAACGTCCGGAAGCGGAACGCCGCGGGCTCCGAGATTCGCGAACCTTCCTACGCCAACGTCTTCCCGATGTACTTCTTCTTCGATGCGCAGGGACGCCCGATGTTCTCGAAGCCGGCGTTCAACAGCAAGAACGGCAACTGGTACATGCTGGGCGGGAAGAACCCAATCAACCCGACGCCCCAGCCCGCGCCGGCGTCGGGCCAGGAGCGCACGGACTACTACAGCACCGTCTACCTGCGCCGACCGCGCAACGTGCTGACCGACGACGCCCGCGGCTCGTCGGAATTCCAGCGGCCGATCATCGACAACCTGGCGGTCAACGCCACCAGCGCCAACACCACCGGGCTGTTCGAGGTCGTCGAGATCACCGTCAAGGACAGCGGCTACCGCCCGGATGCGATCAAGAGCGCGGCCACCGTCGCCAGGGGCGTGGCTGACGGCCGTCTGATCCAGCGCAACACGGGCAAGGTCATCAACTGCCCGCTCGTCGACGAGCGCACCAACATCGTCCCGTCGGCGATGAACAACAACATCCCGCGGCCGCGCATCCAGTTTTGGTACAAGACGAAGATGGGCGAGTGTTTCCTGGCCAACGGCTGGGAGACCATCGGCGAGGTCGTCGACGAGAACCAGTCGGCGGGGGATCTGGCCAACCTGCGGCTCTTCGGCACCGGCGACCTCGACAAGCGAATCAGCACATTCGATTCGTTCGACTACGACGTGGGCGCCGGCCAGCCGGGGGCGACGCACGCCACGGTGGCGGGGGTCGGCAAGGTGTACATGCCGCTGCTCTTCACCACCACGGGCCAGACGCGCGCCACCAACGACGCCCTCTTCACGGCCCTCCCCAGACACAAGGCGACCGATCCAGCGGGCTATTCGCCCATCGCCTGGCTTCATGACATCGCCATCCCGGCGACGACGATCTATCAACCCGGCAGCATCAAGGACGTCGCCAACGTCGATCTCGGCGCAGCGACGCCGCGCGACCTGACGCCCGTCGTCACCACCAACAACATCGCCGTCCTCGGCCCCGCGAACAAGTGCGTCACCAACGCGGACTGCAAGTGGGGCATGACGTGCAACCTGATGCCCGACGACGCCACCGCCACCGGTACGCCCGATCCGGGTTCGAACATCGTCGACATGATGATCTTCCGCGAGGGTGGCCCGCGCTGCGACGCTCCCGTCGTCGGCTACGGTCAGTACTGCAGCCCCGGCGTCAGTCGGTGTGACGTCCAGGCCGCCGCTGGCGGCGAGAACGACAAGCGCCTCAAGGCGATGGGCCTCATCACCGCCGGGCCGACGTTCACTGTCCACGCCGATCTGACGACGGCGACGACGACGCAGACGACGGCGGCGACGAACTTGATGACAGCTCAGGCCGCCCTCGCGACGGCGATGGCCGCCGTGCCCGCGGACATGACGGATCCCGGTTACGCGGCGGCCGTCGCGGCCGTGGCCACCGCCCAGGCCGCGGTCACCGCCGCCATGACCGCGAAGACCACCGCGGACACCGCCGTGACCACGCAGACCGCGCGCGTGGCCATGTACGACGCCCTCGGATACACCACCGACTTCGCGGGCTTCGGCTACTTCTGCTACCCGCCGCAGATAGGCACCACGATCCCGCCGACGCTGGGTGGCTTCTGCCACATCCGCTGCGACGGTGGTGCCAGCGCCACCGCCAGCATGGTCACGGTCGACCTGCCGCTATCCACCGGCGGAACGTTCTCGAGCGTGTTCGCCGGCGAGGCCCGCTGCGGCGGACTGAACCTGCTCGGCTACAAGTGCTTGCCGACGACTCAGTCTGACCCCCGCCAGCGCGTGTGCATGCGTTCGTGCAACTTCCGCAACACGACCGCGCAGAACGTGGCCATCTGCGACTATCAGTTGAACCAGAAGCCGGACATGTCCGGTGGTCCGGTGACCGGGTTCTCGTTCAGCGACGGACAGCCCATACGCACGGCCATCACCGGTCAGATGTGCGCATCGATCGTGTCGACGGCGTCGACGACGACTTCGACGACGACGACGAATACGTGCAGCTGGAACCAGGAGTTCGAACCGCGTGATCCCGCCGAGTGGGGTGGCCCATGAAAAGGCCCGCGGCGTTCGCCTCGCAGTCGCAGCGAAAGGCAACACACATGCGCAAGCTCATGGCGGCATTCGCGGGTCTGGCGGCTCCGGTTCTGGTCAGCGGTGCCGCGTCCGCCGCCCCGGCCGACTTGGTCTGCGCCGACGCGAACGCGCGCAACTGCTTCGTGGACGAGATCTTCTTGCTGGACGGTGCCAACACCGTCACCCGCGGCGCCGCCACGGTACCGCTGGTCGCGTGCACCGCCATGTCGACCACCGACTGCTACATCACCAACCCGAAGGAGCTGTTCACCCAGACCGGCCTTCAGGATGCCGTCGGCAAGGCGCTGGAGTACATCCGGGCCAAGTCCCCCACGCTGCCGAGTTGGGACGAAGTGGTGGTGTTCTACGCCGACTTCGGTCCCACGCGCCAGCCTGGTCCGCTGTTCTTCCGCGCCACCACCCCGGTCATGGGGACGAACGGCACGACGGTGAACACGCCGGTCAACCTGGTGGACCACATCAATACCGGCGCCGTCGTCCCGCCTGCGGCCGACCGTCCCTACGTGGGCGTCATCGACGGCGGCAACGTCAAGGGGTTCGGAGCGACGCCGCAGACGACGAAGTATTCGCCCTGCGGCAGCCTCCCAGCCCGCGTCACGATCGATCCGCCGAGCAGTCAGCCCGCCGGCGCCATCTGCGCGCCCGGCTTCCACACCTACTTCGACGCTCTGGCCCAGGCGACGGCGGCGATCTACGGACCGCGCCTCATCCTCGAGCCCGCGAAGACGACGACCACGATGAACCCGGACGGCACGACGACGATGACGACGACGCCCGCCGTCCTGTTGTCGGCTCCGCCGACGATCAAGACGGCGCTCGTGAAGAGCGACGGCACGCCCGTCTCCGCGACCGGCCCGGCCATCGATACCTGGAATGCCCTCTACGACATGAACGGCTCGCTGCTGGGCGGCAACACCTGGCGGAACGAGGGCACCGGCGCTTTGACCACCGGCCGGCCGACGCCGAACTGGGACGCCTCGGCGCCCTACGAGGGCACGCAGATCGTGCGCTTCAGCGCCATCGATCAGTACCTGCTGGGCTTCACTCCCTCCGCGAAGGTGCCCGCGCTGCGTTCGTACACCAAGGCGGTGGCGGCCGACTTTCTGAACCCGGCGATCACAGCCTTCACCAATGCGGGCGGCCCGAACATGGGGACGCGCATGGGCGCGACGCTACGGAACCGGTCGGGGATCGCCAGCGACATCGCTTTCACCACCGTCGTGACCGCCAACGGCGGCGAGCGCGTGCCCGCCGCGGACACGGCCCCTCAGCACATCCGCCAGCTGTGGATCCTGGTCACCAAGCCGGCGTCCCTGATCGAGGCGGTCGCGGTCGCCGCGGGGGCGGTGGCCGGTGCCCCCGCGACTGCCGCGGACGACAGCCGGACCGCGCAGGCCAAGGAACAGACGACCGAGATCGAGAGCCTGCAGAAGTTCCGCCGCGCCTGGGGCCCCTACTTCTACATGCTGACCGGATTCACCGGCCGCGTCGCTTCGACTTTCGAAGGCAACGTCGAGGACACCGCGTACTGGGAGTTCGCCGACACCGCCGACGACATGAAGATGGTTACCGCGGGCGGCCTGGACATGGAGATGCGCGGCCCCGAGGCGGTGCCGAACGGCAGCGGTCGCAAGCAGAGCCTGCTGACCATCAAGAGCACGCCCGGTTCCGGCGGCACGGTGACCTTCAAGGGCTCGCCCACCCTGGGACTGCGCATCCAGGGCTCGGCCAAGGTTTCGACGGCGCCCAACAACACCTTCAGCATCCGCATGCGGTTGCCCAGAGACCCGAACCAGATCGGCAAGGCCAAAGGCCACGTCACTCTGAGCGGGCCAGGCGGTCAGTACCAGTTCGACTTCCCGGCGCAGGGAAACCTGGTGCCCGACGGGACCTTCCGCACGTACACCGTCTTGCTGTCGCAGAAGATCGAGGTCGAGGCCGGCACCGACATGACGACCGGCGCTCCGATCGAGAAGCTGAAGAACACCGAGATCACCGAATACACGGGCAAGGACTACGACACCATCACGGTGGCGCCCTCGGACGTCGCCATGTCCGGCATCGACATCGAGTTCGTGCGCCTGGGCAACAGCGCCACGGCCACCGACACCGACACCGGTTGCGACGGCAAGTACAAGCTGGACGGCTGGGTGGGGGCCGACGACAACTGCCCCAACCACTACAACCCCGACCAACTCGACAGCAACGGCGACGGCATCGGCGATGCCTGCGAGGACTTTGACAGCGACGGCGTCGTCAACTCCTGCGACGACTGCCCGGCGCGCGGCGGCACAGGCAAGGCGTGCTCCGCCACGCAAGAGGGGCTGGCGACGACGTTCTCGTGCACCGTCGAACCGTCGCCCGCGAACGGCGAATCTCGGGCCGGGCGCATCGGCATTTCCGCGTTGTCCGTGTTGCTAGTGGGCGTCTGGCTCACGTTGCGGAGACCGCGTCGCTCGGGGCGGCGCGAGACCGGTCGAGGCTCGGACCGCCGATGATCAAGCTGCCGACCGCGCCAACCCACATTTCATTTTTCCCCGCGCCGACAGTGAAGAGGAGACCCTCGATGCCGCGCGAAGGGCACCTGCTGTTGACCCTGCTGATGACCCTGGCGGCCGCCGGAGTCGCGACCCTGGTGGACGAACGGACGGCACATGCCCAGGGCGCCGGGGCCGGATCCGCCGAGGGCTTCGTGACCGACCAGTCCGGCAACCCCCTCCGTGGCGTCAAGATCGTCGCCACATCGCCAACGTTGATCGGCAAGGGCCGCACCACCTACACCAGCGCCGAGGGCACCTTCAACCTTGGCGGGCTGACTCCCGGCAAGTACACGTTCACCGCCACGTCGCCCGGTCTGCAGACGGTCATCCAGGACAACATCGAGGTCGGCATCACCTCGCCGGCGGACATCAACATCATGATGGAGGTGAAGACGGCCGAGGAACGGGTGGTCGTCGTGGAGAAGCGGCAGCCGGTCATCAGCACCACCAAGCCGGCGGTGGAGCAGAGCTTCGACCAGCAGCTGATCGAAGCCGTTCCCTTCCGCGACACCGTCAACCAGTTCCGCGACATCGTCCATTCGGCGCCAGGGTCCATCAACCTGCGCGTGCGTGGCGCCTCGACAACCCAGACCGCCTTCCTGGAGGACGGCTTCGAGATTCGCGACATCTTCCCGCCCGTTCGTTCCGCCCAGGCGTTCGAGGTGCAGACGGCGGCCTACGGCGCAGACGCCCCCACCTGGTCCGGCGGCGTCTCCAACATGATCACCCGATCGGGCTCCAACGATTTCGAGTTCCAGTTCCAGGCCCTGAACGTCGGCAGCTGGGGTGAGTTCTTCAAGGACAACTCCGACCCCAGCGCCGGCATCAACCGCTGGATGGTCAACCCGACCGTCTCCGGTCCCATCGTCAAGGACAAGCTCTGGTACCACCTGAACATCGAGGTGACGGAGACGACGACGCCCCTCACCCGTGATCCGACGCTGTCGCTCCCCGAGCAGACGCCGCAGTTCAGCGTCTTCCCCAAGGTGGTCGGCAAGCTGAGCTGGCAGGTGACCCCCCGCAACAAGGTCGATCTGTTGTTCAACGGCGATACGCCCTACTACCAGAACTTCCGCCTCACCCCGGGTGTGGCCGACAGCGCCAACCAAGATCGTCTGGCGCAGCGATACCTCGCCGGCCTCACCTGGGAGTCGCTGCTGACCGACAAGCTCTTGTTCCGCTCTCAGGTGGGCTGGGTCGCCTTCTTCGAGGAAGTCAAACCGGCCATCTGCCGAACCCAGGGCGCCGACGTTTGCGAGACCGCCACCAACACCAGGCAAACCGCCCCCCAGGTTCTGGAGGCGGGCAACAGCCCTGTCCGAACCATCCGGAACCAGCAAAGCCTCCAGTTCATCAACAGCCTGGAGTACTTCCTGAGCACGGCCCACGTCGGTGACCACAAGCTGCGCTTGCGTAGCTTCGTGCTGGTGGATCGCGACATCCGAAGCACGAGGACGCCCGGCGATTTCAACTACGAGACCGTCGCCGGCGTCCCCACCTTCCGCACCGAATTCTTCGCCAACGATCCGCGCCTGGCCACGGCGCAACACGGATGGTTTCGCGGCACCACCCGCCAGCAGAGGCACGTCCTCACCCTCAGTGACACGGCGAAGTTCGCCCGCCGTCTGACCGCCATCGCGGCCATGTCGCTGGTCCAGGCGCGCGGCAGCAACAGCACCGGCACCTTCCCTTACAGCGCCACCACCTGGGCCCCCGCCCTGTCGCTGGTATGGGACGTCACGGGGAACGCCAAGAACATCCTGCGCACCAGCGGCAGCGTCTACGTGGACGTCGACCTCACCAACATCTCGCGTTTCGCCATCGGCACGCAGGTGAACCAGCGCTGCGCCGCCAGCGGTTCACCGACCATGCCGGTCTACGACACCAACTGCCAGTACGCGGGCGGTGCCTCCAGCAGCACGATCGGTGACCTGAAGGTTCCCAAGACTTACGAGGCGACGATCGGCGGCGCGCGCGAGCTGACCAAGGGCACTGCCCTCTCGCTGGATTTCATCTACCGCAAGTTCGTCAACCAGTACGAGGACTACGAGACCAACCGCATCTGGAACGAGTCCGGGTCCGCCATCCTCGGTACCGTCAACGGCCAGCCCTCCACGGTGCTGAACCTGGACACCCTGGGAGGCGCCCAGCGGCGCTGGATGGGAGCGACCCTGGCGCTGTCCAAGACGGAGGGCACGTTGCTGATGGAAGCGTCGTACACGCTGTCGAGGCTGGACGGCACAGTGCTCGACGGATTCCAGAACGCGTACGGCACCATCCCGGCCCAGGATCAACTGTTCCTGAACGGTTACCTCGACGACGATCACCGCCACGAGGTCAAGGTGGTGGCCGACTGGGTGATTCAGCCGTGGCTGTCCGCGGGCGTCCGCTACACGTACTACTCGGGCCTGCCGCGCAAGCGCCTGTTCTTCAACAACACCACGGGCAGCTACAACATCCTGCGCGCGCCCAACGGCTACGACCCGGGCGTCGACCGGAACAACCCCGCCGATGATTTCATCATCCGCACGCCCGACCAGCAGGACTTCAACGTCCAGGTGCGCATGCAACTCTTGCCCTTCATCGGGCACGACGTCAGCTTCATCGTCCAGGTCTTGAACGTCCTGGCGCTGCGCACGCCGCTGACCTTCAACAACAACGACGGCGCTGCCTACGGGACCGTGTTGACCCGCATGGAACCATTCCGCATTCGTGTCGGCATCGACTACGCCTTCGGCGGCGGTGATCGAAGGGCCCAGCGAATGAGGGAAACGGGCGGCTCGATGTAACCGGGAGCCGAGTACCGTGACTGCAGGTCGATTCACATTTGCCACATTTGCCAGGTCTACGTTGAGGTGGTCGCCGCTCGTGGCAGCCGCGCTGGCCATTATCGTCGCCGGCACCGGCTGCGGTGAGGTGCGCGGGCGGCGACTGCTGCAGAAGGCCAACGACCACTACCGCAACGCTGAGTACGCCGAGGCGGTGACGCTGTTCAAGGAGGCCGAGCAGTACGTCCCCGACCTGTGGCTGCTGTGGATCAACAAGGGCACCACCTGCCGCAGCATGATCACCCCGGGCGCCAGGACGCCCGCCAACGAGGAAGCGTCGAAGTGCGCGCTCGACTCGTTCAAGCGGCTGCAGCAGCTGAAGCCCGACGACGCGCGCGGCCAGGCGCTGTACGTGCAGACGCTGTTCGAGTCGGAACGGTTCGACGATCTGGCCAAGATGTTCCAGGAGCGGCTGGCCAAGGACAGGAACGACGGCGAGGCGCTGCAGGGGCTGATCCAGGTCTACTCCAGGTGGCCGAACCATTTCGACGACGCGCTGGAGTGGCACCGCAAGAAGCTCGCATTGCGGCCCACGGATGCCGAGGCGCACTACTCGGCGGGCGTGTTCATCTGGCAGCAATTGTTCGCGCGTGGAGGGGGCGCCGATCGGGCGGCGTTCGATCCGCGTCCCGATCCCAGCAAGCCCAAACAGGCCAAGCTCCCGCCCCTCATGGGGAAGGACGATCTGGTCGGCCAGCAGCGCGTCGACCTGGCCGACGAGGGCATCAAGCTGCTGGAGAAGGCGATCGAGATCCGACCCAAGTACACCGAGGCGATGGCCTACGTGAACCTGCTGTACCGCCAGAAGTCGTACGCGTTCTTCGAGTCGCCGAAGGAGTGGCAGAAGTGGGTCGACAAGTCGACCGAGTGGCGGAACAAGACGTTGCTGGCGATGGGCAAGCCGATCCCCAAGGACGGAGCGCCGGCACCGGGTAGCGAGGCGGCGGGTGACAAGCCCGAGAACGGCGCGGCGGCCGCCAGCGCCGACGACGGTAAGGCCAAGGCGAAGACGACCAAGGGCAAGGTCGCCAAGACCAAGCGCAAGAGGAAGAGGTAGGCCCGCCGATGGCGTTCGAGGCATACCTCACCCAGAACAAGACCAAGCCGCGCATCGCCCGCGCGCTGACGGGCACCATCTCGCTGGCTTTTCACGGCGGCCTGATCATCGCGGGACTGGTCTACTCGTTCTGGCACGTCGACGTGCTGTCGCCACCGACGGTGACGGTGACGTTCCTGCAAGCGACACCGCCTCCGCCGCCGCCGCCGCCCCCCAAGAAGAAGGCGGCGACGAAGACCAAGGTCGTCGCCACCAAAGAGGTCGTTCAGCCGCGCGCCAACCAGATCGTCCAGCCCAAGGTGAAGGAAGAGCGGCAGGAAGAGAAGGACGACGGCGTCGAAGGCGGCGTCGAGGGCGGCATCGCCGGCGGCGTGGCCCCTCCGCCTCCCCCGCCCCCCAAGATCGACACCGGCACGCCGCGGATGGTGGCGCCCGGCATCGCCGCCACCCAGTTGCTGACCAATCCAGCCACGGATGCCCGGCACCGGCCCCAGATCCCGGAACAGTTCAACCGCCCGGGCGTGAAGATGTTCGCTCTCATCAAGATCTGCGTCTCGAAAGAGGGCGGCGTCACCTCCGCGAAGATCGTCAAGTCGATGGACCCCGCAATCGATCCGCTGCTGACGGCCAAGATCCTGACCTGGCAGTACCGGCCCATCACCATCGACGGCAACGCCGTTCCGTTTTGCTACAGCCTCCGCTACGACCACCAGGTTCAATAGCTCACAGGAACACAACCTCACCGACAGCAGAAGGAGCACGACGCCATGGATTTCTCACTACTTCACATGTGGACCCAGATGGGCATGGTGGCCAAAACCGTGGTCGTCATTCTGCTCATCATGTCGATCTATTCCATCACCGTCAGCGTCGAGCGGTTCTTCCGCTTCCGCAAAGGCAAGTCGCAATCGGCCGGCTACATCATGGCCGTCCAGCAAGCGCTGGCCGCGCGGGGCGGGCTGCAAGGCCTGATCGGTGTCGGCCAACGCTGGGGCGGCAGTCCCGTGGCCAAGGTCATCGACGGCGGCCTGAACGAGTTCGTGAAGGGCATCAACGAACTGGGACACAGGGTTCAGGATCCCGCCGAGGTCGAACTGCTGGTCGACGGCATCGGCCGCTCGATGGACCGCGGCAAGGAGCGCGAGATCGCCAACATGAAGCGCGGCCTTTCATCGCTGGCCACCATCTCCTCGTCGGCGCCGTTCGTCGGGCTGTTCGGCACGGTGTTCGGCATCATCACCGCCTTCCAGAACATGGCCGATCCCAGCAAGGGCGGCGGCGGTCTGGCCACGGTGTCGGCCGGTATCTCCGAGGCGTTGCTGACCACCGCCGTCGGTCTGGCGGTCGCCATCGTATCGGTGTGGTTCTACAACTACTTCAGCGACCGGGTGGACGAGCTGACCATCGACGTCGACGAGACCGCCGGCGAGATGCTGGACACCATGGCGCGTGAATCTCGCCTCATGGCGACGGGACGATAGGCAACAAGGAACGACCCGACGTGCGACCGACCGACACCAAACCCAGCGACGGCCTGAGCGCCACGCCCCTGAGGCTGCGGCGCGCGCGCAAGCGCTCCCGCGAACACAAGCCGCGCGAGAAGAGCAAGGTGATGGCGAACATCAACGTCACGCCGCTGGTCGACGTGGTGCTCGTGTTGCTCATCATCTTCATGGTGGTGACCCCGCTGATCGCCAGCGGCGTACCCGTCGAGCTGCCCAAGACCGTGCACCACAACCGCAAGCCCGACGACGGCAAGGACATCATCATCTCGGTGACCGCCGACAAGCGGATCTTCATGTCCGGCCGCCTCGTCGCAGACGCCAGGGACGTCACCCGGCTGGTCGAGGAAGAGCGGCGACGCCATCCCGAGAAGAGTCCCTTCGTGAAGGGCGACGTGCGCACCCCCTATGGCGCCGTGCGCGGCGTGATGGAGGCCGTCAACAAGGCGGGCCTGGACGACGTCCAGCTGGGGACGGACGAAGTAAAAGACGAGAACGCCAAGTAGGAAAGTAGGAGCAACACCATGGCAATGTCAGTCGGCAACAGGAAGGGCGCCAAGGGCGACATCAACGTCACCCCGCTCATCGACATCGTGCTGGTGTTGCTGATCATCTTCATGGTGCTGGTGCCGTCGATGCTGAAAGAGCTGACGGCGAACGTGCCCAAGAAGGACAAATCCGACTCCCCGCCCGACCCGACGTCCGTCCCGATCGTCGTCGAGTACACAGCCCAGAAGGAGCTGTCGGTGAATCAGGAGGCGGTGGCGCCCGAGCTGCTGGCCGAGAAGATCGTCGAGCGGTTGAAGTTCAAGAGCCAGAAGGTGGTCTTCTTCAAGATCGACGACGAGGCGCCCTACGGCGAGGTCGTCCACTTCATGGACATCGTCCGCGGCGCCGGCGCGACCACCCTGGGCATCGTCACCAAGGATTGACCGCCGGGCCGACCATTTTGAACCAGGTCACATCGCCGTTCGCGTCGCTGTTTGCCGTTGGCCTCTGCGCCCTGCCCTTGCGCGCGGCCCACGGTCAGGACACTCGAACCGTCAGCGAGCCGCGCATCCCGCCCACCTGCGTCGCCCTGCCCGCACGGCTGTCGGCCCCCAAAGGTCTGCTGTCCGACGCCGCCGAGCAGAGCCCGGACACCAAGCGCATCCAGGACGCCATCGACGGGTGCGCGCCGGGCAAGGCGGTCGTGCTGAGGTCCGAGGGACGCAAGGACGTGTTCCTGTCGGGGCCCCTGCACCTGAAGGCGGGCGTGACCTTGGTGGTCGCGGCCCGCACGGCGCTGTTTGCGTCGCGAAATCCCCGCGACTACGACCTGACCCCCGGGAGTTGCGGCGTCGTCGCCGAGAAGAAAACCAATTGCGCACCGTTCATTTCCGTTCTGAAGGCACCGGGCGCGGGCATCATGGGCGACGGCGCGATCGACGGCCGCGGCGGCTCCCCGCTGCTGGGCGCCCCGGGACGCGTGACCTGGTGGGACCTGGCGAAGGACGCGAAGGTCAGGGATCTGCATCAGTCTTGCCCGGCGCTGATCGTCGCGCGCGAATCCGACAACTTCACCGTGTATGGCATCACCCTGCGCAACGCCGCCAAGGTACACGTGGTCGCCGACAAGCTCGACGGATTCACCGCCTGGGGCGTGAAGATCAAGACGCCAAAGAACGCCCGCAACACCGACGGCATCAATCCGCAATCCTCCACCAACGTCACGATCGCCCATTGTTCGATCGACACCGGCGACGACAACGTCGCCGTGAAGGCGGGCGCGAATGGCCCCGTCTCGCACGTCACCATCGCCCATAACCACTTCTATGCCGGACATGGCATGTCCATCGGCAGCGAAACCAGCGGCGGGGTCAGCGCGGTCAGCGTCGTCGACCTGACCCTGGACGGCACGGATCACGGCCTGCGCATCAAGTCCGATCCCAGCCGGGGCGGATTGGTCGAGCACGTCTCCTACGAAAACGTCTGCATGCGCAACGTCGGAAATCCGATCCTTCTCGACACGCGGTACACCGCCTTCACGGGGAACAAGATTCCCGTGTACAGGGACATCGT
>Ga0207701_10004294_pt1 | contig 14493 bp, 12 predicted proteins | sample KBSSwiSSwithPhiX_FD_184294 | JGI IMG/M metagenome (GOLD analysis project Ga0207701, IMG submission 184294) | Switchgrass rhizosphere bulk soil microbial communities from Kellogg Biological Station, Michigan, USA, with PhiX - S5 (SPAdes) (version 2) | ecosystem: Environmental > Terrestrial >... | reverse complement strand
GGAGCTTATGGGTGCGCAAGGTGCGCGGGGTGCGCAAGGTGCGCGGGGTGCGCAAGGTGCAAGGATTGCGGGGGCCAGCAGTCGTGGTGTCGTGTGGCAGGTCGTGGATGGCGCGCTGAAGCCGGTGCGCGTGACGGTGGGAATTTCCGACGGCACCGAGGTCGCCGTTACGTCCGATGCCCTCCAGGCGGGAATGCAGGTGGCGACGTCGGTGAAAACGGGTGACCAGGCCTCGGCGTCGAGGAGCGGTGCGGGAACGTCGCCGCTCATGCCGTCCATGGGCCGCCGATCCGGTGGAGCGAGGTAACCCATGTCCACCTGGCTCACTCTCGAGACGGCGCTCGAGGCGCTGCGGCGGAACGTGATGCGCACCGCGCTGACGGCGCTCGGCATCATCATCGGTGTCGCCGCGGTGATCGTGATGATGGCTCTCGGCAACGGCGCTCGCGCAGCCATCGAAGCGCGGATCCGCACCGCGGGAACCAATCTCATCATCGTCATGCCGGGGTCGGCCAACGTGGCGGGCGCTCGCACCGGACAGGGCGCCCGCACCACGCTGACGCCGGACGATTCGGACGCCATCGCGCGACAGGTGACGGGCATCGCGGCCATATCGCCCGGAGCGTCCACGCGCGCGCAGGTCGTATCGGCGATGGGCAACTGGTACACCCAGATCCAGGGCGCGAGCGGTGAACTGCAGGTCATCCGCCACTGGGACACCGAGTTCGGCGCCTTCTTCACCGACGCCGATGTCGCCCGTGCGGCCAAGGTAGCCGTCCTGGGATCGGTCGTGCGCGATCAGCTATTCGGCGCAGGCGTGGATCCGACGGGGCAGACCATCCGCATCTCGAACCAGCCCTTCACCGTGGCCGGTGTGCTGACGTCGAAGGGGCAGTCCGCGATCGGGCAGGATCAGGACGACACGATGGTCGTGCCTTATACGACCGTGCAAAAGAAGCTGACCGGCAACACGTACCTGAGCAATATGACTATCGAGGCGGCCAGCCCGGACGAGATCCAGGCGGTCGCCGGCGCCGTCAGCGCGCTCTTGCGCGAACGGCACCGGCTGCAGCCGGGTGAGGCCGACGACTTCACAGTCCGGACGCTCGAGGAGATGACGAACGTGCTCACGTCCACGACGTCGACGATGACGTGGCTGCTGGCGAGCGTGGCGGCCGTGTCGCTGATCGTCGGCGGCATCGGCGTCATGAACATCATGCTGGTGTCGGTGACGGAGCGGACCCGCGAGATCGGTCTGCGGATGTCGCTCGGCGCACGCAAGCGCGACGTGCTGCGGCAGTTCCTGGTCGAGTCGCTGGCGCTGAGCCTGGCTGGCGGGTTGGCCGGGATCCTGCTGGGCATCGGCGCCTCGCTCGGAGTCAGCCAGTTGCTGTCGTGGAGTGTGAGCGTGTCGCCGGCGTCGGTGATCCTGTCATTCGCGTGCGCGGCGGCGATCGGCGGGTTTTTTGGTCTGTATCCTGCCCGCCGCGCCGCCGCGCTGAGCCCGATCGAAGCGTTGCGGTATGAATGAACCGTTGCGCTATGAGTTGTGCTCTATGAGTTGCGATATGACCGTCGTGCGCTATGACTCCCATCGGATGTAGGCCGAACTTCGCGGCCACTCATGACTGCACGCGAACCGTCAGCGGTTCAACCAACCTGACGGCGAGGGTTGCGCCGCGGCCGACGCGAACCTCCTTGCCTCGAGTCGAGAGGACGACGGCCGTGCCGCCGCCGCCACCCACCAGTGCTCCAATGCCCGCGCCCTTCTTGCCGCCGACGAGCGCGCCGATGGCCGCGCCACCGGCCGCAGGCACGCCAATCTCGAGCGCGTCCTTCTTCTTCGTCGCCGGCGCCACCGCCACCCATGGCCGGGTCGTCATCGAGTAGCGCTCGCGGTCGCTGCTCGGCGTGATCGACGTGAAGCGCACGCCGACGCTCGCGCGGCCCTTTACCTTGCCCGAACGCGTAGCGCTGGTCACGAAGCCGCGGGCAGTACTGCCGGCGGGCAGCACTTCCTCGCCGTTTCTGCGGATCGTCGTGACCAGCGTCGCGCGAACGGGATCCTCCACGCGCGAGGTGTCCGAGCCAAAACTGTTCTGTACTCGCAGGCGCAGGATCGTGCCTGCTGGAATCGTGATCTCCCGCTCTCGGTAAGCAGCGCGGGAAGGGGTGGGAGCCGCGCCGGCGATAACTGCCGGCGCGGCCGCTGGCGTTGAAGAGGCGACGGTGGCCGCCAGGAGTCCACCGAGGATGAGGACTTTCAGGGGTGTCGATCGCTTCATTGGCAACAAGGCATCGCAAGCGACGTGCCGACGTCGGCAACTGAGACCCGTCTCCGGCAAACGACGCAGCGAGAATCAGTTAGCGGCGGAGACACGAAGCGAAACCCTGCGGCACCAACTGCGTATGTATGTAAGAACGCCGCGATTGCGGCAACTGAGCCGGGTGTTTTGCAACCCCGGCTACAATGAGGGCCCAACGGAGGACCCGCGGATGGGCGTTTTCGATTTCATCAAAGGCGAGCTGCTCGAGGTCATCGAGTGGACGGACGATTCGCGCGACACGCTCTCGTTCCGCTACCCGGATGACGACAAGGCGATCAAGAACGGCGCACAGCTCATCGTCCGTGAGTCGCAGCTCGTGCAGTTCGTCTACCTGGGCGAGTTCGGCGACACGTTCGGCCCGGGCAAGCACACGCTCACCACCGACAACATCCCCGTCCTCACACGGCTGAAGTCGTGGAAGTACGGCTTCAACTCGCCGTTCAAGGCCGACGTCTACTACCTCACGACGCGCCTGTTCACGGGCAACAAGTGGGGCACGTCGAATCCGATCATGCTGCGCGACGACGACTTCGGCATCGTGCGCGCGCGGGCGTTCGGCACGTTCGACTTCAAGATCGTCGACGCGAAGCTGTTCCTGAAGGAAGTGGCCGGCTCCGACCAGAACTTCCGGCTGGACGAGTTCTCCGACACGATGCGATCGCGCATCGTCAGCATCTTCAGCGACGCGCTGGCGTCGTCGAAGATCCCGGTCCTCGACGTCGCGTCCAGGTACACCGAACTTGGCGAGGCGCTGCTGCCGCTCATCAACCCGGTTGTAGCCGGCAAGTACGGCATCCAGATCGGCAGCTTCATCGTCGAGAACGTGTCCGTGCCGCCGGAAGTGGAGCAGGCGATCGACAAGAAGTCGAGCATGGCGGCCGTCGGCAACCTGAACGACTTCGTGAAGTACCAGATGGCCAAGGGCATGGAAGCGCCAGGTGGCGGCGGCCCGGCCGGGATGGCCAGCGAGCTGGCGGTCGGCTTCGCGATTGCCCAGCAGATCATGCAGCAGCAGGGGATTCCGGGTGCGCAGGGTGCGCAAGGTGCGATGGGTGCGCAAGGTGCGCAAGGTGCGCAAGGTGCGCAAGGTGCGCAAGGTGCGATGGGTGCGCAGGGTGCGATGGGTGCGGCAGGTGCGGCAGGTGCGGCGCTCGACCTGTTGTCGCCGGCTGACGTCGCCAAGAAGCTTGGCGTGCCCGAAGCCGACGTGATGTCGATCATCTCGTCGGGCGAGCTGGCGGCCAAGAAGATCGGCACGAGCTATCGCATCACGCGCGCGGCGCTCGACAAGTACCTCGCCAGCTGACGCGGATGCGTGACGCAACAAGGACGAAGGACAAGGGACGAGGGACGACAGAACCTTCGTCCTTCGTCCTTCATTCTTCGTCCTTGCACTGATGCCGCCTCCCGACGAAGTCACCGCGCGCGAGAAGTTCGCTTGCCCGGCCTGCGGTGCGCAAGCCGAGTGGAGCCCGTCCAAGCAGAAGCTGATCTGCCCGTTCTGCGGAACGGAGTCTCCGTACCAGCTCAATCCCTCGAGCGGCGCGATCGAGGAAATCGATCTCGTCAAGACGCTTCGCGAGCTGCCCGACTCCCTGCGCGGCTGGCAGGCGGAGAAGCGCAGCGTGCGCTGTCAGAGCTGCCGGGCGGTGATGGTGTTCGACCCGTCGCGCGTCGCTCAGAACTGCGAGTTCTGTGGATCGCCGGCCCTGGTGGACTACAAGGAACTCAAGGACCCGATCAGCCCGCAGAGCCTGCTGCCGTTTCGCGTGGCGGACACGGCCGTCCGCGAGCAGATCCGGCGATGGTACGCGAGCAAGTGGTTCGCCCCGGGCAAGCTGAAAGCGCGGGCGCTCGTGGACACGGTGCACGGCGTCTACCTGCCGTACTGGACGTTCGACGCGCAGGCGACGTGCCCGTGGCGTGCCGAGGCGGGCCACTATTACTACACCACTGAAACGGTCCGGAACTCGCAGGGCCGCCTCGAGACTCGGCAGGTGCAGCACGTGCGATGGGAGCCGGCCGCGGGCCGCGTCGACCACTTTTTTGACGACGAGCCGGTGCCCGGATCGCAGGGGGTGCGCATCGATCTGCTTCGACGAGTCGAGCCGTTCCCGACAGCCGAATTGAAGCCCTACGACGCCGCGATGGTATCGGGCTTCGTCGTCGAGCACTACCAGGTGGTGCTCCTCGACGCCGCGCAACGCTCAATCGATCAGATGACCGCGAAGTTGCAGGAGTTGTGTGCGGAGGCGGTTCCCGGCGACACGTACCGCAGCCTGGAAATCTTCCCGGAGTTCTCGGGCCGCACGTTCAAGCACATTCTCGTCCCCGTGTGGCTGTTGACCTACACGTATGGCCCGCGCAGCTTCCAGGTGCTGGTGAACGGTTATACGGGGAAAATGGAAGGCAGCTATCCGATCAGCCCCTGGCGCGTCATGGCCGCAATCACCTTCGCGCTGATTGTGCTGATGATTTTCCTGTACCTCCAGAACAATTGAGCGGCCGAGCTAGAGCTCGGCCCTACGTTCATGCGCGGGATGTATCGCCGTCGCCGCCGTTCCACGCCGCGAGACCCGTCTGCGCGCACGTGAAATCGGTTGCGGTGTCGTCGGCGAACACCGACCAGAACAAGGCCCCGTGATAGCCGGCCTGCCGCGCGGTCGCGAGCAGGCGCTCGGGCGGATGGGCTGAGTTGTTGGTGGGGAACTCGCCCAGAACGACCGGCCGATCGCAGGCAAGCGCGCTCACAGGCGTCGCGAGCGGGTTGCGGGCCTCGAACTTGTCGTACCAGTGCGGCTGGTAGAAGTCGAGCCCGAGGCCGATGACGAGGTCCAGCCAGCGGGTGCTCGCCGATCCGACCGTGACAGGCTGCTGCGCCAGCGCATGCGCGCGCTCTGCGGCGAGCCGGACGTAGCCGCGCATTGCCGATGGTGGCACGCCGACGAGCGGGTTCCAGGTCCCCCGCCCGAAGGTGGCCCATTCGGGCTCATTGATCAGATCCCACCCGTGAACGAGCGGCTCACGGCCGTATCGCGCGAACACCGGCGCCAGCACGCGGTCGACGAGCGCCTCGCGAGCCGGGGCGCTCGCGAGCACCCGGCGCCTGCCACCCATCTGCACGCCGCCTTCGTCGCGCCGCCGGTGGCACCAGTGGAAATCGAGCAGCACCGGCAGCAGCGTCAGGCCGGCGCGGCTCACCCAGTCGAGCGCCGTGTCGAAATCGCGGAAGAAGAAGTCGTCGAGCCCGGCGGGCGTGCCGTCGGGCTCGACCTGGAGGCCCGCGCGTCCATCGCACAGCGTGAACCACCGAAGCACGGTGACGCCGCTGCTCCTGAGCAGGTGCAGTCGATCGATCGTGGCCTCGGCGTCGTCACGCCGCGAGAGCCCGCCGCCCATCGCCCAGCGATTGGCGCCGAAGTCGCCGCCGTAGCGCAGCCACGGCAGGTTCGCGCCGACGAAAAAGGGCGCGGCGGGATCCATCAGGCCCGCGTGCGACTGAACTGCCGATAGAGGAACAGCAGCACGATGGCACCGAAAATCGACATGAGGAAGCCGGCCGCCTGGCCGGGCGCGTAGAGCCCGAGCACGCGTCCGATGTACGCGCCAAGAACCGAACCGACGATGCCGATCAGCATCGTGACGATGATGCCGCCCGGGTCGTTGCCAGGCATGACCAACTTGGCCAGCGCGCCGACGACGAGGCCGAAGAGTGCCCAAATCAACAGTTCGCCCATCGCATGCCTCCCCGAAGTGGAGCGGCGCGCACGACGCGCGTCGCGAACGGCAGATTCTCGCACGAGCGCGGCATCGCAGCACGGTGGCAACACTTGAGGCGGCCCCGCGGATCTTTTGTCGCCGTGCAGTCGGAATATCCAGCCCAGCTGCGACTGCCCGCGAACGGCAGAGCAGGCCTACAAATTTGTGATCGCGATGCATTTGCCGTTAGATGGTTGAGCCAGAGAAGTTTATTCACGCGTTTTGCATGTAATTCGCCCGCTCGGTTCCCCCAGCACGGAGCGAGGCTCCGTACATGTCCATGAACTTCCGCACGATCGTCGGCCCGGCCGCAGTGCTGCTGTTCTGTCTGGCCGCTCCCCGCCCCGTCGCCGCCTCGACGCTCATCGACTTCAGCTCTGCCGCCTTTGACGGCGCGATCGGTCAGACGGCCTTCAGCGCATCGGGGGTCACTGTCAGCGTGGTCGGCAGCGGCGTCCTGTCGAAGGACAACCATGCCGGCCTTGGCGTCGACAACGGAGATCCCGACGACCGGGAGCGGGACGAAATCAACAACTTCGAGATCCTGCAGATCAGCTTCCCGAGCGGCACGTCCATCGACCAGATCACGGTCTCGAAACTGTTTCACGAAGGCCCCCCCGGCGACCCCGACCCCGCCCACGCCTTCAACGAGATCGGGTTCTATCAGATCGATGGTAATCCGGCGCAAATGTTCACTGCTCCGGACACCAATCTGCTGGGGACGACGTTCGGCGACCTGCAGATTGACGTTCCGTCCGCGCTGGTGACGAATCTGTTCTTCCTGTATCCCGTACCGGACGCGCACGACGTCAGCAACGACTTCGCCGTCCGGAGCGTGCGCGTGAGTGGCGGCGAGTTCGACACGCCGGTTCCCGAGCCGACGACACTGCTGCTGCTTGGAACGGGACTGGTGGTCCTGGCTCGCGCGCATCGTCGGCGCCGACGCTAGCGCTGCAAAAACGCCCGCCCCGGTGTCGCGATGGTGCCGGGGCGTTCTTGTGTACGGCGGCTCAGCTGCGCGGCGTGGTGGGGCCGCGATAGATGCGGACGTCGGCGCGCTCCAGCGTCACGAGGCCTTCGGCGACCAGGCCGTCGAGTTCCGGCAGGAAGCCTTCGATCTTTTCGCGGGTGTCGACGATCTCGATGATCACCGGGAGATCCGTCGACAGCCGCAGCACTTTGGCCGTGTGCATCCGGCTGTGCGCGCCGAAGCCCATGAAGCCCTTCCACGCCGTCGCGCCGGCCAGCCCGCCCTTCCGCGCGGCCTCCACGATCACTTCGCTCAGCGGCCGGCCGTGATGACGATCCGCCTCGCCGATGAACACGCGCAGCAGGACGCCTTCTCCCGACAGCATCATGACCGGCCACCCAGGGTTGCCTGCACGAGCGCCCACGCGGCCCAGAACGCCAGCAGCCCGAGCGTCACCTGCCCGAGGATGTTGCCGAGTGCCTGTGGGATCTGGCCGCCGCGCGCCAGGCTCATGGTCTCGAACGTGAACGATGAGAACGTCGTGTAGCCGCCGAGGATCCCCACCAGCACGAACGCCCGGACGTTCGGCGTCACGACGCCGCGCGCGTCGCCGAGCCCGGCCACCAGCCCGAACACGAAGCAGCCGGACACGTTGACGATGAACGTGCCCCATGGAAAGAAGGGCGTCGTCACACGGTGCACGAGATCGGTGAGGAGGAAGCGCGCCGTCGCGCCAAGAGCGCCGCCGGCGGCGACCAGGAGGTAGGACACGAAAGCATCCTATCGCAAGGGCGCACTTCGTGTGGAAGGCGCTCGGCCTGCGGCGTCGCGGGGGCTGTTAGAATGTGTGGTCGGACTCATGACCACACGAGCTGTCATATTGGCGCGCGGGCTCGGGACGCGCATGCGGCGGGCGGATCAGGGCGCCACAGTCAGCGGCGCGCAGGCGGACGTCGCGGCGACGGGCGTGAAGGCGCTCATTCCGATTGGACGGGCGTTCCTCGACTACGTGCTCCACGCGGTGGCCGAGGCGGGGCTGAACAGGATTGGCCTGGTGATCGGGCCCGAGCACGATGACATCCGCAAGCACTACGGGTCGCTCGCGCTGACCCGGCTTCACATCGACTTCATCGTCCAGCACGAGCCGCGCGGCACGGCAGACGCGGTGCTGGCCGCGGAATCGTGGGCGGCGGGTGAGCCCTTCTTCGTCCTGAACAGCGACAATTACTACCCGGTCTCCGCGCTCCGGGCGCTGGCTGCCCTTGATGCGCCCGCGCTCGTCGCGTTCAGCCGGAAGGGATTGCTTGCGGAAGGGCAGATCGATCCCTCGCGCATCGCCAGTTTCGCCGTGCTCGATCTGCAGGGCGACTACCTCGCGCGGATCATCGAGAAGCCGGATCCGGCCACGCTCGACTCGCTCGGCGCCGACCTCTACGTGAGCATGAATTGCTGGCGGTTCGACGCCCGCATCTTCGACGCGTGCCGCGCCGTGCCGCTGTCGCCGCGCGGTGAGCTGGAGCTGCCCCTGGCGGTGCAGCACGCGATGACCGCCGGCCGGATGCGCGTGCGCGCGATCCGCACCGACGAGGCCGTGCTCGACCTGTCGAGCCGCGCCGACATCGCGTCCGTCGCGAAGCGACTCGAAGGCGTCGAGGTCCGGCTGTGAGCGGGGGCCGGCTCACGCAGTTGTCACCCGCCAATCGCCATCACGCCGAGCAGGCCCTGGCGCGCGCGAGCGAAGCGCTGAAGTCCTCAGGGGTCGAGCCGTCGGGCCGTCTCTGGGTCCCGGGCCGCATCGAAGTCCTCGGCAAGCACACCGACTACGCCGGCGGACGCAGCCTCACGTGTGCCGTCGAGCGCGGTTTCGCGGTCGCCTTCGCGCCCCGGTCCACTCCAGACATCCGCATCGTCGACGCCCACGATCGGCGTCACGCGCAGTTTGCCCTCACGGACAATCTGACTCCGCCGGTCGGCGAGTGGATCAACTACCCGATGACGGTGGCCCGCCGGCTCGCCCGCAACTTCCCCGGGCTCGCGACGGGCGCTGACATCGCCTTCTATTCGAACCTGCCTCGGGCCGCGGGCCTGAGCACGTCCAGCGCGCTCATTACTGCCGTCTACCTGGTGCTCACGTCGGTCAACGATCTGCCGGGCCGTCCGGCGTTTCAGCAGGCGCTGCCCTCGGACGTCAGCGTGGCCGGCTACCTCGGGAGCATCGAGAACGGGCAGGCCTTCGGCACCCTTGCCGGCGACTCGGGCGTCGGCACGTTCGGCGGGAGCGAGGACCACACGGCGATTCTCCTGAGCGCCGCGGGCGTGCTTGGCAGTTACCACTACCGTCCGGTGACGCGACTGCGCCAGATCGCGCTCGACCGCGATCTGATCTTCGTCATCGCGTCGAGCGGGATCGTGGCGGACAAGACGGGCGGCGCCCGCGAGGACTACAACCGCGCATCCAGCCTCGTGAGCGCTTTGCTGGCGCTCTGGCGCCAGTCGACGGGCCGCCGCGACGCGACGCTTGCCGACGCGCTGGCGAGTGCCCCGGACGCCGCGGAGAAGATGCGCGGGCTGGCAGTCTCGAGCCCGCATGACGATTTCAGCCCGGTCCAACTCGGCAATCGTCTCGAGCACTTCATCACCGAGGATGGACAGATCATTCCCGCCGCGCTCGAGGCACTGGCGGCAGGCGACCTCGATCAGTTCGGGCAGCTCGTCGATCGGTCACAAGAGGCGTCCGCGAGGCTGCTCGGGAACCAGGTGCCCGAGACGATCGCGCTGGCGCGGCTCGCACGCGAGCACGGCGCCCTCGCCTCGTCGGCCTTCGGCGCCGGCTTCGGCGGCAGCGTCTGGGCCCTGACGCACTTCGAGGAGGCGGAAGCCTTCGGCCACGCATGGAAGGTGGCGTACACGAAGGCGCATCCCGGACCGGCGCGTCACAGCACGTTCTTCATGACGCGGCCCGGGCCAGGGGCGGGGACCGCGTGACCCCCTACTGGCGCTACATCAGCGGCGCGGGCAGCTGCGACTGGCCCGTCAGCCACTGATCGACGCCGCGCGCCGCGCTGCGGCCTTCGGCAATCGCCCAGACTATGAGCGACTGGCCGCGCTGCATGTCTCCAGCGGTGAACACCCCGGGGACGCTGGTCATCCACTGCTCGTCACGCCACACGGTGCCCCGGTCCGTGAGCTTCACGCCGAGCTGATCGACCACGCTGCGCTCGGGGCCAGTGAAGCCCATCGCCAGCAGCACCAGCTCGCACTCGAGCGAGAAGTCGCTGCCCGGCACGTTCTTGAACACCATCCGCCCGTTTTCCTGCGCCGGCACGACGCTGACGCCGCGGAGCCCTCGCACGCCGCCTTCCGCGTCGCCCACGAACTCCGTGGTGGAGACCGAGTAGAGCCGGTCGCCGCCCTCTTCGTGCGCGCCCGAGATCCGGAAGATCTGCGGCCACTGCGGCCACGGGTTGCTCTCCGCGCGCGTGTCGGGCGGCCTGGGCAGCACCTCGAACTGGTGCACCGACCTGGCACCCTGGCGGTGCACCGTGCCGAGGCAGTCCGCACCCGTGTCGCCGCCGCCGATGATCACCACGCGCTTGCCCGCCGCCGAGATCGCCTCGGCTTCCGCGACGGTGTCGCCCTCGCAGCGCCGGTTCTGCTGCGTCAGGTAATCCATCGCGAAGTGAACGCCCGAAAGGTTGCGCCCCGGGATCGGCAGGTCGCGCGGGATTGTCGATCCGCCCGCGAGGACGATCGCGTCGAACTCGCGGCGCAGCTCGTCGGACGGAATCTCGACGCCGATGTGCGCGCGCGTGCGGAAGCGGACGCCTTCCTCCTCCATGAGCGCGAGCCGCCGATCGAGCACGCGCTTCTCCATCTTGAACTCGGGGATCCCGTAGCGGAGCAGCCCGCCGATCCGGTCCGCCCGCTCGAAGACGGTGACCCAGTGCCCCGCCTTGTTCAATTGATCGGCGGCTGCCAGTCCGGCGGGGCCCGATCCGATGACCGCGATGCGCTTACCGGTGCGCGTCACCGGCGGGTGCGCCTTCACCCAGCCCTCGGCCCAGGCGCGCTCGATGATCTGGTTCTCGATTGCCTTGATCGTGACGGCGTCGTCGTTGATGTTGAGCACGCACGACCCCTCGCACGGCGCGGGGCACAGCCGGCCCGTGAACTCGGGGAAGTTGTTCGTCGCGAGCAGCCGCTCGATCGCGGCCTGCCACCGATCACGGTAGACCAGGTCGTTCCAGTCCGGAATCAGGTTGCCGAGCGGACAGCCCTGATGACAGAACGGGATACCGCAGTCCATGCACCGCGCCCCCTGCTGGCGGAGCGCTTCGTCCGGATACGGCAGGTAGACCTCGTTCCAGTCCTTCAGCCGCTCGGCGACAGGCCTCGACGGCTGCTTCTTGCGCGCAATCTCGATGAAGCCGGTGACCTTACCCATTGGCGGCACCGACCAGGTCGTCGAACTGCACGGCGCGGCCCGCGAGCTGCGCGTCGGCCTCGGCCTTGAGCACGCGCTTGAAGTCCCGCGGCATCACCTTGACCCACTGCGTGCGCACTTCGGCCCAGCGGAAGAGCAGGTGCGACGCATGACTGCTGCCGGTCAGCGCGATGTGCCGTGACACCAGCCGCCGCAGCCACGTTTCGTCTTCGTCGCCGATCTGCTCCAGATCGACCATGCCGCCGTTGCAGCGCTTCTCGAAGCCGCCCGCCAGGTCCAGCACGTAGGCGATGCCGCCGCTCATGCCGGCGGCGAAGTTCCGGCCCGTGCGGCCGAGCACGACGACGCGTCCGCCGGTCATGTACTCGCAGCCGTGGTCGCCGACACCCTCGACGACCGCTGTCGCGCCGCTGTTGCGCACCGCGAAGCGCTCGCCCGCGACGCCGCGCACGAAGGCTTCGCCGCTGGTCGCTCCGTAGAGCGCCACGTTGCCGACGATGATGTTCTCCTCGGCGGCGAACGTCGATCGGCGCGGCGGGAAGATGATCAGGCGTCCGCCCGACAGGCCCTTGCCGACGTAGTCGTTGGCGTCGCCCTCGAGCGTCATCGTGATGCCGCGCGGCACGAAGGCGCCGAAGCTCTGGCCCGCGGAGCCCTCGAACTTCAGGCGGATCGTCTCGTCGGGCAGCCCCTCGCCGCCGAAGCGCGAGGTCACTTCGTAACCGAGCAGCGTGCCGACGGTGCGGTTCACGTTGCGGATCGGCAGGCTGACCTCGGCGTCGCCGCGGCCCTCCAGCGCATCCTTGCAGAGCTCGATCAACTTCTGATCCAGCGCCCGCTCCAGCCCGTGGTCCTGCGCCGTCGTGTGGCGCCGCGGATGATCGCCCGCCGGCGGGTCGTAGAGGATCGCCGACAGGTCGAGCCCGTGCGCCTTCCAGTGCTCGAGCGCCGGGTTCACGTTCAGCCGCTCGACCCGCCCGATCATCTCGTCCATCGTCCGGAAGCCGAGCTCCGACATCAGTTCTCGCACTTCCTGCGCGATGAACTTGAAGAAGTTCTCGACGAACTCGGGCTTGCCGGTGAACTTCTTCCGCAGCTCCGGATCCTGCGTCGCGACGCCGACCGGGCAGGTGTTGAGATGGCAGACGCGCATCATCACGCAGCCCGAGACCACCAGCGGCGCCGTTGCGAAGCCGAATTCCTCGGCGCCGAGCAGCGCGGCGATGACAACGTCGCGGCCGGTCTTCATCTGGCCGTCCACCTGGACGACGATGCGGTCGCGCAAGCCGTTGAGGCGAAGGACCTGCTGCGTCTCGGCAAGCCCCAGCTCCCATGGCACGCCGCCGTGCTTGATGCTGGTGAGAGGCGACGCGCCCGTGCCCCCGTCATGGCCCGAGATCAGGACCACATCCGCGTGCGCCTTCGAGACGCCGGCGGCCACGGTGCCGACGCCGGCTTCGGCCACCAGCTTCACGTGCACGCGGGCCTTCGGGTTCGCGTTCTTCAGATCGTGAATGAGCTGCGCGATGTCCTCGATCGAGTAGATGTCGTGATGCGGCGGAGGCGAGATCAGGCCCACGCCCGGCGTCGCGTAGCGGACCTTCGCGATCCACGGGTAGACCTTGTGGCCAGGGAGCTGTCCGCCTTCGCCCGGCTTGGCGCCCTGCGCCATCTTGATCTGCAGGTCCGTGGCGTTGACCAGGTACTCGCTCGTGACGCCGAAGCGGCCGGACGCTACCTGCTTGACCGCGCTGCGCCGCCAGTCGCCGTTGGCGTCCTTCTCGTAGCGCGCCGAGTCCTCGCCACCCTCGCCGCAATTCGAACGGGCACCCATACGGTTCATCGCGATGGCGAGCGTCTCGTGCGCCTCCTGGCTGATCGAACCGTAGGACATCGCGCCGGTCGCGAAGCGCTTCACGATCGACTCGACCGACTCCACTTCGTCGAGCGGAGTGGGCGCGGCGGCGCGCCGGAAGTCGAACAGGCCGCGCAGCGTGGCCAGGCGCTTCGCCTGGCTGTCGACCATCGTCGAGTATTCCTTGAAGATCTTGTACTGGCCGCTGCGCGTCGCGTGCTGCAGCTTGAACACCGTCTCCGGGTTGAAGAGGTGGTACTCGCCGTCACGGCGCCACTGGTACTCGCCGCCCCAGTCCAGATCGGGCTGGCCGACCGGCCGCCGCGGGAACGCTTTGTCGTGACGCCGGCGGACTTCCTCGGAAATCACCTCGATCCCCACGCCTTCGATGCGCGACGGCGTCCAGGTGAAGTACTTGTCGACGAACGCCTTGCTCAGGCCGATCGCCTCGAAGATCTGCGCGCCGCAATAGCTGGCGAGCGTCGAGATGCCCATCTTGGACATCACCTTGAGGATGCCCTTGTTGAGCGCCTTGATGTAGTTCTTCACCGCCTTCTGGTGCGTGAGACCCGGCAGCTGGTTCTGCCGGATCATGTCGTCGAGCGTCTCGAAGGCGAGATACGGATTCACCGCGCCCGCGCCGTAGCCGAGCAGCAGCGCGCAGTGATGGACTTCGCGCGCGTCGCCCGACTCGAGGATGAGCGCACAGCGCGTGCGCGTGCCTTCGCGCACCAGGTGGTGGTGCACGCCGGCCGTGGCGAGCAGGCTCGGAATCGCCGCGTGGGTCGCGTCGACGCCGCGGTCGGAGAGGATCAGGATCGTGCAGCCTTCGGCCACCGCGCGGCTGGCGTCGCGGCACAACTGATCCATCGCGCGCTCGAGGCCCGGGCCGTCTTCGGCCGGGTTGTAGAGCATCGGGAGCGTGGTCGTTTTGCAGCCTTCGCAGTCGAGATGCCGCAGCTTGGCGACTTCTTCGTTGCTGATCACGGGGTAGGTGACCGTGATCTGCCGGCACGACTCGGGGCGCGGATCGAGGAGGTTGCCCTCGGGCCCGATCGTCGAGCCCATCGACGTGACGAGCTCCTCGCGGATCGCGTCGAGCGGCGGGTTCGTGACCTGCGCGAACAGCTGCTTGAAG
>Ga0207701_10004293_pt1 | contig 14496 bp, 16 predicted proteins | sample KBSSwiSSwithPhiX_FD_184294 | JGI IMG/M metagenome (GOLD analysis project Ga0207701, IMG submission 184294) | Switchgrass rhizosphere bulk soil microbial communities from Kellogg Biological Station, Michigan, USA, with PhiX - S5 (SPAdes) (version 2) | ecosystem: Environmental > Terrestrial >... | reverse complement strand
TTGCCAAGTCGCCCGCTTACACGCTCTCAGGCGGCGAACGCCGGCGAGTCGAGATCACCCGCGCGCTGGTGCTGTCCCCGCAGTTCATGCTCCTGGACGAGCCGTTTGCCGGCATCGACCCCATCGCCGTGACCGACATCCAGAAGATCATCTTCCACCTGAAATCGCGGGGGATCGGGGTCCTGATCACGGACCACAACGTGCGCGAAACCCTGCGCATCACCGACCGCGCCTACATCGTTCACGACGGGGTGATATACCGAAGTGGAACGCCCGACAGCCTGGCCGCAGACGCCGAGGTGAAACGGATTTACCTCGGCGCGGACTTCCGATTGGACTAAGATTGATGAGGCGGGCGACGTAAACGGACCATGGCAATCTCGCAGAAACTGCACACAAAACTCGTTCAGAAGCTCATTCTGACGCCGTCGCTGCAGCAGGCGATCAAGCTGCTGCCGATGTCCACGCTCGAGCTTGCGGACCTGCTGAACCAGGAGATGGTGGAGAACCCACTTCTGGAGGAGGTGCCCACCGAGGAACTGCAGCCCGCCGAACAGCAGCAGCCCGAAAAGCAGGAAGCCCAGCCCGCGGTCGAAAAGCCGGACACGTGGGACGACGCCGATTACGACTACTTCTTCGGCGACTACCTGGACGATGGCTACCGGTCGCGCACGCCATCGGAAGTGAAGGAGCTGCCGCCGATCGAGAACACGCTCTCGTCGGCTGCGTCACTGGCCGATCATCTGCTGTGGCAGCTGTCGCTGCAGACCGAGGACGAGTCAGTCAAGGAAATCGGCCGGGCCATCATCGGCAACCTGGACGACGACGGCTACCTCGTCGCCTCGGTCGAGGAAATTGCCGCGATGGGAGGGTGGCCTGTCGCCGATGTCGAAAAGGCGCTCCAGCACGTCCAGACCTTCGATCCGATCGGCGTCGCCGCGCGCGACCTCCAGGAGTGCCTCTGGCTCCAGATTCGTCACCTCGGCCTGGAGGGTGAGCCATCCGAGAAGATCGTCACCGAGCACCTTCGCCTGCTCCAGAACCACCAGGTTCCCGAGATCGCCCGCAAGCTCGGCATGCCGATCGAGGAACTGAAGACCCACATCGAGATCATCCGGAATCTCGATCCGAAGCCAGGCAGCCGCTACAACCCGTCGCAGTCCCAGTACGTGATTCCCGACGTGTACGTCGTGAAGGTCGAGGATCAGTACGTGGCGATGCTGAACGAGGAAGGATTGCCGCAGCTGCGGATCAGTCCGGTCTACCGCCGGCTGCTCGACAAGAGCGGCCAGGCCGGGACCGAGGAAGCCGGCGAGACGCGCGCCTATGTGAAGGACAAGTTCCGGTCGGCGCTGTGGCTGATTAAATCGGTCGATCAGCGGCAGAAGACCATTCACAAGGTCGCGACCAGCATCATCAACTTCCAGCGTGAGTTCCTGGATCAGGGGATCGAGTACCTGCGGCCGCTGGTGCTGCGCGACGTCGCCAACGACATCGGCATGCACGAATCGACGGTGAGCCGCGTCGTCAACAACAAGTACATGCACACCCCGCAAGGGGTGTTCGAGATGAAGTACTTCTTCCACAGCGGCATCAGCAGTTCGTACGGCGAGAGCGTCTCGTCGGTCACGATCAAGCAGCGCATCCGGAAGATCATCGAGAACGAAGATCCGCGCAAGCCTCTGAGCGACTCCAAGATCGTGAGCATCCTGCAGAAGGAAGGGTTGATGCTCGCGCGCCGCACCATCGCCAAATACCGCGAGGAGCTGAAGATCCCGACGTCGAATCAGAGAAAAGTGCTTTTCTAGAGCTTTCAGCTGCCAGCTGCCGGCTTCCAGCAAGTCGAGAAGCTGGAGACTGGAAGCTGGAAACTGGAAGCTGGACGTAAATGCGACTCGACATCACCGGCCGGCACGTCGATATCACCCCGACGCTCCGGCAGCTCATCGAACGGCGGCTCGCCAGGGTGGAGCGTCTCCTCAACGACAGCGCGCTTTCGGCCACCGTGATCCTGACGCTCGAAAAGTACCGTCACCGGACCGAACTCATCCTGCATGCGCGCGGCGACAAGCTGATGCGCGGGCTCGGCGAAGGAAACGCGTGGAACTTGTCGGTCCGGCAGGCGGCCGAAAAAGTGGAGCAGCAGGCCAAGAAGGTCAAGGGCAAGTGGGGTGAGCGCAAGCGCAGCGACACGCGCCGGCGAGTGCCTCGAACGGTACGGGCCGCCGAAGCGATTACACCGCCCCGGGCCGACCGGGCCGAGCCGGAAATCCCGCGCGTGATTCGCGCGTCCCGCTACGCGATCAAGCCGATGTCCGTGGACGATGCCGCACTCCGGATGGAGCAGAGCGCCGAAGCATTCGTCGTGTTCCGTAACCCGGAATCATCGGTCGTCAGCATCGTGTACCGGCGCAAGGACGGGCAGCTCGGGCTGATCGAACCGGACTAGAGACGCGTCGCATCCCGTCTCCGCCGGTAGCGCTCACATGACCGCTCCCACCAGACCCGCTGGCGTAACTGTCGCGATGATGCTCGATGAGCTGGGCGCCGGCCCCACGGCCGCGCTCCAGGTCGAGCTCCTCGCGGGATCCGCAGGACTCGACCGGCGCGTCACCAATCCATACCCACAGAAAACAGGGCTCGCGCTCTCGGGATTCGATGCCGCGGTCCGCGGCGGACGGGTCCTCGTGTTTGGTGAGAGCGAAATCAGATATCTCGAGTCGCTCACCTCCGAGGCGAGGGATGCCACACTGGCGCGGCTGTATTCGCACGACATTCCCGCCGTCCTGATCACGCAGGGCTTCGAGCCGCCGATCGCGCTCGCCCAGGCGGCCGAGCGAATCGCCGTGCCGCTGCTGAGAACGCCGAACGGGACGCCGCACGCGATGTCGCGGCTCGGAAGCGTGCTCGACAATCTGCTGGCGCCCCGCACGACGATTCACGGCGTGCTGATGGACATCCTCGGATTGGGTGTGCTGATGATCGGCGAGAGCGGGATCGGCAAGAGCGAGTGCGCGCTCGATCTCGTGGTTCGCGGGCATCGCCTGGTCGCTGACGATACCGTGGAGCTGCGCTGCCGCGCCGAATCGTTCGTCCTCGGCAGCTGTCCGGAGCTCACGCGGCACCACATGGAAATCCGCGGCCTGGGCCTCATCAACATCCAGGACCTGTTCGGCGTCGCCTCGACCCGGACGTCGAAGCGGGTCGAGCTCGTCGTCCAGCTCGAACGCTGGGAACCCGGCCGCGAGTATGACCGCCTCGGACTCGACGATGCGCGGTACGACGTGCTCGGCGTCCTGATTCCGATGATCCGGATGCCGGTCGCACCCGGCCGGAACGTCGCCATCATCGTGGAAGTTGCCGCCCGCAACCAGCTGCTGCGAGCCCGCGGTGCGCATGCAGCGCGGATGCTCGTCGATCGTCTCACGCGCCATCTCGAAGCCGGTGCTGGTATCGAACAGGGGGACGACCTGTGAAGCCTCTGAAACCGGTGAAGCCGGTGAAGCGCGAGAAGCGCCATGCCGCCCGGCGCGCGGCGCGGACCGCGGTCAGCTCGCGGTTCGTCGTGCTGACCGGCGTCTCCGGATCCGGCAAGTCGCAGGCGATGCGGGCCCTCGAGGACCTCGGGTACTTCTGCGTCGACAACCTGCCGGTGATGCTGCTGCCGACCCTCGCCGAGCTGACGCTCCGCGCCGGTTCGGAGATCGCGCGTGCGGCGGTGGTGGTCGACGTCCGCGAAGGCCGGATGCTCGGCGAGTTCCCGGGCATCTTCCGCAAGCTGAAAGCGATGCGCGGTCTGGATCCCGTGCTGATCTTTCTCGACGCCGCAGAACCGACCCTGGTGCGGCGCTTCAGCGAGACACGGCGGCCGCATCCTCTCGCGCCCGATCGCTCGGCGCTCGAAGGGATCCGCGAGGAGCGGCGGGCAATGGCCACGATCCGCCGGATGGCCGATCACATCGTCGACACCAGCGAGATGACGGTGCACGAGCTGCGGCACGTCTTCACCGGTGTCGCCGGCGGACGCGCGCCCGGTGCGCAGCTGGTCGTGACGATCCTCAGCTTCGGCTTCAAGCACGGGATCCCGGTGGATTCAGACCTGCTGTTCGACGTGAGGTTCCTGCCGAATCCGCACTTCGTCCCCGAGCTGCGGCCGCACACCGGCCGGGACCCGCAGGTGCTCGAGTACCTCGACCGGGCCGAAGCGACACACGAGTTCCTCGAGCACACCCTCAACCTGCTGAAGTTTCTGGTGCCGCAGTACGTCGCGGAAGGAAAGTCGTACCTCACCATCGGCATCGGTTGTACGGGAGGACGTCATCGATCGGTGGCGATCGCGGAGTCGTTGAAGAAGGGGCTCGCAGGAATCCAGGGAGTGCGGGTGCGGGTCAAGCATAGGGATATCGGTAATGAATAGATCGGGGATCGGGGATCGGGACTCGGGGCTCGGAGGCCGCAGGCTAGGGCGCGGATCGAAGCTGAGCCTGCCTCGCCGTAGCGCGGAGCGCGGAGGCGGGTCATGAAGCTCGGGGTAGTCGTGGTCACGCACGGGCAGCTCGCGACCGAACTGGTGAATTCGGCGGAAATGATCGTCGGCGACCTGCCGCATTTCACTTCGGTGGCAATCGGCTGGCATGACGATGTGGATCGGGCGCGAGAGGAGATCGGCCGGGCCATCGAGCGCGTACGCGCGTCGGGGCAGCCGGATCCGGCGACCGCCGGCATGCCTGTCCCGGTCCTGGTTCTCACCGACATGTTCGGCGGCACTCCGGCCAATCTGGCCGTGACCTACGTCTCGCCGGACGTGGAAGTGATCACCGGCGTCAACCTGCCGATGCTGATCAAGCTGGCGCGGCCGCAGCCCGGGATGGATCTCCAGGCACTCGCGCACGAGATGCGCGAGCACGGCCGCAACGCGATCTGGGTGGCATCGGAGCTGCTCAAGGGGCAGAAGGCATGACCGCCTGCGCCGTCACGATCACCAATGCGCTCGGGATGCATGCCAGGGCCGCCGCCCGCTTCGTGCACATGGCCAGCACGTTTCAGAGCCGCGTGCGGGTGAGCCGCGGCACTCAAGAGATGGACGGGAAGAGCATCATGGGACTGCTGCTGCTGGCGGCCGCGCAGGGCACCAGTCTCACGATCAGCGCCGACGGCGTCGACGAAGTGGATGCCATTGCGACGCTGCGGGCGCTGGTCGAGCGCGGATTCGACGAGTCACCATGCATTTGAAGGGTCTTGGGGTTTCACCGGGAGTCGGAGTCGGCCGCGCGCTCGTGCTCAAGCGCAGCACCCGCGAGTTGCGGTTCCGCGTTCCCCAGGCGCTGGTCCCGCGCGAGCTCGAACGGCTGGAGGCGGCGCGGACGCGCTCGCGCGAACAGGTTGAGCAAATCAAGAGCCGAATCGCCGATTCCGCAGGCGCAGACCACGTCTATCTCTTCGACGCGCAGCTGCTGATGCTCGACGATCCGATGTTGATCGACCGTGCCGCCTCGATCATCCGCGAGGAGCGGTTGAACGCGGAATCGGCGCTGCAACGCTCGCTGCAACAGATCTCAGCGGTGTTCGATCGCGCCGAGGATTCCTACCTGCGCGAGCGCAAGGGAGACGTCGCCGACGTGGTCGGCCGGCTCTGCATGAACCTCCGGACCGCCGGCGACGCGAGCGATCCCTTCAAGGGGCTCGATGAACCGATGGTGCTGGTCGCGGACGAGGTCACGCCGTCGGTGATCGCGCAGCTGGACTGGTCGATGCTGGCTGCACTCGTGACCGACGCCGGCAGCTGGACCTATCACACCGCGATACTGGCGCGATCGCTTCACATCCCGGCCGTCGCCGGTCTCCATAATGCCAGCTCCGTGATCCTGCCCGGCGCCAACGTGGCTGTCGACGGATCGTCCGGGGAGGTCATCGTCGATCCTGACGAGCAGGCGCTGGCGCACGTCACGGCCAGGCGTCGGCACCGCGAAGCGTACGAACAGTCGCTCGACGAATACCGGTCTCTGCCGGCGGTCACGCAGGACGGTGTCTGCATCCGGCTCGAGGCCAACATCGAGGCGCCAGACGACGCGGGACGGGCCGCCGAGCGCGGGGCCGAAGGCATCGGGCTGTTCCGATCGGAGTTCCTGCTCGCTGGCGGCGGACAGGGCGCCCTGGCCGAAGAAACACAGTACGCCGCCTACCGGCGGCTCATTGAGGGTGCCGCCGGCCGCCGGGTCACCGTCCGGACGTTCGACGTCAGCGAGCCGCAGCTTAAGATCGAGCATGCCGGGGTCGAGGGGGCGCGGGCGCCGCTCGGCCTGCGTGGAATCCGGCTCAGCCTCGCCCTCGACGAGATCTTCCAGGCGCAGCTGCGCGCGCTGCTGCGTGCCGCGCAACACGGTCCGCTCCGGATCATGTTTCCCTTCGTGTCGGGCGTAAGCGAGCTGAGGGCGGCACGCGCCGCCGTGCGGCGCGCCGCCGACACGCTGCTGGCCCGTGGCATCGCGGCGCCCGAGGTCCCGATCGGCGTGATGATCGAGGTCCCCTCCGCCGCAGTGACCGCCGATCTCCTCGGCGCCGAGGCGGATTTCTTCAGCATCGGGACCAACGACCTGATCCAGTACTGTCTGGCCGTCGATCGCACCGACGACCGCGTGTCACGCCTGTACGAGCCGCTCCATCCCGCGATCCTGCGGATGATTCGGCTGGTCGTGCGCGCCGCCCGCCGCCACGGCATTCCCGTCGCGGTCTGCGGCGAAATGGCCGCCGATCCCTCGCTCCTCACGCTGCTCGTCGGCCTCGGCCTGACCGAATTCAGCATGGCGCCCACCGCGATCGCCGTCGCGAAGCAGCTGCTCCGGGGTGTCAGCGCCGCCGAGGCGCGGCGTGCAGCCGCGCGTGCGCTCAAGGTGGGCACACCGGCCGAAGTCGAACAAACGCTGACCGAAATCTACACGCCGCAGACGAAGCGGTGATGCCCAAAGAAACGAGACAATCATGAACCGAGTCGAGAAACCCTGGGGATATGAGCTGCACTGGGCGAAGACCGACAAGTACGTCGGCAAACTGATCCACGTGAACGCCGGCCACGCCCTGAGCCTGCAGTATCACAACAAGAAAGACGAGACGATCTTCCTCTGGTCGGGCAGGATGCTGTTCGAGATCGAGCAGGGCGAACAGCTGGTCAAACGGGAGATGGAACCGGGCGAGGCCGTCCACATCACCCCGCCAACCGTTCACCGCATGACCGCGATCGAGGACTGCGACATCTTCGAAGTGTCGACCCCGGAACTCGACGACGTCGTCCGGCTCGAGGATCGCTACGGGAGGAAGTCCTGATCGAGACGGCGCAGATTGCGCACGTTTCGACTGGCATCCACATGGCGATTTCTTCGTACGTTTCGCGGAGAAGATTCAATTGACGCGGGAATCCCGGCCCCTCAGAATGGCGGGACTCTTGAACATACGTGAAGTGGAGCTCGAGCGGGCTCCTGAACCAACCGCCTCAGAAGGGATTAGTAGATGGGCAGCGTGAACAAGGTCATTCTGGTCGGCAATCTCGGACGTGACGCCGAACTTCGCTACACGCCGGGCGGCTCACCGGTCGCCACGATCAATCTCGCCACGACCGAGATCTGGAACGACAAGGCAGGACAGCGTCAGGAAAAAACGGAGTGGCATCGCGTCGTGCTGTGGGGGAAGACCGCCGAGTCGCTGAACGAGTACTTGACGAAGGGCAAACAGATCTACGTCGAGGGCCGGCTGCAGACCCGCCAGTGGGACGACAAGGACGGCAACAAACGGTACACCACCGAGATCCGCGGCGATCGCATCGTCCTGCTCGGAGGAGGGATGGGCGGCGGCGGCGGACGCCAGCAGCCGCGCAGCGCAGGCCCATCGGAAGAACACATGATCGAGCCCGGCGCCGAGCTCACCGACGACGATATCCCGTTCTAGCCGTAGCTTCAGCGGAAGCGGATTATTTCCCGAGGCGATCGAGCGCCTGCTTGGCGAGCGTCGCCTCGGGAGTGCCCTGATAGCCCTGCATCACAGCCTCGAAATTCTTCCTGGCCAGGTCCGGCTGTTTCAACTGGTTATACGTCAGTCCCAACTTGTAATAGGCCGCGGGCACGCTGTCGGTTTTGGGATAGTCCGAGATCACACGCTGGTACTCCGCGATCGCTTCCTTGAACTTCCCCGCACTGTAGAGCGCGTTGCCGATGTTCAGCTGGGCATCGTCGGCGTTGAGATGGCGCGGGAAGTACTTCAGAAACGTCCGGAAGCCCTCGATCGCGAGATCCCACTGGCCCGCCGTGTAATCGGAGAACGCGCTGTCGTAGGTGCGCTGCGGTGAGACGTTCGGTGGAGGAGTGACCGACGCCGGGCTGGGCGGCACCAGGCCGCCGGGAGCCGCGCCCGCGGCTGGATCGGCTCCGGGATCGACGATGGCCGGAGCCACGCCGGCCGGCTGCGGCAGCGACGAGATGGTCTGGCGAATCGACTCCAGCTCCTGCGTAATCGACGACAGGCGCACGTTGGTGTCATCGGACTTTTCACGGAGGTTCCGGACCGTGTCGGTCATGCCTTCGATGAGCAGACGCTGATCGGCCAGCGCCTTCCGGCTGGTGGCCGACTGTTCGTCCAGACGTCCTGTCACCGTTTTCAGGCTTTCCGCGAGCGCGAGAAGGCTCTGCGCGAGCTGCTGCTGGTTCTGCTGCATGATGCGCAGCTCGGCCATGAGCAGCTGCTGTTCCTTGCTGGCCGCCGAGGCGGGCTGCGGTGCGAGCAGAACGGTCCCAACCACTACCGCCGCCGCCGCGCTCATCCGTCTCATAGTCGCTTCTCCTCGCATCTCCGGTTCACTTGCTGGTAAGCACGAACTGCGCCCGGCGGTTCTTGGCCCAGGCCGCTTCGTCGTGGCCGGGGTCGAACGGGAATTCCTTGCCGTAGCTCACGGTCCGCAGCCGATCCGCTGACAGGCCGAGCGAGACCAGGTAGGTCCGGGCCGACATCGCGCGGCGTTCACCGAGCGCCAGGTTGTACTCGGCCGTCCCACGCTCGTCGGCGTGTCCCTCGATCGTAATGACCCAGCTCGGATACTTCTTCATGATCTCGGCGTTGGCGTTCAGCGCCTGCTGCGCCGAAGCGTCGACGTCCGAGGCGTCGAACTTGAAGAAGACCGGCTGGAACGGCGAGTTCTTGTTGATGTCGCCGATGTCACGCGAGGCAATCGGATCCTCGGTCACCGGCTCGGGCGGCACCGGCCTCGGCTCGGCGACCGGTGTTGGCGGCGCCGGCGGCGTCGAATCGGACAACGGAGGCGGCGGCGGAGGCGGCGTTACGCGCGCGACCGGCGGCTGCTTCTTGGCGCATCCGCCCACGAGTGCCAGAACCATCACAACCACTCCACAGAGGTGTCGTCTTTGCATCATCATCTCAGCTCAATCGCTCCTTGGAACGGTCAGTCATTCCTACCTCGACCAGTTCGGATACCGATTCGTCCCTGTCCTCGTAATCTGACGAAGTCCGCTGCCATCCCGATGAATCGTGAAAATCTGTTCCTTGCCGGCCCGGGTGGACACGAACGCGACATGCCGCCCATTGGGCGAGAACGCCGGGCTCTCGTTGTTGCCGATCGCCTCGGTCAGTGCGCGCGTGCTCCTGGTCGCGAAATCGAAGATCTTGACGATGTTGCCCCCGCCGGCGCGCGAGGAATACGCGATCTCGTTCAGCGGCGCCGGCGACCAGGTCGGCCGGTCGCAGGCAGACTCGCGAGTGATCTGCTGAAGCCCGGTGCCATCCGCGTTCATGATGTAGATCTGCGGCGAGCCGGTGCGATCTGAGGTGAAGGCGATCTGCGTGCCCGTGGGAGACCAGGTCGGCGTCACATCGATGGACGGATGGTTGGTGAGCCGTTGGCGGTTGCTGCCATCGCGGTTCATCACGTAGATCTCCGAGTTTCCGTCGCCCGTCGAGGTGTACGCGATTCTGGTGCCGTCAGGCGAGAACGCCGGCAGGAAATTCTGTCGCGCCGCGTTCCCCTTGGTCGGGTTCTGAAGGACGCCGTCGCCGTAAGGAAACAGGACGTAGATGTCCTGATAGCCGGAGCGCCAGGATCCGAACGCGATCGAACGCGCGTCGGGCGACCAGACCGGCGTGATGTCCAGGGCCTTTGAGATCGTGATGCGACGCTGACGCTCACCGTCGTAGTCCGCCATATAGAGGTTGGAGATGCCCCTGTCGGTGAGCGGACCGCGAATCCGCTCGCCGTCCCGGTCGGACGTGAACGCGATCTTGGTTCTCGCCACGCCGTTCAGCGCCCGCTGCTCCTTGTGGACCTCGTCGGCGATCGTGTGCGCAAACACGCGGCATTCGTTGATCTGGAGGCTGGTCGCGCTGCCGCTGTACTCCCTCGCCATCGCGGAGGCGCCAGAGGCGACATTGATGAGGCGAAACTGCACGGTGACGCCAGTCGGCGTCTTTCGAACGCTTCCGATCAGCACACCGTCGGCGCCTAGTTCCTTCCATCGGTCCAGCGGCACGTCATCGATCGAAGTCGGGCTGGGAACCGTGCGATAGGTGTCGCGCGGGATCATGTAGAACTCTTTTTCGAACTCCAGATCGTTCCAGAGCACCTCGCCGATCGTCGTGGCCGCAGCCTGGGTCTCGCTGTCGTTCGTCAGGGCAATGAACGGCGGGACGGCAATCTTCGGCGGCAGGCTCGGATCGCCGCTGCCAATCACGATGGCCACCTCGCTCTGCTGCTTCGGCGGAGGCGTCGGCTGAGCGGGCGGTTGCTGTGCGGCAATGCCGAGGGCGACGGCAGAGGCGACGAAGACGGCTGCGGAAAAACAGGATCGTGAGGTCATCTGCGCTGAAAATCGATAGTCAGGTGCACGGTTATTTCGACCAGTTCGGAAACCGGTTGGTACCGGTCCTCGTGATCTGACGAAGCCCGGACCCATCCCGGTGAATCGTGAAAACCTGTTCCTTCCCGGCACGCGTCGAGACGAACGCCACGTGCCGGCCGTTCGGCGCGAACGCCGGGCTCTCGTTGCTGCCAATCGCATCGGTCAGGGAACGGGTGCTTCGGGTCGCAAAGTCGAAAATCCTGATCACATTGCCGCCGCCGGCGCGCGAGGAATACGCGATCTCGTTCAGCGGCGCTGGCGACCACGTCGGCCGGTCGCAGGCCGATTCGCGGGTAATCTGCTGAAGCCCGGTGCCATCCGCATTGATGATGTAGATCTGCGGGGTGCCGGTGCGATCCGACGTGAACGCGATCTGCGTGCCGGTCGGAGACCAGGTCGGCGTCACGTCAATGGCCGGATGGTTGGTCAGGCGCATGCGATTGCTGCCATCCCGGTTCATCACGTAGATCTCCGAGTTGCCGTCGCCAGTCGAGGTGTAGGCCATCCTCGTCCCGTCGGGTGAAAAGGCGGGCAGGAAGTTCTGCCGCTCGGCCGTGCCCTTCGTCGGATTCTGCAGGGTGCCGTCGCCGTACGGAAACAGGATGTAAATGTCCTGATAGCCGGAGCGCCAGGACCCGAACGCGATCGAACGGGCGTCGGGAGACCAGACCGGCGTGATGTCGATTGCCTTGGAGATGGTGATGCGCTTCTGGCGGGCGCCGTCGTAGTCCGCCATGTAGATATTGGAAATACCTCGGTCGCCGATCGGGCCGGGCAGCCGATCGCCATCGCGATCGGACGTGAACGCGATCTTGGTTCGCGCCGAGCCCTTCAGCGCCCGCTGCTCCTTGTGCACGTCGTCCGCGATCATGTGCGCATACACGCGGGAATCGTTGTTCAGGATGCTGGTGGGGCTGCCGGTGTATTCCTTCGCCATCGCCGATCGGCCGGACGCGACGTTGAACAGCCGGAACTGTACGGTCGCGCCCGCGGGCGTCTTCTCGACGGTGCCCACCAGGACGCCGTCCGCTCCCAGCTCCTTCCATCGATCCAGCGGCACCTCATCGATCGACCTGGCCGGCGGAATGTCGCGATAGGTGTCGCGCGGGATCATGTAGAACTCTTTTTCGAACTCGAGATCGTCCCACAGGACCTCGCCGATCATCCTGGCTGCGGTTTGCGTGTCGCTGTCGCTGGTCAGCGCAATGAAGGACGGAACCGCAATCTTGGGGGGCAGTCCCGGATTGCCGCTGCGAAGCGTCATGCTCACCTCGCTTTGCTGCTGCGCAGGTGATGATGGCTGGGCAGGCGACGGTTGGGCGGCGATGCCGATGGCCATCGCAGAGGCAACGAATGCGGCAGCGGCGAGACACGATCGTGAGGTGATCATCGCTGGAAATCGAACGTCAGATGAACGGTCAGCGAGCTCTCGGTGAACTCGCGGGGCAGCGGCGGCAGCTGCTGGGTCCTGATCACCGCGCGCCGCGCCTCGAGATCCAGCAGGTCCTGTCCGCTGGCCTTTTCGAGCTCCACGTTGGTCAGCATGCCGTCGCGTCGAATCGTGAACTTGATCGTCGGCTGACCACCGGCGCCCTGCCTGGCGTTCCAGTTCTGACGGATCTTCTGGACCATTTGTGCCAGATATTCGGGACAGCAGAAATTCTTCACGTCGAGCTGCACGCCGCCGGCGCCCCCGCCGCCCTGGGCCAGCCCGCCAAACGGAATCGCGGCGCCTCCCGTGTTCACACGGGCCGCGCCGGTCTTGATTTCCGCTCCGGTGGTGGGCGTCTTGCCCTTCGACGGATCCGTTTTCGTCGTCGGCTTGACCGGTGTCGGCCGAGGCTTCGCCACCGCCGTGGACTCGGTCATCTCCGGAGCCTTCGGAGGCGGTGGGGCATCGACCTTGGGCGCATTCGGCTTGGCGATCTCTTCGACCGCTCTCCCGGCCATCGAGGTCATGCCGCCGGTATTCGGACCTTCCAGACCTCCGAGCGACAACTCCATCACTGCGGCTTCCGGCGTGGTACGAGAACGCCACGCCGTTGGCGTCAGCCAGAGGATGCCCACGATGAGGATGTGCGCACCGATCGAGAGCATCAGCATGCGGCTGATCCCCTCGGCCTCGCGGCCCCGGTCGTGGAGAATCGCGCTGACGGCTTCCTGCATCGCCGCTGCTACCGCCGGCCTTCCACCGGCTTCGCCGACAATCCAACTTTCTCGACACCGGCGCGCTTCAACTCGTCGATGACGGTGTAGATGTCCTGCGCCGAAACCATGGCATCCATCCGAATCAGAAGCGACTTGTCGGTCCGCGGCAGGATCGCCTGCCGCACCCTCTCCGCCAGCACCTCGAGCCGCACCGGCTCCTCGCCGATCTGCACGAAGCGCCGCTGCTGGAAGTCCGCGGGAATCGTCACGTACACCGGCTGCGTGTTGATCGGATCGGTGCGCCGCGCCTGCGGCAGGTTGACATTGAAACCCTGCTGCATCATCGGCGCAGTCACCATGAAGATCACCAGCAGCACCAGCATGACGTCCACGAGCGGGACGACGTTGATTTCGGCGAGCGAGGTGGCGACCCGCGCGCCGCGGCCGCGGCGGCCCGACCCGGCGGCGCCGTTCTGCTGAACCTTAGGCATCGGTGGCGGCCCTTGCCAGCATCACGTGAAGTTCCGCTCCGAGATGTTCAGGAACTCGAGTGAGAAATCGTCCATTTCGGTCGCGAACTTCTTCACCTTGTTGGTGAAGTGATTGTAGAAATACACGGCGGGTATCGCCGCGAACAATCCCGCGGCGGTGGCAATCAGCGCCTCGGCGATCGGCTGAGCGACCACGCCGAGGCTGGTGTTGCCCGCCGACGCGATCCCCTGAAACGCGATCACGATCCCCCAGACGGTCCCGAACAGTCCGATGAACGGGGTGATGCTCGCGGTGGTCGCGAGAAACGGCACCCGGTTCTCGAGCTTGCCCAGCTCGACTGCGCTCGCCCGCAGGAGCGCGCGATCGACCGCGTCCAGGCTCTTCAGCGTTGGACGCGCCGCCGGCGCTGCCGGCTTGGCCGGATCGTTCTTCTCGGTCCGCAGCTGCGTGTTCAGTTCCGCGTAGCCGGATTGGAACAGGCCAACCAGGGGACTGGCCGCCAGCGTGGGGCAGACCGCCTGCACCTCGGAGAACTTGGCGCTCTTGCGAAAGACGCCGAGGAACGTCGACGTCTGCCGTTCGGCCCGCCGGAACGACCAGATCTTGGAGAAGATGACGGCCCAGGAAATCGCGCTGAAGATCAGAAGGATGAGAAGGACCAGCTTTCCGATGATCGTCGCGTCCGCGACGAGCCGGACGATATCGGTGCTTCTTTCGATGTCGCCGGTCCCAGCCACCGGCGCCGCGCTTTGCGCAGCCTGCGCAAGCGCAAAGAAAATGCGCAATCAGCCCTCCAAACTAGTCCGGGGGGCTCTGCCCCCCGGAGCCCCCCTTCGCCGTCGCTCGCGGGGGCCCCTGTGCCCCGCTCCGCTCCGGCGCGCGCGCCTGCGGTGCGCCTCGTCCTTTGGTTCGTCCCGCGGACCCCCTTACGCCGTCGCTCGCGGGGGCCCCTGTGCCCCGCTCC